>ERZ869925.908-NODE-908-length-16333-cov-7.692960_pt1 | contig 16333 bp, 24 predicted proteins | sample MGYA00579311_ERZ869925 | MGnify/ENA primary metagenome ERZ869925 (study PRJEB32216, sample SAMN09231817) | wastewater metagenome | place: USA: Maryland | collected 2016-07-30 | study: EMG produced TPA metagenomics assembly of the PRJNA472060 data set (Reclaimed...
TCGCCGTGCTGTCCATCCGGTCAATAATCCCATAGATGGACAGTGCGCTGTAGGTCTTCGTCATCCTAGTTCACCGATGGGGGCGGGTTCTGTTTGGCCTGCTCTTCTTTAATCCAGCGCCGGATCACCTCTTCGGTAATGCCCAACAACACGTCATCCGCATTGCCCGGAATTTTGGTGGTCACTTCTTTTGCATAAACAAACAGCTTGCTCATTACATTATCCAGCACATCCGGCGGAATCAGCGCGGATTGCTTAAAGGCGAGGAAGACCACGGCCAGCAGCAGCAGCACATTAAAGGCTTTATCCAGCAGCAGGTTGACCGTGCCGGGCTGCTCGACCACCACCGGCGCAGGCGTCACGACCGGTGCAGGCGTAACCACTGCTGTCGCGGCAGGTTCAGGAGTCACATCTTGTGCGAAGGTGGGGAACACGATCAGAAACGCGAGGACGAGAAGCAACATTATCGGAATTGAACGGCGCAGCATTGCAGCCTCCTAGAGATTAGTTTTGTTTTCGGACGCCTCCACTGTACCGTTAGCGAACTTCTCTGAACGCGCATCGTTCGTCGGGGACAGTGCCGCAGCCACTTCGCCCGTCCGCATCTTGGGCAGCATCCGCTCCACATAGCCCAGTGTGATGTCAATCCGCCGCTTCAGCTCGTCATTCTGCCCGGGCAGCTTCTCCAACACGTTCTTCAGTGAACCGATCTCGCGTTTTACCTCTTCCAGAATGTTGGTCAATCCCGTGTTATGCTCACGGGCCTGCTGTGCCACGCTGTCCACGTTCTTCAGCAGTTCTTTGCGACTGTTGATCGTTTCCTGCGTGCCATCCTCAATGATGGCCTTCAGCGTCGCGTAATCCTTTCCGCGGTTGGCCTCGATAATTTTGAGCGCTTCTAACCAGATTGCGCCCTGTTTGGTGCCTTCTTTAAGCATCTCGATCAGGTCAGCCCGTTCTTTCACATCGGCCTCACGTGCTGCGGTATCCGCGTCTTTTGCTTTGACGAGACTGAGTTCTTGGGCTTTCTTGATTTCAGAGGCGTTTTTGCGCGTGACAACCCAAACGCCCACCACACTGCCAAGCATGGTGAGCGCTGCAACGATTACGGTGAAAATGTTTTCGTTGCCCATTATGCCTACCTTTATGGTGTGCTGGGTGGCGGCAGTTGAATCGTGCTCACGCCCAATTCCTGCCCCAATAAATTAACCCAGTAATTTGCCGCTTTATATCGGGCATCAAACCGCTGGCTGTTGAAGTTGGGGTCCCGCTTGGCGATGCAGTCGAACTGCGCTTGATCACCGGCGGCCATCTTGGGGAAGTAACCCGCCGCGTCTTGGTCATACGTAACGCTCAGGGTCAAAATCGTCCCGCAGGCATGTGCCGGTTGTGCCCCCACCACCACGACACTCGTCAGAAGTAAAACGATGAACAGTAACACCAGACTCTTGATCTTCATTGTCCGTCCCCTTCATCAATAATTTGACCTTCGAGTAATCGGGATAATGCTTTCAACACTTTGACTTCACGGTCATAAAGTGCATCCAGCAAGTCCTTCATATCGGCCAATTTTGCATCTTTCAGGGCAGCTCTATCGCGCGTATTTTCGTCAATAAGGGCTTGAACATTTTTAAACGGTCGGAGATCGTTTGTTCGCTCTTTCTTCTTGTCTTTTTTGACGGCTTCCACGGTGGCTGCATCGTAGGATTCGGCAATGGCAAGGGCACGTGCCAATTCTTCATCCGTCGCCTCATCACTGAAGTTAATCAGGCTTTTCCGCTCGCCCGGCACCGTGCTCAAATAATGAACTTCCGCATTCAGAATCAAATCGGAGATTTCGACCAGTTGCTCAATGGTCAGCAATGGATGATGCCATACAATCTGCCTCACTTTACGGCCCTCACATTGCCTTGTGCGAATATCGACATCTCGACAATCCCTGTGCTGGCACCTGCATTCGTGCGCGGCGGCGAATAAACCTCCACAGGCCCGATGCGCGATCCGCAGGTGAAATGGATCGTATGCGTGTTGAAAATGCCCGCTTGCTCAATCAAATTTGAGATGTCGCACGTCACATCCAGCGCCGCATTGACACCCCCTAAATTCCAACTGTCCCCACTTGGCCCGTAAATACTGGTCACATCGACGCCGTTCACAAACATGCGCACATCGGATGGATAGTTATAGCCCACGCGAACTTCCCAGTTAAATTCAGGGGGTACCAACGGGATATAAAAGGCCGGAATCCACAGGGGCATCGTTTTCCAATGGATGATGACCACTGGAAGGCGTGTGACGTAATCATTGACTTCGAATTGGAATATGGCATTCTTGTAGGTATTGGCGATGGAGTCTTGCCATGTGTTGTCATAGTTGTAGGGTTGAATGGAAGGCGACAGGTTGTTGACTTCCGTCCGGTCGAGCACTTCCACCAGCAGATCGGTTTCGTCCATCACCTTGCGGTCAATCGTGCTCACATGCAGCGTATGCGCAAAGCCGCTTTCACTGGCCGTGTGCTTGACGCTCATCACCCACATGTCTTGATCGACGTCGATGTAGGTCAGGCTGGGACGCGATGCCCGTGGATCGCCTGCCGTCTGCACCATGCCTTTATGCTGCACGTGGATCAAGTCACCCGGCCGCACATTGGCCCGCATCTTCCTCACGCTCAATGACAAACTGAACTGCGCTTCCCGCGTCCGTGTCAGTTGTTGGAACGTTGTATTTGCAAGCTGGTCAGATGCATCCTGATTAGCTGCGTCGCTGTTGGCGATTGGCCCGATGGTTTTGAAACTCCACGTATCCTGCCGGATCGTGTCGCCGTCGCTGGCGTCAATGTAATACTCGTCAATCCCTGCGTCATTCGTGCGGATATAGATGGGGTAGGTCGGCACCGTTCCCGCCCGATAAGTTGTGTTATCGGTATTCAATATTTCGTAGGTCGTGTCTTTGAGCGTCGTGGCCGCCGTGCCCGTGCCCGCGCCCATCGGAATCACCCAGTTGACAATCGGATCGCTGTCTTCCGTCACGCTGATGCTGTCGATCAGCAGCACCGCGTCATTGTCGTACAGTTCACGGCTGATGCTGGAAGGGGGTTTCATCGCCCAGATCGGCTGGCCGTTGGTCGTGGTGGCCGCCTCCCCGAAAGCGCCGATGTCCAGCGTGCGGCTGGCCGTCCCGCGCCGGATGTGCAGCCCCGCCTGTTTACAGCTCGTCAGGATCGCCCGCAGCACCTTGGAACCGTCGAAGCGTGCTGTCTGAAGTTGGGCACCGGCTGCCGTTTCCACGTTGGCCGTCCAACCGGGCACCAGCTCCACCAGATCGGCCATGATCGTGCTGATCGTCTGTGCGCTGTAGCTGCGTCCCAGTCCCACCGTCCGATAGTTCAGTTCGTTGATCTGGTCGCGTCCGCTGCGGCTGATGCTGATGTTTTCGGCTGTCTCGCCGGTGCGCGGTTTGGTGATCATGCCCCGCGTCCACACCAGCGGCGTCTCGCTGTCTTCCTGTGCATAGATCACGACTTCATTGTCGCTCGTCAGGTAATCGAGCACGTCCTGCTGCACCGCGCATTGCAAATCAAATAAACCGGCTTCATCCAGTTTATCTTCGGTGTTGCAGCTTGTGATCGCGTCGATAAAAGCGACTTTCACGCCGCTGGAGTCGTTGACTTCCGCCCAGATCCGCATGGCTTAACCCCGCAGATTGTGCTGGCGAATCAGCAGCGCCTTGAGATCATTCACCGTCTTGGCGGCGTTAATCTCTTCCTCAGTCACCGGCTTGACCTTCACAGCCTCTTCCGCCGTCTGGTCATAATCCTTGATGATCTGCTCGGCCAGTGCTTTCTGTTCTGCCGTTGCGTCAGCCAGAAAATCCACGCTGATTCCCTTCTTGCCCGGTCGATCCAGCGCCACGCCCTCAATCGGCACGCCTGCCGCTGCCAGTTTCCGGTGTAAATCGCTCACGTTGATCTTTGCCATCATTAACCCCGTGTAAATCCTTGTGCGCCGGATTGAAGGAACGTCCCGCCGTTGTCACCGTAGAAGGTGGTGGTGGCCGCGCTCGAATATTCCAGCAGTTGCAGATAGTGATAGCCTTCCGATGGCCGCCCGTCATAGACCGCCGTGGTCACCGCCACCACGCTCGAACCGCCGCGTGAATAAACGCCGCTCGGGCTGCTGGTGCTGTCCAAGCCGATGCCCGCGCTCATGATCGACGCTGAAATCGAGTAATGCAGCACGAAGTTCAGTTCCACGTTGTCTTCATTCAGCCCGCGCACGAAGGCCACGCGGTTGGATGTGCTGTTGTTCAGCGAGCGCCATGACGTGCCGGTATACGTCCAACTGTCAGTGGCTTCGGTCACGGCCAGCGGCATCAGCACACGGTTCATGCAGTTCCACACATAGCGCTTGGTGGCGCTGTCTTCACACTGCCCGATGGTGGCCGTCGTCCGGATGGTGCCCAGATACCGCCGTGTGGTTGCGCCAGTCTTGACGTAGACACCGTTCTGCGTCGTCAAGGCTGTCGCGCGGGTGGTGTCGTTCGTCCATGCCAGCGCTTCCAGCGTCAGTGTGCCGCTGCTGTCATACACAAAAATGTCATAATTGGTATTGGCTGCCAGACCGGACAGCGACAGGCTGAGTTCCGTGAAGGTCTTCAGGATCCAGAACGTCCCGTTATAGACGCCGATCCGGTTGCCGTTATAAGGTGTGAAGTACACCGTCGTGGCCGCTGTCACGTCGCCGGTCGTCACCGGTGTTCCCGTCGTCAGCGTCAGACGCCCTTCACAAACGCCATGCGTCGGGGTGATCAGCGACTCGCCGCCCGATGAATCCAGCGAGTACAGCCCGCCGCTTTTGAAGTACTGTTTCCATTTGGTGGAGGCCGGTGTGGCAGGCGTGCTGATTTGATCCCATAGGATCTGCTCAAAGTCGCCATTCGTGCCTGCGTTGACCATCGCGTTGATCAGCGCCAGCAGCTCATTGTCCGGCGTCGTCACATCCGCCGCATTCACCAGCGTGGCAATAGCGGCCAGCGTGGAGATCGTGTTGGTTATCGTCATATAAACCGCTCCATAAATTGCAGGTACATGAAGGCGTTGCCGCTGATTGTCACGCGCAAACTGTTCGAACCGGGCATCAGCCGCATCCAGTCCGCCGTTGTAGAAGTGAAATATTGCAGGGCATTCGTCCCCACCGGCCCCACAGCCACCCGCCGCCGCAGCGGATCGATGTCCAGATAAGTGCCGGTTGCCAGCGCCGCTGAATACGCCACATCGTCAGCCGCCGCCCCGTTCACCACCCGCCGGATGCGGATATTCGTGACGTTGCTGCCGCTGCTGTTGGTGATGAAAATGCGTGGGATGCTGTAATAATTGCCGTTGTTGGTGTAGGTGAAGGTGCCGTCGCCGGTCAGCACTGCCGCACTGCCGCCGTCCCACTTGGATGAACCGTTGTCCCATGTGGTGGTGCCATCGTCCCACAAAAACCCATAGCCACAGGTGCGCTGCCAGAATGGATCCGGCACCTCAAACACCAGCGGCACTTTCAGCCGTTTGTGCGGCGTGTTCTGCACCGCCTGTTGAAGCTGCGCATCGTTCAGCCGTGCGAAGCAGAATTGCTCTGCGCCATACAGCGGCTGCCGGTACAATGGCATCAGCCCGTAATTCGCCATTCCCCGCAGAGAAGCCACCTTATCAGTAGCTTCCACGTAATCGTTGAACTCGAGTAAAATATCCGCCCGCACCGTCCCCACCGGCGACAGTCCCGGCCCCGCGCCCAAGTTGCTGAAGCCGCCGTTTACGCCCGGCAGCCGCACCGTCTTCGTCACCAGACTGGCGAAATTGTCGGTGTAGCTGACCTGTGAATCGGTCGGGAAGGTGTAGAGGTTGCTGCCGCTTCCAAAGCGTTTCAGAATGTTCATCCGAAGCTGTACCCCATTGATCGCGCCTTATCCATAAAGCCTGCCGCTGCGGCTGCGCCCTGCTCGTAGCTGTTGGCGTAGACGTTCACCGCGCCGATGTGCATCCCGCCCATCATGCCCGCCGTCTGCTGCGCCGTGCTGATGTTCCCGCTCGTGCTGGGGGTGAACAGTTCCGGCCCCTGCTCCCCGACGATGTACGGCATTCCGCCATATACCGATCCACCACCGGCACGATGAGAAGCGTTTATGGCATTCAAAATGTCGTTTCGATTTGGCCCATAAAACATCCCGCTGATGCCTGCTAGTGGATCACCCGGCGTGACGCCTTTAACGGTTGGCTGTACCATGTTTGAAGGTAATCCAGCAGCCATCTTGGCATCCGGATTCACGCCACGCAGTTCGTCAAGTTTTTTAAGGAACCACTCTATCCGCTCAATGATCGGATTGATGACGTTCGTTTTTACCCAGTCAAAGACGGCCTGAATGCCCTTCTTAAATTCTTCAAGTGCGGGCTGTACGTTTTTCCAAATATCCTTCAGGACATTAATGAAGGGCTGGATAAACAACTTGTTCATGTCGTCCAACGCCTTCTTAATAGTGTCAAGCCCTCCACCGGGAGCCACAAACCAATTCCATAGATTTGTTAGACCTTCCCTGACCACGTTCCACACATCCCCAAGGAACTTAAAGACTGGCTGAATCACGTTGTTGTAGATGTCCAGTAACGCTTGCTGTATCCAAGGGATGCCATCTGCTACAAACCAGTTAAGGAGACTTTGAAGAGCTGGCTGAACAGCATTCCAAAGGTTAGAAAGCGGATTGCCAATGTAATACTCGAAATATAGTTTCAAGAGGGAACCGTAAAGTTGGATTCGCTCTTGGAAGTGGTTGAAGAAATCAACGATCTGATCAATGACCGGCTGTAAGAAATCGCGAATCCCGAGGAAGTTATTTTGGAACGCCACAAAGAGGCCGACAATTGCGCCGATGATCAGCCCAATCGGGGAGAAGATGACAGCCAGCAATCCGCCAATAGCCGTAATACCTGCGCCAATCGCTGCGAGGATTGGCCCAATGATGGCAAGTCCCGCGCCTATGGCGATGATGATCCCCACCGTATTGTCACCATTGTCAGTCATGGCCGTCAGCCATTGACTAAACCTCTTTGTCAAGTCCTCAATGACTGGAATTACTTGCTCAAGAATAGGTTGGATCGCGACGCCAATATCAATCGCGAGGTCATTCAGCGTGGCTCGTAGGTGGTCAATCGGATCAGCCGCAGCCGCCGCACTACCGCCGAATTCCTTCTCAATTTCCGCCAAAATGACGCCCTGAGCACCGGCAATATTGCCAGCCTCAACCATCGATTTAATCATGTCCTTCTGCGATTGAGTGAATGTGACACCGACGCGGGTTAAGGCTGTAATGCCATCTATAGGGTCGTTCAGCGCCTTACCAAGCTGCACCGCAGAAGATTTCATGTCCTGCTTCATGGCAACCGATAAATCAAGCGCCGCCTTAGTGACACGGGGGAAGACCTGCCCGCCGATATTGGTAAAGGTCAGAAGAATGTTCTCGCCGCCAACAATCGTGGCGCGGGTAATGCCTGTCAGGTCTTGAAGTTGAGCACCCAAGAGCAGTGCTTGCTGACTGGTAACGCCAGCCGCGCCGCCAGTGCTCTTGATGACAGCGCCCAATTGATCTGCGGCATCGTCCATTTCATCAAATGCGTTTTGTCCAACAGCAGCCAAACCGAGAAATGGGGCACCGAGCAGCGTCATACTGCCGCCAAGGTTGGTAAGACCTTTGCCAAAACTTTCTACTTTTTCGCTTGCGCTTTTCATGCCTTTTTCGGCGTCAGTCAATCCACGCTGGAAATCTTTGTCATCCAGTGTGAGCACCCCAAAAATGCTTGCAACCTGCGTTCCAAAGGACATAACATCTTCCGATAAGTTTGCTTATCAATCTCAAAGCAACCTTACCTTTAGCGCTCTCAAGTAACGCACCACGTGAACTTCGTGCTACAATCCAATAAAGACATATTATTCAGGGGGATAAATGTTATGGGTTTCCAAAAAGCACCTGCACCGCTGTCTGTCGTGGCTGCGATCCTCGTAGCAATACTGCTTCTTGCAGGGGGCTATTGGGGTTTAAATGCTTATTCATTTACAAGTGGCGAAAATGCCAATGCCATTGCGGTCGCTGCAAGCGCGGCCTTAGCAAGCTTATTCATCGTAGGAGCGATTTTTATTGTGGTGGCTTCAGGCATAAGTATGATGAATGCCCGCCTTGATCACATTTCAGAATGTGCAGACGAACAAATAAAACTACTGCGTTACCAGATTAAGCTAACGCAGCAGTTAAATAAAAAAGATTTGATGTTGTCAAAATTATCAGGGGCTGGACAATATGATGAATTCCCTCAGTGATTCATCATTGCCCTAGATACTTCTTCGGATCTTGTTTCGCATGGCCGATTTCAATCACATCATGCCGTAATTGCGGGGACATACGCTCTAACTGTTCCGGCGACACACCGAGCAGCACCAGTTCAACATCTTCAATCCGCTTGATCTCAGCCGGATAAAAGCTGACGCTGCCCGGAATCGTTGCCGCTAGGGCGTAGTCCCATGCGAGTTTTTTGCGTTTCGTCGTGCCCCGCCACCCTGAATCCAGATGTTCAGCAGCTTGTTATAGCCATCATAGGACACATACTTCAGGCTGTCCGGATCACTCCAGTCAATAGCTTCTGGGGCATCTTCCAGCAGCCACGAGCGCGGCACGTCCACCAGCACTTGGGCCATGAGTTCTTTTTGCTTGGCTGGTGCGGACTTAATGGTGGCAAATGCGGCGTCACGTCGATCATAGAACGCCTGCACCTTTTCTTCGTCATAGCTGTCACTGTCTTCATCGCTGATACTCTTGGGAAGTCTGCGATTGAGGATTTCCTGCGCTTCAGCCACAGACGTCAGCGATTCATTAAATTGATCGCGCCAGTCCATTCCTGCGCCACTATAATCAAACGTCGGTTGCTCCCCTTCAGGTTTCTTCATCTTCACGATCTCCCTAAATAAAGACAGGCGCACGCTGCGCCCGTTTTGCTTTCAGAATAGTTTTTTATCAGAAGGTGTCGCCAGCGTAGATGTTCTTGGTCGGCACGCCCGATCCCACCATATCCAGTTCCCACATGACCAGCGGCTTGTCATGGCCGGTCGTCGGGCCAGTGATGCCCGTGATCAGGAACGTCTGGTTATGGCAGGGCTTGCCCGCCGTGTTGCCTTCTGGCCCGTAGATCACAACCACCTTTTGATTGGTCGTCCACAATGCCGCTTGATCGGTCGCGGCTGCCGTATCGTCATACACCAGTGATGCCTTCGCCTTGGTGCTCAGCAGCTTCCCGGAATGTTTTTCCCATTCGCCGGTGCCCGCGCTGGTGTCTTCATCACCGACGCTCAATGAAAGGTCGAACGAACGCCAGCGAGCGATTACACTGACACCGTTGATCGACAAAGAAATATCGTTTGAATTGTATTCGGCCATTATCGCCTCTCCATTCGTACTGCGTACTGATGCCCCGCGTGATAAATCATTGTCCCTACCGTATCCAACTCCTGAAGCCATATCGCGCGGTCAACGCTGATTGTGGTTATCCGCCAGCCCGCATGATAGGGCAGACGCGGATTAATATCCTGATCGCCGCTGTCGTCCAGCATCGTCGTCAGCGCCTCTTGAACAGCCAGCGCCGCTGCCATGTCCAGCGTCACACCCTTGATGCTCATCGCCAGTTCGGCCTTCTTGTGATACGGATTGCTGGCCGGTGCCATGTTCGACGCCGGAAAGAACACCACATAGGGACGCTGCACCCCTGACGGTGCGATCTCCACCGGATACGCCCGCACGCCCCACAGCGCCGATGCGTTCCGCAGGTAGCCGATCAACACCTCATTCATGGCCTGCTGTGCAGAAACGGTCATAGGTCTTCAAGCCCCAGTTCTCGCTTGGCGTCGGCTTCAATCGTCTGCTCCAGCCGTTTGAACGCCGGTTGCATAAACGGACGCGGCGCGATTCGTTCCGTGCCATCTTCAAGGTGAATGCCGTAATTCACGCCGTCCATGATCTTTCGTGTGAATTGCCCGTCCCGCTCCCATCGGATGGTGCTTCGCAGTGTGCCGATGTCCACATTTGGCGGATAACCGGGCTGGCTGGCCGTGTGGCTCACGCCGCCCCGTTGATACGTTTGCCCCGGCGGCGACGTGTTGAAACTCAGCTTAATGTCGGTCACCAAGCCTTCAGCCTTCATGTCGAGCCACATCGCCACTTTTTCAGGTTCGGTGCGCTTCAACTGCTGTAAGCCCTTGGTGTCCAGTACAATCTTCGGATTCGCCATAATGTCCTCGTACAGAAGAGGGCAGGCGCGCCTAGGTTCGCACCCGCGTGATCACCGCCCCGGCGAAGGCTGAATCGGTCAACTTGTCTTCCACATCAACGACCTGATAAACATCGCTGCCGACGCTCACCACATCATCGACGCGGAACGCCGTGTCAACGGGACAAATTAACCGGTAGCGCTCCACCTGTGCCTTCTGGCTGCCGATCACCGCCTGACTGTTCGCATTCGGCGTCTTCGCCCGGATCACCCGGCACGGCACGTCGCTCGCGATCAATTCCAGTTGGTTCAGCGGTTCGCCCATCGTGCCTGTCGCGCCCGTCTGGCGCTTGATCGTGCACACATCGGTCAGCATCTCGTTGACGTTCCGTCTCACAATCGCCATTGTCCGGCTGCTAAAGCGCGGCATTACACCCTCCTGCCCATCATCTTCACTCTAAAAGCATCCTGTGCACATAATGCACATCTTGGCTTTGCTACCGATAACCACACTTCTCACGCCCGGTGCGAATCCACCACCGCCACCGATTCTTCCATTTCCGTGTTGGGGTTTGTGGATACCCAGTTGAAATAGTACGTGCCCGTACCATTGGCCCCCGGCGTAAAGTCGTAATAGTACGTGCCGGTGATGTCTGTGGTGAGATCCGTCTTCACCAGCGTGCTGATGATTGTCTCCACGCCCGCATGCACCTTGCTAATCGTCATCGTGATCGTATCCGGATTGGTCGCCACGCCGCTGCTGTTCTTGAAACTTGCGGTCGTCCGGAGCTGCTGCTTGGGAAAGTATGTCGTTTCAGCCATCATCCGCCCTCACTTGATCCTGCCGTACTTACTGTCAAGCTGCTTGCCCCTGACGGTGTAATGTCCATCGTGCCGCTGCCCGTTGGCGTCACCGTCAGCCCGCTGCTGCCCACCGGTTCGACAGTCATCGCACTTGCCCCGACAGCTTCCAGTTGCAACCGGTTGATGCTGGCCGCGCGGATGTTGATCTGTGCCGACTCAACCGGCGTAATCGTCACCAAAGAACTGACAATCGTGATCAGCAGTTCGTTCACACCCACAGTCGCCAGTTGCAGCGCTGCCGTCGCCACCGCCCGGATCGTCACCGTGATTTGCCCTGCCGGATCAGGCGTAACCTCTCCCACCACTGGCGGGAAGTACGTGCCGGGGAAATAGGTAGCGGGGAAATAGGAGTGAGGGAACATTATGGATAAACCGTGACGCTGACGCGATTGCCGTTGCCGTCAAGGATGGCGCGTAACACGTCATAAGAGTCGAGCACATCACGGAACGTAAGCGTTGTGCCATCCGCACCGCTCAATTTACCCATCGTTGCGGCTGCAATAAACGTTAGATAGTCAATAAATGTCCACGTGCCATCTATGTCCAAACCTCTAATTGCTTGTTCAAATGTTAGTCGCAGAGGCGGCAAAAACACGTCTTCTAAGTTAAGCAGTTCTACAATCCTTGTCTCACGCCGCATATTTGTAGCACCACTCAACGTAAAAACAGCGCTTGTTCTTCGGTCAACATCTTGAAACACAAAGACATTAGGAACATCAAGACGGTAAACGCCGGGCAGGTTCACAGCGTCAAGTTCAATAAATCCGCCTTCCTGCCATACATCCGTATTATCTGTTAATGGGATAAGGGAAATTGACTCCGGTGTATGTAAATTGACAGCGTAATACGCGACCAAACCAGCGGTATCATAAGCCAACCCCGTAAGCGGCGCGCCCGTCGTGTCCTGAATATCAAAAAACAGTGATTGTTCCGTTGATCCGCTTAGAATAGTTGCCATCCTCAATCCTCCCCATAATCCGGCGCTTCTTTAAGCAGCGAGTCCGGACGGTAGCTGTGCTGCCCGCCGCTGGAGGACTGCCAGCCCAACCCGAATTCCGTGCGCACGTTCGCCAGCGCGATCTTCAGCGCTTCCAACGTGGTAGACCAATCCACGCGCAGCCAATCCGCTTGCATGTTGGGGTTGTTGCTGAGTTCCCTCAACTTGCGCTCCAGCAGGCTGATGGACGCCGCGCCAACCGACCCTTTTTGAGTCAGCATCATGCTGATCTCTTCATCTTGGAACATCGCCGTGTCCCGTTCGGTGTCACTGGTGTAAAACCGCACCAGCGTCACGTCGTCCGGCGATGCGCTTGGCTCATAGGTGAATGTCATGATCGCCTCACTGCGTCCGGATGCCCAGACGGATGTAAACCGACTTGGAGGCCGCCCAGTCCGGTGTGCCGCTGGGCACGAGGTAGCCGATCAGCTTGCCGCCGTCCACCTTGAAATCGTCATTGATGTCCGCCAGCGTGGCGACTTTCATGCTGTTGACCGTCACATAAGATGGAATGGTGATCACCGTGATCAGGTTGGCGAAGTCGGCGAAGACCGGCGCGAAAGCGGCATTGTCAGCTACCGGCGTCGCCAAGTCCTGCTTGAACAGCCACAGCGCACCGGCTGCCCCGATCCCCTCATTGTCGGCGATCAGCAGCGTGTCAATCGTGCCGCCGCCCGTCGCGCTCGCGCCCACGTCAAACGACAGTGCGCCGCCAATCGAGTCATTCGCCGCATAGATCGCGCTGTCCGGTGTGAAGGTCACACTGGGGAAAATCCACTTATCCAAATTGCTTGCCATAATTCTGATAACTCCTCTTCTCAAACTCGACCCCGCCGACGCCTCTCAGCCTCAGCGGGTATGGAGTTATCCGCGTTAGCTGTCGGCCACCGGGTCGATGATGCCGGACTTGTTGGCCGTGTTGAGGGTGTAGTTCTCTGCGCCGTAGGCCGAAGCCAGCGCCACAGTACCCGCCAACGTGGTGACGGCAGCCGCCACACGGTTGTCATGCACGAAGCCGGTTGACGATGCAGCCAGCAGGATCGCGCTGACCTGTGTCGTGCCGCCGGTCTGAAGAATGGTGTTGCGGGCGATCTCGCAGTTGACCACGGCGGTCGTCGCGTTGATGACGGCTGTGGTGGCCGCGTTATTCATCGCCAAAATGAAGGTGTTGTCGAGGATGCGGGTATTGTCGCAGCCCACCAGCTCGATCCACTTCTGCGCACTGCCCGCCGCATTGGCTTGGTAGTGATAGCAGTTCTTCACCGTCAGATAATCCGCCGCCGCTGAAGTCAGCAGGAATTGAATGGTCTGGCAGCTGGCCGTCTCGAAATGTTCAATGCCGTCGAGCGTGACATAAGCTGCGGTGATGTGAAACATCTTGACCACTTCATCAATCGTCGGGGTGACACGCAGATTGGCGACGTACACATTCGCCGCGCTGATGAGGAAGGTCGAAGCCGTCGCGCTGAAGCTGATCGTCGGCTTGTTGCTGCCGACGCCCAAACCGATGATGCTGATGCCTGCCACGTCGGCAGTGATGCCACCGGCAGCACTGATGGTTTCAGCATGGCCCGGCATGACGACAATCACGTCACCCTTGTTGGCCGTGCAGAGGCCGATTGCATAATCGATTGTAGCGAGCGGAGAATCCGGCGAGCGGCCATCATTGCTGTTGCTGCCGGTCTTGCTGTCCACGAAAAAGTATTTGCCGGTTGTCGGGGGCAAAAACCCGTTGCCCATGACAGGCACGCCGAAGCTCGACACGCCACCGGGGAAATTGCTCAAAGGCATTTGATCACCTCGTTTGTCTAGTCCGATACAAAATCGCCCCGTCCTAAGATCGGGCAGGGCGATAGAAGTTCATTTATCAGTAGTCAACTAGCTGGCGTTGCTGCCAACCACCCAGCGGAAGTCCTGCCAGCCGAAGCTGTAGCGCATCCGTCCGAAATAGCTGCGAACCAACGTGGTCGCCACGTCGTCATCCGAACCGAATGACGCCTGAAGACGCCAGTACCACAGCATTTGCATCTGTGCCATCGGCCCATCGACCACGAACCACTTGTTGCCCGTGATGAACGGATGAACCAGCGGAGTCAATGACGTGTGGGTGTTGACGGCATTGTTGGCGCTTTCCGGTTCCAAGGTGCTGCCGGTCAGCTTCAACGCCTTCATGCGCTGAGCACGTCCCACCACCAGATGGGTTGCCATCGCGCCGGTTGTTTCGCCGCGGTCGTCGCCCAAGCCCTCGAGCTGCACAATGGCTGTCTCAAGGTTGGCCTCGGTCAGTGCCGCCGTGCCCATGTAGTTATCGACCGCAGTCGAATCCGCCTTGCTGCGGGGATGGTCATCCGCGCACAGGGCCTTGCTGTCATAACCCAGATAGCTGGCACTGAAGGCGTTGTTGAAGACCGACGCTTCATCCTTGACCACCTTGCGGTTGAAGGACTGTCCGAGGTTGCCCGCGCTGTCGAAGATGCCCTGATACTGCATATCTTCGAGCAGGGTGCGCTCGACCTTGAAGCCGTTGGTCAGTTGGGTGTGTGACCACTCGATCTCATAATCGGGATCGGCGTCGTCATAATTGACCTGACCTTCCCATGGCTGCGGATCGCCGAAGCTGCCCACGCGCCCATGAGTCTCTTTGGCCTTGCTGCTGTTGCGGACGCCGAAGATGGTGCCCAACAGCATCGGGGTGATCTGGCGATACTTCTGGTAGAAGATTTCGCTCAGAACCGGATCGAGATCCACAAGGTTCGCAAACCCGGCAGACGACTCGACAAACCAAGCACGACGCTTGGAAAGATCAACCTGCGCTTCACTGTCAGGACGACGAGCGACGCGCATTTGGGAGTTGTTCAAGTTCAACATTTTTCAGATGCTCCTGTTATGCTATCGCCTACGCCCAACCGAAGGCGTGGTTACCGTACCAAACGACGAGTGTGGGTTCTGAAGCCGTGCTGTCAGCCCACACCAAGAAATCGTGGTTGGAGTCTGTAGTCAGCCCCAAGCCACCCGACGCCAGATCGAGCTTATCGCCCGCCACGCGCACGTTTGCATCGTCCACCGCATAGATTGCGCCGGGGTTGACGATGCATTCGACCGTATGACCATCGACTGTGTTGTCCACAGCTTCAGTCGCCGGGCCAAGGAATGCCGCGTCATTGGTTGCGCCCGCGTCAGCCTCACCCGATTCGAGATTCAACATCTCACCCCGGCTGATGACGGCGGATGCCTTCACCGTAAATCTGCGGAGAATGGGTTCGCTGCCATCAATGGAGCCTGCCCACTTAAATCCTGCTGCCATTTTTCACCTCGTTACTGATTGCCGTTATTTGCGGCTTTTGCCATTTCTACGCGGCGCTTGGCGATGTCCTCCGGTTTGATGTTGTGACCGTTGGATTGGGCGATTGCCGCCTGCCGTCGATCTTCATCCGTTACCTTTGGCTCACCTTTGCCACTGCCACCGCTGCCACCCGCGCCCGCGTCGTAATTCGGGGCAGGGTCTTTGACAAACAGGGATGGATTAGCGTTCAGGTACTCTTGCAGCTTCTCAGGCGACAATGCATCAATCAGGGGCATAACCAACGCCTTTTTGCTGTCAGGAATGGTTTCAATCCGCGCTTTGTTGCCATCGCGGATGACCTTTTCATAGGTTGCTGCCCGTTCTTCAAATGCTTTCAGCCGTTCAACTTCCGCCGCCCGCTGCTGCGCCAGTGCCTCAAAATTCCCTTGCTTGGTCATCTGATCCTGCTGCGCCTGCTTTATGGCGTCGAGCTGCTGCTGCAATCCCGTCTTAGCCTCGCGATAGGTTTTAGCCTCTTCACGAAGCGACTTGATGTACTCTTGCATATCCGGCGGAAGCGACTCAATCGGCGTTTTACCATTTGAACTGCCGCTCTGTCCGGACGGTTCGCCCGTTCCCTGCTGTCCGTCTTCCGCAAACCACATCCGCCGTTGAGTGAGATTGATAGGTGCTTCACTTATTGGCCGTCGTGCCGTGCGAAGAGACTTGTAATTCATGATCATCTGGGGTCTACCCTTGGTTAATGAGCGTCAGCTCGCAAATGGTTTTTGTCCGCCGCTGGCAGCCCCTCACGGCCCTCCTAAGCGGACGTGTCTTGAATATCCCAACTATTTCACAAGCCTTTCCCGCATAACGCGCAATGCTTCCGATAACGCGCCTTCTG
>ERZ869925.910-NODE-910-length-16330-cov-11.004608_pt1 | contig 16330 bp, 14 predicted proteins | sample MGYA00579311_ERZ869925 | MGnify/ENA primary metagenome ERZ869925 (study PRJEB32216, sample SAMN09231817) | wastewater metagenome | place: USA: Maryland | collected 2016-07-30 | study: EMG produced TPA metagenomics assembly of the PRJNA472060 data set (Reclaimed...
ATCTGCCCACTTGCCGCATTGATGCGCTCGCGGTAAATCGGGAACACCCAACGGTCATGCGTATGACCGCTGACCACTATCCGCGCATCGGGCAAGTAAACTGCTTTTCTCGACGCTTGAATGATATCCTTCGTGACCGGCCCGCCCCCACCGTACCCATGATGGTACGCAATTGGCACAACGTGCGCGTGCTTCGGCGAGTGTTCAAATTTCATCAGAAGCCAACCCGCGTACGTTCCCGTGTTGCACTTCAGCAACTGCGCAAGTCGTTCCGTGAGATTCGTTTCGTGCCGCTTGAGTATGCTGGTCTCGTGATTGCCGGGGCTGATGAACATAATCAAATCAGCCCAAGGCTTCAAGAAATCAAACGTCGTGTCCACAAGCGCATCCAAGTAGTTGCTCACGTTGTGTTCCGGTCGTATCCCCGCCTTACTCCCGCGCGGGTCGTATTTGCCTTGCATGGCACAAAACAAATCCCCAAAAATAAACACCTTGGCATTCTTCGCCTTGGCTTCATTAAGATGCTGCGCGAGTAACTTCCGGTCGCAATGTGGATTATCAATGTGGATATCCGATATCATCAGCGTGGACACCACATCGCCCTTGCGTTCAGCATCAACTTTGACCTCCATGACCTGCGCAGACAGTTTCTGCCCTACCATTACCGCCGCTTTTTTAGCTGCATCTCGAAGCGGATATCATCCAGCACCTCGGTGTTTTTCTTGATGACCTCCAACGTCATCTGCCGCTCCTCACGGTAATAGGTTACAATTGTTGACTGGCAGTCGCGGATTTCTTTCGTCAATTCCGCTACCTGCTTTTCACGGGTAATCTTTTCCAATTGCAGCAAGTATGCCAGCCCTGCGCTGACCAGAAGCATAAGAAAAATGGAAAACCCTTGCTTGAGTGCCGCCTCGGCGATGTTCGTGAATAAGAGCGTTACTTTCGGGTGTAGCATAGTATTTCGATTATGATTGTTTTCAACTCGTGCAATTATTGCACCTATTCGTGGTCGGCTTTGGGGGCTTGGCCTGCTTACGGAGTGCGCATCGGCAGTATCTCGATGACCTCAAGCGGGCAATCCTTGCAAATCTTGTACCCGCGCTTGCGGATGAATGGCGGCAGCGTCACCAAATGTTCGATTTCTGCCCAGTCCGTCGGGTATTTATGCCAAACTACCGTGGCCTCCCAACGCATAAGCGCGGGATTGACCACGGGCAATTTTTGTACGGCGTATAACCGTACACTATACGGTCGGTATTCAAGGTCTTTACCCTGCGGTGCATCTAATGTCCGCGCTATTTTTTGGGCATTGGACAAAACTTGTCCAAAAATGACAAGGCAAAAAATTACAAATAGCTTTTTCATATTATCTATTTAATTGTGATGTCCTAACATTGACTTTACGAAAAGTAAAACGGATAATACCGCGTCCGTCGGTGTTACTTACAAAGATTCCGCGGTCGTCAGCAAAGAAATCTACAAACGTCGCCGGGTCGGTGGTCGGCGTGCTTGTGCCGTCGTATCGGATTAATCTGAACCAATTGCGCGAAAGGATAGCGATGACAAAGTTTGTGCCGCCCTGCCGGTATCTAAGCGCACCATTATTCAACCGAACAATTTCGGCATCAGTCCAAACCCCGTTGACCCGCATTTGGTAAGTACCTACAAACTCGTCACCGATTGTCGCGGCCATTGTGTTTAGGTAGTTTACTCCGGTGGTTTCAAGAAGCGACGTGTTCACGCCGTTCAATAGTTGGCGCATCGGCAGATAACTTGTCAGTACGCGGTTCGCCCCTGCCGCATACGCTTGAAACTGCGGATAGGCGTCCGATATGATAGCATTGGCCACCGCAGCTGTATCGCTGCCGATTGGCGTTTCTTCGGTTACCTTTCGGCCGTTGTCGTATTCCAAAATTTTCACTTGAAAAAACGTGCTGTCTTTTCGGATGATGTAGCTTGTGTCCACGGTAAGCGTTTGACCGAAAACCGCGCATGGTAGGAGGATTAAAAGTATTGCTCTCATAGCTGTTTTTAAAGTTGTGTAATGGTTATAGATAGGTTGGTTAAAACAAGTGTATCATCGCCCGTATGCGCAGCAGGCGTAAAGCCAAACCGCAAAAGGTCGTTGTTGGATAGCGAGGTTATCGCCGAAAAGGAGGTGTGCATTGTTTCGTTGCCCAACAGCGATTCCACTGTACCAAACGTGCCGAGGTCGATAACTGTGCCGCCATTTGACCGCCAACCTTGAAACTTAACCACGTTGTTGGCTTCGCTGAATTTAAAGTCGGCATTGGCCGTGATTAGGAAGGTCCGTGCCGTGCCGCTTGTGTACTGTATGCCGTTGCCAACCACGCTAAACACGCCGCCAACTTGCGAAATCTTCGGGTTATCTATTGTGTCCGGCGTAACGCTTGCGGCCAAAAACGTTGATGTGCGGTTGCTATCCACGGTCACTACTGCGTAAATAGGCGATGCCCTGCTGATGGTTAGATTATTGCTTGTCTGAGAAAAGCTAATGCCATCCCCCGCCGTTAACGTCACATCAGTTCCCGTATCGCTGTTTAACGTCACGGGAGAACTTGCGCCTGAGAAAGTTAGGTTTGTTGCTCCAGTTGCCGTTACACTTAAAGAGTCTCCTTGCAGGGATAATCCATTACCAACCCTCACCCTTGTAGCTACTCCAAAACCTGATGTTTGTGTATAACCTCCTAAACTTGCAGGAATTGCTGTAAGCGTATCAATTCTTACCTGACCTTGCACTTGCAAACGTTGTCCAGTATCAGTTGTTGCACCTATCATCAAATTGTTGGTAAAAGTTAGCCGCATTCTTTCCCTTATATTAGAACCGTTCCAACCAGCCCAAACAAAATCCCTTTGCTGGCTAAACATACCAAAAACAATATCATTATTAGTTGAACGAACACCTAAATATAAACCATTGCCCATAAGTGCCATTGCGTTTAAGTTACCACCTGAAGATAATGTACCTACAGCTACTGCCGTATTGCTTAATTCCAAAGGATAAACCGCGTTTGTTCCGTTAAATCTAAAATATCCTGATGAATTGATACCAAATCTCGGTTGTGCGGCAGTCGCATCAAAAAGGACAAAATTAGAATTACCAACTGTACCGTTTGAAGCACTTGCTAATATTCTCCATGTTCTCCCCAGCGGTGCGGTGGACTTTAATTCTAAAGCCGCCCAGTTTGAATTGCTACTTTGCACGGTTAAAGTTGATAAACTTGCATCTGAAATTACAGCGTTGCCTTGAACTTGTAAGTTTGCAGTTGGAGATACAGTATTTACTCCTAAACGTCTATTCGTGGCATCCCAAAAAAGTGTATCTGCACTTGTAGCCCTACCATTAGCGTCTGCATAAAACACCCGCCCTGCCGTACCCAATCCCGTAGCCGTTGCAGACTTCAAATAATTCTCCCATGCCGTACCTGTGTAAAAATCTAAGTTATTATTGCTTGTGTTATTGCGCATCATGCCCACAAGCGGTGTGCCGGGGCGTTGTCCGGTTGTGCCTGTTGGGATACGAATACCATCGGTTCCTGCGACGTCTAAGCGCACTGACGGTGTTGTTGTGCCGATACCTACATTGCCATCAGAAAGAATCCTAAGCCTTTCTGACCGCGTTGTTGTTCCTGTTGGAGTTGTTTCTATTCTAAAGTAAGAGGGCTTGCTCGTAGGTGTAAAATCTTCAGCAGCAAAAAAACCAAAAACGCCTACACTATTACCATAGGCAGGCGCGCCTCCCGTTTCACCGTTGCCATTTGCTGAAAAATAAGCTATAAAATCATTTTGCAGTAAAGGTAAAGCATTTGTAAGAGTACCTCTACTACCTCTACCGCCAATTAACCCATGAACACTACCATTATATACACTTTCGCTTTGTATTGCTGAAACAAATGTCGTATTTAACGCGCGAATATTGCCGCGGACGTGCAGTCTTTCTTCTGGTAAAGTTAGACCTATACCTAAATTCTTACTGCTATTATCCCAAAACAACCCCGCATCGCCCGATTGCGAATTAGTGCCAGTCCAAAACGAAACGCGCCCATTTGCGCCCGTTCCTGTAACCGTACCCGTATTGGTGGTATATCCCTGATTAGTTAGAAAAGTCTTTGAAACAATATTGGCCGTATCAACCGCAACAGCCACCGTGCCACCGTTGGTTGATGTCGTTTCAGTTACCAACGCCCCAACGCCTCCGCTTATCGTCACGCCGTTTGCGCCCGACGTATTTGACGTTATGACTGCCGTATTCGCACCCCCTGCACCGACACCTAACACGCCCTCGTTAGTGACGCTACCATCAACTTCGGTGGTCAAATAGCCACGCGTGGTTACATAGTCTTTGGTAGCTAATACCGTAGCCGTATCGGCTGCGATTGTGCCTGTGCTTGTAATCGTGCCACCCGTAAGGCCAACGCCTGCCGTTATGCTTGTTACGCCTGCTGGCGGGATGTTAATCGTATCCCTGCCAACCTCAACGCCACCGATGTAATACACCAATATGCTATCCGCAACAAGCCGCGTACTGTCAACCTTCCCATCCACATACGCCCGCGTAGCGATGACATTCGTGTCAATCACGCTACCTGCCGTTCCTGCAATCCACTTCCCGTTAAGCGAATCCCAAACAATCGTCTCGCCATCATTCAAGCCCGTGAGGTCAACATCGTTAAGCTCGCCCAAGTCCATGTTCAGCGCTGGCCGCACCAATAGCGTCATGTTATTTGCATTCGGCTTGCGCACAACAAGCGCCATTGTCACGCGCAGCTTTGGCGCGGTCGGTTCAGTCGTGGTCAGCTTGCCGAGTTCTGTACCCGAAAGGTAAAGGATGTCGCCAATCGTCACCGTGTCGCCCGTTTCCATGATGTCTGATTGCTTGACTTCGCGCACATAGCCGAACCAAGTGATGAAGCCCTCCGCGTTGTTGGCTATGTCGGTTGAAGCGATGCCCATAGTCAGCACGCCGCTGTAAGTACCGCTACCATCCGCTGGCCTAACGCGTATTAAGTCGCCTTGGATGATTTGCGTGTAGTCGACCATCACGGGCTGACCGCGCTTGATGTTCGTGCCGGACTTGTTAATGACTTTTGGGTACACGGTGCGGAGGTCGCCTGCAACCTCTAAACGCCATTCGCCGCCTTGGTAGCTGTACAAGTTGCCCGTAAGCGTGTCAACGGCGAGCCATGCGTTGTTAATGGTGCTGGGTGTCCAATCGGGGATGCTGTCGGTGCGGAAAATTAGGCCGTCGCCCGTGGTTTGCGCGCCGAGGCGGATCTTGTTTGATGTGTTTGGGTACTGCGCATAGGCCGTTCCGAAAAAGCCGATGATAAGTATAAAGGAAAGTATGTGCTTCATATTACTAAACCAATTGTGTTATAATAATCTTCTTGTTCCGGCTCGCAGTTAGCGTCCGGACACCCGGCAGCGGCAGCGTCGAAAGGTGATAGGCTTGCAGCATTTGCGCATAGGTAATCTTTCAGCCGTTTTGCGCTGATTTCCAACCTTTGTTTTAAAGTGTCTTGGTAAAACTTTAGCCCCTCAACGCCTGCGTTTTGGCCGTACTCGTTATTATTCAGATAAAGGCCATTGCTGCCCGCTTGGATGACAATAAACGGCGCAGCTTCGTAAAGCGATGCGTTCGCGCATAGGCTTTTTAAGTGGGCATCCCATAACGCTTGGTACGACGTTGACGTAAACGCGCTACTGCTACCCTTATCGGCAACGAGCGCATCATACAGACCTTGCGTAAGGGTAGGTACGACCCATCGGTATAATGCCGTATCAATATGCGGGCTGATAAGCATGGCATCAAGCCGAACGTCGGCCGGTGTAGGGCGAGCGATACCGCCCTGCACCACTTCATATGGTTGGATTAGGCTCATTTGTCTGTGTGTTTTCTAATTCTGCTTCGCGCTCTTCCGTTGATTTCAGCGTAACCGGACGTCTTACCCCTTCATCCAACCACACTTGTTCAACAGCAGGCGACATAGGCGGCAGATTAGCAATGTCACGGAAGAATACCTCATCTTCGCGCTGCGATGTGATGGCGCCGGAGCGCACACCGATGCCGTAAGCGTTGGCAACAGCGTTGATATCTACACCATTATCGTTATTACCAAGCGGTGAGTAGCCAAGTAACTCGCGTTTTTCGTCAACGGATAGCGATTGGTCAATATTGATATCACCGACAAACGATACTGGCATGGCATTACTGATGTTGAATTGCAGACCAGCGGGTAAATTGGTGTCAACCAGCGTTGATTCGTAGATGTATGGGTTGATTATCCGGGATAGCAAAAGGTTCTGCCGTGGTTTGACCACCGTGTTTTGGACATATTCAAGTTCTTGCCGTAGCTGCTGATTTGTACCCAGCTGCCCATCCTGCGCAAAACCCGCAAGCGACTTACTCCATCGGTTCGCGGTTACAATATTAGATGCGGCTAACTCCTGCAACTGCAAAAACTCGCCATCGTATGACTGCGACATCGGCACCCAATTGGCGCGTAACTTTTCATCACGCAAAACCTGCATGAATATTTTATGATTATTCCCCGCCCCGGTAAATTTCTTTTCAATCGCCTCAAGCAAGGATTTCGCCTCCGCGTTGCTCATGCTGCCAAAGAACTGCAATAGACCGGAAGGCATGAAGCCGTTCTCAAACTTACTCGAATTAAAGCGCTGAATAAAATATTCAATCTCCGCCCATTGCTTGGCCGCTATCCATTCCGGTAAGCCCCAATAGAAATAACCAGCAGCGTATTGTTTTATGTGAATTATGGAGCGATCAATGCCGTACTCGTCTTTTTCGCTCCACCTCGGATAAATAGGCACTTCCCGAAAGCCCTTGCTTGCATACTGCGTGCCTTCGCTTGTCAACGGCACCTCCTCCCAGTTATCGTAAATGCCAACGCTGGTCACTACCTTATCGCTACCAGCTTTGCGAAAAGCGGTCATGTATACTGGCGTATGGTAGATATAAACAAAGCCCTCACCTCGTACCAATTCCGCAAAGCAATTGCCAAACGCATCAAAGTCATGCGCCAGCGCCGTGGTTACTTCTGCAAGGTTTTGCTGGTGTAGGTTGACTTTATCAATGTAGGTTTCAATGTAGTTTAACTGCTCCTGCGTGAAGGTAACTTGTTGAGTAGTGCTTGACGCGAGGTTACTATTCGGCCTGCCAATCACCGGTATAAACCCATCGCCGACGACCATGTTAGTTTTATCATTGATGATACGCCGAAGCGTCGGCGAGTTGTTGACAACAGCAATCAGCGACTTGAGAAACGTATCATTTTGGTCAAAAAAACGCACCCATTTATTACCGCCCATGTCCAACCGTTCGCGGGTTGGCTCATTGAAAATATCGGCATCAATTAAGTGCGTTTGGGGCGTCGGCCCGATAGTGACAGATGAGGTCGCAAGTATGTTATTCCTCCTTCGCCGAGGCTTTTGTTGTGCTATGTTGCTCATATTTCTTTAGTTTCGGCAGCGGACTGCCGGGGTTGTTATCAAAGGCAGGAGGAATGTAAGGCTTGACGCGATCAGCGTAAAAGAACTTTGAAGCGGTGGCCGGGTCGATTAACAACCATGCGGCCACCTGCTCCTCACTCATCTTTTCAATCGCAATCTTTATGAAACCCTTACCGGTCGGATCCTGCCCTATGTACATTACCCCCTTCGCGGTTGGCTTGAACATTGAGCGTAATTTTAATCGTTAAATAAGTGCTGCCATTACGGTGCTACCATCAATTAATTCCCTTGCCATCTTGTTAGTTCGGCAAGTAATGGTAATCGTAGATTGATTCGGGTCAGTCAGCGCGGTACCCGATGTAGCCTCGCTCTGCGTCAGTCGTGCTGGTAACTTTTTACCGCCCACTACTTCAACGCCCCAAATCCAATAAACACCCGTGTTCTCAACGTGAACTGCGACTACGCCGCAATTTTGGTCAAGCAGGTTTTGAAGAATGTCCCGGTCGCCTTGGTTGCGGCAAGTCCAAATACCCGTGAATGTCTGCTCCACCTGCACAGCCAAAGTGTCTTGGTCTTGCGTTGATGTCTCCGTAAAGTTAGCACTAAAATCCCTAAATTCAAACTCGTAGAAATTGTAAGCAGAACTGCCCATTGTGATGGCGGTTATGCTGCTGTTGGCTGAAGAGGTGGTCACGCCGCTAACTTGGTTGGCATTGGCAAGGTAGAGCTTACCAGCTCCACCTGCACAAGTACCTTGCTCGCAACTTACAGACCGCCCCGTGGTTAGTAATCCCATCGTGGTTATTGTTTAAGCGCTGGTTAATAGCCAACGCTGATTAATGAATGGTGGATGTAATTAACGCCCATTTTAAACCGTGACTTCGTGTACACCTTTTCATCCTTTTCATCGTACCAAGTCGTCAGTTCCGTAGCCGGATTGGTCACATCCGTAGCCAGCACCTTGTTCAAAGGCGTGGTGTATTCAACATAGTGCGGCTTTGTTACGCCCAAGTTGGTCAGAATCTCATCCCATCTCCATTGAGCAACCACCGGAATACCGCGGAACGTCAGCGTTTCAACGCCGTTAATCAACTGCAATAAACCATAATCACCACCGCCAGCTTCTTCGATATCTTCACGGAATGCGCTATAAACGCTGCCGGAAACATTGATGACTTTTTGATTAGTCGGAAGACCCTTCAACTGTAACGGCGCTTGGTCATAAACAGCCCGAAGGATTTCGATACCATCGCCAGCGGCAATGTCCGCACCGCTACCCGTGTTTGTCCGTGGCACAAGCGCATCAGCTACCAAGCCGGGGTAAAACACAGTCCAAAGACCATCTACCAAATCATAGTTGGGGTTATTGCTTGCCGTGTTGCCAAAGTAGCCCAACCGTACGATGTCTTGACGAATGGCTTGAATGGTGCGCTGGGTAATGATTTCTTGAATCAGCGTTCCGCTAACATCCGGAAGGCGTACACCACGCTGCAACAACTCCTCAAAAACCGTATCTTGAAACTCATCCCAGCAGATTTCCAAATCTACCTTCGCTTTTTCAACTTCAATGGAACGGTCATACACTTTCACTTCGCCAAGTGGGTTAAACCCACATCCGGCATATTTACGCACCACGTTTTCAAGTGGCTGCACGAAACCCATCTTCTTTTTAGTGACGACGTTGGGCATTACCCGCCATTGGTTAGTAATGTCGTCATCAAAAAATACGGGTTCAAGGAACAATTCATTGGCCTCGTCACCTACAAAGTTGACTTGAAACTGGCCGCTTTCTGTTATTGGCATTTTTCTTTTTTTAATTGGTTAAGAAAGGGTGTAGGCAATTGAGCCAGTAGCGTTGGAATTAATCTGCCCGCTACCTAACTTGAATTGGAATTTCACCTTTGTCGCGCCGCCATTGTTGGCTGTTTGGTACAATACTGTCCAATCGTCGCTTGGGTTAAGTGACGCCGTATTGATGTCAATTGCGCCCGTAGCTGCGGATGATTGGAAGGTCGTGCTGAACGCTTCGTTCCCGGACTGGTCTTGAATGCGGAACTTGATGTAATTAGTCGCAGTCGTCGCTCCGGTTGAAGGAGTAAAGCGTACTTGATCGCCCGCGCTGGTGATGGCGTAGGAAAACGCTACGCTATGGCGGTCGGTAAATGTGTCAATCCCGTAAAGCTGGAAAGCGTTGCCGGATTCGGCATAGGGATTTGTCGCTGGAATTGAATTACGGCCGATGTAGGTGTTGTCTTGATCGAAGCCGTTTGCGTTTGCTGTTGGCATTAGCGTTGCATTATTTTAGATTTAACCATGAGAGCGAACGAATCAAACGCTTGCTCCTTTTTATTTTTGCGCACCGGGGTAGCCGGCACGTTACCGCCCGATGGCGTGGCCTTCGCCTTTAGCGTTTCAGCCTTCAGTGCCTTAATTTCAGCCTTGAGCGATGCAATAGATTTCGCAATGGCTTCCATTTCTTTTTCGTCCATCTCGGCCATTTCTTTTTCTTCCACCATCGCTTCGGGTGCTGTAACCGTGTAGCCTGCTTCTTCGAGCAGCGCGACCGCCGCCATAATCGGATCAAGCCCGGTGCTTTCGATAGCGGCCTCGGCGGTCTCCGCTACTTGCTCCGGCATTTCTTGCAGTTCTTCGGTAGTCAGCGTAGTGACCTCCTCCTCTGTAAGCAACGCCTTGAGTTTTTCGAACATAGATAGTTTACTCATTTCGCTTTTTTGTTGATTAATAATTACATCCGGGGTGTGTTTGTACTGCGCAACAGCCTTAAATGCCGATGCGCCTAACTCAAGCCCCTTTTCATTTGTGATTTCGTCAATAAACCCGTACCCTTTTGCTTCTTTGGCTGTCATCCACGTTTCCTTTTTCATCATCTCGAACACCATTTCACGCGTCAATTGGCTTGGATTGCCCCGCTTGGTAATGCTATCCATGTAAACATCTAATAACGTGTTATCCATGGATTGCAGCACCGCTGCCGTGTTGGCCATTACATCAGCGTCACCTTCCTGCACACCGAAAGGGCGGTGTATCATCAGATAAGCGCCATCGTCCATTTTGACGCGGTCGCCAGCAAGAAGAATAACGGAAGCAATGGAAGCCACAAAGCCTACGCCAACGGTAGTAACGCCGCCGGGATAAGCCCGCAATAGGTTTCTGATAGCAATACCTTCGGTGACTGAACCGCCGGGGCTGTGTATACGAACGGTTAAAGGTAGTTGCTGGTCGAGATTGGAAAGGTCGTAGGATAATGTATGCACGCCATAGCCCCAAAAGTCGTCTATCTCGTTAAAGATATCAAGACGATTGGACTGGCCAACCATGTTGGCGAAGCGGTAACGATTATTGTCTACTTGGCTTACTCTCATGTTTGCAAAATTGCAAGCATAAAGTCAATACGTTTGTTAATTTAAGCGGATTTGTAGCCGTATCGCTTCGGGCGTTTGAGGTAGTTACGGATGGTTGATTGCGACAGCCCCGTATCATCGGCAAGTTTTGAGTATGCCCGGCAGAAATGGCCTTCATGGTAAAGCGCTTCGGGGTATAATTCCATCGTCATGTAATGGGCGATAGTGCGATGCTTGATGACATCGGTGTTCATAAGGTAATCAACCAGCCCTTCCATCGTTTCCTTCTGTCCGGTGCGCTTGCAAAAGTAGCGATACTTCCGTGCAGCTACTTTTTTAAACTGCTCCAATGCTTGTGGCTTTAATTGTTCGTCCATCGGCTGGCAAATAAGCGTAGTTTTCCAATAACTTTTGTCCGGCACCCAGAGCAGTTGACATTTTCCGGCTCGCCAATCGGCGCAACAAATCGGTTGTAAATGCGGAACAAATAGTCAAGGTCTTGAAAATCCCAATTGATACGGTCGCGGTTGCGTTCAAGCGCCAATCGGACATCGTCGCGGATTTCGTGCGGTATGTTATCTTGGTTTGCAAAGTGAATGTTGCTCATAGTTCGGCTTTTACTTTTACGGATTCGGCATCGGCAATATCGCGTTGGATATCTTCGGTAACGACGTATGCGCGAAGGCGATCAAGGCGGGCGTTGATGGCATCGGTCTTGCGGTCAAGCGCCGCTATCATATTTGCGCTGTCCTTGTTTAATGACGCAGGAATATTCGGTGCAGACATGGGCGGCGATATCAGACCACCATTTGCGAAGCCCGGAACGCCGATACTACGGAAAGTTGCCGCACCACCCAAAGCGGCCTGTTGTCGGCTGTTTAGCACCACCTCGCCACGCTTGACAGTCGCCAGCACATTGTCGCCATTGCTCCGCGTTGGCATATTTTGGCTATCACTTACACGGCGGCCGCTGATGCCAACGATACCGCCCGTGGCTAATGGTTGAGCTGCAATGGTCGCTGTTTGTAAGGCTGCAAATACTCCGGTTGCTATTGCGGTCGGTACGGTTGCTGGCGGGCCGGGGAAAAAAGATAATGCCCGCTGAACGGCCAACGCGCCTTGGATAATGGATTGTATAATGGCGTTCCGCTTTTCATTCCTCCGCTGCTTCTTTTGTTCAGCTTCCGCGTTTTTGGTCTGCTGCTCAAGCGTTTTCTTCTCGGCTGCTGCTTGCTGTTCAAGTAACCGCTTTCGGATTCCGGTAGCCTTGTTAGCCCGCTGTTCGATATCAGCTATCCGCATCTCGGTGCTTTCGATTTCGCGCTGGAAGATTTCGTTTCGCTTTTGGTTGGCAGCAGCAGTCAATGTGTTTATAAGTGTAAAGGTAGCATCAACGCCCTGCGCGATGTATTCCATGATTTCCTGCTTGCGCTTTTCGCGCTCTTGCTTATCCTTATCTTGAAACTCCTTTACCTTCTTGCTTGACGCTTCCGCAAGTGACTTGATGCCATCAAGCGTGGTTTTCTTCTGCTGGTCAATTGACTTCTGTGTGCGGCCTACGCTGCTGGCTATTTCTATTTGTCCTATCTGCTCCAAGTTATTTAGCCGTGCCAAGTCGGCCTCACGCTGCGCCTTAAATTCAAGTTCGTTACGTTTAGTGAGAGCATCTTCCAATAACTTTAATTGTTTGTCGTATGCCGCAATCAATGCCGCTTGGGCATCTGACCCTGCAACGGCTTCTTCAATGGCGGCCTTTAGTCGGTTGGCTTCCTTTTGGATAGCCGCGATGCTACCCTCAATGAATGCTTTTGCGGCATCTTTGCCTGCGTTGCCGCCTGCTTTTTTAACACCGCCGCGCAACTGCTTTTCTATCTTGTCAATTTCTTTTTGCAGTTGGTTGAACTGCTCCGAGCCTATCGGTAAAATTGATTGCTGCTGGCGTAGTTCAGCCAGCTTCTTTTGCAATGCCGCTTGGCTGCCAGCATAAGCGGTGTTAAACTTTTCTTGTTCCTCAATAGCAATAGCATTTTCATCCTTAATCTGTCGAATGACTTTTTTAAATGCTTCGTTGTAAGCCTTAAAAGGGTTTGTTACGTCGCCAATTATCCCACCCGTTAATATCGCGGTAAGTGATTCATAATATGCTTTAAATGCTGCCGTGCCTCCCGCTAATGTTGCTGGCAATTGGTCAAAAAATCGCAAAAATGGCAGTACGATGGCTTCGTTCAGAAAGGTCTTAAACTTGATATTGAGTAGTTCAGTTTCCTTTGCCGTTGCCGCGATTGCCTTACTTACCCGAACTTGGCTTTCTTCAAGTTCCAATTGCGCTTGAAACAATTGCTCTTGTGTGCTTTGGTATGTGTTGGTTGATTCGGTTACGTCTTGCAAGCCCGTGTCAACATCCGCCAGTAGCTGAATAAAACGCAAGCCCGCATCTTCGCCAGCACCACCAAAGGTATCCGCAAGCACCCGCTGTGTTTGCTCGGCAGTTAAGCCCGTATCCCGCAGTCCGGTAGCAACTCGTTTGAGCGCTTCAACGGTTGTGATGCTGCCGTTGTTAAGGTTGTTGAAAAGATTGCTGGTAAACTTTTCCCCAAAGGCGTTAGTCAGCGCATCACGCGTGGCGGTTGTTTGCTCTCGAATACGCAAACCGAACTCTTTGATGGCATCAATGCCCTTGTCGCTGTATATCCCTTCCTCGGCTGCCTTGATTAAGATAGCCACAAACTGCTGCGCATTACCCCCTGCCGCAGCAAACTGTGCAGGGTATTCGCGTAATTGGTCAAGGAAATCGCCTTGGGCGTTTGCTCCTTTGCGCAAGCCCGCTTCGATTAAGTCAGTAGCCTCAACGTAACTGATGCCAAACTCTTTAACAAGCGTATTGGCAGCATTGATAACGTCTTTATTTTCCTCGCCATACACCTTGTTGATCGCCCGAACCTTGGCCGTGACCTCATCCAGCGACGTACCGACAAGCCCGGACACGTTGGCGATATCGCGCTGCGCCTTTTCGAACTCCTTCGCGTTGATAGTTGCCTGCTGGAACAACTCGCTGATTTGCTGGAAGATACTGACAGCGACAAATAACACACCCAACGCCTTATTGAATCCCCCTGCTGCACCTTGTGCCGCTTGGAATCCGCTCGTGACTTGTCCGATTGATGACGAGATACGCGGAAAGAACTGCTCCAGCGCTTGAGTGTAGCCCCCAACATTGCGCTGGAATTGCCCGACGTTTGCATCTATCTTTTTTAACTGCTGGTCAAGTTCATTAATGTCCCCGCGTAACTTGATAGCTTCGGCTGATGATTCCTTACCAGCTGCGGCAAGGTCTTTGTATCGCTTGCGCTGCTCGTTGAGCGTTTTGGATAGCTTGTCGTAACTGCCGCTAACATCATCTACCGCGGTCAATTCCTGCCGCCGCAATTTAATCTCATCACGTATAGTGGCGTTTACCTCCTGCTGCCGCGCTTTCAAGTCGGTCAACTGACCTTCTAACTTTTCTATCGTCTCTACATCTCCCGCCTTTTTCAATTCCTTTTGCAAATCCGCGATAGCCCGCTTCAATTGCTCGGCGGTCTGAATGCTTTGCTCCGTGCCTTGAATATTTATTTGAAAGCCTAATACTTTAGCCATGTTTTTTAGATTACATCGTGAACTTTTACAAGGTAGTTGCTGCCATCAAAGTGCGTGTCGCTGTCTATGGTGATGGTGTTACCGCTTATCGTGTATTCAAGGATCGGGTAAAGATACTTGCCGTTCTGCGCTATCGTCACCGCGACGTACACGTTAGGCACGGACAGTATGCCCGATGACCCCGGCAGCGTTATAGTGTTACCTTGGTGGTCAGCGAACAAATCATAGTAACGCACTACCCTTGCCTGCTGTTGTGGTGCATTGACTACACCATTAACCGAACCGAGCGATGTCAAACCGTTTTGGCTTGCCCCTTCGAGCGCTACCGGCCCGCTTACCTTTTGGGAATCGGCTATTGATGGAAATTTATCCAGCAGCAAAATAGTTTGGGTGCTTCGGTTCTTTCCCGGCTGATAGCCATCAATGCGCTCAAGCAGATACCGAGTGCCACGTATGGTTAAGGCGTTACGGAAATTTAAAGACGAGATGTCCAACTCATCCCAAAACGCGAACATCTGATACCTTCGGCCTTCTTCTATCCGCGTCAGTTGTTGCAGATGCAGCGACTTAAATAAACCACGAACAACGCCGCCGCTATTTGTGACCTCATCGCAAAAAGACAGCGAAAAATCGTGCGCATTCGGGTCGTTGTAATTGACCATAAAAGAAGCCGGGTAGTCGTATGCCGTTGATGTTGCGCTTGACGATGGGTTATACATACGCACATAGCCATCATATCCGCTCCGGCGGCCTGCAAAGTAAAGTAAACGGGGGTTTAGCGACCAGTCCGCTTTGGCATCCGGTTCTTCAAAGTAGTTTTTACCATAGAGTAATGGCACTTGCACCGCCGTTCCCGTGCTGGTAATGTCGGCATCGTTGATGTGAACGGTCTTGCCAAGGTATTCGGTGTAGAGCCATTCCGCGCCAGCTGGGTAACGGCCATCCGAATGGCGATAACGTGCGCTGTAAAGCGATGCAGCAGCCCGCTTCTCCAATTCTTCGGCGGTCGGGTCGGCTGTTCCCCACGCCAAAACATAATCCTGCTTTTGATCGTCAATCAACGTCAACTCCCCGCCTTGCCCAAGGTCAACTCTTCGCGTAATGTCTATTTGATTATCACGCAAATAAAAGCCCTCAAACTCCGTGGTGGTGTACGAACCATCGCCATCAGCTTTGTATGATATCTTTGCCCGGTCTTTGGGGTAGGCGAACACTTTGCGTTGTAGTACGTCGGTTTGCCAATTGAGGTTGAAGACACGAGTAAGGTCTTTGATGAAATCTTTGACAAACCATGTGCCGGGGATTTGGTAGGTAAGGTTCATCGTTTCGCCTAACTTCCATTCTTCCTTTTCGGCTTCGATAGTGATTTGCCAATCGGTGATGGTAAAATCATCATAGGGAAACTCAACGCTTACGGGTTCAAATGTCCACATAAAGGTAATGACATCGCCCGCATTTAGGTCGCCTATCCACTCAAATATAAACACCCCTGCGTTGGTCAACGGCTGCAATGCAATCGGGTTACCATTGCGCATTATCATCAAAATCTGTGTGCTGGTCATAAACTGCGGCACAACAAATTCAATTTTAATGTAATATAATGCGCTTATCGGTACGGTGTATTCTCCGGTCGTCGTGTCGTAGTTATTCCCGCCATCAAAGTTCGGTTCGGTGCTATCGTCGTCAAAGATAACATCATACTCGGCATACACTTCCGTTTCGCTTATGGTCAGCGTTGGTAGCGTCGCTTGCATATTAACAAAGCTCTTCGCATAGTCCGGGTCAATAGCAAGCGGCACGGGAACAATCAAACGGTTAAATGGGTCACTATCAAATAT
>ERZ869925.911-NODE-911-length-16296-cov-77.110338_pt1 | contig 16296 bp, 20 predicted proteins | sample MGYA00579311_ERZ869925 | MGnify/ENA primary metagenome ERZ869925 (study PRJEB32216, sample SAMN09231817) | wastewater metagenome | place: USA: Maryland | collected 2016-07-30 | study: EMG produced TPA metagenomics assembly of the PRJNA472060 data set (Reclaimed...
GGCGCAATGGAAATCCAGGAAAACAAAAACTTCCTGATTTAAATAAAGTAATTGCGTTGCCTAGATTTTCTGCGCAACCACCTGAGCATTTGGGTGAGGTTGGTGCAAATCTTTGGCATGAGGTTTTGAGCATTGCTCCCTGGATCGCCAATACCGATGGAACTATTCTTTTGGAACTTTGCGAAAAGATGGAATTAAAAAAACAAATTCAGGAGCAGTTAAAGCCTGATCAATTTATACTTTTTACCGATAAGGGTTATGCTTACCAAAATCCACTGTTCGGAATGTTGAGTACAGTTCAAGGTGATATTGTTAAAAATTTATCATTGCTTGGTTTAACTCCAAGTGATAGATCAAAACTGGGGGTTGCTGAGGTGAAGGCCAGAGGAAAGTTAGAGGAACTTCTCCAGCAAAAACAAAATGCAACAAAATAGTTCTTGGCCACCACGCTGGCTAACGCCAGTAAGCGATGCAGAGATTGCAGCAGGCGATGGGCAAATTTATAGCCAGTTCGCAGAGGCCGTTTGTAGAGTAACTAAAGATTCAATCGCAGCACCTGCTGGTGAATTAATAAGTTTGCGTGATTGGCAAAAGCAATTACTTAATCACGCTTTAGCAAGAAAAGAAAACGGCAGATTTAAACACCGCACTGCACTAATCGGAATGGCTAGAAAGAATGGCAAATCCGCATTGGCTGCAAGTGTTGGTTTAGCAGGTTTAACTCTTGGTGGTAACGGCTCTGAAATTTACTCATGTGCAGCCGATAGAGATCAGGCCAGAATTGTTTTTGGTACTGCTCGCAGAATGGTTGAACTCGATCCTGAACTTTCAACAATGTTCACTCTTTACAAAGATGCAATCGAGTTTAAAGATAAGGGTTCAGTTTATAGAGTTCTATCTGCTGAGGCTTATACAAAAGAAGGTTTAAATCCTTCGCCAATAATTATTTTTGATGAAGTTCATGCCCAGCCAAACAGAGAACTCTGGGATGTAATGAGCCTCGCAGGTGGTGCTAGGCAAGATTCACTTCTCTTTGGCATCACCACTGCTGGGGTTAAAACTGCAACTAGTGGTCAAGATTCTCTTTGCTACTCGCTCTATCAATATGGGCAGAGAATTGCAAAAGGTGAAAGTGTTGATCCAAGTTTTTTCTTTGCTTGGTGGGAACCAACTAAACCAGAAGGTGATCATCGTGATCCACTTCTTTGGCAAGAAGCAAATCCTGGCATCGGCGATATTGTTGATCTTGAGGATTTTGAATCCGCAGTTCTTAGAACACCAGAAGCAGAATTTAGAACTAAGCGAATAAATTGTTTTGTTAGTACCTCAACTGCCTGGCTTCCAACTGGCGCATGGGAAGCAATCATTGATACAGAGCGTGAGGATATTCCTGGCGAGGATGTAGTTCTTGCTTTTGATGGTGCATTCTCAAACGATTCAACTGCATTAGTTGCCTGGTTCTTAGGTGGAGAAAAACCACATTTAAAAGTTGTTGGAATATGGGAAAGGCCGCAGGATGCAGAGCAAGGTTGGTTTGTTCCAGTTGCCGAAGTTGAAAAAACAATAATCGATGTGTACAGGGATTCCAGATTCCAAGTCAGAGAAGTTGTATTCGACCCAGCAAGATGGCAGCGAACCTTCATGGTTCTTGATGAAAACGGCTTACCAGTTGTTAGTTATCCAAACTCGGCGGAACGAATGGTACCTGCAACGCAAAAGTTTTACGAAGCCGTTGTTAATGGATCGTTTACTCATGATGGTGATGAGCGCTTGGCCCGCCACATATCCAACTGCGTTACCAAACAATCCTCCAGAGGAGTAATGGTTGCAAAGGCTTCTAGCCGCCGTAAGGTAGATGCCGCAGTTGCTTCAATCTTTGGTTATGATCGAGCCACTCAGCCGCCTGAACCAAAGGCACCACTTACTAGATATTTTTCAATTCAGGTTTAAGGGGGCAAGATGAAAAAGTTAAATCCTACTTTGTTAGTTGAAGTAGCAGGGGTTGCCTGCGTTACAACAGGCTTGGCACTTATTTCAGTTCCAGTTGCACTTATTGCAGTTGGAAGTTTTTTAGTTTGGATTACAGAAAAGGCTAATTAATGAATCTTTCAAGAGCATTGCGCCAGGCTGGTGAGAAGCGTTCAACTAATCAATTTGTTGAGCCGCTAATACCAGGCCGCCCTGCGTATAGTTCACCAGCAGGAGTTGTAGTTTCACCTGAAACTGCTATTCGTATGAGTACAGTTTATGCCTGCGTTCGTTTATTAGGCGATACAATTTCATCTTTGCCAATGGGCGCTTATGTTCGCAGAGGTCGCAATAGAATTTCTTACGCAGCAGTTTATGGAGATGTACCTGCTTGGGTAAATAAGCCAAATGGTGAATCAACTCGCATGGAGTTTTTAGAGCAAGTTCTTGCTTCATTAAATTTAAAAGGCAATGCCTACATCCTTACAGTTCGTGATGATCTTGGTGATGTTGTTGAACTTTATTGCATCAATCCAGAATCAGTAAGAATTGTTAGAAAAAATCCTAATGAGCCAGTTGTTTATGAAGTAACCATTAAAGAATATGATCCAGCAGGCGGTGTTTATACCCAGGATTACAACCAAAAGGTTATGACCCTAACAAAAGATGAATTGCTACATATTCCATTATTTAAATTACCAGGTTCTTTTTATGGCTTAGGCCCAATTGAAGCAGCAAGAATTACTGTTGGTGCAGTAATGGCGGCTGATACTTATGCTGCATCCTATTTTGGAAACGCAGCAAACCCAGGCGGCATTATTGAAGTACCTGGTGAAATGACCGAGGAGCAGGCAACAAGCATTGGCCGTGATTGGAATATCACTCACTCTGGCCCATATCGTGCTGGCAAGATTGGCGTTCTAACAGGCGGCGCATCATTTAAACCACTTGCACTAAATGCCCAGGATGCTCAACTCCTAGACACACGCCGCTTTGGTCTTGAGGAAATTGCTCGTTTATTCCGAGTTCCAATTTCATTATTAGGACACCCAGTTGCAGGTGCAATGAGTTTTGCTAGCGTTGAAGCGCAGAACCTTTCATTTGTACAACATTCACTTCGCCCATTATTGGAAAGAATTGAACAAGCGCTTTCATCTTTGCTACCTGAAAAAGATGGATTTGTTAAATTTAATTTAGATGCTCTTTTGCGTGGTACAACAATTGAGCGTTATGATGCTTATACAAAAGGCTTGCGTGAAGGTTTCTTGAGCCTTAATGATGTTCGCTCTGTTGAGGATTTAGCACCTCTTGGCGAGGCTGGTGATCAATACAGAGTTCCATTACAGAACATTGATGCAGCCGATGCTAAAGATGTTGGTTTGAAATTAAGAACTGAAATTGCTGCTCAACTTATCCAGGTTGGATTTGATCCAGCCGCAGTTAATGAAGCAGTTGGATTACCAAAGATGAAACACACTGGTGTTCCAAGTAGTCAGTTGCAACAGGTTTCAACTATTGATCCAAATGATCCTAGTGGCGTTTATGAAGTTAAGAGCCGTCGCAACGATAATCAACAAACAGTTGTAAATGTTCCAGAGCCAACTGTAAATGTTTCTGCTCCTAATGTAACTGTTGAGCCAGCGATGGTAATGCTTGAATCACCAGAGGTTAATGTTGCTGCTCCAAATGTAAATGTAGAAGCGCCAACAGTTCAGGTAACTAATACCATTGAACGCAAGCGAGTTCGCAAGAAGGTTAAGCGAGATAAGCAAGGCCGCATTGATGAAATCGTTGAGGAGTTTATGGAGGGTGATGAATAATGGCAACTGGCCTAAGTAGTTACCTCGCAAATAAATTTCTTGATGCAGTAGGAAATGCAACTTCTTACTCAGCCGCTAATGTTTATGTAAAATTACATATTGGCGAACCTGGCGCAAATGGAACCGCTAATCCTGCTACTGAAACAACTCGCAAATCAATTTCTTTTAGTGCTGCCTCTGCTGGTGGTTTAACCTCAGATGCAGATGTATCTTGGGAAAATATCGCAGGCTCAGAGGATGCTACATTCTTTACTGTTTGGGATAATCTAACCGCAGGTAACTTTTTATTTTCAGGAACTGTTGCTGGAAATGCCTACACTGCTGGAGATACCTTTACAATTCCAAGCGGTTCATTAACAGTTTCTCTAACTTTAGCGAGTTAATAAGTGGCTGAGTTTGTTCTAAATTCATCACAATTAGATGTTGATGTTTTAGGGCCAATCACCTTTGCAACGGCAACGGCAAATCTAGGTTCAATCTCTGCCAATGCCAATGCAGATATAACTAATCTGGTTTCAGCCTCAGCGCCACTAGGCGGATTATCTGCCAGCGTAGTTATTCCAACAGGCGAGGTAATTCCTAGCCCTGCTGGTCAGCCTAATTACATTCAACCTAATTTCCCTGAAATTATTGAATCTGAAAAAATAACAGTTTCAATAAAGGTTGCATCTGCAAATACAAAACTAGGCAAGTTATCAAGTAAATCAATCTCTCAAATTGATTTCTCTATTCTTGATGATGATGCAGAAGTTTTGCTTCTAGTTTAGGAAACTTATGCCATATTTAATATCTGATAAACAAAGTGATTGCGCTGGTTGGGCAACTGTAAAAGAGGAATCAGATGGTTCTTATACAACCATTGGTTGCCACACATCCAAGCAGGATGCAATAGATCAGATGGTTGCAGTTTCAATTGCAGAGGATATGGAACCAGGTGGAGAAGTAAACACTAGAGCAGTTGATTTGAGTGTTCCATCCTTTATTAGAGAAAATGCAAAGCGTGGTTTGAAATATTATAAGGAAGGTTTTGGCGGAGATGGATTAGTTCCAGCCACCATTGCAGCAGCAAGAGATATGGCTGCTGGAAAAATAACAGAAGCAAAAGTAAGAAAGATGGCTCCCTGGTTTGCTCGCCATCAAGTTGATGGTAAGGCACCTAAAAACAGTAATCCATCCGATCCAGGTTATCCAGGAGCAGGCTTAGTTGCTTGGCTTCTTTGGGGTGGGGATAGCAATTTTTCAGATAGAGCGCAGAACTGGGCGCAACGCAAGATTGATGCTCTGAATGCAGAAGCAGATTCAAGGAGAGAAATGAAAAAGATTGAACGCCGCACTTATACAGTTAAAGATGTGCAAGCAAGATCAGCCGATGATGGCACAATGCGCCTAAGCGGTTATGCAGCAGTATTTAATGAATCAAGTGTTCCGCTACCATTTAAAGAATCAATTGCACCTGGTGCATTTCGCAAAACATTAAGCGAAACTCCAGATGTTCGCTTGCTTATTAATCACGAAGGATTGCCTTTAGCAAGAACTAAAAATGGCACACTTAGATTAACTGAGGATGAGCGTGGTTTGCTAATTGATGCAGAGTTAGCAGATACAACAGAGGGTAGAGATATTTACAAACTGGTAGAGCGTGGCGATGTAGATCAAATGAGTTTTGCTTTCCGTGTTATTCGCCAAAAATGGAGCGAGGATCGCAGCCGTAGAGTTTTAACTGAGGTTTCATTAGCAGATGGCGATGTTTCAGTTGTTACTTATCCAGCCTATCCAACTACAAAGGTTGAGGCTAGAGAACAACTAAAGCAAACATTATCTGCAATTAAAGAAGGCCGTGAAGTAACTGGCGATTCATTAGTGGCATTAAAGGCTGCCCTGCAACAAATTTCCGAAGGTTATGACTACATCGAGGAAGTTAAATCAGCCCTTGAAATGATGGTTGGAAACTCTGAGATGGATAGTGAAATTGAGGATGAACTTGAGGATGATTCTAGAGCCGTTGATGTAGTTGGCGATTTTGTAGAATGGGATTCAAGTGGAGGAACTGCAAGAGGCAGAGTTGAGCATGTAATGAAAGAAGGCGTTTTAGGTATTCCTGATTCCACCTTTAGCATTACTGCCGAGGAAGGCGATCCAGCAGTTTTAATTAGAGTTTATAGAGAATTAAGAGATGGTTATGTTGCAACTGAAACTTTAGTTGGACACAAAGCAAGCGAGTTGCGCCCTATCGCACCTCTTAAAGAACCATCTGAGGATGCAAGCCGCAAAATATCTTTGCGCTTGGCTCAAGCAATAATAGATAACACAAAATAAGTTTCTGCTATAAAGATGTAGCAGATGAAGTCGGAGCGATCTTTGCACCCAATATGCGCCGCAAAAATAATCGCCACCACCTCAAAACCTAACTAACAAGGAGTTAAATTAATGTCTTTTCTAGACAAAGTAATTGAACGCCGTGATGCAGTGAAGGCAGAGATGGATGCAGTTCTTGAGGCAGTAGCCGCAGAGAATCGTACCGATCTAACTGCTGAGGAAACAGAGAAGGTTGATGCTCTAGTTGCCGAATCACGCTCACTAGATACAAAGATTGAAACATTAAAGGCACAGGCAGATTCAGATGCAAAGGTTGCAGAAGTTCGTGCAGCAGTTGCAGATGTAGCAATGCCAAAGGTTGGCGGTGCAAAGGTAATCCGTGAGGAGCGTACCTATACACCAGAATCAGGAGCATCATTTATTAAGGATGCTTTCAACTCACAATTCAAGCAAGATTTCAGCGCTTCTGAGCGCCTTGCTCGCCACATGCGTGAGGAAGCAATTGAGCGCCGTGATGGTGCAACTACAAACTTTGAAGGTTTAGTAGTTCCACAATATCTAACTGATCTTGCAGCACCATTAGCAAGAGCAGGCCGCCCAACTGCTGATTTCGCAACAAACAAGATGGCACTTCCAGCAAGCGGAATGACTTTAAACATCAGCCGCATGACCACTGGAACATCTACTGCAATTCAGCAAACACAAAATACAGATGTTTCTGAAACTGATGCAGACGATACTCTGCTAACTGTAAATGTTCGTACAATTGCAGGTCAGCAAGACCTATCACGCCAAGCAATTGAGCGTGGAACAGGTATCGATTCATTTGTAATCGGCGATCTAATTCGTTCATGGCACACAACATTGAACTCACAAATTCTAAATGGTGCTGGAACAAACGGAACTATCAAGGGTATTCGTGCCTCTGGTGGAAACGCAATTACTTTCACTGCAACAACTCCAACTGTTGCACTTCTATATCCAAAGTTGGCAGATGCTCTACAACAAGTTCAGAGCAATGTATTTACAACTCCAACTGCTTGGATCATGCACCCACGCCGCCTAGCATTCTTGCTAGCAGGTGTTGATGGTTCAAACCGCCCATTAGTAGTACCAGCAGCAAACGGCCCAATGAACTCCGTTGCAGCAGGTGCAGGAGTTGCTCAATACGGCAACTCAGGTTACCAACTACTTGGTTTGCCTATCATTGCAGATGCTTCTGTTGCAACTAACTACGGCGCTTCAACTAACCAAGATGAAATCTACTTGGTTGATGCCCGTGAGATGCACCTATGGGAGCAACCAGGATCACCATTCTCACTTCGTTTCGAAGCAACAAATGCTGGTTCTTTAACTGTAAAGAGCGTTGTTTACGGCTACGCCGCATTCACCGCAGAACGCTATCCATTAGCCGCTTCAATCATTAGCGGAACTGGTTTAGCAGCACCATCCTTCTAATCTAGAAGGCAATTAAGAACTGTTTAGGCGGTTTAACCTCCCCCGATTAAGCCGCCTAAACTCCTAAAATAGTTCGGGGGAACTATGAAAACTGCACACAAAGTAACAATTGGCTCATGCGATTCAGGCCAAGTAAATGGTTCATTTGCTTATACTTTAATTCAACTTGCTCAATCAAGATCATCACGATTAGGGCCATTTGTTAGAGTTAAAGGTTCAGGATTACTTTCTAAGATTCGTAATCAAATAGTTAAGCAATTTTTAGATAATACAAAATCTGATTGGCTTCTAATGATAGATAGCGATCAGCAATTAGGTGTAGCAACTTTTGATAAATTAATTGAAACTGCTCACGATTTAGAGCGCCCAGTTGTAGCAGGTTTAGTATTCGCAGCCTTTAATGATGGCGTTAGTGAATATCCAAAACCAGTGCCAGCAATATTCCAGGATGCGCCAGAGGGATTCCTACCCCTCTATAAATATGATGAGAATAAAGTTTTTGAAATAGATGCAGCAGGCACAGGTTGCCTCTTAATTCACCGCAGTGTTCTTGAGAAAATGCGTGAAACTGCTGATCCAAGTATGGGCAAGAATTGGTGCTGGTTCTGGGATGGGCCAGTAAATGGAGAATGGATCGGCGAGGATTTACTTTTTAGCCGCCGCATTCGCTCACTTGGATACCCAATCCATGTAAATACAGGAGCAATCCTGCCTCATCAAAAATCTTATTGGTTAGATGATAGGCATCATAAATTATGGAAACATTAAAAAAAATTTTTAAAAAAAGAATCAAACCTAAAGAAACGGCTACTGCCGAACCTGAACTTGAAAGAGCGATTTTACCCAAAGCGGAAAGAAGGATAAAGCGTGGCAATAACTAACGGCTACTGCACATTGGCTGAATTAAAAGCATCATTAAACATTACTGATAGTGTTGATGATACCGCTTTAGAGGCTGCTATTACTGCTGCAAGCAGAATGGTTGATGATTACACTGAGCGCTTCTTTTATGTTAATGGTAGTGTTGGCTCACCAGTTACTCGCTATTACACCGCAGTTGATCCTTACACAATTAACATTGATGATATAACCACTGTTAGCGAAGTTGCTACCGATGATAATTTTGATCGTACTTTTGGAACTGTTTGGAGTACAACTGATTACATGGTTGAACCAATTAACAATCCAATTAAAGGCTGGCCTTATAGCCGTGTTCTTGCAATTGGTAGTTATATTTTCCCATATCAATTGCCTCAATCAGTTCGTATTAAAGGCGTATGGGGATTTACGGCAGTACCAGCAGAAGTTAATATGGCAACTTTAATTCAATCATCAAGAATCTTTGGTCGCAGGCAATCCCCGTTCGGTATTGCTGGTAGCCCTGATCTTGGAACTATTAGATTGTTTTCTCGCCTAGATGCAGATGTTGAAGTATTGCTTCGCCCATTCCGCAAGAATGGTGGCTTGGCTAAGTGATTCCAAGCAATGTTAGAGATGGTTTAAAAACTAGATTACAAACAATTACTGGGCTTAGAGTTTACGATTTAATTCCAGATACTGTAACTCCACCTGCCGCAGTAGTGGGTCAATTAGATTTCACCTTCGATATAAACAACGCAAGGGGCTTAGACCAAGCAAATTGTGATGTGTTGGTGATTGTTCAACGCCTATCAGAAAGAGTTGCCCAAGATAAGTTAGATGCTTTTCTAGCAGGTTCTGGTTCTGGTTCAATCAAGGCAGCAATTGAAGGTGATAAAACTTTAGGTGGCGCAGTAAATACACTTAGAGTTATTAGCGCTGAGGGTGGCACTTATGAATCAGGCGGCGCTTTATTCCTATCTTATAGATACCGCCTCACAATTTGGGGTTAAGGAGAAAAAATGTCTTATCTAATTACCTCAGAAGTTGAGGTTTGCAATAAAGTAAAAGGTGATTCAATCACCGAAAAAGAATTGCTTAATGCAGGAGCCAATATCGAAGCATTGATTGAAGGCAATCACATTAAGGCAACTGGGGGAACAACCAAACCAGCAATCCAAGAAGGAGCCGAAAAATAATGGCAAGAATCGTATTAACCGATGCGAAAATCACGATAAATTCAGTAAATTTATCTGATCATATTGCAAGCGTAACTTTAAATACATCAAATGATGTAGTAGAAACAACAGGGTTTTCATCCACTGCTGCCAGAACCCGTGTTGCTGGTTTGCAAGATAATTCTGTAACTCTTGAGTTCCATCAAGATTTTGCAACATCAAATGTTGAGCAAACAATTTATCCATTAATTGGAACAAATACAACAATAGTTGTATCACCGACTTCATCAGCAGTAGGTGCTACAAATCCTACTTACAGTTTCTCAGCGACAGTTTCAGAATGGCAACCACTATCAGGAGCAGTTGGAGAACTATCTACTGCATCTGTTACTTGGCCAATTTCTGGAGCAATCACTAAGGCGGTTGCATAATGGCAAGAATCGTATTAACTAACGCATCTGTTACTTTTGCAAGTACAGATATTTCAAGTTATGTAAGTTCAATCTCTTTAAGTACATCGCTTGATGTTGTAGATACAACTTCATTTGGAAGTACATCAAGGCAGCGTGTTGCAGGATTAGCAGATAATCAAGTAACAGTAGAATTTTTCCAGGATTTTGCATCTGGCGCTCTTGAATCATTGGTTTACCCTACAATTGGAACATCTGTTGCAATGGTAATAAAGCCAGTGGCAGGATCAACTACTACAACCAATCCGCAATACAGTTTCAACGCATTAGTTTCAGAATGGCAGCCTCTATCTGGTGCCGTTGGTGAACTATCAACTGCAAGTGTTACCTGGCCAATATCAGGTGCAATAACAAAAGCAACTTCATAACCTAACAAGGGGGAAATAAAATGGATGGATTATCACTAAAGATCAAAACTAACGATGGTGTTGATAGCGTATTTTCACTGCGACCTCGCACCATCGTTGCTTTTGAACAAAAATTCGGCAAGGGCCTGGCAAAGTTATTTGCAGAGGATCAAAAAATGGAGCATATCTACTACCTTGCCTGGCAATCTTTAAAAGATAATGGCCGAGTTGTAAAACCTTTTGGCCCTGAGTTCTTAGATACACTTGAATCAGTGGAAATGATTTCTGACCCAAATTCAGAATCCACCGAGATAGCCTAACCTTTGCAATTGCAACGGCCTCGGTGGAGTTAGGCATCTCTCCGATTGATTTGATAGATGCTCCAGATGGCGTTTTGGAGGCAATGTTCGCTTATCTAAAGGAAAGAGCAAAGGCAAATAAATATGGCCGATGATATTATTGTTTTAACAGGTATCAAAGAAACAATTGATGCGTTAAAAGAATTTGATAAAGCGGCGGCCAGAAAATTCAATAAAGTAATTAATGATGAATTAAACAGGGCTGAACAAAAAGCAGATAATTTAGTAGTTCAATTTACTAATCCTGTTTATGGAACACCAATGCGTGGCTGGCGTAAAACTCCAGCCACCAATCCTAGAACTAGAGGTGGCGCAGGTTGGCCAGCCTGGGATGTAAATAATATCCAGGCAGGTATTGTAAAGAGCAGAGCGCAAGGCAAAGTTCGTGGTGATTACACTACCAGCGCAGGTGCTTTAATAAATAAAGATGCTGCTGGTGCGATTTTTGAAGTTGCAGGGCGCAATGCCTCTGCTTCAAAAAATCAATTTGTTAGATATTTAAGTAACTCATTTGGAAAAGCCTCACGCCTTATTTGGGCAGTTGTTGATAAAGATAAAGAGGCAATTCAAAAGCGTGTTGCAGAAGCATTAGAAACTGCTAAAAAAACATTACAAACTAATTTAAACAGTAGGAGTTAAAGTGGCAACTGGCGCAATTATTGCTCGGATTATTACCCAGTATTCTGCCAAAGGTTCAAAGCAGGCTCAAAAAGATATTACAAAACTTGGAAAGCAATTCGATGCTTTTGCCAAGAAAAGTGCAATTGCCTTTGCAGCCGCAGGTGCTGCCGTTGGCGCATTCGCCGTTAAAGTTGGAACTGATGCAGTTCGTGCTGCAATGGAGGATCAAAAGAGCCAGGCATTGCTTGCATCTACTTTAAGAAATACTACAAATGCAACAGATGCAACTATTGCTAGCACTGAACAATACATAACTTTATTACAAAAAGAAGTTTCTGTTGCCGATGATGAGTTGAGGCCAGCGCTGGCTACACTAACCAGAGCAACTGGAGATTTAGCCTCTGCTCAAAGCCTTCTTGGTTTGGCATTAAATATTTCGGCTGGAACAGGTAAAGATTTAGCCTCGGTTTCTTTAGCATTGAGCAAGGCAGTAGGAGGCAACCTCGGCGCATTAACTCGCTTAGGTGTTCCACTTGATAAAAATATAATTAAATCAGGCAACTTAGATGCTGCCTTACAAAGCCTAAACGATACTTTTAAAGATCAAGCAAATGTTCGTGCTAAAACTTTAGAGTTTAGATTAAAAGGTTTGAACATTGCCTACGGCGAAGTTCTTGAAACTTTAGGTTATGCTCTTTTGCCAGTTGTTGAGCAATTTGCAGAAACAATTTCAACGACAGTTTTACCTCAATTAGAGGCTTGGATCGCTGCCAACAAAGATGAGTTGGCTGCTGGATTAACAGTTATTTTAACTCAAATTCCTGAATTAATTACTCAGGTATTTAATCTTTTTGATTACATTCAACGCAATCTTGGAACTATTAAAGTTCTTGGAGCGTTATTAGTAAGTACATTTGCAGCAGCAAAGGTTTATGCTGGCGTAGTTGCTTTAAGTGGCGCAATCAATATATTAACCGCAGCCTTCGGGCGCCAAGCAGCAGCAGCCACCGCAGCAGGTACTGCTACCGCTTTTGCAACAGGTGGTGCCTCAGCACTTGCCGCCGCAGCAGCAATAGGTGTATTTACAACTGCCGCTTTGGTTTCCTATAAGCAATTAACTAAAACTGAAAAAGCAGCAGATTCTCTTGGTGCTAGTTGGGGTAATGTTTATGGCCCACCAGTTGTTAATTCAACTAATAAGATCGCAGTTAATACAAATAAGATAACAAGTAACACTCAAAAATTAACTGAGGCACAAAAGAAGCAGATTCTAACTCAACAAGCCTTAAATAAGTTAAAGGCGATGGGTGTTACTCCAACATCTGAAACTGATCCTATTCAACTTGAGGCAGTTAGATTAAATTTAGTTAAAGAACAAAATCTGGCTCAGAAAGCAATGTACGATCAATTGCTTGCAAATTATGAGGCAACTAATCGCATGAATATCGCTGCCCAACGCTATGCCGATATTTTGATGGTTATCTCAGATAGCAAGATTAGCCAAGAGGAAATCAACACTCTTGCTAGCAAATGGAATGCAACTAATTATGAGGTTGTAAAATATATTGGTTCAGTTACTGGCAATGTTGAACTTGGTAAAGGTTGGGATGCAGCAGGATTAGCAGCAGCCGATGGTTGGAAAAAGGCTCTTACTGAGTTAAATGCCTACCTATTGGCAGTTGGTAAGGGTGCCTTCGTTGCACCTCAAAATGTGCCAGCAACTCCAGTTTCACCTTCATTGGGCGCAGCAGTAGCCGAGGCTCAAGCAGGTGTTGAAAGAGTTAAAACTATTGCCGAGCAATTAGCGGCAAAGATTGCTGCAACTAATAAGATTCCAGATACTCCCCTTTCTACTCCAACTGGAATTACTCAAGGTTCATTACCTGGTTATCAAGATTATCGAGCAGGTGAGCGAGCAGGAATTTCAGTAACTGTTAATAATGCTGGTAGCGTTGTAACAAGTTCTGATTTAAATGAAACAGTTAGAAACGGAATCTTGGCTGGTCAAACATCTGGCCGATCAATTAACGCTAGAGTTTTGGATCTGTAATGCCAGGTACTCCTCATCTTGGCGTTTCAATTGACTTTGCAAATGGCCCTGCCTTCGGCAACCCACTTCTTTTGGATGATCCGACTACTCCACTTGGAACTGGTATTTTGGCAGATGCTCCTGGCGATGTTGTTGATGTTTCAGATATTGCATTACAGGTAAGTATTCGCAGAGGTAGAAACCGCATTCTTAATAAGTTTGAGGCTGGTTCTGCAATTGTAGTTTTGGCAGATAATAATGGCGATTGGTCGCCAGCAAATGTTTCATCTCCTTATTATGGAAAGTTACTACCACTTCGCAAGATTCGTATCTGGGCAGATTATGATGATGGCAGTGGTAGCCAGCGCTATTATCTTTACTCAGGTTACATTACAACCTATAACAGTACCTACGGATTAGGCGTTGAGGATACCTCTAAGATTACCTTGCAATGTGTTGATGGTTTCAGATTATTAAATAACATTGGAATCAGTACAGTTGCTGGCGCTGGCTCACCTCAATTATCTGGCGCAAGAGTAAATACCTTACTTGATGTTGTAGATTGGCCTTCATCTCAAAGAGATATAGATGCTGGAAATAGTACAATGCAGGCTGATCCTGGCACTAGCGGTAGAGATTTATTATCTGCCGTTCAATTGGTTGAATCCTCAGAGTTTGGCGGTTTCTTTATTGATGCCGAAGGTAATGCTACATTTTACTCTAGAGATACAATCAGTAAAAAAGCAGATGAGAATCCAACAGTATTTGCCGATAATGGAACAGGCATTGGTTATCAACAGATTGAATTTGCCAACGATGATACTTTGCTAGTTAATGATGTAACTGTTACTCGCCTAAATAGCGTTTCTGCTCAGAATGTCTTTGATCAACCCTCGATCGATACCTACTTCTTACACTCAGGTAAGCGAGATGGAATCTTGGTGCAAACCGATGATGAGGCTTTAGATCAGGCTAGAACCCTCTTGGTGGCTCGAAAAAATACAACTGACCGCATCGACTCCATGACCATCAATCTCCTAGATTCCTCATCGCCAACCAAGATTGTGGCTGGTTTAAACCTTGAAATATTTGATTTGGTAAATGTAACTAAAACAGTTCCAGGTGGCTCTACAATTACCAAAGAGTTATTTGTTCAGGGCCTTCAACACGATATAACTAACACTATGTTCACTACAAAAATACTAACCGCAGAACCTCTAATCCAGGCATTTATCCTTGATAGCACCACTGATCAAGGCCGCCTGGGTACTGGTATTCTGAGTTACTGATTAAGGAGTAAATAAATGGCAAAACAAACCTTCACCACTGGGCAGGTTTTAACCGCAGCCCAAATGACTAGCCTGCAACAAACTGCAATGCTAGGCGGCTCAGCAAAGGCTCAAACTGCATCTTATGTTTTAGTTGCTGCTGATGCTGGTGATGCCATAACAATGAATAATGCTGGTGCAACCACAATCACTGTTAATACAGGATTATTTGCAGCAGGAGATACTGTAACAATTATTAATCTTGGAGCAGGTGCCTGCACAATAACCGCAGGAACTGCAACAGTTACTACATCTGGATCATTAGTTTTGGCAACAAATCAAGGTGGAGTTTTGCGATTTACCAGCGCAAGCGCTGCTATCTTTTTTCAATTTGCAACTCCTGCCTCTGGTGATATTGAAGGCGTAACTGCTGGAACTGGTTTATCAGGTGGCGGAACATCTGGCACTGTAACTTTATCAATCAATACTGGCGTAACTGCTGATTTAACTACTGCTCAAGCATTAAGTAATAAAACTTTAATTGCTCCAGAGGAGCGAACAACAGTTTCTGCAACTGCTGCAACTGGAACTGTAAATTTTGATGTTTCAACTCAAGGCGTTCTTTATTACACTTCTAACGCTTCTGCAAACTGGACACTAAATGTAAGAGGTAGTTCAGGTGCTACTTTGAACTCAATCCTTGCAACAGGTGATGCAGTAACAATCGCATTTTTAGTAACTCAAGGATCAACTGCTTATTATGCTTCTGGTTTCCAGATTGATGGTTCAGCAGTTACTCCAAAATACCAGGGTGGAACCGCATTTGCAGCAGGCAATGCTTCAAGCATTGATGCTTATGTGTACACAATAGTTAAGACAGGCTCAGCAGCCTTCACTGTATTCGCCAGCCAAACTAAATTCGCATAAACTAGGGCCATAATGACTCCAATAATCTCTGCAAGAGGTGGATTAAGTTCCCAGGCTTATGGGCAATTTGCGCTTAGTGGTGCTGGTGGTTCCTTCGAATCTATTGCAACTGTTTCAGTTGGTTCAGGCGGCACTTCATATATTGATTTTACTTCTATTCCACAAACTTACAAACATTTACAAATTAGAGCTTTGTTAAGAGGTCAGGCTGCGGATACCGCTGGTCAATCTTGGATCAGAGTTAATGGAGTAACAACAGACAGTTATTCTTGGCATGGTATTTATGGAACTGGATCATCTGTTGGTACTGAAAATAGTGAATTTTCAAGTAAAGATGCAATATATTCACAATTTAGACATTCATCAGGTAATTCTACTGCATCAGTTTTTGGTGTGGGAGTTTGTGATATTTTAGATTACACATCAACTGCTAAATATAAAACAGTAAGAACATTATCAGGTTATGATTCTAATGGTTCAGGTCAAGTTCGATTGTATTCAGGTATGTTATTAAGCACAACAAATGCAATAACAACATTAAGAATACAAGACCAATCTGGTAGCGGATATGCGCAATACTCTCATTTCGCCCTATACGGAATAAAGGATTAACATGGCAGCGACTTATGAACCAATAGCGACAACGACACTTGGATCAAGCCAATCAAGCGTTACAT
>ERZ869925.913-NODE-913-length-16280-cov-10.824345_pt1 | contig 16280 bp, 18 predicted proteins | sample MGYA00579311_ERZ869925 | MGnify/ENA primary metagenome ERZ869925 (study PRJEB32216, sample SAMN09231817) | wastewater metagenome | place: USA: Maryland | collected 2016-07-30 | study: EMG produced TPA metagenomics assembly of the PRJNA472060 data set (Reclaimed...
CTCTACGATTTGCCTGTGTAGGGCCTGTAGAATTTAGATTTAGGTACATATATACGCCTGGTACTAGATAACTAGATGGTAAAAATGGATTAACAGGTACGGCCATGGTTTATTCTCCTTCCTTTTCTTTTTCTATCTCAAACAACTGAATTGCTCCTTCTGAATATCTCGAATGGTAAAATTCATCGTATACAGCATCAACTCCTTCTTTTGGAAGAAATCTGCTTACTTTCGATTGCTTAACCGTTTCGCTAGTAGGAACTACTTTATATTTCTCTCCTAATCGAGGGTCACTAATTATTTTCATCATTTTCCTTTTCTTTTTATGTTTCTGAAATTACGTACTGACTTCCAAATGGAACATTTGAATCAGCTAAATATGCATCAAAAACTATATTTGTAGAGTCTGACCTTGAAAATCCTACTCTAAATGTTCCTGACGGTTGTTCTGGTTCTGGACTTGCAATTGGAACCGCTGTATAAATAAAATTTCCTAGTAAATCCAAGTCTCGATATGTATCTGAGTTTGCTGTAAACAAATTCACAGTTGGAGTTACATTTATCAAGTTTCCATTAATATAAACTGATCCTGCATCTGGAGCTATAGAAAGTCCTGTATAAGTAGGAACTCTCAATCCAGACGCTATATAAGAACCTAAATCGAATACAGGACCTTTTGATTCTGTTAAATGAGGAAATACAGCAATTTCTTTAAATTCAATCAAGTCTTCATCAGCAATGTTAACTGTATCCCTGATAATCAGCTCTACAGATCCCATAAATAATCTGCTGTCCCAATCTTCGTGTACTATACTAGCATTTCCTAATACTGTATAATCTATAGTTGGAAGCCCTAGTTTACTACCTGCAAGTAAATATCTAACATCTCCCATCATTCTGTTAAGTCCAGGATCAAAAGCATACTCAGATGGAAAGGGAGAACCTAGTAAAGCTGAAGCATCAGGACGTAAACAAGATGAAATACAGAGAATACTGAACTTGTGCTTTACTAAATACAAAGCTCCCTGAGTAATTGATTTTGTTTCATATTCATCTCCAGTCCACTGAACTAGAAAAGCTGGTACTACACTCATAATTCTTATTAGAGCTTCATCAAGATCAAGCTGTCCTTCATAAATCTCCACTGCCTTTGCATATCCAGTTTGTACAATGTGGAGTGGTTTTCTGAAGTTAGGACCTTTAGTTACTGAGGTATCTTGTCGAATCCATCTTCCTCTTTGAGTGTCTGGGATATCAAAAGGTTTGATTACATTTAATCCATCATCGATTTCCAAAGAGTATCCATCATATTCGAAGACTCTTCCAACCGCTCTTACAAACCTTAATCCCTTGTCAATACAAATTCCCGCACTTGTAAAATCTAAATTTCCATTCAAAGCCTGCAATTCTGATAAATCAGCAACCTCTGGATATCTAAATTTATAAGCTAGACCTAGTAATTTTACTAGTTGTTTCTCGATAGTCGATATTTCATCACGAACGTCGCTCATTTACTTACCTTTGTTTTTCTTAGGATCTACCCCAAACTTCTCAAGCATGTAATTTTCCGCTATCTCAGCAAACATATCCATGTCTTCAGGAGTTACTTCAAGGAAAACTCTAGCTGCCAAAGTTGCATCATTACCCACAGTATCTCCATCATTATGAGCCTCTGACCAAGGAATCCTGCTTTCAATAGTAAGTTGTCCTTTAGCAATCTTAGCTTCTATAGAATTTGCTATCTTACCCAGCAATTTATGCTTTTCAATGGCTCGCTTTCCTATAGAAACATTTTTACCAGCTTGAACCTTGGAAATCTTTTTCTTGGCTGCAGATAAATTGTTAAAATCTCCAGAAACAGCAGCTGTACTATCTTTATAAAGATTTCCTAATTCTTCATGCTCTCGAAGAGCAGAAACTCCCTTAGCAGCTTTCTTTTGTAATCTCTGCTTTTTTAAAGCAGCTTTTGAAGAAAATACAGTTGCAAAAGAAGAAATTCCTTTGGCTCTGGTTGCTGCTTTATTACCAGCTCTCTTAAGACCTTTTAACTGAGCTCCTCTATTTCTTACGTATGAAGCTCGTAATTTACCTTGTGCAGTTACTGAAGAAGTTCCTGTATTCTCAAGGCGCTTAATAGTTGATGGAGCAAGTGGTTTCCACTTTCCAGCACCCTCAGTTTTAAATATTCCTTTTACATTTCCCCGCTTGTAAGCACTAAATCTCCTCAAGATAGGATCTAAGTCCGCCATAGAATCTATGAACAGATCAATGGAATCTTCAATTTCTTGGATGTTGTATTTAATTTTTACGTTCATCTTTTTTCTGCTTCTCGATGAGTTGGTTTTTGATATAGAAATGAAAATCTTTTATATCAGGTTATTTCTAGAAGAAATTTTTTGAAGTGCACCTTGTATCAGAAAATCTATATCAAATATTTCCATTCTTACTTAATTGCAATTTTCCTTACAAAAATTATAAGAAAGTAATAATTCTATTTCAATTATCCATTTCCAATATTGAATTAAGGTCGAATGCCACATTTCTTTGTCCCACTACGGGTCTTATGTGTTTTCGGAAATGAAAATCGACTTAATAAGTAATCTCAGACAATATAATCATTTTTTTTTTGATATACATAGTATAGAGAGGTTCTGTAAGAATATCTAATATAGAGTGAATTAGAAAGTTGTAGCGTTTACAGTTACAGAATCTCCAACTCCTGGCTCTGTAACATCTCCATGAATACCAATTCTACAAAAGAAAACACCCCTTGTATTCTGAGTATTGATATACAGAGTTTTATTTTGAGGGGCCGCTCCTATTGACCATGTATGTTCTGCGGCTGTAGTATTAGTATCTTGTCTTGTGGTTTGAGCAGCGGCCCAATTAGTTGAGTCATAGCTAATTTCTAGCTTGAAGGTAATAGCTGTGACTGTTGAACCAGCGAGTGTAACTGCATTTATATAGAAATCAGTTCCATTTGTAGCTCCAGATTCAAATACATTTGATAATGTATAAGAAATTCCAGGTGGAGCTACAACAAATGGAAATGCTCCACCTTTTGAACTATCTATTGGATTTTTAAGATCACTGTAATTATAGCTTTGGCCCAAGGATCACCTCTTCTTTTTTATGATTTTTCCAACGATTACATTTGCCTTTTTGCGATAAACTCATTTTCATTTTTGTTTCCTCCGAATGTTTTCTTCCAGCCCAGCTTAGTTTTCATATAGATACCAGATTTCTTCATATCTACTTCTTTTTTAGAGCTGATGATATCTTTGGGCTTCATTGTTTTATCTTTCTAGCAGAAATATCTAAGGAATCCCTTATAAGTAATCCTGCCTCTGTTTCTTGGATCTCTTTGGTCATCGAAATTTATATTGGTTACTACTTGATTCTGAGCTGGATAATCTTTAGGTCCACCAATTGCTACCTCACGTCTAGAAATCTTACCTAGCATTTCTATTGCTCTCGCATATTGTTCCTTTGTTGGCTCTGGAACTGCTCTTCCTTGAGCTCCATATTTCCAACAATTCATGACAGCAATTTGAGCTGTTAAGGTAACTACAAGTTGGGGATATGGTTTTGTTGGATAATCAATTGTAGTTAAATCAACTTGAACCTGGCTGTAAGCTGCAACTTCTTCACTAGCATCTAAAATTGCTTTTGTCATTATTGCTTGGCTATAATTACCTGCTCTTGAAGGATCTATAGCCTGAGTTATGTATTCCTGCCCACCAAATCTAGTAAAAACGTCCTCATGAGTACACAGGATTAAAGGAAATGCCATATTATACCTCTGGAGATCTTAGGTTTCTAGCAATTGCAAGCTGTCTTTCAAGCTCCTCTTTAGCTAGGGCAACTCTTTTCTCAGCAATTAATTGAACAGAAGCCAAGGTTTTTTCTCTTTCTAATACTCGCTCAGCTCTTACTCTGTTAAATTCATCATCCATCGCTTTACGTTTAGCCTCGTAATCCATAACTTCCTGTACTTCTTTGGCGGCTAGTGAATCACAGGCAATATAAAAATGAGGTTCAAGTGAACCTTCTTCTATTTCAATCTCAGTTCCAGCCTTACGATCTACTCTTACAAGTTTTCCATTTACAGTTTCTACGTCTCGAATATCTCTTGTAAGGATAACCTTGATTTTCTTAACTTCTTTTACTTGTTCTTTTTTCATTTATTTTCTCCTCATTTATTAAGTCTACAAAACCTCATTGCATCAGTAACTTTTCTGATTTCTAAAGTTTTTTTCAACTCAACTTCTCTGTCTTTTTTACTGGATTCCTCAAAGAAAACCAGCTCTCTCTTTGCTTCTAAATCTTTATAAAATGGTAGCTCATCTTCATTAATTTCAATTTCTTCCCCGGCTTTAGCAAAATACTTGATGAGCTTCCCATTTTCTATTTTGGAACTCGTTACATTAAAAGGAAGAATGATTTTCATTTCAATCTCAAATCCCCAGCTGAGATTTCTCAGCTGGGGATTTATTTTTAGTTGTTTAGCAAATTGCCATAGAGAGCAGTGTTTGTCTTGTTTACAACATCAGTAAGCAAGAAACCTGCATCTGGAACAAGAACTTTGAAAGCCACTGAACCATAAACTGAAGCAATAGTTGAAACACCCATTTCTCCAATACCATAGCCAGGATATTCAATTACAATCATTGGATCTACTGAGCCAGATGTAAGTTTAGCTCCGCCTTCAAGTGGGAGATCCTTGGGAAGGAACATGAAACTTTGGCCTAGACCGTAATTTCTTACACCAGGAGTTGGTTCGTTATAGCCGATAATAACGTCTGGACCAATAAATGATCGGAAATCATCAGGAGTACCCTCAACAGCAGTGTTGTATTGAGCAACAGTGATGTGGAGAGAACCTGGAGGTAGATCAAGAATTTGCTCAAACTGAGTAGGAGTTACAATGCCTAGACCAGCAGGATTTACGTGTACAGCACCACGAGCAAGGACAGCTGGATGTTTTTGTACTTGGTTCCATACAAGTCGGTGCATGGCAAGGAAATTGGGGTTCTTTCCACCAATTCGAACTCGCATAAGTTCGATTGCACTTGTAAGGTCAGTGATTGGATCACTGGTTGGGCTTGCATAATTGTCCCAACGATTTGCAGCAGTAATTGCTACGTTATTGGTTAGAATAGCTGGATTTCGTAGGGTATCCTTGACGCAAGCGAATTCGAAATTGGTCTGCATTGCCATAAGAGCTGCAAACATTTGTTCTTGGTCATAAAGTAGAACTGAGTCAGCATTTGATCGCTCAACTGGATCAAGAATAGCTTCAGCCCTATAAGAAACACATTCATAAAGTTGATTAGCTCCAATCTTGAAAGATACTCTTTGTGAGGGTTTTGCTTGGCCGCCGGTTCGTATATCCCATAGACGAAGGATTTGTCCTTTGTCAATCGATCGAATGACATCGCTCTTGTGTGATACAACTTTCTTTGGAAGAGCGGTATTCCAAAGGTAGTCTTCAAGCTCTGGTCGAAATGAAATTGCATAATCGGTAAGAGCTTGGTTAACGTGTAATTGTGAATTTAGAAATGCCATTGTTTATTTTTCCTTTTTAAAGTAATTGAGGAGCTAATTTAATAGCTCCTCCTGATTATTTAGCTTACAGGTCCTAGGACACTTACGGTTAAATCTTCAAGAACAGCTGTATTACCAGCACTTGAAGAGCTGAAAATTACAGTTGCAACAACATCATTTGCCACTGTAGTATCAATTGTTAAAGTACCAACTGAACCAGTTGATTGGACGCTTGCTACAGTTCCAGCAAAACCACTGGCTGTCATAGCAACAGCTGATCTTACAGTTCCAGTAAGTTCGAAAGAACTTAGTCCACCGACAGCACCAGCAAGTGTAGGGGTAACACCCATTACTACGCCTGCAAGTCCACCAAAGCGAATTCGGCAGATGATTGTATCAGTGCTGTTAACAGCAGTTTGACGTACTTTACCAGTAACTTTTAGTACTGAACCAGCAACTAAAGTTGCAGCAGGAACAGTAACTTTTTGATCAAAGGCTTGCTCGGTATTGCCAGTAATAGCGGTTGAGGAAACAATTACGTCCCCTACGAGACCACTTCCACCAACAGATTGAGCATGAAGTTCTACACCAACCAATTGAACATAAGCAGAAGCGCTGTATGATTGTTGGAAAACACCGATTGGAATATGTTTTGGTGAGGTTCGTGGAACGATTACACCACCATCTGCTGGGTCGTAAGCAGCAGTTTGCCCTTTTACACAGGCAGTATTGATTTTAAGAGCGCAAGCAGCAATACCAAGCTTTTGAACAGTAAGTTGGTTATCGACGTTAACTACTGAAGTTCCTTGATCCATTGAAATGCCAGCAAATGCTTTGCCACCGTTAAGTTGTGCAGCATTGCCTGGTAGAACGACTGATCGAGGGTCAGCAGTAGTGTCAAAAACACATACGTAGCCTTCAGGAATTGCATCGGCTGGGTACATAAACCAGTCTAGGATTCCTGGTGCTCTGATTGCAGATAAATTTGATGATCCGTTTGCCATTTTTTGTTTATTTCCTTTTCTTTATTTCTTTAATTAAACCGAAATGTCAGCAACGTATTGGGAAACTAGTTCTGGACGTTCCGCAGCTACAGCTTGAGCAATTTGGTTATAGGTTTGATGACTAAATTCGATTTTATTTTTCTTAGCGTAATCTTTCATAGCTACTGATAGAGAAAAACCAACTTTTCTTTGTCCGTCTTGAACAGTTTCTGTGGTTGCTCCTTCATAGTTTCCACCATTGAACATTTTCTTTGATAGAGCAGCAGAAGTGAAAGTTCCCTTTTCAAAAGGAGAAATTGCATCTTCTCCCTTGCCAATTTTAGCAAAGCCAACTAGCTTTTTAAAACCATCAGCTGGCCATCGACCTTGTGAAATTGCTAGCTTAGCAAAGGCAGTTGCCTTAGTTTCCACATCTGATTCAGTTCGTTTATCTTCCTTGGCTTGGAGATCAGCAAGTTTCTTGTTAGTTTCAGCAAGTTGTTTTGACATTCTAGACATCATTTTCTTTTGTTCCTTGTCTAGATCTTTAATTTCATCTTCCTCATCATCTTCAGAATTAACAAGGTCATCCTTGCCTTTTCCTGAACCTTCAACAGATTTTACTGAACCCATCTTTTCCTTGCTCATACCATCTTTATCGCCATCCTTGACTCGTTCATCAGCTCTTTCAGCTTGTTCCTCAGTCATATCTGACATTTTCCCTTTGCCCATCTTGCTCATGAACATTTTCATTTTTTCTTTTAATTCTTCTTCACTTGGCTCCATTCCATCTTTAAAACCAAGCATTCCGTACATTTCTTTATCTTCCATGTGTTTACCTTTCTTAAATCCTACTGTTGTTCCCTCTTGATGTGAAACATTAACAAACGAGATATTATTAATGTTTGGTCCTATAACTTCTCCCCTTTCATTCGTATCTTCTGTATCGAATAAAGGAGAAATTTCATTATAATTTGGTATCAGCTGCCTTCCTATATCTGTAGCCTTGAATCTATAAGCGTACAACCCATCTTCCCTACCATTTACAGATGGAGCTTGGATTTTAGGATCTTTAGAAAAGAAAGTTTTTACCCTTCCGTTCTTTATCACAGCGTAAGCATTGTAATAAGCTAGATTAGGAGCTGGTTTACCATTTAATGCAGCATTCATTGTCTGATGCTCATAATCAGAGCCAAAACAAGTTCTGCTGCTATTAGCAAAGTTATCAATTATCTTTTGGAAAAAGTCATCAGTGAAATCATACTCAGTTCCATCTTTAACTTTCTTCCCATAAGTCATAACTCTATCCCAAACATTCTCCAATTTTGTATTATCGAATGTTAAGGAAAATCCAACTTTTCCTGTCATTTTCTTTTGTTTTATCATTTTTATCTCCGATATAAAATTTTCTATATCAGTTATTTTCTACATCCCGCAAAACGATCGACTTCTTAAAATCAATTTCTATTTCATTTAAGAAGGTTTTTATTTCTATTCTACGTTGATGTAAGGAATTTGCCAGCAAAGAGGACCTAAAATAGCATCCTTCGGAGCTAGAACTTCAAGCTGGAAGAAAGCACTTGGTACTTTTCCAGATAATATAAGTCTGGACTTGCCTTTAACTGATACAGAAGTGTAAGGAGTACTAACTACTGGTCCAGGTGTAACATGACCACTTCCAAATTCTCCATTTCCATCCATTGCTTGGACAGATGAGAATCTGTAGCTATAACTTCCAGCAGTAAGCATATCAAGAGCAAAACTTACATTAGCTCCTGATTCTTTAACAGCACCTGTACAAATGAATGGTTTTAGAGGGTCAGTATTTCTAAATTGTTCCTTTGTAATACAGTCTCCAGCTTCTTTTTTCCAACCATCAGTATAGATAGAGGCAATCTTAATATCAAATACTGTACATGCAGTTTTATAAGGATCTGCTTTTGCAACAGGTGGACCTTGATATTGAGGTCCAGTTGCACAAGCAACTAATGAAAGTAATGGTAAATATTTTAGTAATTTTCTCATGTTTTCTCCTTTTAATATTTTATCTGATACATCCTTGTTCACTAGCTGGGTCTATAAAATCTTTCTCGGTTAGAATAACTGGAGGGTAAGGAATAAATTCACTATATCGAGATACAGTTAAATCTAATACAAAACCACCAAAGACCTGACAACCATTTGCTTTATCATATTGTAAAGTTCGGTCGGTTGGAGAGATTTGATAAATCACACCTTTAAAATCTCCACATGTTTGTGGAATTCCTGCATGTGGATTAGAAGAAAGTACGAAATTATTTCTTCCATCTAGACAAGGATTATTGTTTCTCTTGCTCCAATCAAATAATCTGTCACATTCTGGTGTGGCCCATGCTGCACCAACTTCTTCCCACATTCCACTTGGTAAACAAACAGTTTTTCCATTTAGTTTTCCAACATCACATTCCACCTGGAATTTTGTATCATAAAATCCTTTACTATGAAGTTGTATACGACACTTTTGTGGTGGTAAAGGATTTAAAATTGGAGGTGGGTAATTAATGGGAGGGGAAGTTGAAACAGGAGAACATCCAAATAATAATGATAGTAATGATAGTTTAGTTAAGTAGTTCATTAGATTACTCCGAAGTTTAAAGTGAGAGCTCCAGAAAGAGCATTTGTTGCATGAGCATTAACAATAGTAATATTAAAAGAGCCAGCACTAGTTGAGCTTATCGTAGCTAGTGGAATTCCATTTGTTCCATATGTACCTGCATAATTACCAATTGATATCAAAACAACACTTGCTGCAAGAACACAGCTATTAGTTACAGTAAAAGTAGAAATTGCTCCTGCAGCAGCACTTTGACTAAAAGTTGTTATAACTCCACTGCTAGCATTTAAAGTAACACCAGTAGTTACAGAAGTTGCTTGTGTAACAGTTCCATCACCTAAAGAAATAGTTCCACCAGCTGTTCCAATAGTAATGGCAGAAGCTCTAGTTGTACCTATAGTAACTGCTCCATTTGTACCAGAACCAGCTTTAGCTCCTCCATCTATTATTATAGCTCCCCCATTACCATTTCCTCCACCAGCTCCTCCAACAATTGTTGTAGAACCACCATTTCCAGTTCCTTGTGCTAATCCACCACGTAGAGTTGCAGTTGAACCATTTCCACTTCCTTGTGAAGTTCCTCCTGATACCAACACAGCTCCACCTTGTGCATTTGTAGAAAGACCAGCTCCACCACCAGCTAAAGTAGCCTGACCACCAGTTCCACTGGTAGAACCACCAGTTCCTCCAGCTAAACTTAAAAGTCCACCAGCACCAGTAGCTCCTCCACCACCAGCAGATATAGTAGTTCCACCACCAGTTCCTGAGCCATCACTAGCACCACCAGTAATATTAAGAGCTCCACCTTGTGCATTTGTTCCAGATCTTGCAGATCCACCTGAAACCGTAACTACACCACCATTTCCACTAGTAGTACCACCAGAACCACCAGCCACAAGACAAGATCCTCCAGTGCCAGTAAGATCTGCACTTCCTGCTTGAAGATTAGCACTTCCACCTTGATTGCTTCCTTTTGCATTGCCACCAATAACTTGTGCAGCACCACCATTAGAATTTCCTGCAGTTGCAGACCCACCAACTAATCTTGCATTGCCTCCATTACCAGATGTTGATCCTCCAGCACCAGCAGTAACAAATGCTGATCCTCCAACACCAGTAGCTCCACCAACACCAGAAGTAATCGTAAAGGCACTTCCAGCTCCAGAACCACTTCCTGCTGCAGTAGTAAGAGCTAAGGTAGAAGTACTAGTTAATAAAGGAGTTGTTAAGCTAGTTGTAGCTACTAAATCTCCAGTAGAGCTTCCCGTTCCACCATTGGCAATTGATAGGGGCAAAGTTAAAGTTGCTTGCTTAGAATCTAGTTGAGTTTGAATTGCTGAGGTTACACCATCTAAATAACCAAACTCAGTGTTGTCTACTGTTCCAGTACCAATACTAGCAGCAGGAATTGCAGATGGTATAGCTGCTACCGGAACATTACCAAAACTTGGGATTGAGCCACCAATTAAAACTTGGCTTGTAGTTCCGGCTGTTAAAGCAGAATATGCAGCCCCAGTATCATAAACCATCTTTCCTGCACCAGTTGGTGTTGGTGGTAATCGAGTTGAAACGGAGGTTGCTAATCCTGGATTTGGATAAGTACCTGATAAATCTCCGCCTGCTGTACCAATTGGAGGAGTTCCTGAAACAATTGGTGTAACAAAAGATAAAGAAGTTACTCCAACAGTAAAAGGAATTGGAGTTTGTAATTCGAATATCTTGGTGCCGTTTGTAGAACCAAGAGCTATATAAAATTGCTGTCCAGTTGCTAGTGAAATTACTCTGTCCCAGACACCAAGTTTAGCAATGTAAGGTCCTGATGCAGTAGAATCAGTTTGTCCAGCTGCTAAAACTGTCATCCCAGCAGTAATTGCAACTCCATCCAGTGTATAAAGTCCACTTAAGGTAATATTAGAAGTTGCAGCTAGAGAACATGAGAAGTCTTTGTCTGTAATCCATACATTGCTCATTTGTTAATTCCTATTATGCGAAGAGAAATTTAGTTGCAGATACTAAAACACTAATTGTAGAACCAACTTTATTTTGGAATCTTACATTTCCACCGCTGGCATAAATATTAAGAGTAGTTGCATTATCAAGGGTCAGGGAGATTCCACCAGCTGGAGTTACACCATTTAGTGTAGGAGAAGCATTAGCTGCAAATCCTATATGAGCCATTGGACATGAAGTAGCTCCTGGTACAGAAACTAACATAGAACCACCTAATCCAGGTGCATAATCAAATGTTGCATTGTTAGCCAGAGATAGAGTAAACACATCTAATGTTGCAGCTGATGTTCCTGAAGCTGCTGTATTTAATACGCTGACAGTATTTCCATTTCCGCAAATTATTCCCAATCCTTTTCCTGAAGAAGCTGTAGCAAGATTGGTGGCACTTGGAACTGCGGTTCCACTGTTGTTTATAGTTACACTGGCAAAAGTTCCAGTTCCAGTTGCATCAACAGTTGTGAATGAGCCTGCTGAAGCAGCTCCACCACTGATTTTTCCAAATGTTAAAGATGTTGAACCAATTGTTATTGGTTGTGCAGTTTGTAATTCGTAAAGTGAGGTTGCATTTGTAGTACCTGAAGCAATATAAAATTGTTGTCCGGTAACTAATGAGATGATTCTATCCCAAGCTCCAGCTCTAACAATATAAGGTCCTCTAGCAGGGGCACTTGATTGTCCAGCCGCTAGAACAACCATGCCAGCAGTTACTGATACGCTGTCAATAGTTTGTAAACCGCTTAAAGTGATATTGCCAGTAGCAACTACATCACATGTAATTCCACTGGTTGAAATCCAAATATTAGCCATTAAATTAAACCCTTCCGATTATTCGCCAGGCAGTTCCATTATATCGAACTGTTAGGCTTCCGTAATTGGTTGAAATTACTGCACTACCTGCACCATTAATAAGTTTTCCTTGTCCGTCTACAGTAATGTTTCTTACAGAAGCAGTTCCAGTGTTATCTAATACTTGATGTTGTTCACCAGTATAAGGTTCCGCAGGTAGGTAAATTGGAATTGCAAGTGCAGAAGTATCGACTTCTACTAAACAATCTGAACTTAGTAAGAAAGTGCTCTCTGCCGCTGTTTTAGTGTATAGAATGTTATATCCTGCCGCTGGATATACTTGATCTCGATTATATCGAAGGGCTTCATTTCGTGTTGCCATTTATATTTTTCCTTGTTTCTTAGCTCGAAAATTCATTGAAAATTACCCCTAGAGCTTCAAAAGGTAATTCTTTGTTAGTAAATCTAATGATTTGAGGTTTTCTTAGTTCCACTCAAGGTCTTATGTGTTTTCGGAAATGAAAAGTGACATGTTATCTAGTTCCATACTACGTAATCATTTTTTTTTTGATATACATAGTATAGAGAGATTTAGTTGGAATATTTATATAGTATCTTTACTAGAACTTTTCTCTTCTTCGCCGGCTTTAGGTAGTGATTCAGAAGCTTTTTTCTCATTTAAAATAGAAACAGCTTCTGCTAAAGTTGCACCTGGAATTGCAGTTCCACCTTCTTTAGGAGGATCTATACCAAATTCTTCATAAACTTGTTCTTGATCAACAGCCATTCCAAGCTGGTTAACCATCTTGTCATAAACAGCAATTCTGTCTGCTGGAGTTTGATCACGCTCTACTTTCCATAGTGCATACGGACAAAGAGAAAGTACTTCTTCTGCATCTATCCCTAAGATAGCAGCTAGACCTTCAGGATCTTCATCTATGATATTTCCTTCTTCATCATATAAATAGCAGGCTCTCTCTAAAATCGGCTTGAACAAATAAGTTCTTAAAGTATTTCCAAGATTTACTGCATCCTGTCTAATAAAAGATTCCTTGACCATTGCATGTTCTGCAGCAGCATTATAAGAACCTGTTTGAGAAAGTTCAGTAGTAAGGGTACTTCCCAATACTACCTTTGACATTTCCGAATTAATTAATCCAATTAATGCAGCATGCATTCCTCTTGCATCAAGTCCTGTAGGAGGATCTTTAATCTCAACCTCTAAATCATCGGTTGTAATACCAACTCTTCCTTGACCAAGTTCTTGAGCAAATGCTAAATACTCAGCTTTACGTTCAGGATTCTCAAAGATATCTTTTGCATTCTTAATCCAAATACTTGGAACACCAAATAAATCCAAACATACAGCCCATCTTGCCATTGCTGGGTTTTTCAATAATACACCCCAAGCAACTTGCCACATATAACCCCTCATTCTTGCTTGTCCATCCCCAGAAACTACATGGTAGATGAACTTATGAGGGGCATCTTCTAATTTGATATATCCATTTCCTTGATTAATCAAAGGAATGTCTTTGTTAACATCAAATTGAACGTGTCGATTATTTACCCAATCTATTTGAACTGGTACAGGAACCTTTATTTTAGCAATCTTATCTTTTTCAATTGCAAATCTTACTGATTTGGTTTTCCAAACTAATTCAGCTAAAGAGAATCCTGCATGCAGAGCTGATAAAAGTTCATAACAGGAATCAGAAAATCTATCGATTCCTTCAACTACCGACTGTACATAATTTTTAATAATTACTGCATTGGATGTTGCATTTGCTGGTCTAGTTCTGAATTGTCTGGATGTAGTTCCTACTCGTCGAGCTCTGTCAACAGAAGCTAAATGCATGTCTCTGCTCATAACTTGCTCATCAAGATCAGCTTTTAACTGCATATACCCGCTAACTTTGCATTGCTGATAAATACTTGAAAGAGATTGGGGAGTAAGTGAAGAAGCTGGGTAAGTACTTACAAAATCTGCAGTAGGTCCACTTCCATAGGTAATCCTACCAAATAGGGCAGCTTTACTTTTTGCAATTCTCTGTTGCTCTTCGTTTATTGAGTAAGCAATATTTGTAAGTCCAGTTACCCCTCCAGTTCCTGGAACTGTTGGTGCAGTTGAAAATCCTACCTTTTTCTTCTTAGGAACTGCTTTTATTGCTGATTTCTTTGTTGGTGCCATTTAAATCTTTCCCTTCACTCCATTTATGAATTTTTCAAACTGTTGATCAGCTGTAAGTGGAGGAATTATAATGCCTGGTAACCCAGGCTTCACCTTAGACATTGGAGTTGGAACTGTGAACCATGCAGCATAACCAACAGTATCGGTAATGTGAGCATAAATTCCTTCAGGTTTACTTCCATATCCTGATCTTGTAGGCGCTAGTTTACATTCCTTAAGCGCCAATGCTAATTTCTTACAATTTGGATCTACAAATAGTTGACCATCATCTAATAATTTATTGATCAACCTTACTCTTTGTTCAATTGGAGGATTCTTTGCAGATTTTCCAATCTTAGTTTTCTTCTTCTGAGGTGGAATAATATTCCATTTTCTACTTCTAAAAACAGAATATGAATCTCTGGATTCCTTTTTATGAGTTCCAGATTGCCAATCTCCGCTGGCATCCCCAATCCATAAAATATCTTTATATGTATATCCTAAATCCTCAATAGCATCCAATAAATCATCTTCATCAGATTCATCTACTAGAATTTCATCTACAGCCCATAAGATGGGCTTGTCAATGGTTCCAAAGACTTTATAAATAGTTCCTGCATTGTGAGGAAAGAATTGAAAATCAGCTCCAGCAACATATTTGAAAGCTTGTCCTTCTTTTCTACGAGTAAGATTCTCAGTGATATCCCCTGTTTTAGGACATTCTTTAATATGTTTTACTTTATCCCAACTCCAATAAGCTCTAGCTCCAACTGGTTTAATCAAGCCTTCAATATCTGCAGATGCATTGATAGGGTCGATTATCCTGATCATATCATCAATTTGTGTACTTACCAGCGCATCAATGTTTTCATTGAACTTGGCATCCATATTCACAAATTGAATTGGAAAGGTTATTCCTTTGGTTCTAGCATCACAATAAGCATCCCATAAATTATAAATCCATTCACTTTTTCTATTGGTTGGAGGATTGGATGTAAATAAGGCAAATCCTCCCTTATCTTTTACTCGACCAATACCATGAACAGCAACTCTACCTCCAACTTTCTGCGCCTCGTTAAAGAGTACGAAATCTACTCGACCTCTCTTTAAACTTTCAGCATCGTCAGCTGAAACATTCACTAGAACTGCACCATTTACAAATCTATACTCATGTTTTGGATGTTCTCGATAAGTGTACCAATCTCCTTTAAAAGGAAATAAATCTTGGATATTTCGATCTAATTCATCCCTAGTTGAATGGCTTGAACTTACTTGCCAAGCAATAGTTGGTGAACCCATCATCTTTGGAAATTCAATTACCAAAGTAAACAAAAGCACAGAAGCTAAGAAGGTTTTACCTGCTGCTCGATTTCCATATAAAAACATAGAGAAGAAATCTCTAGCTCTACCTGCTTTAAACTCCTGCATCCAATAAGCTGCTTTAACAGCAGGTTCATACTGAGTTTCTGTTAGGTATATAATTTTTCCTTCTTTAGGAGGATCTGGAGACCAGTTATTTGTAACTCTATCCCATCTTCCTCCACCTTTATAAATTACTTCTCCAGTGAGTTTTCTTTTCCAAACTACACAAAGATCAATATAGCGTGTGAGTTCTTTCTCTTCTTCATTTTCTAGAATTGATCTAAACTCTTCGTGTGCTTTGGAAACTATCGTCATGACTGTACTGGTTTCTTAATCTCAATAGGAGCCTCGATATTGGAGATATCATCGGCTCCATCTACTTTTTGGATTCTTGTTATGTAGTCTACAATCTTCTTTTGTTCAGATGCTTTATCTCGAATCATCCCTAACTTGCCAGCTAGATCAGATAAAAGCTTAACTTTGTTCTCTAGTGCCATTTTGTCATCTTTTACAATGGCTTCCATCGATGTCATCAAAACATCGTTAGCCCACATCACTGCTTTGTGTGGTTCTCCTATTGGAGCTTTTGGTAAACTAGAAAAAATACTATTTAAAACTGCCTTACTACCTGTGTGAATCCTTGCTCTCTCTGCATTAAAAATGTCAGATTTAATCTTCTCAGCTATCATTCTCTCCTGATGTCCTGATAACCTTTTTCCATTCTCATCTTTCCTTGGCATTTCTGCTTCTCCTTTATTCTTAAATAGAAATCATAAGTCAGGGCGTCCTTTAAGGGTTCTTAATCTTTCAAGAACGAAAGGTCGCCAGG
>ERZ869925.914-NODE-914-length-16276-cov-42.372049_pt1 | contig 16276 bp, 13 predicted proteins | sample MGYA00579311_ERZ869925 | MGnify/ENA primary metagenome ERZ869925 (study PRJEB32216, sample SAMN09231817) | wastewater metagenome | place: USA: Maryland | collected 2016-07-30 | study: EMG produced TPA metagenomics assembly of the PRJNA472060 data set (Reclaimed...
CCTGGCTCTGATGTATAGAACTCAGGAAATTGTGCCAAGTTGTTTTTAATGTAGTCTTTAATTCTCTCAGAATAAAACTCAGCATTGTTTCTTACCTGATCTCTTAACCATTTCAAATCATCAACAGTTGATGGCACAGAATTATCAGATGATTTCTGTGATACAGCCTTATTAGTCAATCTAAAATTGATAAAAGGTAAGGCATGATAAACAGTCCATTCTGCTTGGCAAGGTTGAACATAATCTTTGATTAAAGTTAAATGGTAGCCAGTAAAGTTAGGACACTCTGCTAATAGAGCGTTATATAAGTGAGAGCCGAGCGCAGCTTGAATGTTAAGGTCCTGCGCCTTCCATATAAATTTAGTAATTAAATCAGCATCTACATTGTTCTCAATCACAGTATATTTGTAGATGTAGTCAGTGCTTATGAATTGTGCTTTCATTGTACCTCTTCACTTATTTTTTCTATATCTAACTTATACTTGTTTAGAACAAGCTTTGTCTGGCTACCATTAAACTTCAATAACTTGTTATAGATATTCTCAACTAACTGTTGTTTAGGATCTATATACATTCCTTGAAAGATTTCTAAACTTTCTAATATGATATTCTTTTGACCTAATTCGCCTTCTTGACTAATACCGAATAAACCAGGATTAGTTACAGAATGACCTGTTAATATACCTTGTGTAATTTCTTTGTTAAGAAGAACAAATCTTTCATCTGAGTTGTTTAACTGTATAGGTGTAATTTGTGCTAATTGGTCTTGACCTTCTGAGAACAAGAACATAACAGTTTCACCTTGTGCGCCTTGATAATCTGCCTTTAATTGTCTAATAACATCCTTCATTTCATCATCTGATGGTACACCAGTTGTAAAATTGATTATCATAGAAGGCATAAAGCCGTTTTGAACTTGATTTAAGTGAAATGTTGATATTTCCCACTCTAAAGCAACCCAGTTTATACAAGATAAATATTCTGGCTGACCATAATACTCAGTTCCTGGTCTGTATTCTTTAACATAAAGTATTTGAGAAGCAACAGGGTTTTGTGGATCATAGCAAGGATATTTTATAGGCGCAAATTTACGCAAATTAGACCAATCGTTTGAATAATAAACATGCTTGTAGTCTTCGCTTAATCTTACTTTGTTTGCTGGTATGTAATTTATCTCAGCAATCTTACTTCTGTCTTTTGAATAGATGATTTCTAAGGCAAAAGCACCAAACAATTCTAAATCGTAAGCAGTTCTAAATACGATTTCGTTTAGGTTCATATCGTTGTAAGGATTAGCAATGAATTGTGCTGCTATGCCGTCTATATTTGTTAAATCCCAGCCATTACCGCCTATCATCATTGCTTTTCTTTTAAGAATTGCGTTGTGTTTAGCACTTCTATTCATCAAAGAGATAAGGTAATCTGGAAACAAGTTATCTTCACCGTAAGAAATATAACCTGCTCTCATACACTTCTCTACATATTGTGGGGCATTAGATGAGTTAAAGTTATGAACTACGAACTGAACATTTTTTTTATCTTCCATATTTTATTTATATTTTTATAGTCCATTAAAAACAGCTATTGTATCAGTATTAGACGCTGTAAAAACACTTTGCGTGTATTCTGAATAAGTTCCTTCAATCTGTAAAATACCTGTTTCAACAACACCTAATGAGCTTGTAAGACCTAAATCATACTGATTTGATACTTGATAAACAGTGTAGTCATACTGACCTTGAGGTGCGTGTAGATTTGCCGCTGAACCTGTTAAAAAAGAAGCAGACGAAATGGCGCAACTTACACTAAATGAATCATAATAATTAGAATATGACGCACCGATGTTATCACAAGAGAAAGTATAAGTATCAAAACTATCACGGTTAGTTAAAACCCAAGTGTAGTTATTACTTAGTAGGTTGTATGCTTTCTCCTTGAGTGTTGCTACTATCTCCGTGCTTTGTGTTGTTGATAGATATATCATTCTTTATAGTTGTTTTTGGCTTTTCTTCTATTACATCAAAAAGATCAGGTGATAATTTATATAGGTAAGGATAAAGAGCCTCGTCTATAAATTTGCCTAATACATTTCTATTTTCAAAAGGAACATAGATTTGTGCGCCTTCTAAACCTTGCTTTAACTTTAACTTCATAGTCAAAATGTTTTTATATAATATATTTTCAGGTGCTTTTTTCTAATCAAGCACAAAAAAACCCCTGCTGTTTGGCAGGGGTAAAAAAGGTAGAATATGTAAGAACCTTTTTTATGTATCATCGTAGTGATTAAGCGATAACGCTTAAAGCAGCTGCTGAACTTACTAAGTAAGCAGGAGCAGGCTCTTTACCCATAAAGGTAATAACAGCACCATTCAAATCACCGTAAGCTTTTCCTAAACCAGGAGTAGCAGCAGATACTCTAACAGGATTTTGATAACCCATTAAGTAGTAAGCACCGTTTTGAGATTTGATGATTATTCTCCATTTACCTTGACCTAAAACTAAGATTTTGTTTCTTAAAGCAGCATCAAGTTTATGAAGAGTTATTGTTAAAGTTTGCTCATAGAATGCAGTTCCGTTTTCAGTAGAGAATACACCGTTTTCAGTGTATGAACCAGTTTCAATTTCTTGCTCAAAAGTATAGAAAGAAACAGTAGCTCCAGAAAAAGTACCGATGATGCTATCTACACCTAAAGTATAAGTCATAGAATCGCCATTCCACTCACCAATATATACTTCCTGAATACCACCAATATTCTCACGGCATCCTAATGTATATCCATTTGTTAATAAACACGCCATTGTATTTTGTTTTATTTTTTTTAGATTTAAGGTGGGCTTTTACACCCACCTATAATCTTGTATCTATGCTTTCAATTAAGAGTTTTTGATAACTACATATTGAGGGAAAGCTACCTGAGCACCAACTTTCAACTTAGCTCTGAAGTAAGTAATGTTGTCTCTGATATCATACCAGAATTGGAAACCATCACCGTTTCTTGCCTCACCGAATGAGTCAGTACCGAAGTAAAGGTTAGAAGCTGGAGTTAATACCATTTCGTTTCTTCCGTTAAGACCTCTTGTTGCTACAACTCTAACATTAGTGTTAGTGTAGTTTTCAAGAACCCAAGTGTGTTGCTGACCATCGTAAGCTACGAAGTAGTTAGCGTTTCTTAAAGCTCTCATTAAAGTTCTGAAGTTAGCGTGAGACATGAATAAAGTCAAATCGTTTGCTTCTAAAACATCATTAGGAATAAGAGCGATCATTGAATCTACAGCGTCAATAGCGTTAGCCAATGTTAAAGCACCTGAGTAAGTAACACCAGTAATAACTGAAGAAGTTGCTGAAGTGTTTTCAAGGATGTGAAGCATACCGTTGCAAAGTGCTAAGTTACCTCCACCGTAAGTAGAATCTACTGAACCTTTCCAGAAAAGGTCTTCTACTAACTGACCGATTTTTTCTACTTTGTTAGAAAGATAAAGTTGGTTGAATGCTTCAGGAGCGAATTCGTTGTAAGAACCTTCTCTTGCTAACTGACCGATCCAGTATTGTTCAAATTCGTCAACGCAGATGCTTTCTTCTACTTTGATAGGACATACTTGGATATCTCTTTGAGTAAGAGTAGTTGAACCAGCAGGAGAGATTGTACCACAACCACCAGCAGCTGCTGTTAAAGAGTTAGTTAAGATGTTGATTGAATCTGCATATTTAACACCAGTTTGAATGCTGATGTAATCAAATGTAGTTCCTACTAAAACTGCCTCTTTCAATAATATACCTGATAATTCATCAGTATATTTTGTTAAGTTTGCTAAATTTAATGTTGCCATTTTTTATAGTTTTATTTTTTTTGGTTTGATTACCTATTTTTATCTGTTTTTTCTAACTTTCTCACGAATAGCCATCACATCAACTGCGCTAACAGATTCTTTTTTGTTTTCAACTGATTTGAATTCTGCTGGTTCAACAGAAATTGCTTTCTTAGCAGGCTCTTCAGAAATAGCAGCAAGTTTTTGCTCCATCATTTTCTTGTCTTTGCCCATTTCTTCAAGCATTTTTTCCATTTTTGCAACTCTTTCCATCAATTTCTTCATTTCTTCGTCTTTTGATGTTTCACCTTCTTCAGATTTAACCTCTTCTTCTGGCATTTTTTCTTCACCAGTGTCTTCAGTTTTATCTTCAGCAGCTTCAACCTCAATTTCTGCTTCGGCTTCTGGTGCTTCAGTAGAAATCATTGTATCAATTTTACCGTTCGTAACTTTAATTACAATACCTGAATCAAGTTTGTATTCTCCGTCAGTCAAAGGTATATTGTTACCGTCTTGATCTACTGTATAAACCTCAGAACCTACAACTAATTCCTCATCAGGTGAGGAAATCATCAAATCACCTGCCTTAATCTGCGCGAATTTAACTTCGTTAGAAGCCTCATTAGCAATAATAGATTTAAGCTGTTCCTTGATTTTTTCAATTAATTTGGCTTTGCTCATACTAATTTGTTATTTTTTATATCTATAATAGATTTATCGTATATTTTTTTCTAAATTTGATTAGAAAATGTTTAGGCTTATCTAAGAGATCCGCCTTTTTCCATTCTTACATTTTGTTCAATCAAGTATTTCCATATAGCCGCACCTACTGATGGTGTCTTGCCTACGAACCATTCACCGAACTCGTTCTCGCCTTCTGTTCTACAAACAGCATCACCTGCTATAATAGCTTTAAAAGTAGCATCATCTATATCAAAGTAAGTATAGTAAGAGCCATCATTAAACTTAACAACTAACCTTCTTTCTTCTTCAAAATACTTCATTCTATCAACATTTGATGAATCAGCAACAAACACAGCACTAAAAATCTGTAGTAAGTCATCTAAATCTAAATCATCAATTGTTACTTCATCTTCTTGTTTAGCCAAACTAACTAACTGCTGACCTAATAAGCCTTCAATAGAAAAACCGAACTTACCATTGTTCTTAACTTCTTCGTTCCAGAACTCTTTATCGTCAATTTTAACTTTTATCATATAAGTGCCAACAGGAACTTCAATGCCATACTTTCTTGACTTATCATAAACAGGATCTTCTGTAATCCAATCTTCAACGATGTAAGCATCAACCATTCTATTAGAGTGATCTACATTTATTCTTCTGTTTGAGCCATACTTGTTGAACTTCTCAACCATTTTTTTAATTGTTTCTGCTGTGAATACAACATAGTATTGACCATACTTTTCATCTTCACGATAGATTTTCATATTAGGTATTAAAGCAGGACCCACGATTTCTTGTTTGTCCTCAATTTCTTTGAATGCCATAATTGACTTTTCTTCTGAGAAAAGCATACCTTTCATAGCGATTGCTGGCTCATCTACAAGTGAGATTAAGGAAATACCTGTCTCGTCATTTTCATCAACAACGATTTCATAAACTGGTAGTTTTTCCTTGTCTATTTTTTTGATTTTTCCTTTTGCGAAACTCATATTATTTATATTTATTTTATTTAGCTTCCTAAAACAGCTCTACTTTCTATAACTCTAACCGTTTCTTGTGTGTTTGTAATATCACTTTCAAGAACATATACTTTTTGAGGTGGCTTTTCTTCACCTTGTGGCATTGTTTGACCTAAACCAAAGAACTGATTAGGTTGTAATACAGGTGGTAAAGTAACACCAGTATCACCTCCGCCACCGCCTCCACCACCTGGTGTGCCAGCACTTGGTGTTGTAGGAGCAGGTGATTTCTCAAACTTAGTTGCTGCTATTTTTACAATGTTTGCTGCTGATGTAGCAATAGCAAATGCTAACGAAGCAATACCGGCAGGGTTAGGTATAGGACCTATCGCAACTGGTGATAAAGCCAATGAACTTGTTACGGCTTTAAAACCATCAATAATAGCCAAACCTATCTGTAATGCTTTATTAACATTAAACTGTTGTTCTGCTGCTTTTTGTTCTTCTTCTGAACCTTTCTTTAAGTTTCTTTTCTTAACAGCAAAGAAAGCATCGGATAGACCTTGAACCGCTGTAAAACCTTGACGAGCAGATTCAATTGTAGCCAACTTTTCTTGAAGTCTAAGTTGTTTAATTTGTTCGGTTGTTTGTGCTTCTCTTTCTCTTCTTAAAAGAGCATAGTGGTCTTCTATATTCTTTTTCTCTTCTTCTGTTAAAGCAGTATTTTCAAGTAATGTTTGCTTTTGTATATCAAGTTGCTCTAACTCTTTAGTTTGTAACTCTTGTAATTTAGTTATACGAGTATCAAGAAGCATTTGCTCATTGTCAAGTTGAAACTGAATTAAATCAATAGCATTCTGTCTTTTTAACTCCTCATTAGCCGCAGTTCTATCAGCATATTCCCTATCAACATCAGCAATTGCCTTAGCAGCATTAGTTGTTATTAATAGTTTTTGCTGTTCTGTTAATTCTTTATTCTGAAGCTCAATAGCCGCGTTATCTTGTATTTGTTTTCTGCGAGCAAACCAGAACTCTTCAGCATTTTTTGCTTCAAGAACTCTTTTTTCATTAGCGGCTTGTAAATCAGCATTATTTAATTCGGCTGTCTTTTTGTTAAGGTCTTCTTGTAGCTTTATCTTTTGATCTCTTGCTTCTTTTTCAAGTATTTGAATTTGAGTATTACTTAACTGAAGTTCTTTTTGATACTGTTTTCTAAGTTTAAGTATAGCATCTATACCGTTGGACTCGGCATCAACTCTTGCTTGAGTTCCTTCTTCTGTATTAAGTATATCAAGTTTAATTCTGTCTTCTTCAGCCTTGAATATCTTAGCAATTTTCTCATTTCTAATCTTAGCCGCATTATCAGCAATAGTTTGATTTTGCTTAGCAACAGTTTTGTTTATTTCAACCTCTTGATTAGCGAAATACTTTCTAATTTCAAGTTTAGATTGTTCTAATTTAGAGAAATCAGCACCAAGACGCTTAGCCTCAGCAATTTGTATGTCTATTTTACGAATTTCATTGGCTTCTTCAACCTTTAACTGAGCTTTATCTCTTTCGTTTTTATCAGCAATATTCTTTATTTGCCAGTTTTTAAGAGTTTCAGTTGAATTCTTATTCATTGTTTCAATAGCAGCAATCTTTCTTGCTTCTATTGCTTCAATTTCGTTAGCATTTGCTTGATAATCAGCCTTTCTTTGGTCTAACTCTTTCTTTTGCTCGTCGGTTAAATCGCCACCAGCCGCTTCTAATTCTTCAAGAGCATCAATTTCAGCCTTTAATGTCTCTTGTGTTTGAACTAATCTTTCTTTTTCTATATCAAAAGATGACTTAGTGATAGCATCTCTAATACCTGCCTTTTTATTCAAGGCTTCAATCTCGTCTTCGGTTAGACCTTCAACTAATTTTAAATAGTCTTGTTGTTTTTTAGCACTTGCGTCTATCTGTTTTCTTGTTTCTTCACCAGCCTTTTTAGCAGATGCTGCTTGTTTTTCTTGTGCGTTAGTTGTTAAACCGAGCCAGTCGGTTAAATCTTGAAATGCTTGAACTACAAAACCTATTGCGGCTTTAATAGCATCTAACATCGGCTTTAATAAGCCTAATGAATCTAATAATTTAACAACAGCAACTACGATTAAAGTGATTGCTGTAGCCAATAAAAATATAGGATTAGTAAGTAAGGCTTTACCTACTGACATAAATGTTGAACCAAGGTTCTTAACGCCATCCATTAAGCCAGACATGGCACCTTGTATGCCTTTGAAGCCAGTTTGTAGTTGACCATCTACAACAGGAGTAAAAGCGTTAGTAAGACCTTCAAGACCTATCTTTGCTTTTTCAAAGTCAAGGTTCATCACTGACTCTTTTAAAAGACCGAAAGAACCAGACAATCTTTCAACTGCTGTTCCTTCAAGTGTTCTTGTTCTATCTTGAATATCGCCTATGGCATCTCTTGTTTCAGCTAATCTTGTAGAAGCATCTGATGCTGCTGTAGCCAACTTTTGAAATTGCGGTCCTGAATCCTCACCTAATTGTGATTGAAGAACTTGTAATTCTAATAGCGATCTTCTTAATTCACCAAGTGATTTAGCGGCTTCGGCTGATTTGACCGCAGCATCTATTTGTATTTGTATATTTTCTTTAGCCATTTATAGATGAATGGTTTTTATATAATATACAAGATGTATATTTTTCTTATGCTTTTTCAAATCCTAATTTTGATAAGATTAAGTCATAGATATAGCTATCATCTGAACCCCAGGCATCATACTCTTCACCTTCTATAGTTAAACTATAAGACTTCATTATACAATCACTCTTTAATACTACATTAGCATATGCTCTTCCGTCTAAAATTGATAGTGATATATTAACATCACTTGCTTCTTTAACAATTGGTTTAATTTTAAAATTCATTTTGATTATATTATTTTTTAGTAGGTTATCATTAAAGTACCTGTAGATGTTCTATAAACTTGACCGGCTACTAAGCCAGCAGCAAGAGCCGCAGCATTATCAGCATAGACAGGACAATCTTTTATGTATAATCTATTTACATGTGTATGGTCTGTAACAACAGTAGCCACATTGTAACCAATAGATGCGGATCTGGCATGACTTGCTGAAGCATCTCTGCCTATTGCTATACTATATTGAGCACCGCCTGAGTTAGCTTGATAACCTATAGCTATACCACTTTCACCACCAGCATATGATGATCTCATTATAGCAAGTGAGCCTGATCCAGCCGCGGTTGAGTTAGGACCCAATGCAACTGAACTATCATTTGATCCTGAGTTTGCTGATCTTCCTATGGCAACAGACCATAATCTACCAGAATAAGCACCTTCACCAATAGTTATTGAAGAAAAGTTAAATCCACCAGAAATTGCATTAGTTCCTATAACAACATTATCACTGCCTAAACCAAATCCATTAACTCCTGAGCCTTTACCAATTATTACAGAGCCTTCGTTAGATGCTGCGCCTATATTATTTATCAAATCACTACCTATCATTACTGATTTATTTGTAGTGGTTGATGTTGATGTAAAATTTGTTCCTATAAGAACACTTGTTGTAGCATTTTCGTTTATATTTGCGCCAATTATTACAGAACTATCTTTTGCTGATACTGTCATACCAAGTGCTATTGAAGCATAACCAGAAGCAGAAGCACCAGGCGTTAATGTAACATCTGATTGTATTGAATTTACTCCAGATCCAGCTACTAATCCAGCACCACCACCACCTGCTGGTGAAGTTCCTGATGTTCCGCTTGAACCGGAAACGCCACTTGTTCCTGCGACTCCTGATGGACCTGCTGGGCCTGTTGGGCCTTGTGCCAAGATAATATTTCCTGAGCTGTCTTTTGTATATAGGTAGCCATCTGTGCCGATAAATAAAGCGGATACACCTGATGGTGGATTAATAACCTCACCGGATGTTGCTTGTTTAATGTTTATTTGTGCCATTTGTTTATATATTATTTTTTATTCGTTTATTAATACACCATTTACATTCAAAGTACCATCAACGGTTAAGTTAGTTACCTTTAATAGAGCATTGTTTGAATAAACAGCATCACCTATTGAGTATGTGGCATCATAACCTGAAATAGTATAGTCAGATAAGATAAACATATCATACATAACAAGTTCGCTATTTGTAGGTAGTGATGCTGTTGATGTTATAAATCTTTTATTATCAAAAGAAGTGCCTGATGTTCCCGACGAACCAGCAGAACCACTAACACCACTTGTTCCACTTGAACCGCTTGAACCACTTATACCATCAATACCTGAAGTACCTGATGAACCACTTGTTCCCGATGAACCGGCTGAACCACCTGCTGTTATATCAACGCCATTTATAATCATTTTTTATATATTAATTTTTAGAACTCTATCCAAGTCAAATCTGGTGCAAATCTTACAACATAAGGATAGTTTAAATCTTGAGCGTATCCTATAACTCTATAAACGCCTTGAGTAGCACCAAAATAGGTTGGCTGAAAACAACTAAAACCACCATATCCACTTGCTGTTGCGTAGCCTTCATAGCCAATAACACCAGGTGTTAAGTAAAGAGGACTACCACATATAGCACCAGGTTGGCTCAGAAAATAACCGTCTGGTAGACTCTGACTCGCACCAGTAGGTATATACATTTCACCTGGTGAATAATAACCATTTAAAAGTATTGTTGTGTTTGTACCACTCATTGTCGCTGTTATTGGTGATGCTGATGCTGCTATAACAGCAACGCCTAATTGCTTTGAGCCTGTCCATTTAGGTGATTCGCCTGGTTGTATAATAATCTCGTTTATCTCATCAGCACACACAGGAAACCAAACTCCTTTTTTATCAATTTCAGGATTATTAACAATTACTGTTTTACAGTATAAAACCTGTCCTAAACCAACATCAGCGCCTATTGGAGCCTCAATTGTTTCACCTAAATATCTACCTTGTTCGTTTGCCATATCTTTTTAATTATTTTATGAGAAATAAGAGTTTAAGTTTGTGCTGCTTTGCATATTAGCAATATAAGTGTTAGGTCCAGTTAAATTAACAACACCAGTTGCTTGAAATGAACCACTAACAGTTGTTGTATTACTAAAAGTCGCTCTACCTGTGAATTGAGTTTGATTAGCAACAAACATTTGGCTACCTGTAAACCTACTATTTGTAGAAGTAACACTAAAAGTTGTTCCAGCAAACTGATTTCTTGCTGCTTGGACATCAAAACCTGCCGCACTGAATGTAGCAATCGTATTTCCTGTGTTTATATTTGTTAAAGTTGATGATATATTCAATCTTGGACCGGCAATACTCGCAGTTGATGTAACTTGAGTATAGTTAGATGTGATTTTAGTCGTATCTTTAGCCATCAAGATAGTATCTGAATCAGTAACAGATATATTATCAGCCATAACAATTGTGTTTGAAGCAGTTCTACCTACCGTAACACCAGAACCAAATATTGTAGCATTATTTGACTGAACGAATGAGTTAGTTCCTTGTATGAATATGTCTTGTATTGCTGAATAAGTAGGATTACTAATCGTATTGCCATCACCTATGATGAATATTCTTTCAGCAATAGCAGAAGCTGACTGAGTTCCTGTTGCTGTTGTTGATTCAAAAGGTGTAGTAATGATGTTATTAGAACCGAATAAGTGTGTATTTTTTGTATTGAAAGCAATTTGGTTGCTATCACCATAAACTAAACCTACACCACTATGAGTATTACCAGAACCAAATACAAACTTTGATTGTGTATCTGTTGTATTTTGTAAAAGCACATTATTATCACCTACAACTGATGACCTAATAACAGCCGAATCAACTGAGTTGTTGTCGCCTATAACTGAAACACCTTCTGCCGCAACAATATTACCTCTACCTACAACAATTGAATTAGCAGCAACAAAGTTTTCTCTACCTGCTACAATTGTTCCTGAACCAAATACACGATTACCTGGCGTTGATAAAGAAGCAGGTCTTAAAGAAATATCTCTAAGTGGTATTGTATCTGATTGACCTATGTTACCAACACCTACATCACCTATCCAGGTAACTCTACCTGACTTTGATTTTCTTGGAACAGTGATAAACTTAGTTTTGATTAACTCTACTTTTGTTAATCTTTCTTTTGTAGGATCGTAGCCTTCAATCTTATTTACCTTGTAGTATTGATTGTTAATGTAAATCTTGTCGTTAAATTTAAAATTAGCAATATCAAGAGCTGTTAGATAGAAGTTTGCTCTAACAATTCTTGAATCCTTGTCTGATATCTCATTCAGCATATTTGAATAAAACATCTCATACAAGTTGTCGTTTGTATTTACATATTGAGGATAGTATGCGCCTACAATCTGACCGAAGTTTATATCATAAGAAGGATAAATCGGGTGGTCAAAGTGTCCTAAATAAGGATAAGCTCTATACCTTGTATTTTCAAACTGCCAAGTTAAGCTCTCATCTAAGCCAACTAAACCTGTTAAAGGCGTAGCAACACCGCCTACAGCCGCGCCAGAGCCTACAGAAGAAAATGGTATATCAATTGTAATAGTTCTGTTATTTACAATCTCTACAACCTGAAAGTTTCCTTGTAGTATTGGCTTCAAAGCACCACCGTCATTTTGACGAACTTGTATGTAATCACCTACTTGGAAACGATGTATAGCATTACCGAAACCTTGTGATGTTAAAGTTGTGTAAGCATTATAAGCTCCACCATCTCTCCATTGGTAATCACCATAAGTCCATGATTGAGTTGCAGTTGAGCTAAATCTTGTAAGTATTCTTATATTGTGATCTGTGAATTCTTGAGGCTGAACCGATCTTGTTTTTACAATTTTAGGTATGGCAAACTTTGTAGCCACATTATTATTGTAAATACCAACAATAGGTGTAGGTGAGAATATAGTTTCAATCTTTTTCTCACCTGTAATAAAGTCATTATCAATATAGTAATCATACTGACCATATGATATATCACCAGTTATAGTTCTATAATCTTCATTATAGAAATCTTTATCATCTTTGTATTTAAGAATAGTTTTCTTATTCTGTGTTTCACCTAAAATCTGCTCTTCAATAGGTTGTGAGACATCAAGTTTATAAGTCCAATCTTTTATAGCACCAGCATTGTAATAGTCATCTCTTGGTTCAATCAGAAGTGTTTTATCATTATCTTTACTTGGTTCTATAATAAGATTAAACATTCTTACAATAGAAGTAACAAAGTCTTTCTGCTTTATATTAGCAGGAATACAAGAATTATACTGAATTAACTCACCTGGCTTTACCTCAGCAGATTGATTATTCCATAACTTATTATTACCACCAAGAGTGATTAAAGTTGTTCCAGCAGCAAGTGTTCCTGTTGAGTTAATAGGAGGATTGTTAGGCACAACAATACCAGCATCTCTTAATCTATCCATAGGACAAGAATAAGAAACTTCAACCCATACTTTTTCACCTGGAAACAATCTTCTTGTTTTACCTGAATCATCACCTAACACATCAGTTGTTATTTGACCTCTTACGGTTCTGTTGTTGTTTGAATATTGAATACCTGGTATGTCTGTTGATGTAAATCTTCTTATACCACCAGTTCCAGCAACCGGTATGTTTGTTCCACCATAAGGTGATATGTCAGATACTACTGATGCCGTAACACCTGTTATTGGATCTCTACTTCTTTTAATAGCTATCCATATATGAGGCAAGTTAGGTGCAAATGTAGTATTTGTTGAATATGCTGCTACACCTGATCCTGGTAAGGCTGGGAAAGTTATATCAAAGTTAAATGTAAATGAACAAGCAGCAAAAGCAGCAGGAGCTGTAAACTCATAAGTTGTTGTTGAGTAAACATTATTAGGGTCGCCATTAGGTGATGCCTCATCTGTGAAAGGTATTTTACCTTGCCATACCCTATAAGATAAAGTATTAGGTCCTGTTGTAGGTCCATAACGACCTGGCACCAGCATATTTAAAGGCGCTGTTGTAGTTACACCTAATTGTCTTCCTGTGTATGGAGCAACAAAACCAGCAGTAGCACCTCTTGATTGAGTAAACCCAACTGTAAATCTACCGAAGGATGTGTTTGTATCTCTTGTGATTTTTGCTTTGTTAAAGGGTATATACAAATCCTTAAACATTTGTGAGTTTAAGAAGTTTGATTGATAGTTATAGCCAGCATTAGAAAAGATTTTATCCCAAATGTATTTAACATTTGTAGCGGGAAACATTTCTGCTGTTGAAACATAAGTTTTATAAGCTGTAGACCAACCATTTATATCACCTAATTCCCAATCTTGACCGTAATCAATTAAAGGATAGTAATAACCATTAGATGATGAAGCAGTCCATGACTGAACAACATTTGTTTGGTTCCAAACATGGTCTAACTCAGAAAAATTAAGGTCTGAAATGTTAAAATCGCCTAATTGTTTATAGAAATTGTCATTATCAGCATAAATAACAACCTCTAACTCGGCTTGACCTGTTGATTTGTTGAAGAATACTTTTCTCAACTGAATAAAACCTTCAATAACTGGCAAGGTATCAACTAAAATCCAACATTTTGCCTTTTTGTTAGGGTTAAATGTAGCAGGTTCAGCCGATAAATCAGAAATATCACCGAATACTTGACGATTGTTTGCTGTTTCAGGCAATTTTATCGTCTTTGAGAATGAAGAATTACGAGAAGCTATATCATTTATATCAGCAACATTAAATGTTAAACTGATTGGCTCATCTGTGTAAGTATCAACACTCCATTTTACACCATTAATTTCAACTATTAAATCAAATCTCATTATTCGTTTTGTAGATTTAAGTCATAAGCCATACGATAGTTAAGAACAAGGTTAAATACTTGATTTCTCATAGCTGTTTTCACCTCATAACTATTATCGGTTATGATAATTGGCAATTTATAACCACCTGATGCCGCACCAACTGATGATGTATTACCTAATACATATACATCTGGTGAAGTCAAAAGTTCTTGTAGCCATTCACTTTCTGTTTCTGTTATCCAGTTTGAATTAGCAGTAAATTTCTCATCTGCTGTTTGAGCCAATACAGTTTGACCTCTATCACCTACTTGATAGTTCCAAGCAAGGTCTTTTTGATACTCTGTTCGTTTTATACTTAATGTCTTTTTATTATCAAGTGTAAAGTTGAAATAGTCATAGCCACCTCGTCTATTTAAAAAGCATATTCTTGTTTTGTTATATGACGAGCAAGAATTATCAATTCTAAAGTATCTATATTCAGAACCTCTTGTATAAGGTTGACCTGGCATATCAGGAGGTATATTCATAAAGCATCTATAATAACTAACACCAGACATTGTTAAACCAGCATTAATCAAGTTCATCGGACCTATACCGAAATCTTGTCTCATATATGTATTAGAACCAGACAAACCAATATGACTTGTTGTGCCACCTATCATATTGCCATTAGCATCAAATCTATCAATACCCATGCGCCAGTTTGTTAAGTTGTTTGACGCAAGAATAAACGATATAGTTTGATAATCGTCAGGTTGAACATTTACATATTGAGGTTGATTAGTTAGAAATCTACCTTCGGTAGCAGGCCACATAAAGAAGTTAAGAAAACTTTGAGGTTCTTGATATTGTCTTGTGCCAGGCCAAGCATAAGCAACTGACGAAGTGCCTGAATACTTAAATACTAAATCAATCTCACCACTCTCGTTAGCAAGTAAAGTAGATGAGAATGTTTTATCAGTTCTAATAGCCCAAGCATTTACAATTTGTGTAACAGAACAAGTGCCGTCATATTGAGGATTAAAGTTTTTATTATCTTTATTAACTGTGATAATATCACCTACTGAAAGGTCATGAACTGTTGAAAAAGTTAAACCTAATGAACCACTAACAGAAATAGTATCTGTGAATACTAAATTAGGATCGTATTGAGCGCCATATCTTATTTGATAAGCAACTAAACTATTAGTAACAGGATTAAATCTTGAAATATAAGGATTAACTGTGTATGTAAATTGTGATTTAAGTAATCTATGTGCTGAAAACAAACCGTTATTAGTATCTGGTCTTGGTGGCACTCTGTATGTACCTATTGAACTAAATGGCGTTGTACCAAATGGTTCTTTCTTAAATAGAGGCAGATATACATATTTAAAATCAGTTAAGCCTGAACTTGTTGAGTCCGTGCGAAACCAAATCTCTGAACTGGCAGGTGCTAACGCAACCGGTTGATTTAATACTGTAACTGATACTGGCATCTTTTGTAATTTGTGTTTTTAATAATATACAAGAATTGATTTTTTCTTATCATGGCTTGACGATAAAAACACCTCTTGCTATTTTAGTCATATCTTCAACTGCTGCTTCTGTAAGCAATCTTTTTTGAAGACCTTGTAGTTTTCTAAGTGATTTCTTTATCACATTAGTTGGCTTTATACCTTTTTTACCAATAGACCTTGCTATAATAAACGCTCTTGCTTTATCAGATATAAATCTACCTTTTTTATCTCTAAATCTTTGTAAGTTTCTTACCTTAGCCCATTTCATAATCGGCTCATATGGTGGTTGTTTAGAACCTGGTGCTCTACCTTGGTCTACAAACTCTAAATAAGGTGCTGCCTTGATGCCAATAGAAATCATATCAAGAGCTTCTATCAACTCATAGTCAATACTCTTGGCTAAATTGCCTGTAGCAACTTTATCAGCATCTTTTATCTGCTGAATAAGCTCTAAAACAAGAGCTTCACCATATTTTCGCATTGCCTCTTTTAAGGCATCTAAATTATCAGCCATT
>ERZ869925.916-NODE-916-length-16231-cov-3.299580_pt1 | contig 16231 bp, 19 predicted proteins | sample MGYA00579311_ERZ869925 | MGnify/ENA primary metagenome ERZ869925 (study PRJEB32216, sample SAMN09231817) | wastewater metagenome | place: USA: Maryland | collected 2016-07-30 | study: EMG produced TPA metagenomics assembly of the PRJNA472060 data set (Reclaimed...
GCCAGCGCGCCGCCGGTGTCCACCGGATCGAGGCCATCGCCCGCGCCAGCCACGAGAGCGCAAAGCGCTGGATCGGGATGCTCGGGCTCGAACCGGAGGGGCCGCCGTTCCGGGGTTACGGCCGGCGCGGCGAAGCCTACCAGCAATTCGCATGGGTTTCCGATGCTTGTTCGCCTTGCGCTTGAGTCCGACTTCGACCGGCTGGTCGAGCTAGGCCGCATGAACGCGGAAGAGACCAAATCAGAGCACGTTTTCAGCGAGCGCCGGGCGCGCGAAGTGCTGGCGGAGTACCTGAAAACGGCCAATCCGACCTTCTTCGTGGTCGAGGATCGGCGCCGGGTGATCGGGTTCCTGATGGCCGGAATGTATCTTTACGATCACCGGGATGGATTTTATACGACGCAGCGTGTATTGTTTGTCTCGCCGGAAAATCGCGGAACTCGGGCGGCCGTGCTGCTGATGAAGGAACTCGTGCGCTGGTCGAAGCGGCTGGGAGCCGCAGAGATCAAAGGCGGCAACGACAACGGCTTCAAATCCGACAGGACGGCCCGGTTTCTTGAGCATTTCGGCTTCAAGCGGGTCGGCATCGCGATGGTGAAGCCCCTCTAGCGAGGGAGCAGCCCGTGGGCGACAAGGACGGCGGCAACGAAGCGGCGATGGCTCGGCAGGACGAGCAGCAGCGTCAGCAGCGGATCCGCGAAGGCACGACCCGGATCAACGGCATCTTCGACGGCGCCGACGGGAAGCCGGGCTTCAACGACGAGTTCTTCGCCGGCCGGCGACAGGCGTATATGGATTACGCCACGCCGCAGATCGAGGATCAGTACGACAAGGCGCAGCGCGCCCTGACGTTCGATCTCGCGCGCTCCGGCACGCTCGACTCCTCGATCCGCGCCAGCAAGTTCGGCGAACTGGCGAAGCTCTACGGCACGCAAAAGCAACAGGCCGCCGATCAGGCGCTCGCCCACGAGACGCAGGCGCGGACAGCGGTCGAGGATTCGCGCGCCAATCTCATCGCGACGCTGAACGCCACCGGCGACGCCGAAGGCGCCGCGAACAGCGCCATCGCCCGGTCGGCGGCCTTGTCTCAGCCGAGCCAGTTCAGCCCGCTGACCAATCTGTTCGCCGATTTCACCGGCGCGCTCGGCACGCAGGCGGCGCAGGAGCGCGCCGCGGCGCTGAGCGGCGGAGCCTACAAACCGAAGTACAACACAGGGATTTTCGGCGTTAATGGCGCCGTGAAGAACTACTGATGTGCGACCCCGTCACTCTCGCCGGCATCGCGCTGACGGTCGGATCAACCGTCGCGAAATCGGTGGCCGCCGGTCAGGTCGCCGATGCGCGCAATGACGCGCTCGCCGCTGAGCGCATCCGCCAGCAAGGTCTCGATCGCGAGGCCGACGCGCTCAATCTCCAGTCGCAGGATCGCTATCAGGGGTTCGAGGCGAAGCAGGAGGAGCGGGGCAAGAATCTCGGCGACTATTTCGCCTCGCAGACGGTCGACCCAGGCCAGGCGAATATCGCGCCGGCGTCGACTTCAAGCATCACCGTTCAGGAGCAGGGCCGGCAGAACGCCAAGGCGAAAGCCTTCACCGACAAGCAAGGCGCCGCGCTCGGCGATCTCCGCTCCTTCGGCGATCTGCTCGGCGGGATCGGTCGATTGCAGGCGCGCGACGCGTCGCAGATCGGCCAGATCGGCGGTTTCAAGAAGGGCTCATCGGGCGTGCTCTCGCACGAGCTTGAGGCGGCCAACAGCGCCGGCGGCGGGGCTGGAACGCTGGGCGACATCCTCGGACTTGGCGGCAGTCTGGCGATTGGCAAGGGCCTCCAGGGGTCGTTCGTCAACCGCGTGGCCGGGTCGCCGCTGAGTATCCTTCCCGCGACGGCGGCTCCCGCCGGGAGTGCGGTGAAAGCCGCGCGCGACAGCGTCTTCGGGATTTTCTGACATGCCAGTCCGCCGCAACGCCTACTACCAGCCCGACCCGGCCATCGCGCGGGCGTCATCGAACATCGCCAATCTGTTCGCCCCGCCGAGCGGCGCCGACGCCTACGGCTGGGCGCGGTCGAACGCCGAGAATCAGAAGGCGGGAATGATCGCGCAGCTTTTCGCGAACCCGAACCAGCCGGATTTCGACCGGCGGAACATCGCGATCGGGAACTACAATCCGACGCAGAGCTTCTATGCGCAGGACCAGAACAACGTCACGGCGCGGCGCGCCCAGGACATCACGGCGGCCACGTCCCGCGCAAACAACGCGGCCGACAACGCGCGAGCGATGGCGACGAACGCCGTCGACAATCAGCGCTCGATCATCACCAGCGCCTTCCAGCCGCTCAACACCGGGCAGGTCCGCCCCGAGATTCCGTCGGCGCTCGTCGAGCACTTCGGTCTCCCCGCCGGCGCGCTTCCGGCGCAGCGCGGCGTCATCGAGTTGAAACCGGGCGAGCGCGCGACGCTGCCGTCCGGCGAGGTCATGTCGGGCGCGCCGAAGCCGATGTCGCAGGACGAAGTCGCCGCGCTGGCGCTGCAGTCGCTTCCGCTGCCGGTCCAACAGCAGCGCGTGCTGACAGGACCGGGCGTTCAGACCGTTGTAGGACAGGACGGCAAGCCGGCGTTTCAGTCGAACGCCGGCGCGGTCGGCCAGCCGGCCTATGTCGACCCGACTAAGACGCCGACGGTCAAGAACGGTCAGGCCGTGCTGCTCGACGGGACGACGATTCCGGTCGTGCAGGATCCGGCGACGCAACGCTGGAAGCACACGCAGACCGGCGCGGAAATCCCGCCGGAGAACATCAAGCAGATCACCAACATGGCGACGCCGACAGGCACGAACGCCGAGCTTGGCATCGGCAAGAGCACGACGAGCATCGTCGAGCGTCAGCTCATGAACCTGGCGCAGGCCGAAGACACGTTGCTGCGCTACGCGACGCTGATCAATACGCGCGAGGGCGCGCAGGGACTCGTCGGCCGATTGCAAGGTACGTTCCAGAACGCGGTGCAGGCTGGCGGCGAAGTCGGCGCCCTGCTCGGCGCCAGCCGGCAGGCCGTCGAAAAGCAGATCGCCGATGGCCGCTATTCGCCCGAGGTCATGGCGCGGTTCCAGAATTTCCGCACCGACATTCCGGCCGCGCAGGCGCTTCGGCAGATGCTCATTTCGCAGGTCGCGGAGGCGACGACGAATGACCCGCAGGTCTCCAACCGCGACATCGATCGCGTCGAGCAGCAGGTCGGCGGCGGCGATTTGCTGTCGAACCAGGCCGACACGAACGCGCGATTGACGCAGGTGCTCGCTGACATCCGGGCACGCCGGAAGATCATCGGCGGCAGCGCGCCGGAAGCGCTCAAGCTGTTCCCCGGCCGGAACGACCCGATGCCCGGAATGCCGGCGCAGGCCGCCGCTCCGGTCGCGCCGCCCGCGGGTGCGGTTGATATGTTGCGCCGTAATCCGGCGCTCGCGCCGCAGTTCGATGAGAAATACGGCGCCGGCGCCGCGCAGCGGCTCCTCGGGGCGCGCTGATGGCGAACCCGTTCGACCAGTTCGACGCGCCGGCGGTCAATCCGTTCGATCAGTTCGACTCAGCCCCGAGCCTCGCGGCGCTCGGCGATCAGGCGCGCGCCGTAACGGCGGCCCTCCCGCAGGGTTCGCCGGTCAAGGCGAAGACCTGGGGCGACACGATGAAGGACATCGCGATGGGCGGCGCGTCCTTCGCCGACCGGACGGGCGCCATCGCCGCGTCCGAGGCGCGCAAGGGCCTCGCCGCGCTCGCTAGCGCGCCGGGGTTGCTGGTCGACGCCGTCAACCACGCGCCGCGTCTGGCGAACTTCCTGCCTGGCGTCAGCGGCGTCGGCCCGATCACTGAGCGGCCGTTCATGGGCTCGGCGCAGATCAACGATGCGGTGAACGCCACGCTGGCCGCGCCGACGCGCGCCGCGCAATCCGCGCTCGGCAGGCCGACGGAAGACCCGAAACCGGAGAACGCGTTCGAGCGCGTCGTTGGCCGGGTCGGCTACGAGACCGGCGCCGCGGCGCTCCCCGCCGGCGCGGCGCTGACAGCCGCCGCTCGTCTTGGCCGCGAGGGCGTGCGCCAGCTTAGTCCGCTTGCCCGGTTCTTCGTCGAGCCGGCGGCCGTCGCGCCCGTCAATTTCGCCGGCCGCGAGGCCACGCTGGCGACAGCGGCGGGAACCGGCGCGGGCGTCGCGAACGAAGTTGCTGGCAATCCGCAGCACGGGAACAACTTCTGGAGCGACTTCACCGGCTCGGCGGCCGGGCTCGGGTTGGCCGCCGCCGCGAAGAACGCGGCAGGCGTCGCGCAGAACGCTATCGCGGCGCTGACCGGCGGCGGGCGCTTCGCCGACGACGTCGCCAAGGAAGCCGTCGCCCAGCGCGTGCTCGGCAGTTCGCAGATGCTCGCGCAGCAGGCCGCCGAATCGGGCGGCAAGGTCGACACGGCGCCGCTCGTCGCACGGCTGCGCGCGCCGTCGGCGGCGGAGGAAGCTATCCCCGGCTTCCGCGCCAACATCGGCGATCGATCACAAGACCCCGGTCTTGCGACCTATGCGTTTAATCAAGACGCCCGCTCGCCGGGCTCGGCGAACGCGCGGCGCAGCGGCAACGAAGCAGCGATCACAGCCCGGATGGAAAGCCTCGATCCTGCTGGCGATCCCGCGCAGTTCCGCTCGGCGCTGATGGCGAATCGCGACCAGCAGATCGCCGGCGCCGACGCCGCCGCGCGCACAGCGCGCGCCGCGTTCGAGGCGGCGAATCAGCAGGTGCAGCCGGTGCTACGCGACGCCACGGCGCGCGGCTCGTCGATCCGGTCGGCCCTGCAGGACGCCAGCGACGCGGCGAACGCCGGCGCCGCCGCACAATGGCGCCCGCTTAACGAGGCGCGAGAACGTGTCGATGTCGGCCCGCTGGCTGAGGCGTTTGGCGCGCGGCGCGAAGCGTTGCCGCTTAATGACCGTCAGCGCTTCCTGCCGAACGAATCGCGCGTGCCGGAGCTACTCCTGCCCGAGGAGCAGACTTCGGCGATGGTGCCGCTGGCCGAGATCATGAGCGTGCGCAGCGGGCTGACCGACGACATCCGCACGGCGCGCGCCGCCGGCGAGCAGCAGCGCGCTCGTGTCGCCGATCAGTTCCGGCGCGACGTGGACGATTTCACCGAGGCGTCGATCCCGCCCGAACTCCAGCAGCAATACGACCGGGCGCGCGCCGCGACGCGCGACGTGAAGGACCGCTTCACCCGCCCCGGCGAAGGCGTGGCCGAGACGCTGCGCACGCGCGAGGGCGGCGGCTACCAGCTCGACGACAGCGCCGTGCCGCGCGTCTTCAACCAGCCGGACCAGGGTAAGATCACCGATTTCCGGTCGCTTATGCGCGAAGCCGGGCAAGACCCGCGCGCCCGCAACGCGCTGGCCGACGACATTATGAGCGATGTCCAGGCGCGCGGCGTGCTGGAGCGGCCCGAGGCGTTGCAGCGTTATCTGTCCGAACGCTCGATCGTGCTCGGACAGTTCCCCGAACTGCGCACCCGGCTGGAGGCCGCCGGCACGGCCGGAGCGGCGGCCAGTTTCGCCCGAGATCGGGCGGACGACGCGACGGCGCGTCTCACGACGCCGAGCCGCAGCGCCCAGGCGTCCTATCTCCAGCACGCCGACGAATCGACCGTGAACGCCGTGCGCGGGCTGGTCAGCGGGCCGCGCCCGCGCGAAGCGGCGCAGGAGTTGCTGCACGCCGCCGGCAATAGCCCGGATGCGCGGCGCAACGCCCGCGCCGCTTTCTGGGAGGTCGTCAAGACGCAGAAGATGGCTGCGCCCGGCGTCACCGGTGAGGATCGCTGGAGCGGCCGGAAACTCAAGGCGATGTTCGACAACCCCAAGGTGGCCGCCGTCGCGGACGAATTGTGGGCCGATGCGCCGCAGGAACTCGCCGACATCAAGACGGTGTTCTCCGCGCTTGCCGGATCCGAAGGCAGCGCCAGGGCGCGCGCGGCGGGCTCGTCGGGAACGGCGCAGGCGCTTTCCGAGAAGTTCGACCCGGCCATGTCGGCGTCGGCTGTCGCCAGCCGGTTCAGGAGCGTCAATCGCGGCCAGCTTTCTCCGACGATCGCCGCCGTCGATCTCGGCGCCACATGGCTGCGCCGGCGCCCGGCGCAGGTGCAGGCCCGCCCGATCGACGCGATTGCGAGCGCTGTCGTCAACAATCCCGGCCTCGCCGCCGATCTGCTCGAACGGTTCAACCCGGCTGACTATGCGGCCCGCCGGCGGCTCATCCAGCAGAAGTACGGCGTCCGCGCCACGCAACTGCTCAACGTCATGGATGAGTGGCAGGACGACGATCCCGTCAAGGAAGCGATCACGAGGGACCGATGAAGTTCCAGCACCGCCTCGGCCCTGTCGCCATGCCGCCCGATCCGGCGGCCGAGGCCCTGCGCCAGATGCAGCGGCCCGCTTCCTTCTATGAGCGCTACGGGCTCGGCCTGCAGCCATTCACCGAGGGGCCGTTCGCCGCCCTGCCGCCGAACGCGCAGGCTTTCGCCGCGGCGCAGAACATGCGCTACGCGCCCGGCGTCGACACCCGCGAGCAGCATCCGCCCGAGCCTCCAACGCCGGCGGAAGCGCCCGAGACGATGATCGCCCGCGCCTACCAGCGCGGTCCCGTGCGCCCCGGCGCCGCCCCGGCTGGCGCTCCTGCGGCAGCGGGCGCGCCGCCCGTCGTCGAGGTTATTGGGCCGATGGTCGACCCCGGCGCGGCGCTGGCGATGAGCGCATTGGCGCAGCAATTCGGCAATCCGGTCACAGCCTTCCAGCAGAAGCAGCAGGCCGCCGAGAAGGCGAAACAGGATCGCCGGAAGGCTCTCTTTGGCGACGCCATGAACCTGTTCGGCTGAGCTATTCGTAACCCGTTTAACTCCCGAATTTACTCCCGAAAGAGCCTCCGTCCACCGCAATCCAGTTTGTCACTGAGTGTATTTCAATAAACAATTTCAGTGGTTTGTGGTGGTGCTGCCGGACAGGATTGAACTGTCGACCTCTCCCTTACCAATACAGTCCGTCCAGTTATCGGACAATTTGTCCGGTGTGTATTTCCAATAGTTTGCAACAGGTTGGCGGACAAGTTGTCCAGCGATTGTATCTATTGTCCACCAACAGCCGCCCAAAATCTACCCTCGAACAGGGTGTTCCTCCCGAGAAATAACACGCCTATCCGGCGGCCTCCAGTGCCCCGTTCGAGATCAGGTCGACGGCCTCGCGCAGGTCGTCCGGCGCGTGCTTCGCGTACACCTTCTCGACGACGGCAAGGGAGTTGCCGAGCACCTTGGCGATCTTCCACAGCGGCACGCCGCGCCGGGCCATATGAGTCGCCGCCGTGTGGCGCAGGACGTGCGGGCTGATGCCGGTTGCGCGCGGTTTCTTCCCGGTCTTCACTGGCGCACGTTCGCCGCCGAAGCCAGCTTTCACGGCGATCGTCTGGGCAGTCGGCCATATCTCGGCGCCGTGGTCGAGCACCATGTCGGTTTCGCGCTCTTTGTAGGCGCGCAGCAGAATCGGCCGGAGCGCGCGCGAGATCGGGACGGCGGCCCTCCGCTTCTTCGTCTGCTTCCGGCCAGGGACGTCGAGGTGGACGACGTTCGTCTCGAAATCGACCCGGTCCCAGGTCAGTTCATAGAGCGCAGTCTTGCGGGCCGCCGTTTCCAGCGCCAGCCACAGGAAGCGCTCGCCGCGCGACAGGCGCGGGCCGCGCCGCAAGGCCGCCGCCGCGTCGAAGAGGCGTCGCGTCTCGTCGGCCCGCAGCCATCGATCGCGCGGCTCGCCTTCGGCGGGCAGCTTCAACCCCTCGGGGACAGCCTGGCGTGCGAATCGCAACGCCGTGAACATGACGGACAGTTCGCGCCGGCAGGTCTGCGGCTGGGCCGGGCGGCCGATCTTGCCGGCGCCGCGCTTCGCCACATAGTCGTCGAGCAGGTCTTGCGAGAGGGCAGCGGCCGTCAGCGCGCCGAACTGCGGTTCGAGGTTCTTCCAGCTATTCGTCGCGGTGTCCGGCGCCGCGGCGTTCGGCTCGATGTGTTTGGTGAGATAGACGGACCAGGCCGCTGCGACAGTCAGCGCATCCGGCCGGGGCGCCTCACGTTCGAGGATGAGCCATTCGCCGAAAACCGCCTCTGCTTTTCCCAAATCTCTCTGGCGAGTGCTGACGCGCTTGTTCCGGCCGCCGGGCTCGGTCCAGTGGATGTTATAGACCCCGTTGTCGCCGAGCTTGAGGTAGGGGATCGCCACTTTTTGCTCTCCAGATAAGCGACGATGTCAGCCTCGTCGAACATGATCGGGCGGCCGGGGATGAAGACCAGCTCCCCCGCCGCGCGCCGGCGGCGAACGGTCGAAACTGAACAGCGCAGTCTGGCGGCGGCCTCAGGCTCCGTCAGAAGGATCATCTTTCAGCGCTTCCAAAATCCGCATCGCTGTCGCGTTCTTCACGACCCGCTGGACGCGGACGACAGCTTTGCCGCCGGGCGGCGTCCGAAATTCGACCGTCTCGGTCTCCGGCGCTGGTGCGGGGCGCGGCATGTCCGATTCGCCGGCGATCTCGAACCCAGGGATCAGGTCTTTCGGTTCGCAGCCAAGGGCTTTGGCGAGCCGTATTACGTTCAGCTCGCCCGGCGTCGCCTCGCCGCGGCAATAGAGCGACACGATATTGCGCAGCAATCCGCTCTTTTTCGCCAGATCGCTTTGCGTCCAGTCCTTCTCGATTCGCAGCCGATTCAGCCTGCGCGCGAAGTCCTTCATGCGACGCGTCCGGAGACCCCCGTCATCAGCAGGTTCCGGCTTTCGCTCGATCATAAGAACGCCCTCCTTCGCTTCCCTAATGTAACCCGTATAAGGCTAAACGGGATACATAGTCAAGACGGATAATCACGGGCCGTTTGACAAACACGATTCAGATGATACAAACGGCGGACAAACTGGCGGAGTGACAAGGTTGTTCGATAGCCGGCTGTTTTTGGAAGAAAAGTTTAAGACGCCGGCGCGCACGATAACCATGTTGCGCGCGTATGGCATAGCTGCTCCGCACGAGGAGGCCGTGCGAAAGTGGTTCAAACGTGCTTCTATTCCTAGTGACTGGTTTCCTGTCCTAGTCTCGCTCCTTGAACTGGAGGCGGGGGAACCAATTTCCGTGAGCGCATATCTCGGGGGAGGGGCGTCCCGATGAGTTTGGAAAACGAGGCGCGTCTGTACTGGCGAACGGCGAAGGCTGCGCGCGACGCGACAGACGAAGACGACAAGGAAGACGCGCAGGACGAACTGGAAGTCCTGGCCGAATGCACGGAGTCGCCGCGGTTGAAGCGGCTCTGCATGTCGGCCGCCGCACGCACGGCGCCGCTGCGGGATGTCGGCGTCGGATGATCGAGATCGTGCTGGCGGGCGCGCCGATGGGGAAGGAGCGCATCCGCGTAACGCGCGCCGGCCACGCCTATACGCCCGAGCGCACCGTCAATTTCGAGAGTCGGCTGGCGGCCGAGGCGCAGCGCGTCATGGGTGATCGACCGCTGCTCGACGGGCCGCTCGCGGTCGTTGTGACGGCGGCCATGCCGATCCCCGAGAGCAAGCCGAAGAAGTGGAAGGCCGCCGCCCTGGCGCAGGTCGAGCGGCCGACGAAAAAGCCCGACTGGGATAACTTCGGCAAGATGCTCGACGCGCTCAACCTGATCGTATGGGCTGACGACTCGCAGATCGTTGATGGCCGCGTCGAGAAATTCTACAGCGACAAACCGCATCTGCGCGTGCAGGTGTGGCGCATCGAGACAGGAGCCTTCGCGTGAAAGAATTTCCACTTCACACAATCAACGAACGCTTCTTCTTTATTAGCGTGTTCACTGCGGGGCCAGACAAAGCGATTCCTTTTCCTCTCGACATCGAGCCTACGCGCGCAAAGGAAATCTGGACGGCCGCGCGGGAATTGCGAAACGCTGTGCCGGAAGATGTTCTTCGCTCTCCCGAAGAGATGCGGGAAATAGCGTCGGCGATCGAGAAGATCGGGTATGTGACACTTAGGTCGGCTCCGCTCCGCGTTCAGATTCTTCACGAAGGCGCCAAACTGACGAACGGCGATCGTGATTCCGACTATGGCCCGCCTGCCGTCAACATGGCCGCCGCCGGCGCGCTCAAGAAAACGTTTCGCGAGCATATGCGCCGCGACATCTCGCCGGCCGAACTGGAAGCGCTCGATCTCGCGCTGACGAAACTCGGTCGTCTCGCGACAGGCAAGCCGAAGCGCGACACTTACGTCGACGCGGCGGCCTATATCGCCATCGCGGGAGAAATCGCGCTCGCCGAGAAAGTTTCGTCTTGACGATTCTGTCCAGTCTGTATTATTTGTATCCCATCGGAACAGTGAAACGGTTAGCCGGACGTGCTCCAGCCTCTTCCTACGCAGCTATCGGGCGCGCGATTCCTCGCAGCCCGACCGGCGGCCCTCCTGGCCGACCTGCCGCGAGTAGGAAAAACGGGCGCCTCGATCATCGGCGCCGATTACATTCTCGCTGAACATATCCTTGTCGTCACGACCGCGTCGGGTCGCGGCGTCTGGAAAGCCGGCTTCCGTCAATGGTCGGCGTTCGATCGACAGATCAAGGTCATCGCCGGAACCGAACCGCCCGCCGATCTCTCCGGTTGTGTGATCGTCGGATGGGGTTCGGTCAGTAGCGCGAGGCTGCGCGCGAAATTGCTGAAATGCCGATGGGATTTGATTATTCTTGACGAGGCCCACGCCGCGAAATCGTTCAGCGCGAAGCGCACCGAGGCGGTTTACGGCTCTTTGATCGACGGCGGCGCACGCGTCTTTCGCGGCTCGGCGCTGACCGACAAGGCCGGCGTCGTGTGGTTCCTGACGGGCACGCCGATCCCACACGCGCCGAACGATCTCTATCCGATGCTGCGCACGCACTTTGAAGACGTGCTACGCGCGAATAAGGATCGCGGCTGGCCCGACGTGTTGCAGGAAGATGAGTTTCTGCACCGCTACTGCGTCGTGCGCTACAAGAAGATTTCCAGTTTTCGCAAAATCCCCGTGGTCGTGAACGGCCGCAACCTGCCGGAACTGCGCGAGCGCATCCGCGGAATCGGCCTCCAGCGCACGCAAGCGGACATCGGCATTCTATCGCCTGTCTATGAAACGCTGCCGCTGATCGTCAGCGAGAAGATGATCAAGCAAGCCGACGGCGATCTCGACCGCCAAGCGGTGATCGAAGCGGCGAAGGCTGGCGACACGAAGAAACTCGACATGCACCTGGGGCCGCTGCGTCGGTTGACCGGAACGATCAAGGCGGCGGCCGTTGCTGACGTTGTCGCGGAGGAATTGCACGAAGGGCTCGACAAGATCGTGCTGGCGTATTGGCACAGGGACGTCGGTCAATACCTCGCCGACAATCTTGGGTCGTTTGGCGTCGCGCGGATCGACGGCTCGACCGGCGACAGAACCCGCGCCGCTGAAACGGAACGCTTCCGTAACGATCCGAAATGCCGCGTCTTTCTCGCGCAGATCGTCGCGGCCGGCGAGGCGATCGATCTCAGCGCCGCGTCGCAGATGATCTTCGTCGAAACGTCCTTCACGCCGAAGGACATGCTGCAAATGTCGCTGCGCACCACGAACATCAACCAGAAGGCGCAGCCGGTCGTTCGCGTGGCCTGTCTCGAAGGCTCGATCGACGAGGCGCTGCAACAGATTTTGTTGAGGAAGTGGACAACCATCAGAGAGGTGATGAAAAAATGACGCTCACAATCAAGGTTAAGGTGCCGCGCGACGACGTTGTTGCCGGCGTCAGCGCACAATATCTCGACCGCGCATTCGGCGCTATTGGCTTCTCGCGCCAGAACGACTTACCGTTGTTCAAGACGCGCGGCCACACCGCCGCAGAAGCGGAGGCCGATCACATTCCCGGCGTCAAGGATCGCGGCGACGGGCCGCAACCCGGTGATCTCGCGCGCGCCGAAATCGAGGCCGCCGCTCAGCGCACAGCCAATGCGCCCGTGCGCAAACGCGGCGAACCGTCGCCCGGCAAGGCGCGCCGCACGAAGGCGGAGATCGCCGAAGACGAGGCTACCGAGCAGGCCGAAGCGCAGTCGATCAGCACCGGCGAAAGCCGCGCGGCGCCCGGCGACGAGCCGGAAGACGATTCGCCCGAGGATCAGGCCCAGGACGCGGAAGACGAAGCGGCCGAGAGCGAGGCCAACCGCAAGGGTCTGACGCATGACGATCTGCGCCAGGCTGTCGGGCGCTACGTCAAGAAATTCGGCATGGCCGCCGCGACGACGAACATCGTCGGTATTCTCGGCTGCAAGCAGGTCGACGTTCCCGACACGCAGGAAGCGCTGGCGGAGGCTATCGCGAAGATCGACGCCGCGACGGCGGCTGAACTTCCGACCGAACCGGCGGCCAATGCCTTCGACGACGCGCCCGAACCGGAAGCGCCGGCGGAGCCGACGGCGACGAAGCAGGACGTGATCAACGCGATGCTCGACTACGCCGAGAAATACGACGGCCAGCGCACCGACCAGAAGAAGATGACCTTCACGATGGAAGATGCGCCGAAGGTCTTCAAGATGCTGTTCGGCGATGACTGCGTGTCGCTGTCGAAAGTGCCGGCCGATCCGGTCAGCTATGCGAAGACCGTTGCCGGTATTCGCGAGATGATCGCGAAGAACCCGTTCAAGCGCAAGGTGAAGTGAGACGTTGATAGCTGCGGCTCCGCGCGAGCCGCAGCGATGAACGCCTGACGAGACCGCCATGTCCGAACACGCCTCCCGCTCGCACGCCACATGGGCCGCATCCGCGACCGCGCGGAACTGGAATTGCGCCGGCGCCATCGCTCTCTCCGCGATGGCTCCGTCCGAGCAAGAGAGCATTCATTCCGCGCGCGGCACGGCCTGCCACGAAATCGCGGAGAAGTGCCTTCGCACCGACACCGAGCCGAGCCAGTATCTCGGCGACACGGTCAAGACGAAGGAGCACGCGATCGAGATCGACGACGAGCTGGCGGAATCCGCATGGGCGTATGTCGACTATGTCCGCCAGCGCCTCAACGCGCCTGGCGCCACGCTGCAGATCGAGCAGCATTTCCGGCTCGACGATCTCAAACCGCCGTTCGACGCCGGCGGCACGGGCGACGCGGTGGTCTATTTCCCGGCTAGCCGCACGCTGGAGATCGTCGATCTCAAGAACGGGATGGGCGTCGTCGACCCCAAGGACAACCCCCAGCTCCGCACTTACGCGCTCGGCGCCATGTTGGCGAACCGCGATCTGGACGTCGATCACGTCATGGTGACGATCGTTCAGCCGCGCGCGCCGCACAAGGACGGTCGCATCCGCTCCGACACGTTTCATGTCGCCGATCTCGTCGAATGGTCGTTCGATTTGTTGGAGGTCATGAAGCGCGCCGAGCGCGCGCAGAAAGCCTTCGATGGCCTGAACGGCAACTCGGTCCTGTTCGACGAATGGTGCGACGCATGGCTGAACCCCGGCAAGTGCAAGTTCTGCCCGTGCGAGGGGTTCTGCCCGGCGCTCAAAAAGAAGGCGCTGGCGGTGGCCGCCGTGTGGTTCGACGACGCCGATCAGCCGCGCGCCGGCAACAGCGTCACCGACGCCGATCCCGTCGCGGTGGCCCGCGATCTCGATCTGACCGAACTGCTGGAGGGCTGGATCGCGGCGCGATGGGCGTTCGCGAAGAACCTGGCGGACAGCGGCGTCGAAATCCCCGGCTACCAGCTCTCGGAGAAGATCGGCAACCGCAAATGGGCCGATGATGAACAGATCACGGCGGCGCTGCTCGGCGCCGGCCTTACGGACGATCAGATTTTCACGAAGAAGCTGGTGAGCCCGGCGCAATCGGAAAAGCTGCTCGGCGCGAAGCGGAAGGCTCTGATCGAGCCGTTCACGACGCGCGAAGTCACGGGAACGAATCTCGTGGCGGTCGCAAAAACGTCTCGGCCCGCCGCGAAGGCGAGGATCGAAGCGTTCCTCGAAAAGTGAAACGGAGAAACTGATGGCATTCGCACGATCCCCCGACTTCAAGACGCCGGTCTGCCGGCTGTCGTTCGGTCATACGCTTTTTAAGCCGCGAAGGAACGACAGGAACGTTTTGAAATACGGCTGCACGCTGATCTTTCCGAAGACCGACATGCTGGCGAAAACCTGCAAGTTCGAGGATGGCCGCATGACGAGCCTCCAGGACATCGTCGCCGGCGTCATCGTCGAGCAATGGGGCGAAGCCGGTCTCAAGAAAGCAAAGGCCGGAGTGCTCAAATCACCATTCCTCGCCGGTGACGGCAAGGAGGCGCGCGATAAGAACGGCGACATCCGCGACGGGCTTGGAGCCGATATGTTCTTCATTCGCCCAACGGCCAATGAAGATCGCGCGCCGAAGGTGTTCTCGTCGCCATCCGCAGCGATCCCCGGCACGCAGGAAGACGTTTATTCCGGCTGCTTCGGCTTCGCGGTGTTGAACGCCTACGCTTGGAAGAACGACCAGGGCGGCGAAGGCGTCAGCTTCGGCATCCAGATGTTCTTCAAGAAGGCCGACGGCGAGCGCCTGGGCGGCGGGGAGAGCGATCCCGACCGATGGGCCGAGACCATCGACGACGCCGGCGAAGCGCCGGAATCGACGAAGACCGGAGCGGGCGCGAGCGGCCTTTTCGGCTGAGTCGCGTGTCCAGTTTGTATTGCGGCGCCGGCAATCCCGCCGGCGCCGGTTGAACCTGACGACCACAGGAGAAGAGCAGTGAGCCACCTCATCGGTTCTGTCGGCTACTCGCCGAACTATGATGGCCAAGAGGATTCCAAAAAAGCTGTTTATGGCGGCGTGCGGTTCCATGACGGACGCGACACGCCGGTTATGAACAGTCCGCTGGAGACGATCGTCAGCGCCTCGAAATATCTCAACGAGACCGAGAACCGGCTGCGCGCGCTGTTCGAGAAGCTGATCGGGCCGTGGCCGGTGAAGAGCTCGGAAGCGGCGCAGCAGCCCGTTTCGTCGAGCATCATCGGGTCGCTGAGCGACACGGGCCGCGCCATGCGCGCGACGCTCGACCGCATCAACGAAGGCTGCGCAGCCGTCGAACGGCAGCTCCCCTGATTCTTGCACGGCGGCTTTCGCCGTCGCCGCAATCTTCTACAAGGAGAAACGTTATGGACTCTGAAACATGGATCGCTCGCGTTTGTCATGAAGCGAATCGCGCCTATTGCGCTGCGCTCGGCGATCACTCGCAACCGTCGTGGGAAGACGCGCCTGACTGGCAACGCAAAAGCGCGAAAGACGGTGTCGCCTACGCCATCGCTCATCCGAACGCCTCTCCATCCGACAGCCACGAAAACTGGCTGCTCGAAAAGCAGCGCGACGGATGGAAATTCGGGCCGGTGAAAGACCCCGCGGCGAAGGAGCACCCCTGCTTCGTGCCGTACGATCAGCTCCCGGTCGAGCAACGCGCGAAGGACTACATCTTTCTCGCAATCGTTCGCTCACTGGCCTGAGCCCTGCACGGCGGCCTTCGCTGGCCGCCGTCTCACCCGGAGACCGATCATGCCGAAAGCAGAAAACCCGCGCGCCGTCGCGGGCGACAATTCCAACCATCGCGTCGCCGTCGATAAGCTCAAGCAGATCATCGAGCGCATCGAGCGGATGGAGACCGAGAAGAAGGGCGTCGCTGACGACATCCGCGAACTCTACGCGGAGGCCAAAGGCAACGGCTACGACACGAAGACGATCCGCAAGATCGTCGCGCTACGCAGGTTGGACCCCGAGAAAGCCAAGGAAGAGTTGGCGCTGCTCGACACCTACTGCGACGCGCTCGGGATGGGAGCGTTCGCATGAAGAAGGACCGCAACCAGCCCTCCGTCACGCACACCCGCAAGACGAAGAAGGGAACGACGACGAGCAGAACGCCAGTCAAGCCGGTCCATCATGCCGCGCGCGGGAAGACCTACGCGGTCGCCGGCGCGGACTCCCAGGAAGCAAAGCGCCGCCGCGCGAGGATCAAGCCGTGAACCGCACGAAATCGAAGAAGCCGCGCCAACAGAAGCGCCACCTTCATCCGACGAAAGGCTGGCGCACGCACAGTGCGTTCACCCGTCCGGCATCGCTGTGGGGCGTCAAGGGAAGGGCCAGACTTGCATCAAAAAGTTCGACCTCATCGCTCCGAAAGATCGAGCGCGCCGGCGCGAAAGTGCTTTCGCCGATGGGC
>ERZ869925.917-NODE-917-length-16209-cov-4.982667_pt1 | contig 16209 bp, 47 predicted proteins | sample MGYA00579311_ERZ869925 | MGnify/ENA primary metagenome ERZ869925 (study PRJEB32216, sample SAMN09231817) | wastewater metagenome | place: USA: Maryland | collected 2016-07-30 | study: EMG produced TPA metagenomics assembly of the PRJNA472060 data set (Reclaimed...
ATGTGAAGTAGGCATCACAATAAAAGTCCAGCAATGGTCTAACCGCTCTTGGGTCGGTGGTCATGTAAGCATCTTTTGGTATTTTGGGGAAATCGCTACGCTTGCCCATTAGAGCACCCAAGAAAGGTGAACTATTTCTGCTTTACTCTCAGATGCAATTTTACGAAGATACGCGATGGCTACCTTGTTTGGAAACCATCTAGCATTCTCCTCGTCAATTGCCTGTTCAATTTCTTTTATTCTTTCCCAAAGAAAATCAATTCTGGTCTGTATCTCTTTTTGTGTTTTCATTTTCATCCTTATTTTGATATTTCAGTCCGGGGGAAAGTCTCCCATTATTTTTATTGGAAAACAAGTCTATTATGAACTCTGGCATATAAATCAATTCGGAATCTATCTCATACGTTTGACCACTATCATAGATGGTTATTTTCTTACCCATTTATCTCCTGTTCTTCTTTTGCACTTGACGTTTGGTCTCGTTTGCCAGGCTAAACCACTCACCTTCATTATCCAAGGCGTATCCCAGCTTTGCATCCCATGGTACTTTAATTGCTCCGGGGAAATCTTTGCCATGGGGTCTTGCGTTTTTCACCTTCCAATAGACCAGATAGGCGTAACCAGGCTGAGCGGGGAGTACATACGCATTTTCTTCATCGTCAGAGTAATAGTCACCCTCTGCATTGTAGAGCATACAAATGTGGTATGCGTACTGGTCTCCAGTGTATTTCACTGCTCCCGTGGTAGGCACTCCACCTTTATACAGCGTCTTACCAAACTGTGCCAAAAGAGCGATTGGCATGGAGCGGAACTTGGACTGTGCGGCTAAAGATTTCGAGCCCGTAGAGGCAGTACGATAAATCTCCTCAAAGGCGGACAGGTCTGTCTCTGGAGCCATGTAATCAATGAAGTCCACAATAATCATGCCAACATTTTCATACCGAGCCGCTTCCTCAATGATTTCATTCATGGACTTGGCAAATTCCATGACGATACACCGTCTCCAGAAATCCTCAGACCGCTTATCCCCAAGAATGGTCTTGGCTCTGTGCTTCCAGCCCTCATTCATATCCTCAAGGGATACAAAAAGAACTTCCTTTTCTGGATATTCTTGGAGGAAGTTTGCCATTATGGAAATCGCTACAGTTGTCTTGCCAGTGTATGTTTTTGCTCCGAGAAGCAAAACTCCCACAGTGGGAAGTCCCCCAATGTGAGTATCAATGGCATTGGAGCCAGATTTCATCATGGGAGTATATTCGTCACTGATTTCATTCGCACGTACAGAACGGAGACGCTGTGAGGAAGTGTGGGTGGCATTGATTCTTCGGAGGGTCTCTCCGAATTTGTCACTCTCCCCACGCGCCAGTTGTTTCTTTGCCACTTCCAGAGCATCAGCAATGGTTTCATCTCTGTAGGACTTACTAATCAATTCACGCCAATCCAGCTCAGTCCCCAGCCCATTTACAGACTTGGCGGCTTGTAGGGCTGACTGAATAATCGTGGAGCCATACTTTGCAAATAAATCCTCAAGGGATTTACCCGCTTGCAGGTCACGAATGACTTTGGAATAGTCACCGCAGAAATGGTCTGGATTGAAACCAGTGACTGTCTGCTTGCCAGATAAAATAAGACCAGTAGTGGTCTCGGAGACTGATAAATGATTTCTTAGTTGGGCAATTTTTGGAGTGTCAGTCATACTTATACTTTTCCTTTGCTTCTTCAACTTTTTCTTTCAACACATCGAGACCATAATTCACATGAATACCATTTGCATCTTTTACATCGTCTGGCCAGTCAATATCTAATCGCTTCCCTCTCCATCCCAGCCCCATCTGCAATCTGATTGCACTTCTTTCTTCATGCTTATCCGCAATAATATAGATGGGCTTGCGAATGTTATCCAAATACTCTGCCCTAAATTCCTGACCGGAGATGCCAGTTATGGGAGGATAACCAGCCATAAGAAGCGACCAGGTATCTACTGTGCCGTAACACACATAGACTTCATCCGAGTTATGGATTGATTTCCAATCAGGTACATATAATTTTACTGGGCATTTTTTAGAGGCGGAATATCTATTACTTTTCGTTTGGATAGTGCTGGAGGCTCTGGCTACTGCCCCTTGGATTTCCAATCTCTCGTCTTTGATGGGGAAAATATAATACCCACCAAGAAATCCAAGGGTTCCCAATTCAATTTGACTCTGTGTCAATCTCCGTTTATGGAGACCTATTCCAAGTTCGGGACGGTCAAGTAATTGCTGATGGGCAAACAGACAAGCATCTTTTACACTCCCATACTGCTCTGTCCATCTATCCCAAATGTATGCTGACGGATTATACACCTTTTCGGCACGATGAATAGGGCGACCAGAAACATGGCTATAAAGGTTTTCTAAACTGCCCCTTGCACCACAGGACTGGCAGTAATATCCATGTTCCGTAACCCGCATTGAAGGATTGTGGTCATCATGCCACACACAGATTGCCATGGCATAGCCATCATATTTGTGGAACTGCTCAAGATAGTCCTGTAGGTCATCCAGAGTTATAGTCATTTTGACTTACATTTTTCACAGTAATTTCGGGCATCTACATTCTCAACATATTCACCGCAATACGCACACCATTTCAAAACTCGTGTCCTGTCTATTAGACTTTGGATACAATTGAAGGCATCAGTTTCGATGTCATTTAATTCATAATGCCTTCCCTCATCATACAGGTGGGCATAATCACATCCAACCTTAATTACTTTATCTGCCCCATCAAATCCAGAAATCTTTTCGTAAAATGTGCATCCCATATGCCAATCAAGGTCAGAAATCCAAGATTTGTAGTAATCGTAGAATACATGTCTCCCATCGCGTCTACCTTTTAGCCAGGCAGATTTGAAGCCATCAGGTATCTGCTTCTCTATGAGGAAAATATAGTAGTTCCAGAACTCTTCACCCCCGCAACTCCAATGCCTAATTTCATAGGGAACTCCTAAATATTTCCCACTATATACTTCTGATTTATTTAGTTCACTCATTTTTATTCTCCTTTTTATAACTGACCAAAATGCTCTTACCGAATGCCCTCTGGGGATAATAGTTCACTATCTCAATCCCAGTACGCTTTGACCATTCCTCTGCCAATCGTAGGGCATCTTCAATATTCTTCCCAGAGAAGAAGGCAATGTTACAATTCTCTGGGAATTTACTCGGATTGGAGATTGGGAGCATCCGCTTTCTCCAGTTGGGAGATTTTGTATTCCACACTCCCAATTATCTGCTTCAACTCTTCAATTGATTTCACAGTGTTCAGCACATCGAATTCCTTTTTGGTGAGCATGATTTGATGTGGCGTCAATTCGTGTGCAGGATTTGCCCAATTCAATGCGGCAATTTTTCCACCAAAGACGGTGGCAAAATAATCAGCAAATTTAGTCATTATTGTACTCCAATTCCCAAAGCATCTTCCTGAGTGGCAAGCAAGTCGGTGTAGTCATCCAATTCAGGAGTTTCAAGGAACATACGACCAACCATATCATAAGAGGAATTTCTTTCTTTCCCACTCATCCAATATGGCTCACCCGTTTCGACTTCATAATACTTAGGACTAAAGAAATTAATAGGGGCAATGGAGAGAGATGGAAAGTCACCAAACAGACTACCAGCGTCAAATCCCCATTGGTGAATTAGTTCAGCCATGCCAAAGTAGCTATGGCAACAATGGGCAAAGTACTCCTTGCCGAACTTTTGTGGGTGTGCCTTTCCCATCATTCTCTTGTTACACTTCGGGCACATAAGCATATCTTTTACAGTAGCCATGTTATTTCTCCTTTTTCATAATTATACATTGATTGGATTGGTTTAAACATTAGAGATAGATAATAAACCTCCCCACCCCACAACCAGTGTCGTAACGACTTCAACCTGGAAACTACTTTACGTGGAGTGGGGAGATGTGCCCCATGACCGATTTGAACGGTCAGCCTATTCCTTAGAAGGGAATTGCTCTAGTCCATTGAGCTAATGAGGCAAAGTGACACTGTATCAGAAATGGTACAGTGTCAAAAACTTACCTACAGCAGTTTTATTCCAAACTGCTTGAACCATCGTTCAATTTCACCATACTCATCACCATAGACATCCAAATTGAAGCGCTCAAGAACGTCTTTCAATGAGTTTCTACTAGCTTCCTTCATCACAGCATACATGAAATCTTTCAAGCGAGCAGGGACTTCATCTTCACTTTTCATTTTTACTAATCCTTCAACAACTCATTCACATTATCTTCCGCAGGAGCATCTCCAAAGGCGTCATCATCCAGTCCGGGGACATAATTGGAAATGTATCCCCCCACGAGAACGATGGAGAAGTCTCGGTCATTGGCTAGTGCTGATTTCTGCATCTCAGGAAGATGGTTTTCATTGAATGGAACTTCGTAATAGGGGAAACCAATGCAATCACAGAAATCCCGAAGATTTTGTGAGCCAGTTCCTTCACCAAACACCGTGGTCATTCCATCTCCTTTCCACAGACCAAAGTTATCAAAGAGACGCCCTCGGATAGTACACCCTTTCCAACGCCCCTCGATGACTTCTACAAACGGGTTAGACTCACGATAAGGCTTCTTGGGGGAGCCATCTTTATTCTTACCTTTGCTGGGCTTCTCAGTCCACACAGGCTCAGAGCCCTCTGGAGATTGGAAGCGAACAAACTTTACTTTCTGCTCACCGGAGAGGGGATTGATAAACAGAACTTTTCCTTCGCCCTTCTCGAATGAGACACGAACCTTGAGTGCCCCATTGGGCTTCATCACTTTGAAGGGAACATATTCAGGCAGGGTCGCAGTTTCATCCTCAAAGACATTTCCAAGCACGACTTGCAGGGTGATGGACTCACCGTCAGAGAAGTCAAAGCGGGCACGATTGTCGTCCAGTTTTACCAAGGTGGCTTCTCCGCTTTTTCCATATTCGAGGGAGCCAGCGCGTTTTGCAGATTTAGGAGCCATGTTTAATCATTCTCCAGGGTTTCAATAGGTTCAAATTTTACGGCAAAGAAAAACATCGAGTTGTCGCCAGCCATAAATTCCGTGAATTCGGCAGTAGGTGCATCATCACGGTAGTAGATTTTTCCATGAGAGTATCCAATCACAGTCTCATCAGCAGAATCTTCCACCGTCCAGACTGTCACACCATCCAATTCCCAAATGGAGCCAATAAGTGCTTCTCTGTCTCCATACCATGCATCACGTGGGTGAATTTCAACCAATTTTCCAAGCATTTTATTTATCCTCACAAAGTTTACAAGATTTTACACGATAGGGTCATTGACCAGTTTCCAATACATTGACATTATACTCTGAAATTCTTCACCTCCGACTCTTATTTTCATTTTGCTAAATGTTTCCTCCAGCCAATCTCCCATATATTTCTGGGCTACCGGATGTGGCTGTTTATACAATACCTTGATTATTCTTTTGTAGCCATTCATGTAGGTTACAAAAGTATTGGATGGGTAAATCCTGACTGTGATTCTTGAATTTCTGCCAGTTCCAATTTCTAACTCTTTGAACTTTACACTATGACCGTCTGGAAATTCTTTCTTTCCCTGGCTAAAATGGAATTTCATCTTCACTCCCCCAGATACTGTCTTGACACTTTTGACACATACCCGAAATTCCAAATTCTTTTTCAGACAAAGGGTCTCGAAATTCAGTAACTGGCTTTCCACAAGTTGCACACACTTTAGTCTCGATACTGTTATTCACATCAATGCCAGTCATCGCTTTGATTGCACTATTCATTTGGTCTGATTTCATATTTATCTCCTAGTCTACATAAACTAACATTTCATCAATAATGTCTAGGGAGTGGCTGGACACGCATTCCACAAAATACTGATACTCACTCTCCGGCATTGTATATCCCTTTCTTGCATATTTCATCATCCGTCTCATGGATGATGCTGGATGGGTTATTTTATTCCACCGCAAACTTTTTGAAAGTGTATCTTCGATTGCCGCTTGATGAAATATGAAATTTTCTCCGTCTGTACCAAAACAGGTACAGGTAAAATCAAAACTTTCCACCACATTTTGCAAAGTTGGATAGAATGCCATGGCAATACACTGATACTTCCATCCGGTAGAATGGTCTAGGAAAGTGGTGAGTTTATTTTCTGGGCATTGAAAAATTACTTCAAATTCGAGTACATCCTGAAAATACAATTTTACAGCCTCAAACGCCACACTATCTTTGAAGAATAAATCCACATCAGTAGAATTTGGTGAGAGAGTTTCATTGGTGGAAACCATGGTACGAAGTAATCCCCCAGCAAGATAAGTCTTGGAATTTTTCAAAATGTCCATCACAAATGGCACTTTTTCTGCAATAATCTCTTTCCACGACTCTGGCAACTCCTGTGAAAAGAATATCCCATCTCTCTCGAATGGTTGCATCTCTGGCAAATCAAAATCATACATACAATTCTCCTTTTTCATTTTCTCCATTTCATGAGAACAAACTGCCCCACAAACCGCTGAAAGGAGGAAAGTTCAGTTTGTGGGGCATGTATCCGAAGAGAGAATCGGACTCTCCTAGTCTACGTCCCAAACGTAGTGCATCACCAATCTGCCATTCGGATATTTTAGATGTATACCTTCCAGAACTGTTAGGAAGAGAGGGTATACATCTAGTTGGCTAGGAAGGTCTCGAACCTTCTAAATCTCCTGTACACAGTCTAGCCAATCAGGGCTTGCGTCCACCCGATAATGCTGTGGGTGGAAAGTTTGACACGGGTGTCAATTTACGGGTCAAATGAAGTTAGAGTTCCGTGTTCCCATGTCTATGCAAGTATTATAGCATATGTCGTTCTGGATTTCAAGCATATTTGCATTAGAGATTACTTAGAGACCTTTTCAAGTTTTACTTTCCAAAAAATATAATGACCGTCATCCCAAATGCCCAATGAGTCCCCAACCAATACTCCATCAAGCACTGACCAGCCATCACTGCCCTCATGTGTATCAATGACCTCAAACACTCTACCAAGTAATCGGCTGACGAGAGTACCGGATGTTCCATCTTCCATCTCAAAGATGCCAGAAAAGAAAGCATCCCTTTCCCCTATTTCTAATAACTTCACATAGTTCTTGGTCATGTTTTATTTATTCTCCTACAATAAGGGTCGTTATAGCAATGATTGTCATGGAAATCACACCTACAAGGGTAAGTAGGATTATCGGGTCTATTTCAATTTCAAACTTACCAATTTTTATCTTCATGCCATTCTCCTTTTAGTTATACTTTGCATTGTTGAATTTCATATATTCAACATAGGCGGGTACGTGCTTTCGTAAATAATCTTCAATCACTTCCATCAACCCAATTTCAACTTCCACATCAGCAAGACGAACAACCGAGAGAGTGGAAATCATCAAAATAACTCCGGTATCCACATTGCCAGATAACATCACAGCCAATGCTGTAAGTTGCTCAGAGGTCAAATAGTTATTATCCATCTTTTTATTATCCTTTGTGTCGCTTCGACAGCAATTATACTATGCGAATGGCAGAGTCAATCCCCCTAGAGCATTAACTTATCTAACTCTAATCTTTGGGTGGGGCGGTTGACACAGTGTCAATTCTGATAATCTCTCCACATCCACAAGCATAGAATGTACCTGACTTGGAGACGGCATGGACAGTCATTCTCTCACATGCCTTGCAATATTTTATCACGGCTTTCCACTTATCCTCTGATTTCATCTAATCCTCCCAATGAGGGTCATAAATAGTGAGCAGTCGTCTCAGACGAGGTATCTCGCGTTTCAAATCCCTAACAGTGGCTCTGGAATCTGCTAGGGCATCAGCAATTTCCTTGGCAATCCCAGTATGCTTATCTGGACAGAATAGATTAGTACATACAGCATCAAATCCGGTCTCATCATGGATTACATACGCTTTAGTAAGTTCCATTTCTTCCCCACAGCCATCACAGTATTGTGCCTCTGGCCCATCTGGGGGGTCTAAGTATTTATCCCAATTTACCATCTCTTTCCTCCATTGTGGTAGATGTCATTATCAAAATTGGTCTCATTGTATTTTCTTACTTTGGGAATTCCAGTCAATAGCCTGGTCACGACAGCAATGACCAGTAGTAACAGAATTCCACCGCAAATGTAAATAAAGATTTCCATATTCACTCCTATAGCCCAAAAGAATATACAGGCTTCTTACGTCTTACTCCTGCCTGTTTGTCCAGTTTCATCTGGATAATTTGTATGGCTTCCAGCTTGAAGATGTGTGGGAAGTGCTTCATGCTCTGTAATATTTCCATGGGAGCATGAAGCATGACTTCCGCTTGAATATTGGCAGAACAATTCGCAAGCCAGCCGTCTTTTATTAATTCTGTCATTGCCATGGATTTTCCAGCATCATCTTCAATCTGCCTAAACCAGTCCCAGAAGTTTTGCCAAGTCCAATTGAGGGATGCCATTTATCCCCCTGAGATATTTTCAATAGTAAGTGAAGTTGCCTGTAACCACCAAAGGTCATTATCTTTCCCGTGTACATAAATCCCATACATCCCCTCATCGGGGTAGAAAATTGCCACTGTGTCAATTCCCAAGATTACCCCAGCAGTGGCTTCCAGAGCAGTATCAATGTCGTGAGTAGATTTTACTTCATCCATTTATTCAATCTCCTCAAGGAATGAGTGGTCATTCTCGTCTGTAATCTCAATGATTTTCACACTGGAGAAGCTGTCATTGAGCCAATCAATCTCATTACGGATATACTCGTCCACAGAGCCATCCACCCCCTTTGCCTGTTCAACTTCCCCATCTTCCAATTCAATTTCCAAAAGTACCCATCGAATTTGTGTCATTTCTTTTTCCATTCCTCTGTATAGTACTCGGCAATATCGGCAGTAAGGTCAGCCCCAAACTCGTTGAAGTATTCATCTTTGATTTCAGCATATGCCAATGCCCCGTATGAACCTTCTTCCTCTGCCAATTTCTCAAGGTATTCAATTCGTGCTCGAATCCATAACCATTTATTTGTATTCATTTTTATCTCCTTATGGTACAAATTTTCCAATATATTCTGTGTATACTGGTGGGATGGCTTCTGCTAATGCTGCCCCAGTCATCCAATCAATTCCCATTGCAGATTTCCAATCGGCAACACTCCCAAATTTTATTCCATCCCGCTTTGAACTTCCACCACTATGACCATTTACCTGTACAACTTTGCCCTGCTTTTTGTGGTCACATTTCAATTGGGGGATTTCAAAATTTGCTTCAAACAATCTATGCCGTCTAACTTTCAATCCAAACATGGAGCCACAAAGCATTACTGGATTAATCAGTGGAGCCCCAACTACATTTTCAATCACATAGGGTTTTCCACTGGCAATCAAAAATTTTCTTGTTGGCTCTACCAAATCTGGATAGTTCATGTTCACTTTAAACTGCTTGGCAATGTTTGAATATCGTTGGCAGGGAGGGGAGGCATGGATGGCGTGAGGCTCCTCATCCAAAAGTGCCTGCCATCCATATGTAATAAGTGCCTCAAGAAACTTTACAGCATCTGCCTGAATAAATCGAAATGGGTAATTCTTCTGTGGGGCAATATCCACACCGATAATCTCCCATCCCGCATGGTAATAGCCTACTGCCGCTCCACCAGCTTTGCAGTACAAATCCAGTAACTTACGTCTCTTCTTCATATGCCTGAATATCCAAATGCCCAGTACCGTTCCCCTCTTCATCTGAAAGAAGATAGGCTACCAGAGACTGCTTTCCTTTTTTGGAGAGAAATATTGCAATTTGCATATTTTCAAATAACTCTCCAGCGTCCTCTTCATCCAGCACTACTACAATATCTGTAATGGTGTACCCAACTAATTGCTTGTAATACTTTTCGTACACTGATTTATTCATGTTTATTCTCCAATCATGGGTATGGTGGTTTCGATTTGATATTTAATTCTCTCGGAGATTTCAAGATAGTGACTATCATAACTCACTTCGTAGAGACGAATATAGACATCAAACTGAAATCCCAAAACGACACAAAGCAATCTCAAAATCAGGTCATCCAGGCTATTCAGGAATGACAGGATATTTAATATTCCTCTGGCTATTCGTAATAGCTTTAGGGAGGATTTTATTCTCTTCGTCTTGAATTCCTTTTGTACCTGTTTATAATTCATCTGGGGCATTTACAAACCTCTCTTTTGCTTGCCAGATTTTTAGTTGTCGTTTGTGTGGATATGGCTCATATGAAAAAGTTTGCAATATACAAATCTCATCCTCACACGCATCAAACACGATATATAATGTTCCAGTCTTTATCTCTATTACCCTATCTCCACGCTTCATTTTATTGCTCCTTTTTGGTTTAATTATATTATGCCTTCAATTTGATACTGTATCAAAATAACACAGTATCAAATGGAAAGCCCCCTAGAGCAGAATTACAGATTATTTACATTTACCATGTTCAGGAATTTACGGCGGCGACTTCCAGAACGTCTACCAAACTGGGCCGCTTGCTCAAAATCCATTTCTAATAGCCATCGCAACTCAATTCCATCCCACTCGTCGGGAATCTTTGAGCAATCAATCAGCCCCATAATCCTATGGGCTACCGCTGTAGTCAATTCCTCCACAAATTCTTTTTTTTCATCTCTAGTCATCTTTTTCCTCTTCATTGAATTTCATAAACATATTTGCTAGTAAATCTACGGCGTCATTATCATTTCCATCGTCCGTAGAATTTTCAGCCCATCCCCATTCTTGGGCTACATCATCCCAGATAATTCCATCACGAAATTTGCTGAGATTACTCCTACAATCGGACTATTCATTTTATTTAATCTCCCATTTATCAATTATTTCACTCTCAGTGAAATTGGTTTCCAGAATATCTAAATCGTATTCAGGAATTAGGTCAGATACCAACATGGCAAAATTCTCCAATTCTCTATAGGAATGAAATAACCATCCCATTGTGGGGAATAATTTGCCTTTGGGTGTACCTTTTACAATATAGAAATGTGACTTAATTATTGGCATATTTATCTATCTCTTTCTGAATTTTCCAGAATTCCTCTTGATTTTTTAGGTATCTATCCAATAGGTCATCTGGAATTTCAACACCATAATCATACAATCCTTCCTCTCCAAAAATATCAATACTTTCTTCTGGAGAGTAGATTTTGTGTATAACTGGGTCTGATGATGTTAGAATTATTTTTGACATAGGTGTCACTTCATAAATACCACAGTACAATCTACCACATCACATGCTAGACCAAATGAGGGACTAGGACTGAAATATTTTTCTGCATCAATATCGTCTGGAAAGTTTAGTGTAACAATGCAATGAAACATATCTGCCTTACGTTGATATTTATCCCAGAATTTATCAACCATTGCTTTATCTTCTTCTTCAATTCCAGAATAATCATTATTTACCAAATAGCACAATGCCCACGTGGGGACTTTTTCTTCATACTCTCTTACAATTTTCATCTTAGTTAGTTCTCCTCTCAAGCATAGTTTTCAGCATTTGCTGAAAGTCATCATATTTTACACGCTTTTTCTTATCTGGCTGAATCCAATTCAAATGTTTGCCTGTGGTAGTTCCCCAAACATTCACACAGCAAACTAACCCATCGGTAAGGTCATAATATGCCACGATGGTTTTATAAGAATAATACAGGCGGAAATTCTCAAAATCCACCTGTAGGGAGTGTGCCCCATAATTATCACTATCATAGTTTCCATAACTTGAAATAGTAGGTAGTTGCATTATATTCTATCTCCTTCTTCTGTATATTCATAATCGTTACTGCTTGCTTCTTCGAGGAAATATTCTTCGGATTGCTGGTATTCATATTCATTCTCGAATATTTTTCTTGCTTCATCTGCCAAATTACTAAAAGCATCCTTCAAATTCATTCCATCGTGGATACATTCAAACAGACTTTCCAGATAATCATGGTCAGCACAATATCCAGTAAATTCACATGACCAATCCATACCATCTAATTTCTTGAAATCGTGACGATATGCAGTTTTACCAAGATGATTTTTATAGGCTACACGTTTGTAGGATTTTAGGTCAAAAGTTTCCTTGAGCCACTTATAGGCGGCTTTTCCTTCGTAATCATCCACCAGCATATCTTCATCAGCCAATTCACTCCAATATGTAGGGATGGAAAATTTTACATCACTGTAAGAATATGCCCCAATTGACCAATCGTGCAAAGTAACACCAGCATGTCTGAATGTAGATTTCAGGCTGTCCATAATTTCTTCCTGCCATGGGAGATATGGGTCATTGGAAATATCGTTTTTGTATTGTTCCCAGGCATATTCAAATGCTACTGGATTCTTTTCTTTCAGTTCCTCGATAGTATATACATCAATTTTACGTGACATTTTTATTCTCCTTTATTGAATATCTCTATAAAATCCACAAGCCTCAAGGAATGGCTCGGAAATAAAATCAGAATTTTTGGTCATGAATGATTGGCAAAACTCCAATACCATACTCTCCCACTTCTCTAGGCGGTATGAATATCCCTTTGGTTTTGCAATCTTTGATGGGCGCGTATAACTTAATATCTTTGCAATCTCAAGTTCATCCATCTTTATCTCCTTATAAATAGTGGGCAAATAATTTTGCCTCATCAGTCAGAACTAATTTACAATCCCATTTATTCACATATGCCTTAATCTGCAATTCGTCGTGGATTGTAAGGTCAATTCTCCTACCGTTACGATATAACCATGCTTCAAAGTGGGCATTAATATAATCTACATACAATGTATCTCTTGTACTCATTTCAATCTCCTTTTTATATTTGACTTACCGAAATCTTCCATCATATAATGGAAGATTTCGGTAAATCCCCCTAATATTGGATAATCTACTATTTCTGTATATTATTCACGTTCTAGCAAGTAATCTGGAAGAGTATAGCACAGAAATTCACCAGGTTCTTCGTCATCTGGAATACTTACACAGGATGGAGCACAAGGGGAGCATGGCGTTCCACGAGTGGTGAATTTTGACCAAACTACCGTAATATCATTGAAACTTCCCTGAGTGTAGATGGCGGCAAATTCTCCATCTTCATCATGGATATATTTGCCATTCTCATCTTTTTTCCAATCACCATAGAGGAAAGTATGGTCAAAACATTCGACTTCAAATTCTTCATCCTCATCTGAGCGTTCTTCCCAAATTTTCTCACAGTCCAGGCAAATCCCCCCATCAAGAAATTCCATGTTCACTTTATTGGCTGAGATTACCCCAGCAGATGGAATTTCACTGTCAATCCATACACCCCAGTTGTTTTTCATAGTCATTTTATTTAATCTCCTTGGTTTGAATATCTTGCAAAGTTTTGATGATTTCGTCAATTTCTTGATTTAGCACGACTAATCTCTGGGCATACTCACGGATTTCCTCATCAAAAATCCATTTGGGGTCAATCACAAATCCCAAACTGTTTGCCACTAAAATGTTATGTAAATCTTCCTCTCGTGATTTATTTGGCATTGACATTTTTACTCTCCTGTTCTTTCATTAATTTTATTAGCTCTTCTTGGCATTTCCAAAACTCTTCCCATGCCATATTGTAGCGGGCAAGAAAATCGTCTGGAATTTCAATCCCATATTCTTCAAGAAAATCTTCCCCAAAATAGTCAATTGTCTTTTCAGGTGGATATATTAATGTGAGAATTGGGTCATGCGTGTGAACGGTAACTTTCATATTTATCTTCCTTTCTGCTAATTTTATGGAATCACGACTGCCATACCAGATTCTACTCTGATAGGCAGATAGAGCCATAAAACTAGCGATAGTAGAATGTTTCATCCTCAATATCAATTGTAGTGTAATCTACTTTCACATTTTCAGCAGTTTTCTCCATATCCAGGGCAATCCACCATGGAAGGTCTTTTGGAATATATCCACAATCTTCCAATAATTCTTCTGTGTAATCTGTGAAGTAGTCAGAATTAATAAGGGTAATGGGATACCAGTCACCTTTCCACTGTTCATCTCCACCATTTCCCTTTAATTCTTCAAGGATTTTTTCCAGTTGTTCAAATTCTTCCTGTTCATCTTCCAATTCTTTTTGTTTTGCCTCCAGATTTTCCTTGGCTGTGCGAATTTCCTCAATATCTTCGTCAGGGTCTAAACTTTCAATTTCATCTTCAATATCTGTAATGGCTGAAAGTTCATCCTCCAATTCCTCATATCGCTCAATGAGGTCACGAATATCTAGCATATTATCGGTGAAACTATATTCTGACATTTTTATTTATTCTCCTTTTTCTAGTCTACTAATTGCTCGAAAACATTCATATCTTACATAGCCATCACCCACTAAGAGGGATATTTCATTAAGTGCCCCTAAATCGTCCCAGTAATTTTCGATTTTTGCCATAATTTTCTTAGTGAGTTGTGAGCGTGTTTCTTCTAGTACTCTCATTTCCTCTTTATACTCCTCAAGAGCCCTTATTTCATTTTTACTGAGCATTATTTATTCTCCTGTAATTTCTTTTACCAAGGAATGTAGCTCCTCTTCAAGTTTTGAAAGTCTATCATACTGACTTTTGGTAACTTTCAGATAGTCGTAGTCTTTCAATTGTCCTATCAGGGATACCATTTGAGCATTGATTGAGCCCGCAATTAGCCCAACCAAATCAATTACTTGTTGTCTGCTTGTCATGTTTATTCTCCTAATACTGATTTATTCCATCTATCCAGCATAAGAATTTCATCCTCTGCCAGAACATTCATAGAAGGAATATTATTGTCACCGAGAAAGTCCCCAATCATAATTTTCATTTTCTCTTCCAGATTTGGTTCATATTCTTTTACGAATTTAAGGAAATTTTCCATAACCTCGGAAATCAGCATTTCTGTATCATTTTTTAGTAGCTGATTCCTCTCATATCCAACATAGTTTTTATTTTCTAATCCTGACATTATTTTCTCCTCTTTTCATGATATTCTTCCACAATATTACATCCAGCAATCCATAGGATGCGAAGATTATTTGACTCAGTGTCAACTAATTCCATACCAGTCCACGCGCCATATTCTTTTAATTCTTCTTGAATTTCCACTGGGGAGATTTTATTAATCTGGCGGGCAATCTTATTATTCTTGAGCAAACTCTCCACATCCTTTATACACTCCCCAGAATGTGAGATAGATTTTGCCTGTTCTAAAGTCATTTCAATTGTAAATCGTTCAAAGTAGGCAATCATTTTTATTCCTTTCTGATTTAATAGAGAAAATAATTTCTCCATCTGCCCATTAAAGTGATTTGATGGGCAGTCATGAGTAAATTATTCTTTCAATAGTAATTTCAAGCAATATTCGTAGAAGTTCATTAATTCTAGTTGTTCTTCTCCAGTACTGGTAGAATGATATACAAAACTTTTCATAGCATCTGTGTATGCCTTCATTTCTGCTTTTGTGGAATACATTCCATCAAAATCTGTAATCATTCCACGTAGGATATTTTTCTTATCTTCAAGATTCATTCTTATTTTCCTTTCATCACTAATTTGCCATACTTTGTGATTCTGCCATTGAGATATATCCAGCGAGATTTAATCATCATTTTCTCCATTCCAGAATCTAATTTCCCTCACATCCAGGGCTTCTTTTGTGAGGGGCTGATTCCAGCTACGGCGTAACATGATGGTAACTGGAAAATTATTACGGACGATTAATAACACCAAATCCCCATTGGAGGATTTATCATCCACGTAGGGGATTGGAGTCTCTAATTGTCCCAAAACTACAGCAGTATCCAGGGATGAGCATTCTTTCGCCACAGCCAGCAGGAAAATTTCACTGTAGTTTAATCCACGCGCCTTTAATTGCTTTACAACGTGGGGTAACATGATTCATATTCTCCTTTCTTTATTTTATTGGCTTAGAAAAAATTCCTGCCAAATCAGAAATCTGGCAGTTTTATCATTCTCTTCGTAGAATATTTCTTGATTGGTGATATTGAATTTATTACAGAATGCCTGACCTAATCTCTGATTTGGATATTTTCCATCGTAATAATCCTTCTCAAATTCCAACAATTCCAGTGATGTCATAATTTCTCCTTTTTTTTATTTTAGACTTATGAAAATCTACTAGGAATGAGCGAATGCCATTTAATGGA
>ERZ869925.919-NODE-919-length-16168-cov-8.893006_pt1 | contig 16168 bp, 19 predicted proteins | sample MGYA00579311_ERZ869925 | MGnify/ENA primary metagenome ERZ869925 (study PRJEB32216, sample SAMN09231817) | wastewater metagenome | place: USA: Maryland | collected 2016-07-30 | study: EMG produced TPA metagenomics assembly of the PRJNA472060 data set (Reclaimed...
GAGTAGTCGAGCTGCGGGCGGACCGGCTCGGGCAGATCGACGTTGATCGAGTTGTCGGCCAGCAGGTCGCGCAGGTGGGTGATCTCGGCGACGCAGTGGTCCACGATCACCGGGCCACCAGGCAGGCCGTGGAAGGCCGGGTAGATCACGATGTTCGGCTGCGTGGTGCCGTCGACGTCGATCGAGCACTCCACGTTCGTCCACACGCCACGAGGCGTGTCGGCGGTGATCATGGCCGACGTGTAGCCCGCGGTCGCCGACACGCCCGGCACGTCGACCGTGATGAACACCCCGGGCTCGACGTCGGCATCGACCTTCACCCGGGCCGTGATCTTGAGGGTGAAGTCGAAGTGGAACGCCGTGAACAGCAGCGCCTGGGCGATCGACTCGCCGTCATCGAGGCGCACCGACTGGGTGCCGGTCTCGGTGTCTTCGTCGAGGGTGCCGGTCGGTGGGCCCGACACGCCGGCCGGCGTGCGACCCACCCATCCTTCGAGACCGTCATCGAAGCGCGGGTTGCGGAAGAAGTTCACCACCACCAGCTCCTCAGCGAGCCGCACCCGGTGATCGAGGTATCCGAGCACCCCGATGGCCGAGCGGCGGCGGGAGCCCTCCTTCGCTGAGCCCTGGTAGCCGACGAACGGGCCGGCGAACATGAGCCGGCCGTTCCGCTCGGCGTGGACCTCCACCACCCATTCCGAGCAGAGCTCCAGGGTGTCGGTTTCGGTCTTCGGGTAGCCGAGGTCGAACACCGGCCAGTCGAGCAGCCGCTCGGAGATCCCGCCCGGGTCAGCCAGTTCGAGGGCTGCGATCTGCGTGCCGGTGCGGGAGCGCACGTTGAACGTCCACACGCCCGGGGAGGCGCCGTGCGGGGGCGGTGGGATGTCGATCACCGAGGTGGACACATCCATGCCCATGTCCAGCTCTGGGGCGGTCAGGGTGGGCATCAGCTCGCCGGGTCCGTCAGCACGCCATCAGCGGCCCAGGCGACCACCAGGGGCTCGCCGTCGAGGGTCTGCGCTGTGTCGAAGATCACCGTGGCCAGGAGCCGGTTCAGGGTGTCGTCGCTGCCGTCTCCGGAGCGGATGTAGACCGAGTAGCCCTTGGCCCCGGTGGAGTCGCCGGGCTCGAGGTTCCCGAAGTCGAGGTTGTCGGCCAAGTACTTGAGCCGGTTCGTGTCCCAGGTGGCGGCCAGGCCGACGAGGGGCTGGCGCTCGTAGCCGTCGGTGACGAGCTCGTTCACGTCCGGAGAGAGGGCGGCCACGAATCGGTCCCCGACCGCCGGGGCCGCTGTGGACGTCTCGGACCAGATGAGGCACCACAGATCGGCGGTCGGCCAGGTGTCGCCGCAGATCGACTGGAACGCCTCGCGGTGCACGACCTCGATGGTGCTCATGGGGTCCACAGCTCCGGGTCGTTGGCCTTGAACGTCACCAAGGCCCGCACCTCGCCCCAAGCGACACGCTTGGTGTCGATCACTGAGCCGCGGGTGCGGCCCTTGAGGTAGCGCATGCCAATCCCAGCCAGTTGCAGGTACAGGCGGCGTTCGATGTTCGATGCCTTGAACGCTTCCTCGATGGCGAGGGCGGCGAGCATGGCGTCGCCCTTCGACATGGGGCGCAGTGCGGTGGTCAGTGGGGCGATGAACATGCGGGAGTCGTCGGTGTCGATGGTGGCCTTCGACCCGCGGCCGAGCGGCAGGGGTACGTCGCGGTCGGTCACCGAGGAGCCGAACAGGGTCCAGCCGTCCTCCTCGTTGTCCCATGCACAGCCAGCGCCGTACAGGTCGTCGCCCAGCTGGAACTGGTCGTCCGCGTAGATCAGCAGGGAGCCGTCAGTCATCGCCGTGGCCTCTCGTCGACTTCGTCCAGTCCCAGATGGCGCTCGTCTGCCGTGCCGCCTCGTGCGGCTCGGTCACGTGGTCGTAGTGGACGACGAGGCCGCTGCTACCTCCTGCTGCGGCGCCGACCAGGTCCCGCTCCTTGAGGTCGGCGGGGCGGCGTGGGTCACGGATCGGCGGGGCGGTCAGCACCACCCGCGGCCGCGGGTTGGCGAGCGCATAGGCCCGCATGTCGGCGTCCATGGTGGCCTGCGCAGCGGCAGCAGCAGCGGCCATCGCAGCGGGGTCGACCGGCGCCGGGTCCATGTGGTCCCAGCCGCCACCGCCACCACCGGGCTTGCCCTTGTGGGGGAACGGATCGGAGGGCTTGAGCTTCGTGCTCGCAGCAGCGGCCCGGGCGAAGTCCTCCACCGCAGCGCCCACCCGGTCGTCGATCGCCGCAGTGATCTTCTCGGCGACAGCCTGACCCTTCGCCCCACCGGCAGAGTCCCGCACGGTGCCCGACCCTGACCCACTCAAAAGACCGCCGATGGTTGCAGTGCCAGACCCGTTCAGCGGCCCAAACCCGGGGGTCAGGGGCTTCGCCGGGTCGAGCGCGTAGATGTCCTTGAGCTTGTTGTAGTACTGCTCGAGGTAGGTGCGCAGCGGCGACCCGGGGGCCAGGGTCGGGATCAGGTCCTTGAGCCGCTTGTTGAAGTTGAGCTGCGCCACCTCGGCGCCGGCCGTCTTCTCGTCCACGGTCTTCATGGCCTTGGCGTAGTCGAGCTGCTTCTTGCCGACCTCGTCGACGGCCTTCCCGACCGCAGTGTGGGCATCGATGACGTCCTGCTTGGCGTCGATGTACGCCTGGTTCGCCTTAGCCACCGCGTCCTGCTGGTCGCGCACGTGCCGGTTGGCGTCGGCCACGCCCTGCACGGCGTTCTGGACGGCCAGCTGGGCGGCGGCGATCGCGTCCTTCGCGTCGATGACCCGCTGGTTCGCCGCTGCGACGGCGTCGATCTTGTCGGTGAGGGTCTTGTGTGCGTCGGCAAGAGCTGCGTCGGCGGCCAGCTGGACTCCGGCCACGTTCTGCACCGCAGCTTGGAGCGCGGCCTGGGCGTTGGCCTCGTTCTCCTTCGCCGTGGTGACATCCTCCGATGCAGCCACCACGGCATCGGAGCCAGCCGCCCCGTTGGCAGTGTTGCGGTCGAGATCGGCCTGAGCCTGGGCCGCAGCCTGCTGGGCAGCCCGGACCCGGCGCTCAGCCTCCCGAACAGCGATCTCTGCCTGGGTGCGGTCATCGGCGGTGACAGGCTTGCCGTCCTTGCCGAGGTTCGCCAGCTCGGCCTGCGCCTTCCGGAGCCGGATCTCGGCCGAGAGCACGTCATCGGCGGCGCCCCCGGCCTGGTCCTGCAGGTTGGCCAGCGTCTGGCCGTAGTCCTGGGTCGCCTGGTCGAGCGCCTGCTGTGCTTCGAGCGTGTTCTGCTGGGCGTCGGTCAGGTTGTCCTGGGCGGTGGCCACGCCCTTGAGCGCTGCCCGCATCTCGTCGGAGTCGCCGGCGGCAGCACGCTCGGCCTTGGCCAGGTCCTCGGTCGCAGTGACCACGTCGGCCCGGGCGGCAGAGAGCGCCTTCTCAGCGTCGGCCTCCGCCCGGATGGCGGCGTCCACGCCCTTGCGGGCCTCGGTGACCTGGCGCTCGGCGGCAGCCACGCCACGGCGGGCATCGGCCAGGGCGCGCTGCGCCTGAGTCCGGCCAGCGTCGGCCTCGGTCACCCGGTCCTGGGCAGCGGCCTCGGCCTTCTGGGCGTCCGCCACACCCACCACGGCATCGTTGACGGCCTGGGCAGCGTCGGCCGCCGCCATCTGGGCGTCGAAGCGCTCCTGGGCCTTCTTCGCCTCGCCGGCCATAGCGGTGGTGAGCTGTTCGTGCTGGCCGGCAGCGGTGACCGCCGCAGTACCACTCGCGGTGATGGCGTCGCTGGCCTTCGGGAACAAGGTAGCGACAGCATCGGCCGAAGCACCGTTGGCCAGGAGTGCCGTTGAGATCTGCTCGATGGCGGCCTGAGCCGCCTTCGGGTTCGTGCCGGCCAGTTCGGCCAGGCTGGAATCGATTGCGGCGAACTCCTTCTTGGCGGCCTTGGCGTGGTCGGTCGCCCGGAAGATCCCCTCTTCACCCGGCTTGAGGCTGTCCACCAGCCGAGACCCGATGTCCTTGCCGGAGAACTCGTAGAGGAAGTTCAGGTCGGAGGCGAGCTGCTGCCCGGACTTGCCAGTGGCCTCGAACACGGCGTCGACCGGCTGCAACCCATCACCCAGGCCGCTGACCGCCTTGGTCAGCTCCTCGACGTTGCCCTTGAAGTCGGAGTGCTGCTCGAGCGCGGTATACGTGGCGTTGTAGGCGGCGATCCCCGCTGCCGCGCCCGCCAGAGCGGACTGCAGATACCCGAACGACGAGACCGAGCCGGTGAGGGCCGTCTTGACCGATGAGGCCGACGAGGCGATGACCTCGAGTGCCGACTGGACCTTCGGTCCAACGAGCGCCAGAGCGGCGCCGGCCACGACGGCCGCCTGAACCGGCTCGGGGATGGCCTGGAACGCCTTCGAGGCGACCTCGGCGGCCTTCGCCGCACCGGTCAGGGCGGGGGCCAGCGCACCACCGAGGGACTCGGCGGCATTGTCGAACGCCACCTTCATCTTGGCGCTGTTCGTGGCGTTGGCCTCGGCCGCCCCGCCGAACTCCTTCTGCAGCTCAGCCAGGATCAGCTTCTGGGCGACCATGGCATCGCCCGAGGCGACCAGGGTCTTGATCTGGTCCTTCTGCTGCTGGGTGAAGCTCACGCCCACCCGGGTGAGCGCGCTCACGCCCTTGATTGGGTCGTTGAGCGCCTTGCCCACCTGGACGATCGACCCCTGCAGGTCCGTCCCCATCGCCGCCGACAGATCCGTGGCCGCCCTCAGAGCGCCCTCGAAGGTGTCGGCACCCTTGATGTTCGTGAACGTGCGCAGGACGTTGGCGCCCTGGGCGATGATCTCGTCGTCGATCGCCGACAGGTCGGACAGCGACTGCACCATCTTGTCTTGCTGCGCCGCGCTGACCTCGGCGGCGTTGCCCGTCGACTTGATGACAGCGGCGGTCTGAGCGCCAACCTTCTGGGCCTGCTCGTACTCGCCGATCACCTTCTTGAGGCCCGCCCCGAGCGCGATGCCACCCGCGATGGTGGACAGGCTGGAGCGGGCCTTCTTGGCCGACTTGTCGAGACCCTGCTCGATGACCTTCGACGCGGCGTCTACCTCGGACTGGACCTTGGCCCGGGTGATCTCCACGTCGTACTCAGCGGTGCCGACAACGGCCATGGATCACCCCCTCAAGTAGGCGAGCGCCTCTCGCGCCGTCTCACGGAGCGAGCGCTTCTTCGGTTCCGGATCCCACGGGCGACGGATCACCAGGGGCTCCACGTCGCGCACCTCGTAGTTCCGGCGCAGGTACAGGTTCTTGAGGTCGTTCACCTCCAGGGCGACCGTCCTCAACAAGTCCTCGGTGCGGCCCCACCGGTTCCGGTAGGCCTCAGCGAGAGCGGCCAGCATCGACCCGTCGACGTCCTCGATCTCGCCGAGGCGCAACGGGTCGATGCCGGTGAGGGCGCTCAGCTCGGCGAAGTACCGAGCTGACGGGCCGGGGGGCTGTCGTCGGCCTCCTCCTCGGTGTGGATCTCCCACCCGTCGAGGGCGTTGAGCCACTCGTCGAAGTTCTTCTGGGAGAACACCGGCTCCTTGGAGTCAGCGAACCAGAGCCCGATGAGCACCTGCTCGTTGGGGCCCGTGTTCTTGTTGATGACCCGCTCGACCCGAAGGTCGTGGATCGGACGGCGGTTGACCGTCCGGGTGGCGCCGTCTTCGAAGGTGAGGTCGAACTTGGTCACGCCGACGCCTCGGCTTCGCTGATCTGCGTGTCGTTGGTCTGGATGATGTACGGCTTGGCGCCGCCATCGGCCTCGAGCACCGTGGCCACGATCGGCATCGGAGCGAGGGCGGTGCCGGTGAAGGCGAACTCCAGGGCCGCCTGGTTCTCCGTCTTGCGGAAGATGTAGCGGTACTTCACGTCGCCGTCGGTGGCCTCGACGATCAGGGCTCGCTCGTCGACGTCGGACGTGGCGCCGGGGGTGTAGGTCCAGAGGCCCGAGCCGGGGGCCGACTCGGCCCAGGTACCCGAGTCGCCCAGGGCGTACGGGATGGTCCAGCGGTTCCACTGGAGCAGCGAGTAGCCGACGGTGGTCGGTGCGGCACCTTTGAGGTTGCGGACGGGGAGGCCGCCCGACTGCCACGAGGCGACCGGCGTGCGGGTCTTGCCGAAGGAGAACTTGGGGCCGTCCTCGGCGCCGTGGCCCATCTCGATCCAGCCGGCGGCGAGGCTGACGGCGGTGTCGATGGTGGCGGGTTCGGCGGTGCCGACCGGGGCCACGTACACGTGACCGAAGGGGAATGACCGGACTTCTTGGGTATCGAGTGCCATGGAAGGGGCTCCTTGTCGTGGCGCGAAGAGACCCACCGGGCTCGGCGGGTCTCGGGTACTGCGGGGTGGTGCTGGTTAGGGGTGGAACCAGATCGACGCCTGCACCACGTAGCGCGGGCGCGCCGGCGTGTAGGAGACGTCCGGTTCCCAACGTGGACCAGCGCACTCGACGGCAGTTACGACGCCGAGAGGATGGGAGCCCACGAGGCTGTTGGAGAGGCACGCAGCGAACGTCGCTGCGGCGAGGCGGGCGGTGGCTTTCGGGCCGCCCCACACGTCGATCTGCATGGAGGCCTGGTCGAGCCAGTGGAGGCGCTGCGGCGGGAAGCCACCGAAGCGCACCACCCGGGCAGCCGGAACCGCCGGGTTCTCCGGGAGGGCCGAGTAGATCCGGGTCCCGCCGAACTGGCCGGCAACCTGCGGGGTGGCGAGCGCCCAGTCGATGACCAGCTTCTCGATGTCGGGCAAGACGACGACGGACATCAGGCGCCCTTCGGATTCAAGCGGGTGCGGAGCCCGGTCGACTCGGCCGCCCGGCGTAGCGGCGCCATCGGGGCCTGACGAGCGGAGCCCCACTCGACGATGTGGCCGGCAGGGTCGGTGGTGTAGGCGGTGGCGGTCACGGCGTCACCCGTAGAGACGGCCCGGGTGTGCTTGTACGACCGCTTCAGGGCGCCGGTACGCACCGGGACGCTGTCGGCGGCGCCCTGGGCGATCTCGCCGGCGGCGGTGGTGACGAGCGCCTTCACCGTAGGGAGAGCGAGCAGCTCGCCGATGCCCTCGCGGCGGGGGATCACCTTCGTCATGTGGTACACCTCCCTTTGGCCTCGATGTGAGTCACCTGGCGGGTGCGGGGCGAGACTGCCGGCCAGGGCGGCCCGACGATCTCGTAGGTCACGCCGAGCACCGTGAGCCGGTCAGCGCCTGACACCACGGCCCCGGCCTCGAGGTAGATCCGGTAGTCCTCGGCCTGGAACGCCGTGTCGACCGTGGACTCCGATGCCGACGCCTGCTCGACCCAGCACTCCACCGTGCTGGTGGTCGTGGTGGGAATCGGGTTGTTGTAGTCGTCGCGCTCGGCGTCCTCGTCCACCGCGACGTGGGTCAGGGTGCCGGTGAGCGTGAGCAGGCGGGCGGGGTTCATGCCGGCACCTGAGCCCACGAGTGGTGCCAGTGGTGGGCACCGAAGGCCCACGGCTGGGCCGCCGCGTGATCCTCGTTGCGGCGGCCCTTCTCGGTGTAGTGGTACGGGTAGAACGACCCGGGCGGCAGCAGTGCGAAGTCGCTGCGGCCGGGCAGCACTGTCGTGGCGACACCCGGACCCGTCGACCAGGCGCCGGAGCCGGTCCGCCAGTCCGATGAACCAGAAGCGATGCGCTCCAGGGCCAGCTGGAGGCACTCGCGGATCGCCGGATGGTCTGCCTCGGCGCCGAGGACCGCATCAGGGACGACGTCGGCGTCCTCCCAGGCGGCGAACCCCTGCAGCCCGCACAGCGAGTCCAGTGGGCGGTAGAGCTCGACGTCGGAGTCGATGTAGATCCCGCCGCCGTGGAGTAGAAGCTCGAGCCGGATGAGCCCGGCCTTCTGCGCCCCGGAGTCGCAGCGGTCGAAGGCTCGGCCGGTGATCGGGAACCAGGCCGGGTCGACCTGCTCCCGGTAGGTGATGTGCTCCCACGTCGGGTGGAGCTCGCAGGCCTTCGCCCAGAAGATCTCGACCTCGTCGGTGGTCGTCTCGGGGACGGTGCGGTACAGCCGGTGCGGGATCACCCGTGGACCTCATCGAGCAGGGCACGCATACCTGCCTGGTCGTACGACACGGCGTGGTAGCGCATCATCCGGGCCCGGTTGGCGTTCCACTCCGGGGAGTCCGAGTTGTTCTCCGGCGACGACGGATGGTGTAGGTGCCAGGCAGGCCCGTCGGCACGGGCCGCCCCGCCGCCGAAGGTCTGCGCAGCGTGCGAGAAGGCCACATCCTCGAAGCCCCAGCCTTCGAAGCCCGGGTCGAAGCCGCCGACCGTGTCCCACAGCTCGCGGGTCACGACCAGCATCGACGAGCAGGTGCCGGTCATGGCCCACTCGATGCCGTTGTCGGCACCCCAGTAGTCGGCGTAGCCGTCCATCACCCGGTCTGACATGGCCCGGGAGAGGTACTGGAACGAGGTGTAGGCGAGCCAGAACTTGCAGCCCGTTGTCGTGGCGCCGGCGATCGCAGCGTCGATCTGCTCCGGAGCTACGAAGGTGTCCGAATCGGAGACGATCGCCACGTCCCATTCGCCCGCGGCTTCGGCGGCACGGTTGATCGCAAGGCTGCGGTTGAACTTCCCGGCACCGTCGTCGTGGCCCTCGAAGATCGGGATCTCCGGGTGCAGCGCCTCCCACCGGGCCTTCACCCACAACCACAGCTCATCACGACGGCCACCGTCGGAGCGGCGAGGCACCAGACAGACGACGTTCATGCGGCGACCCTCACGGGCAGGTCCTCGATGGCTGCAGCGAACCGGGCCAGATCGGGGGCCGGGTCGTAGCCGGCGGCGTGATCGGCCGCCCTGGAGGAGGCCCGGTTCCACGCCGACGGGCGCATCAGGTCGGTGATCGCCGCCTGCCAGCCGGCCAGGTCGGTGCGGTCCACGAAGGTGGCGGCCGATCCGAGGGACTCGCGCAGCCCCGGCGTGGGGTGCGCGATCACGGGGATCCCGGACACCATGGCCTCGAGGCCGACCATGCCCCAGGTCTCCTTCACCGACGGCATGAGCAGTACCCGGGTGTGGGCGTAGACGTCGGTGGCCATGTCGGTCGTCTGGTCTATGACCTTCACGTTCTTGGCCTTGTCGGACACCTGGTGGCCGTAGCCGCCATGGACGCCGAGGAACTGCACGTGCGGCATCGAACGGGCGAGCCGCCAGAAGAGGGCGCCACCCTTCGGTTCGGAGAGGTTGACGAGCGTCACCCGGGACCCGGGGGTGGTGCGGACCTCGTCGGGGCTGAACGGTGGGCGAACCACGATCGCCGGCCCGTCGTAGTCGACTTCGGCGGCCAGGCTCGACGAGTTGAACACCGCCAGCGCGCACGGAGTGGCGGCCAGGTTGGCGGCGTTGGCCGGGTCGGAGCCGTGGACCATCCGCACCGAAGGAACGCCCCATTCGGCGGCAACCGCCGACGCTTCCTGGTTGTCGCCCAGGTGGGAGATCACGACGTCGGCGCTCTGGTCGGCTATCCGAGCAGCGGGGTGGACCTGGACACCGTCGAGCTCGTACGGGAACGGACCCGCCTCGGTGCGCAGGTAGGAGATCACGTCGACCTGGTGGCCGAGCTCCACGAGGTGGGCGAGGCAGGCGTGGGTGGCCAGCCAGGCGCCGACCCGGGAGCGGGGCGGGTACATGGGGGTGACGGCGAGGATCTTCACCATGCCCACGACTTCTGACGGATCGGCTTCTTGCTGCCGCCCCGGTAACGGTCCAACGTGGCCCGTTCATCGGCGAGCATCCCGAGCGGCCCCGCAGCGCCGGCGCCACCGAACCCGACGGAGTAGGAGCCGAGCGACTCGGACGACACTGCCGAGTCGGCGGCGTTGGCCCCGTAGGCGCGCCCGGCGATCTGGCACACCACGGCCACGACGTCGTCAGGCACGGCGCTGTAGCCCGAGACGTAGACCACGGTGGCGCACGAGTAGCCGGGGATCTTGATCGTCGAGCCCGACGTCCACGTGTAGTTGACGTCTTCGCCGTCGACCTTCACGCTGGTGATGGAGATCACCGGACCGACCGGCAAGGTGGCCTTGCCGCAGCAGATGTCCACCTCGGCCGTGGTGGTGGCCTGGACGAAGTACCGGCCCGTGTAGGACCGAACCCGGGCGGAGACGTCGACGAGCAGGGCGTGGGCCCGGGGCTCGTCGAGGTCTATGCCCAGCCGGACGGCAAGGTCGGGGACGGTGGCGAGACTGGTGAGCGGCATCGTCAGATCCCCTTCCTTGCAGTCCGGTCAGAGGGTCAGGTCAGCTCGAGGTGACCGGCGAGTTGCCGATGTTGGTGAGCTTCACGAACGCCTCGGGGTCCGGCGTGACGAAGCCGTACTCGGCCTCGGCCAGGAACACCACGAGGTTGTTCTCGAAGGCCGACACCAGCGAGCCGTTGATGGTGACCGAGGCCTCCAGCGACGTCCGGTAGTTGATGCCACCGATGACGCCCCAGGCGGTCTGCGACCAGTCGCCGCCGTACCCGACCACGTCGGTCTGGTTGATGGTGGCGACGCCTTCGCCGAGGAACGAGGGCCGGTTGAGCAGGCGCCCGGGCGTGGTGAGCCCCGGAGCGATGGTGTCGGTCGGGAGCTCGGTGTAGATCGGGCGGCCCGTGGTGTCGAGCGCGCCCCAGAGGTTCGGCTCGAGCACATCGTCGATGGCCCAGCCGGACAGCCGGTACCGGCGACCCGAAGCGTCCTTGTCGGACACGACGGTGCGGAGTGCGCCGACGAGGTCACCGTGGATGCTGCCGGCGGCGGCGGCGTTGGTGCCGATCTCGTAGACCTTGGTGGTCTGGTCGAGGTAGGTGGAGAACGGGCCGGCGCCAGCGGTGCCGTCGCCACCCTCGTCGTGCAGGGCAGCGCGGTCGAAGGCGACCGCGAAGGCCTCGGCCATGCCGTTGCGCATGGCGTCGAGGTAGCCGCCGGGGTTGGCCCGGACGACCTCCATGGACTCGACCATGATGGCCGTGAGCTTCTTGGGCACGAGCGACTTGAGCGCCATGGCGCCTTCGGTCTTGTGCTTGGCGGTGGCCTCTCCGACCCACGCGGCGGTGGGGCGGCCGGAGACGACCGGGATCGAGACGCCCGAGGCGCCCATCGGCACCTGGCGGGCGAGCTGCTGGACGACGGACCCGCGAGCGGCGCGCTCGAAGATCGGGGCCGACATTTCAGGGTTGATGAAGCCGGAGAAGTCCGACAGCACCTTGGCTGCGGTGATGGTCATTGCGTCCTCCTATGGACGTGTGGAAGGCGTGCGCTCAGCGAATGCCGAGGGCGGACTTGAGGTCTGCGAGCAGCGGGTCGCTGCCAGCGGACGCGGACCCACGTGCGCCTTGGCCGAGGTCGAGGACCGGGCCGGCTTCGTCGGGATCCGCGGGGGGTGCGATGCGATCCATCCATGCCGTGATGGCCGCGATGTCGGGCTCGCCGTCGGGGGTCACGAACCGGGTGCGGTCCAGGCCCTCGAGTAGCGCTTCGACATCGACGGTGCGGCCAGCGGCGGCGGCCTTGACCTCGGCGTCGACGATGCGGGCTGCGAGACGGGCCGTGGCGGCGGCATCTCCCCGTGCTTCGGCTTCGGCGACGAGGCGTTCCTGTTCCGGCAGGGCCTCGCGCTTGATGCGCTCGAGCTCCTTGGCGGCGTCGGCGTTGGCCTTGGCCCTGTCCTCCCACTTGCGGGAGGCCTCCACCCGGCCCTTGATCTGCTCGGGCGTGAGGTTGAGCTCGGCGAGGGCCGAGAAGTCCGGTGCCGTGGCGGCCTCGGGCGTGTCGGTGCTGGCTCCGGGCGCTTCTGGGGTGGCCGTGTCGGCCGGTGCATCGCTCATTGCTGGTTGCCTCCCGTGGCGGGATGGTTGGTGACCCGTGGCGGGTCGGGATCAGGCGGCGACCGGTGGTCGAGCCGCTAGAACGGGGTCACTCTGCGATCGGCTCCAAGAAGCACTTGCAGGTGGTGTGGCCGAAGTTGCCGCTGTCGGCGTCGGGGAACACGGCGCCATCGAGACGCTGGCACCACTCGCATGCGCCAGGGTTGGCACTGCGGAGCCAGCCGGTGATCCGGACGTTGGCCTGGTTGGCGAACTCGTCCCCGGTGGCCCGGGCTGTGGTGTTCGTGAACGCCTTGACCTGTAGGTGGCCCTTCGTGCGGCCCATCTCAGCGGCTTCGGTGAGCGTGTGCCCGTCGGCCAGGGCAGCCCGCACCGTGATGAACGGAGACTCGGCGTAGAACGCCGTGTCGATCGCTGCGACGTTCACCGGCGGTGGTGGGATCTGCAGGACCGCCGAGTAGCAGCCGACAGCGATTGAGCGTGCGTGCGAGCGCAGCCCGTTGATGGTGGGCAGGGTGTCGAGCACAAATCCGGCGACGTCCTCGTCGCGGTATCCGGTGAGCCGGTCCCATGCGGCGTCGATCGCGGGACGTGACCGCTCCGTGGCGACGTCTAGAAGGCGCTCGTAGCGGCGGGTTAGGACTCGCCGCTCAGCCAGCGACAGGGGCACTCGGGGTCACCGTCGGCTGGGCGGGCTGTGTGGGCTGCATGAACAGGTCCGTGGCCCTCTGGGCTTCCATCTGGTCGACCTTCGACGGCTCGAACTGCAACACGTCGGTCATCACGGTCCGCCACGGCACACCCGCGGCCTGGGCCTTCGTGGCGGCGTCGTAGCGCTCGGCCAGCGAGAACCGCTCCGGGGACTGCCACTGGACTCGCAGTCCAGCCCGGTCGGCACGCACGGCGTCGCCGGCGTACAGGAAGGCGAGCGACATGGTCCGCTCCCACGGATCCGAGGTCTCGGTGATCCGGTCCTTCGACTTGAACACGAGGCCCTCACGCTGCAGCGACGCGCCCTCGGCGGAGCCGTTCGCAGCGTCGGGCGAGATGTAGAACATCGGGGTGCGGGTGACAGCGGCGAGGTCGCGCACGTCGGCCTTCACCGACTCGAGCAGTGGGGTGAGGTCGACACCGGCCGATTCCCACATGTCGACGCCGGCGGGGAGCTGCCAGAGTGCGCCCGGATCGGCGCGGAACAGGTCGGCGTAGTTGATGGTCTCGCCGTCGCCGTCTTTCTCGGGGAGCTCGCCCTTCACGGCACGCTGGCGGAACGCCTGCATCACCGCCACGGTGAGCCGCTGGAGGAGCATCAGGTTGATGCGATCGATGTCGTCGAGCACGTCCTCGAACTCGCCCATCGACCGACCGAACAAGTCGGCCCGGTTCGGGAAGTGCACGACCGGCATGGCGCGGAGACCGGCAACGGTGCGGAACTCCCAGCCGTTCATCCCGAAGTCGAGGGCAGCGTCGGCGCTGGTTCGTGGGCGGGTGGCGGTGAGCAGGTCGCAGCGACCGGATGGGCGGGTCCGGTACAGGTAGGCCTGGTCGACCATGTTGACGTCGTCGGCGAACACCTTGAGCGCCGACAGCACCCGGCGCCGGTCACGCGGGTCGGATGCGGTGATGACCTGCCGGGGGTCCTCTGCGGTGATCAGCGGGGCACCGATGGCGGGATCGACTGGGCCGACGATCGTGTAGGCGTCGCCCATCGACAACTTCGATCGGTGCACGAGCTGCGACACAGCTGGGAGGTTGTTCGCCGTCCAGATTCGGTCGGCTTCCTTGTCGCCCAGGTCGTCATCGGGTGCGGAGGTGCGGAACCCGGTGACCATCAGGCGCTCGCGCACCGCCTCGACGATCAGGCTGGCCCAGTTGGCCCGGGCCTTCCGGGCGAACCGCTGGAACGCCTCCTGGCAGTTCTCAGGGCCCCACGGGATCGGCGGCTCGCCCCGGTAGTAGCTGTCGAGCAGGTTGAGCCGAGCCTGTCGGTCCTGCTGCTCGGTGAGGAGCTTCTTGAGCCACCATCCATCGGATCCGGGGGTCTGCGTGTCGATCGGCAAGACGACCCCCTTTCTGTCAGCGGATGCGGCGGGCCACCACTCGGGGTTGGCCGGTGATTCCAGCGGCCACCGCGGCGAGACGGGCCTGCCAGGCGAGGACCGCTGCGTAGGCGGCGTCGATCTTGTCGGCGGACTCGGGGTGAGCCTTCGCCAACTGGATGCCCGAGCGGCTCGAGCGGCGCCGGGCGTTGAGGAAGTGCCGGGTCAGCGCCGAGGAACCGTCGTAGGTGCACTCGGCCTGGGTGATCGCGGTGTGGAGCTGGTCGACAGCGGCGACCACAGCGCTCGGGCGGTTCATCCACCAGTGCATCGGGTGATCACGGGATGCCTTCACCTTGAGCCGGGCACCGTAGGTGGCCTCCCACTTGGCCAGGTAGGACTCCCACTTGGCCGGGTCAGCGAACAGTCCGACCACCGAGTACTTAGCGAAGGCTCCGGCGAGCGACGCCTCGACGAGCGCCACCGGAACCTCCCAGCCGTCACCGGCTGGGCCCGTGGGCTGCTCCCACACGTCGACCTCGAAGAGATGCCCGTCTGACACCCTGCACCCGATGAGGGCCGTGGCGTCGGTGGTGGCGTGGGAGCGCTTCCGGGATCCGTCGAAGCCGAGCACCACCACGTCACGGTCGGCCACCACCTTGGTGGCGTCGGCGATGGCGGTGAGCTCTGGCTGTGAGAGCCAGGCATCGGAGGCGTGGGTGATCTGGTTGAGGTAGAAGCGCCGGGCGTCCTGCGGGTCGGTGTCGGGGTCCCAGTACTCGGCCACCAGGCGGTCGAGAGTGACCCACCCGCCCTTGGCGTCGGCCGAGTCGCCGTAGGCCACCTCGAGGCCAGTGCGGAGCGAGGCCTCGTTGGTCGGATCGGTCTCCGGTGGGGCTTCTCGGTGGTCGAAGAGCATGCCGGTGGCGATCCTGGTGCGCCCCTCGGTCTGCTTGGCCACCGCAGCGAATGACCGCTCGGCGACCGAGCCGGCGCCAGGCTCGAAGGCGTTCGGGGTCTCGACCGAGCACCCGTTGACCTTGCCGAGGTTGCGGCGGATCGTGGCCGCCAGCTTCGGGCCGCCGACCGACGGGAGCCACGACTCGGTCTGGTCGAGTGCCGAGAACACCGGACGGAAGCCCTCCCTGGACATGCCCGACGAGGTAACCGCCTCGATCACACCACGAGGCACCGACACGAAGGTCTGCATCGGCTCGATGGCGTAGTTGTCGTACACGGGGCCGTTGCAGGCCATCTCGAGCAGCGGGTCCCAGGTGTTCGCCGTCTGGTCCTCCGACACCGCGACGATCTGCACCTTCGGCTTGAACCCGAGCGACGACCACTCCCGGCCGACCGGCTGGCCCTCGGCGTCCCAGCCATCGAGCACCACTGGGGCTAGGGCCTCGACCATGCAGAGCCCGGCCACCAGCGGCGACTTGCCCCAGCCCTTCGGCCGAGACAGGACCGCACGCCGGATCAGGCGACCGTTGACCAGCGCACGGCCACGGATCGGCGGGCCGTCGAACGTCGGGTCGACCTCGTAGAGCCGGAGGATGAACTCGGCCTGCTCGCGGGTGAAGGTGAGCGGCTCGCCGGCGGAGGGTCCGTCGGGGACGATGAGGTTCTCCTCGATCCAGTCGAGCACGAGCCAGCCGAGCGTTGGGCGCTCCCCCGGCTCCGAGGGCTGCCAGCCCACCTACTCGGCCAGCTTGAGACCGTCGTGGCGGGTCCTCGCCGACTTCCGGGTGCCGGCGCGCTCGTCGGCCTCATCGGCCTGGGCGAACGTGATCCGGAGCCGCGCCCGGTCCTCCGGGGTGGCGCCGAACTTGGCCACCCGCAGACGGAGCTCCGACGCCAGCGACGTCGCCCCGGTCCAGAACTTGGCGTGGAGCAGCGCGGTGTCCATCAGCTCCGACCAGTCCGTGGCGGTGAACTCAGCCGACAGTGGCGAGCTCGCCCACATCGACCACCACTCGACGGTCCGGGCAGGCCACATGAACTCGACGAGCTCGCCGTCCTTCTCGACCTCGAGCGTCGGCAGATCAGGCTGCGGAACCGGCTCGGCGGTGATCACCCGGAGCGGGACCGGGCCCTTGTTGGTGCGTGCCCGGCGATCCGGGTCCTTCGGTGCAGGGCCTCGACCGGCCATAGCGCTACCTCCCGTGGCGGGTGGCCGTGACGCACCGTGGCGGCGGGTCACGCTGAGAAGGCCCCAGACCCGTACGGAGGTCCAGCGCCA
>ERZ869925.920-NODE-920-length-16160-cov-11.414592_pt1 | contig 16160 bp, 16 predicted proteins | sample MGYA00579311_ERZ869925 | MGnify/ENA primary metagenome ERZ869925 (study PRJEB32216, sample SAMN09231817) | wastewater metagenome | place: USA: Maryland | collected 2016-07-30 | study: EMG produced TPA metagenomics assembly of the PRJNA472060 data set (Reclaimed...
GAGGACATCCCAATTGAACTGTTCGCTGAGGATATTCAGGACATTGTTAAGGCTGGTCAAGACGACCTTCTCGGACTGTTTGATAAGGGTGCATTTACACCAGACGGAACACTCACCGCAGGCACACTGAAAATTAAACCCCAGTCTCTAAAAGGTGTTGAGTACCGCTTCAACATCGAGCAAGGCTCAACCATGAAGATTAATAAAGCTAAACAGCTCCAAGAGCTCGAGCGATATATTGATAACATGGGTAAATTCCAGAATATGTTCAAAGATGATGACCGAATCGAGTTCCACCCTGACAAAATCTCAGAACAGTTCGGTTCACTTGCTGATATACCTAATGCCAACGAGTTCATCACCATAAAAGACGGCCCAAGTCCTAAAGAGAAGCAAATGATGGAAGAAATGCAACAGATGCAACAAAAAATGCAAGAGATGGAACAGCAGTTAAACGAAGCAAAAGCTACTCCAGAACCCACACAGACACCGATTGGTGGTAAAGTATTTACAGACCCTCATGTAACAGCAGCAGCACAAGAGCTAATGCGATAGAAAGGAACTTATGGGCCCACAGAACGGAATAATTGGTGATGCAGTTGGTATAGATCTCCCACAAGGAGGTTTACCTGAAGACTCACTTAAAAACGAGCGAGCAATGGCAGCGTTCTCCAAAACTAAGGAGTTCCAACGTCTCAAAGAGACAATTGAGGAGCGTATTAAGTTTTACGAGAGTTGGTTGCCTGGTGGTGAAAAGCCCGAAGTAACGGGACTCTCCGTTACAGAACTTGGACACCGTTGGTTAGTTGCTAATGAAATCATTGGTGAGCTCAGAGGTATAATTTTAGCTTACGAAATGGCTAAAGAGGTTACTAGTGCCAACCAATCTGTATAGTGATGCCCATCTTGGATGGTTTGACAAGAACGGCCTAAAACGACCAGAGTATATGCCTCATGGTAGCGAAGACGAGATCGAACGGAATATGCGTAAACTACTCCCTAACTCGTGGAGACTTGAGGGAAACAAGCTTATAGGTAAAACCGATATGGGTGAGCTCGTACAGTTTATAGATCCAGCCTATATATTAACGGGATCTGATGACCAGGGGTTGCCAGTTTTCAAGAAAGTAGTATGATTAAAACATAGGTGTCGCCTTTGTGCTATAATGGTATATATGAAGATATGTAACTGCCACAAGTACCTGTATGAATCGTTCAATTGGTTCAACAAACATGGCTATACAGTGACTAAAGTTGATGGTAACTATATCCCACTTCATAGGATCGTAAACGATACACCGTCTGGATACGAAACAGATCACATAAACGGTGATATAAGTGATAACAGGTGCAGCAATTTAAGAACAGTTACCTTTTCAGAGAACCAAATGAATCGAGGAGCACAAACCAACAACGCATCTGGTTACAAGGGTGTAAGTTGGCGTAAAGACAAGAATAAGTATCAGGCTCGTGTGGAAAAAGACCAGCAAAAAATACATCTCGGTTACTTTGATAATGCAGAGGATGCAGCACTTGAATATGACTGCGGAGTTATACAATTGTTTGGAGACATTGCCTACACGAATATATTGTAATATACTGCAGTTACAACGAGTCGCCCGTTCGCAGCTTTTAAAGCTAAACGTGGGCAGTAATAAAAAAAATCAGGAGACGACCGAGCCAGCGAAAGCAAACGTGGTCTGTAAAACAAAAGAAAGAGGGAAATCATGGATGATCTTTACAAAGATCCAAGTCAACTAACCGATGAGGAGCTGGATGCAGCAATCGAGGGAAAGGAGACAGAGGATCAACCTGAAAAGGTAGTAGAATCGCCAGACGAGCCCGAAACTGAAGTACCTGAAAAAGATGACGAATCTGAAGATGAGCCCGAAAAGGCTGATGATTCTGAAAATGAGCAAGATCCTGAGCCTGAAAAAGAAGATGAAGCTGATGAGTCCGAAAAAGAGGACAAGCCATCTCCAAGACAGGCAAAACGAATCCAACAGTTACTTGAGAAGACGAAACGCCAACAACCTGTTGAACAGCCTGCACCAGTTGCAAGCCAGCCAGCAGAAGTTAAGCAGATCAACTTCCGAGAGTTAATTGATGCACCTGACGAAGTATTTGCACAGTTAGAAAGTGCAGTAGAAGAATATGGTAAACAGTTTACTCAGCCTGCACCACAACCGCAGCAAGATAACACAGCTCAGTTCGAAACACTTCGATGGGAAACAAACCTGAAGATTGATACCCCCAAGGTGTTGTCAAAATTCAATAAAATTAATCCTGACGACAAAGAGAACTTTGATCCCGTTGTCGCAGATTCACTTAACCAAGAGTACCTTCAAACAGTAGGCTTTGATGAGAGAACAGGCTTAGTCGCTAACCCGAATATAAGTTACTCAGATTTTATCGAAGCACGGTTCGAACTCGCTAACCTTTTAGCTGATGAGAAAACCGAAACTACGAAAAAGAATGTCGTAAAGCAAGCTGCCTCAACAGGCATACGCCCTGATGGTAGCCAATCTAAACGACTGAATCTAAACCAAGCACCCGAGAATATGACAGACGAGGAACTCGATGCAATGATTGGTAGTGCAATTCCTCAAAGATAATAAAATAAGAAAGAAATAAAAAAATGGCAAACCCTACAACTGGTTCGAACGTAACTCGTTCCATTGCTCAAACTTCACAGTATATCCAAGAGAAATGGAGCCGAGAAATCGAACAACCATTCAACAAAGAACTTCAGATCGCTAACCTAGTACAAGATCGTTCAGGTCTTATCGCTGGTGGTGGTGATACAATCAACATCCCATTTGCTTCTGCAGTTGATGCTCGTGCTAAGTCTGCTTCTACAGCAATCACTTACGACTCACCTGAAGGTGCTCCAATCACTCTAGCAATCGACAAACACTACTACGTTGGTGTACTTATCGAAGATATCGCTAAAGTTCAGGCAAGCTATGACCTTAAAGCTACATTCCAACAGCGAATGGCTGAGGCTCTTGCTCGTCAGATCGATACTGATTTAATGGCACTTTACGGTTCTGCAGGTACAACTGTAGCTGGTGGTGCTGCTGTTGATGATGCAGATATGCTTGCTGTTGTTGCTGCTTTCGATGCTGCTAACACTCCAGAAGGCGAACGCCGTGGTGTTATCGGTCACTACACTAAAGGTGATTTGCTTGGTATCAACAAGTACACAGCCTACGATCAAACTGGTAAAACAGGTAAAGCTGTTGACGGTTCTAATGGTCTTGTCGGTTCTGTATACAACATTGACCTATACCACTCTGGTAACGTACCTACAAACACGACTGGTAAGAACCTGTTCTTCCACAAGTCTGCTATCACTAAAGCTGTTCAGCAAAAACCAAAGTTTGAGATGGAATACTCTGTTGACTACCTTGGTTGGAAGACTGCTCTACACACTATCTACGGTATCGGTGTAGAACGTGCTGCTTCAGTAATCTGCCTAACTCGAACAACTGCTCCTTAATTAGGTAGCTAACGAGTAGTCGTGGGGAGGACTCAAAACTCCCCAACCTGAGAAAAGCAATTTTAGTCTGAGTATCGGTATATAAAAAGAAAGTAAATCATGGCTTCACGAAACGAATTAAATATGCGAGCTGCAGCAGTTGGACTTGATCCAAGCACAATTGTGAACGACTCCAAACTAGAACAAAAAGTTCTGTACCTTGAAAAGAATAGTTCAGTTGTTACTGGTACTGCTCCTACGGGAACTCTTACATCATCTGGTGTAGCTGTTGCTGATGAGACGGTTACTATTGGCGGTGTAACTTATACCTGGAAAGCAGCTATTACTGCAGCCTCTCCTGCAAACCAGGTTAAGATTGGTGCTGCTGCTACGAACTCACTCGATAACCTTAAAGATGCAATCAACGGTACATCTGCTGTTGGTGCTCCTGGTACCGAGTATTCACAGGCTACAGTTCGACACCCACACGTTACTGCTGGTGCAAAGACCGCTACTACATTAGTAGTTGCTTCACCAAACACTAACACTGGTGGTTCGCTTGCTACGACTGAGACAATGACCAACTGGGCATGGGGTGCTTCAACACTCTCTGCTGGTACTCTTGGTGCAGTTGCTCAGAACACCGCTACAAATAACGGCCCTGCTGGTTTGAGTGGCGAAAGCAACGTATAATAAAGTAATAAGGAGAACAATATGGCTAATAAAGAACAAACACCTGCCGAGCTTTTAGAAGCAGTTGGTGAACAAGTTACAGTTGACCTTACAATTGATCCAAATGATCCACGTAAAGTACCTGTAGTTGATGGAAACGACCTACCAGTTGTTGATATTAACGAACCTGTAGTTGAGAAAAAGTCTAAAAAATAGACCCAACTACACTAGGATTTGAGTCTGCATTGCAGGCTCTTTTCTTTTGGTGTACTATTAACTCAGGTTAGGAAAAATAAACATGAGATTAGCAAAGCCTGATGAGGTAGAACTAAATCGAGATCATACAAAATATGGTCTTTTGGAGCAACAGTCACTAGGAGGTGGCTATCTTAAAAGTATGGGCGGTACTCGTTCTCACGCTACTATTGAGTGGGATGTAAACGAGGCCTGTAACCGAGATGCTGTGTTCAAGCTTAAAGTAGGAGACGAAACGGTTTATCTGTCTAAAGAACAGATCATGCGATATTTAAGGTGGGTGTAATGCAACCAGACTACTCAAAATTAGATCCAGAACTACAAGATAAGATTAAAAAATGGCAGGATAACGCACCTGCAAATAAGCAGATTCAGGCACTCAACGATCTGGGTGATATGGTACAGGAGATTGTCTCCTTATTTGACGAGCAGAAGGAGTCCAGTAAAAAGTCTGTAGACCAACTTGGTGCTACATTACTCGATATACGTGAAAAACTTACTTCTCTTGATAACAAAGAAGATCCCGAAGAAGTAGACTACTCTAAGCCGATTGTTGAAGCTGTCAAAAAGATGCAGAGGTCTCTTGAGGACTCGATTAAAGGGATTGAGGTAAAACCTAATGTCGAAGTAAACGTACCAGATGTAAAAGTTCCCGATGCACCAAAGGTAGATTTATCTGCACTTGAAAAGATCGTAAAGACCGAGGTTCCTAAAGCTTTTGAGAAAGCTATCAAACTCATACCAACTACTCCTGCAGTTGAATTAACCCCCCTAGAACAGGCGATACGTGAGACACACGATAATATGATGGAAATGCTACAAAGCATTGACACAGCCTCTCGTATGAAGCCACAGTTCCCTGTCACTCAGCTTAATCAAATGAAAACTTCTCTTGATACGATTGCTACCAATACGGCTAGTTCTGGTGCAGTTAGCTACGCTACTAAGATTGATACTTCTACAACCTCTGGTGTGACGTATATTGGCAAAGCTGCAATTGGCTCAAGTGGTGCCTCTGCTGTTTGGCAACTTAAAAAACTTGACTCTAATACTTTAGCTCTTGATAAGACTTGGGCCGATGGCGATGATAACTTCGATAACATCTGGAATAATAGAGCGAGCTTGAGTTACTCATGAAGGCTACTTACAAGAAATACTACAATCTTGATTCTGATACCGAAGCTTCGTATGTTAAGTGGAATATATCAGATGGGGGTGATGTTGAAGTCCCTGACCTTACCACTACGGGAGAGATGGGTTCAACTAAAGAAGACTTAGATATTCTGATAGACCAAGTAATACAAGGATATGAGGTGATCTAATGGCAGTAATTATTTCAAATGGTAACACTGATCTACATACCGTTAGCGGGCACTACCGAGTAGAATCGTATAACTTGTCTGCTTTTAATAGCACTAGTTTATCTCTAGCCTCTACCCGTACGATTTCCTTAACATATGCTAACGCTGGTAACGCCCAGGGAATTGTCATTGCACTTGGAGGATCGTCAACATTCACAAAAGATGTTACCGTCACCCTTAAAGAGTCAGGAACCATCCGAGCCTCAAAGACGCTTACCGCATCAACCATTTGTAATAGCACAGACCCATCGGGATTTTGGATTACGCCATTCACGTTTACCACTCCCTATGCAGTTACCACTGCTGGTGGTGTATGGACACTAGAAATAACTCAAGGTGCAGGTACGGGTGACTGGACAATATTAACATCTAATGGAACTGCCCCGTTCTATGCTGCCTGGTGCGATAACGCCGTTACATTCAGCAATAACGATACGGTAATCTGTAAAGATATCGTTACGGTATCTCAAACCTGCACTATAAAAGGTACACTTGGCACAGGTGACACAGCGAATGCTGTAGCTGTTTGGGTCTGCAAATCAGATTCTCCGCCAACTGCTACTAATAATGTTGCAAAGTTCCAGATACAACCCGCCGCAACAATGACATTATCTATTGATGGCCTTATAACACTAGGAGCACATTCTGGTTGGCAGGCTGGCACTCAAGCATCACCAATACCAGCTTCAAAAGCTCTTACGTATGACCAAATCCCATTAACAGTTGGAACAGCACATGGTATTAAAAGTATTGGACCATTCTCATCCTTACGCTCATCATATTTTTTCTTTGGTGAGGTACCAGCTAACCGACAGTACACCCTTACTGCTCAAGCAAATACTGGGGCATCTTCATTTTCAGTTGCTAGTACAACAGGCATATCTAATGGTGACGTCTTCTTCATCAACAATATGGCAGCAACTAGCAACACTACGGTTACTTACTACACCGTAACTGGTACGACCGCCACCACTGTTTCTGTTACGCCTACGATAGCTACAAGCAATAGAATCGCTGGGGCTACCGCATACAGAGTAAATGGGTTTGGTATAAACTTCGTAAGAACCAATACTACGGGGGCACAAACATTCTCATTTGGGGTTCCATCAAATTTCTATATGTCTGGCGTTAGTATGTATGTAACCAATCAAGCAACTAATAACTCCTTCAACTTCAACTATGCGGCGACTTCTCAATCCCTTGAGCTAAATGCGAGTTATCGTTCTCAGTGGGTTATAGAGAATTGTGTAAGAGGAACCACTAGTTCAGTATTCCTTGCTATTGGATATTCTCCGTACGATGGCATAAGGATAGAGGGATGTCATGGATTTGGTTCAACAACAACTATGTCAGGATTTACTCAATCAGATGCATGGACAGCAGGTACCTATGTGATAAAAAATAACTTTAATGGGTTGCAGTATAACGGGTATATGCTACCTGGTAATACAGGCTATATAGTCTGGGATATAGAAGACAACTATTTTGAAGCACTTTCAATAGGGGTGTTGCGTGGGAAAAACTCCACGATAAAGAACAACTACATACGTGGTGGTTCAAGTGGAGGCTGGCAATGGTATCTTGAGAACTTCATCAACTGCACAGAATGGTCTGGCAACACTTGGGATGGTACACCAACATCACTACGCTTCCAGCAGTCTGTTATCAATCTAACAATGCGAAATGAGCTTGGGTTAAATAGTCCTGGAACGACCTCACATATATATCCAGATGCTGGCTGTAATCTTATCAACGTAGTTATGGAAAAACCGAACTTCGTACCAATTATTTCAACAACTAACCAACTTGTAGTTATTGAGGGTACACGACTCGCTATTACTAACTCAAATTCTGTCAACAACGCCGATATGAGTTGGACACGTACTGGTGAGATAGTACGAACTGGAACAAGTCTGGCAGACACTACGGTTAGATCTGCTGGCGGGTTTGCTATGCGATTCATGCCCATATCTAATACACAACTGTTAAAGTGGGAACAGACTATCCCGATTGGCGACATCTCAACTAAAACTATGACCATTACTTGTTGGGTGTACATTAACAATGCGGCTTACTACGCTGGTACACATACCAAGCCAACACTTTCAGTGAATTACGACAACGGCACAACCCTCTCATCAGTAGCTACTGGTGCAACGGGCTGGCAACAACTCGCCGTTACATTCACCCCTGCAACTTCTTATGGACAAGTTACCGTTAAAGTAACTGGTGCAACTGACGCTACTGGGACTAACCGATACTTCTATGTAGATGACGTAAACGTAGCTTATCCCGCTGGCTACCAGGTAGATCTCGGAAGTTTGGATTTATGGGCTGCTGGTTTACCTGTTGCCCCTACTATAGCCACTATGCCAAGTATCTCAGGTATTTGGTCGGTTCCTGAGTCAGTAGCCAAGGCCACACCAGGTTCGATCGGTAAGAGCATTGCACTAACCAATGTACTGGCAAAAGATTCACTAAGCTAATACTATGGGTAAGCATCAAGCTGACTTAAAACTTTCAAATGTGTTAATAAAAGATGGATTAAGCTAATTGACAGTGTTATAATCCAAGAAGAAACTTAAAACAAAAATACGGAGAAAAAAATGGGTATCTATACATCAATAGATCAATTCGGCAAACCACTACCTCAAAGCATGAGATTGGACCCTTATGTTACACCAAAGCCACAAGGAAGTAGCAACACAGCGACTAGGAGTGTTTCATCTGCTCCAGCAGCACCAGTCTCAAATGACACTGGATCAACTTATCAGGCACCTGTTTATGTAGATCCCTATGCTCAGTGGGGTGGTAGAGCAGCTTATGACTCCAAAATAAACGCCTTTAATACTCAAAAACAGGGTGTATTTGATACTGCTAATGAGGCAATTGGTGCCACTGGCAGAAACCTTAACTCCAGTATTCTTGACTTCCTAGATCAGTATAAACAGGGTCAAAACTCTGTAAATGAAAAAGCAATCACAGCAGATCAGGCAAAAATGCAGGGATCTCGTGATATTACAAGTATGGTAGGCCGTGGTATACGTTCTGCAGGTTCTATGCTTGCAAACAAAAATGCTTCAGACTCTAGTGCTGGTGAAGGTATAGCTCGTGCTTATGGAGATATTGGTCAACGTGAGATGAGCAAAGTTGGTGGTCAATATGCTGATGCACAACGAGGAATAATGTCAGATCAGACTGCTCTGCAAAATAGTGCAGCTCAGTTTAACCGACATTACGGTGAAGATAAGACTAACGCTATTGAAAGCATTGTTACTTCTGCTCGTAACTCACTTGCAGCACTTGATGCTCAGATTGCAGATGCTTCACTACCAGATCGAATCGCTATCGAGCAAGAGAAAGAACGAATCCGAGGAGATGCACTTAACTCACTCAGCCAGTATGACCAAACGCTCAGTAGCGGTGTAGCTGCAGTTAAATCACTTACTCCAGAACAGAGAATGGCTCAGGCAGCACAGCGTTCTACTCAAGGTGTTGACCTTGGATCTAACGCCTTCCAATACGATTCTCAAGCTCCAGCACAGTTCCAAAACACTGGACCATACGCTTCAAATCTACCGCTATTTACGCTACCAGGTCGTAGAAAAGAGGCTTAACAATGGGCCTAAGTCTGAGGAACATAGGTAAAAAACTATGGGATCAGGTTAATATACGAGATCAGGGCAAAACCTGGTCTAATGATAAAATTGCAGTTAATGTACCCCGAGCTCCACAAGTACAGCAAAGACCTGTAGTACAGCAAAGGCCACAGGTTGGCCCTGCTCGCAATAACTTCTCAAACGGCTTCCAACTCCCGACAGTTACAAATCAACCAGTAGTTCAAGCACGTGTTGATCTTCCTAATCGGGCACCTGATGCTGAGATACAGAGGTTAATTGATGAACAAAAAGGCGTGAAGGCAGGCTTTGTTAAACCCAAACAATCTTTAGTAGACAAGTTACGAGACATCCCAGATGCCAACTCACCGATGGATAAATACAAACGTAACATGGAGTCACTGAAAACCCCAGTTCCCTTAAAAGCCCCTCCTCGTGATGAACTTTATATTAAGCAGGCAGATCGAACTGGTCGTAAATTTGTCGGTAATAACGCTCCAACACAGATAGCTCAACAGTTTCTTGGTCATACACTTGGTATCGCTAAAACTGCAGTTGATGCTAATAAAGCTAACCTTGATGTACAGCGTATTGCAGGTCAAAAAGAACGTCAAGGTACGTTAGGTGCTAAAGATAGAATTGGTGCGGTTACTGCTAATATCTTGGGTAATATAACTAACCCATTAAACGTACCTATGAGTGCATACCAACAGATTAAAGGGTATCAAGAGGGTGATAAAGTAAACACTCAAAACGAGATTAAAAAGGCTACCGTTAAACTTAATAAGAACCTCAATACTCGTAATTCGCTCGGCTCTAAATCTATGGTTTCGTCTAAAGAGCTCGAGAACTTGAGCCCAACAGATATTATAAAGAAATCTACATCGTATGGTGTTGGTTCGGCTACTGAAATACTCCCAGTTACTAAGGGATATAGGCTTGCTACTGCAGGTAAAACAGCCGTGAGTTCCTTGGCAAAAAACGCAGTTGGAGATTTTGCTACTGGTGCTGCAGGTGATGCTACATCACAATTTATTGATACGGGCAAAATAGATCCTAAACAGGTCTTAACCTCTGGTGCTGCCGCAGTTGGATTAGGACTTGGTACTACTGCAGCCTTCTCTGGTTTACACGGTACACATACAAGTCCAGACGTATCTATTACTACTAAATCACAAAAAACCAAACTCCAGGCAGATCGTACGTTTAACGCTATCCAACAGGATCAGAATATATCAAAGATGCAAAAACTAATCGAGGAACGTAAAAACCTCAAAGAGAATACCCCTGAGTTTAAAAAGAACCAGTTGGAGTTTCAGAAGGCTCTACACGAACAAGACACACTCGTACAACAGGGTCACGCTGATGAGCTCGCTAAAATTGAGGCGGAGCGACCTAAAGTTACTGCTAAGAACCCTGTAGATGCACAAGGTAGGGAGTCTAATGCTACTACTGGTGAATATATTGGAACCCCTGTCACAAAACCCGAACCAGTTGAACTACCTAAACTTGGTAAAACTCCATCTGTGGTGGATCAGGCAGATCTCGGTACTATGGCTAAAACCTTTTACGATTCCAAACGAGGCAACAGTAAGATTAACTTTAACGAATTAAAAGATCTCGGTGAACGTGTTGCAATAAGACTAGACCAGAGTTTTAAAGACATCGGTTCAGACTTTGAGACAGTGGCTAAAAAGACTCAGGAGGCTGCTCAGAACGGTGCTAAGTCACTAGATGAAGTAGATCTCACTCCAAACGAGAAGACACTTTGGACAGCCGCACAAAGCGAGATGGACTACATGAGAAGGCGAGCTAGTCTTGGTAAACGTAAAATTAGTGAAGGTGACTTCGGTGAGTTATACTTCCCTCATCAAAAGCCTGATGCGTACCCTACCTCAGACAGTCTATTTAATGGGTTTAGAACAGAAAAGCCTGGTAACGAGTTTAGCCGTGGATCAACAGGTGGCAAGCTTGGACTAGATGAGATAACTTACTCTCCTGATGTAATTGCGAGTTATGTGACTCGATACGGAGATACAAAGGCACTCCAACAAGAACGTATTACGAGAACGATGCTTAAACAATATCCAGATGCTAACCCTGAAAAGGTTCGTATTGCTGCTGATAAAGTAATTGATTTACAGGATAGAGTAAACCGACTCGAGACGAAAATTACACTAGCTGGTGTTGGTCGTAAAGTCACTACTGTAGATGGTGTTACTGAAGCTTACATTGACGTTCCGAATGAGATGGCAAAAATTGGTAAAGAAATGGGCAGACAACAGATTGAGGTAGGCGGTACTACTCACGGATTTACTAACGGTGAACGTATTAACTCTGTCGATATTAGTGAAAATGGTGTTGTACACACTGTCGGTGACTATACAGGACTAAACCAATACCGAGATGCCCCAACTTATGCTGGTATGCATACACTACAGGCTGGTGAAGATAGGGTTGCACTCGCTAACCTTGTCGGTGAACGTCTCCAGGAGAACTACAGGCTTGCTCCTGATGATATTCAGTACGCCTTAGAGTCAATTACTCGTATGAAAGAGGGTCTTCCTGAAGAAGTTGTACGAGATCGTGTCAACGCAATCTACCGCAATGCAGCTAAACAACAGCTTATGGATAGCTTACAGAGTATAAATATTAAAGATAAAACCCTCCGTAAAGATGTATCTGATCTTACTCAGCAAATTCTACGAGAAGGTTCAATAGAACAAAAAGTATCTGCCAAAGTAGTCAATGGGATTATGCGAACAACTAACGCAAACTTCCGTAAATTTAACGTCAGTTCAACATTAAACGAGTTGTCTGATTTAACATCATTTGTAACAGTATATGGCAAAGGTACAAAAGTACTTTCACCAGATTTTAAAATGGTGCGTGATATGGGCCTTGCCGAAATAGATCCAGCAATAGATTCATACCTAAGACAAGTAGAGTCAGGTGTACCCGTCAGAAGTGTCCTCAATACACTTAAAAAAGCCAACGATATGTCTAACTTGTACCGTTTTGTTGAGCACTATAAGGCTGGTGTTTTGGTTAAATCTGCACACGACTTCTACTCTGCACGTGGGTTAAGTGGCGATGCATTAACCGCCCAAATACTTAAAGACTATAGGAACTTGGCTCTCCCACAAGATGCGTTTACTAAAACATTCCTTGATAATGCCCCACTTTACACTCAATATATGCCTTGGGCAGCCCGTAATATTCAGAAAGAGTTCAGACTATTAACAGGTCAAATCGATGCTGGTGTGATGGCCGACAAATCAATGGGACAACGTATCGCACGGGATATTTACGCTAACTTACCTGCTAAAACAGTGTTCTGGCTCGCCTCTAATGGCTTAAAGGGTACTGCAATCTTAACCGCCTTTGGGCTTACCGACTTCACTGGTATGACAAGTGCAGACTACTCAGGTATACAAGATGAAGATAAGAGTAACTTTGACAAGACAACCCAGTTTACCAATCAGTCAACCACTGGCTCGATTCTTAACACCATCGTGCAAGGCTGGGAGAAGGAGCAACTCAAAAAGTCCGATAAGTATAAGAACGCAGACTATAACCCATACGAGCAGGCGAGTCTTAAAGACGATGCTATTAACTTAGTGAAACCACAACAGTTTAAGAATGCTGCTGGAGCATGGCAATTACAAGATCAAGGCTTCTCACAGAATAAAGCTGGTAGGGTACAGTTTGAGGCTCCGACAGATAACTTTAACAAAGCTAAATCCTTTGTATTTGGTAAAAATCAGACTGCTGAAGGCCGTAAATATACAGGTAATACCAACGTGGTGGAACGTGTTAAATCAGGTCAAAATGTAGTAAAAGCGGTTACTGATATGGCTAAAGAACAGGTCACATTAAAGGATCGTAACTATACTCGACCTATCAGCGAAGACTACTCAAACAAATATAAATCTATCGATAAGGTGAATAAAGATGCTCGTACAGCCATGTTACAAGGCGGTAGAAAATACAATAAATACATGGATGACCTCAAGAAAAACAAGCCTGAGTACTACAACAGCTACATTAAGTCTATGGATGGAAACCACGTAAATCCTGAGTACTGGAGGAACATCTCACAGGGCGATAACGGCGGTTCAGATCTTACTACGTTTAAGATGATAGCCAACCGAAAGAAACAACTTAGTAAAGATCTCGGGACTCCCTATGATCCTACCTACGACTTACCTGATGACCAGGCTTCGGCACTACTTCAGTATAAGAGTACTGCTACAGGTGACAACATACCCCTTAGAAATACCCTTAATAAGGAACAGTGGTACCGAGATTACAAGAAAAAAGTCTCTGAGTACTTCGATAAACAGGCTGGTAAACCAGGTGCAGATTTTAAGGAAACAAAACGAGTTAAAGACTGGAACACGCTTGATGACCAGTTAAATAGCTTCTATATGGATTCTACCTCTAAAACTACACCTGAATGGTCAAAAAGATACCCTCTCGTATACCAGCAGAAACAGATCAATAACACGTACGGTTTTGATAGCCCACAGAGTAAAAACTTCTTTAAAGGTAACGCAGGTGGCTACCAGGCCCAAAAAGATGCTATGGCTAAAGAACAACTTGGAATCATCAATAAAATGCGTAAAATTGAGGGTTATCCAGAGATGTCATGGGATGCTTACCAACAGGCTACTAAGTTCGCAGATACTTCTGGTAGTAAAAAGAGTTCAGGCTATGGTAGTGGATCTGGAGGTGGTAGAAATAGCTCAAAGAACGCTAATGCGTACAAATACGCTGTTTCACTCAATGCTGGCAAAGTAAGCTTAAAAGGCAAAATTAAAGTACCGATGGCAAAAGCCACTAAATCAGCTAAAAAGTATGTTGTTGGCAAACCGAAGGTGACAAGCAAGCGGTCGAGGGTTTAAAGCATGTTATATGCTATACTTACCTATATGAAAGAGATACTTGGTTTTGAAGGTAGGTACGCTGTCACAAAAGATGGCAGGGTGTGGGCATACCCCCGTACAAGATCCTACGATGCATCAAGTATCAGGAGGGCCTGTACGAAGCACTATGCTGGTAGGTGGCTCAAAGATTCTATAAATAAATACGGGTATAAGCAGCTTACTCTATGGAAAGACGGTAGGGGATACGCCTATAGAATACACAAGTTAGTAGCAGAAAGTTACTTGACAAAGTTAAGCGACAAATTAGTTGTAAACCACAAAGATGGTAACAAGCTAAATAATAACGTGGCTAATCTTGAGTGGGTGACTCATGCCGAAAATACTCAACACGCCTTCAAATTAGGTTTAATGGTAGCACGTAGGGGTGAAGACAACAATATGTCAAGATTTAAGGAGAATGATATCAAAGAAATGAGAGACATGTATGAATCAGGGATCAACCGATCACAAATAGCCAAGAAATATAGGACATCAAAAACCCATGTAAACAAGATCGTTAAAAGAATTATATGGAAACATATTGAATAGCGTATAATAAAGTTAAAAGGAAAAAACAAAAATGACATACGACAATATTTTTGAAGCATTGTACACACTCTATAGGGCAGAGTCAGACACTCCTGCTTCTACAGACGATGAATACACGATCTGTCTCAGACTTGCAAATGAGGCAATTAACAGATGGTCAAACTATGACGGAGTGTACTGGAAGGAGTTGTTCACGACTCTCCAAGATTCAGCACAGGTCTCACCTGCCCTTGTAACAACATTAACGGCCAGCACAACCTCATACGTTGCACCTACAGATATGAAAGAGGCTGGTGGACTTGTAAGAGTACGCAACTCAGACGGTAAAACGGTCAGAACCTACAGAATCATAAATCCCGAGGAAGTACAGTTTAAGTCAGACGGTGCCTCATATGTGTACTTTACGGGAAATCCGACCAGTGGTTTCACGATGCACTTCAGTCAAGAACCAGACTCTACAGTTACAGGTATGGAATTTGACTACGTATATTACAAGAAGGCTACCGAGTTTACTACTGGTACAGACAAGACTGAGATGGCTAATCCATACTTTATAGTTCACCGAGCTCTAGCTCAACGATTCCGTGCCTCTCGTAACACTGTTGGTTATCAGACGGCCATGAGAGATGCAGAAGATGCACTCAAGGTCATGAAGATGGATAACGACTCTGGAACCTGGGATAATCCGTGGACTCTAACAGATCGTTCTGGTACAGTATTCGGCCAGGAATCTGGTGGATGGGGCTGGTAATATGCCTCTTGACATTGAACTTAACCTACCAAGCAATGAACCGAACCCCCAGTATTTGACTCTCGATACGTTTAAAAAGGGTGTAATTAGCCTTATAGATAAGTCTCGATTGCCTCGTGATGCTCTTGAGGAGGCTAATAACATTTACTTAGTAGAAGATGGTATGCCTTCAGTACGACCTGGTGTTGGTTATTTTGGTGCAGTTTCTCCCAACGGTCAGGCTATAGATGGCTTTGATTACTTTGATTACTCAGGAGTTATACATCTTGTAATAGCCGCAGGAGGTATTTTCTATCGATCCACAGATGATGGAGATACCTGGAACCTTTGTTCAGTTGGTGCTTACACGGCAGGTACTAAAGTAAATATGAACCAAAACGGTGGGTATTTATACCTTACTAATGGTGTAGACAATATTCAGCGTTACGATGGGACTACTACAATTCAAACTTACACAGCTTTGACTACTCCAACAGCTCCAGTAGTGTCTCAGACTGGACTAGGAACGACTACATTCCAGTACCTATATAAGGTATCTGCAGTAAA
>ERZ869925.921-NODE-921-length-16124-cov-13.191176_pt1 | contig 16124 bp, 21 predicted proteins | sample MGYA00579311_ERZ869925 | MGnify/ENA primary metagenome ERZ869925 (study PRJEB32216, sample SAMN09231817) | wastewater metagenome | place: USA: Maryland | collected 2016-07-30 | study: EMG produced TPA metagenomics assembly of the PRJNA472060 data set (Reclaimed...
CTTGCAAGATAAACGGTAGCAGGGCGTTTTCCGCTTCGTACTGGTTGCCAAGCGCGACGGATGGTTGATAGTTTAGGGTAACACTGATATTGCCGCTGCCCGCTCCGCCGTTAGGGATAATGTTCCCGCTCTGTGATGGTCGGAATATTTCCGCACCTTGTTCACCGACAAGGTACGCCCCGCCCGCCATGACGGGCCCACCTGCGGCACGCTGCCCGCCCGTTGCCGTTGCTGTAATCCCTTCAATTAATTTTTGTGTATTTTCTATCATTGTTAAGGTTATCGTTTTTTCCGTTGGAATAGCGTCGATAGAGGCTGCCAAATTATCCGCCTCCGCGATTGCCTTTTTTGCCTCGTCCACAACGGTGGAGGAATACAATCCCCATGCCTCGCCTTTTTGCAGCAGGAATTCAAGTTCGGCATTAGATAAACCATCTTGAGCCAGTTTCTGTTCGAGTAAATTATAAATAATCTGGTTACTGGCTCGCGTGTGTTCTTCTTCCAGTTCTACTAATTTTTCTTTTCGCTTTTCGTCTGATTCGTTGAATTGTTCATTAATTTCAGCGTATTTTTCAGCATGCGCCGTTTCCAGTTCCGCAAGGCGCATATTTCGCTCTTCGTCGGTGAGCAGGCTATTTTCCAATAAGGCTTGTCTATCTTCGTAATATTTTGTGTCAATCTCTTGCAATTTATCCGCCCTGTCTTGTGCGGACTTTGCGAGTTCTTCGGTTATGCGGTTGTACGATTCCGCATAGTTTTCATTTTCGGATGCTATCCTTTCAACGGTAGACAGCATGGTTTTATTGGCGTTTGTTATCGCTTTTTCGAGTTCTTCTTGTTGTTGGGCTACATCTGCGGATGTTTCGCCAAGGTCTTCAAGTGCCTTACCGTGAGCATTCGCGGCGTCAACAGCAGCTTCCTGCTCTTCTTTTCCACTTTTTACGCGCGAATTCATAAAGTCCAACGCAACAGCCAGCGCATTTACGCCCGTTGCGTTTTTGAAAAAGAATTCAAAAAGTCCTTGCTCTCCCGTTATCTCGCGTATGGACTTTAGAAGGTCTGCGCCCATGTCTGCAAGCCGCGACATTTGTAGAGTATCTTCTATAAGATACTCTTTCGTGTTGGCTAATTCAGCGTTCCATTTTTCATATCTCCCCGCATTGTCTAACACAAGCCCGCCCGCCGCTTCAATTTGCGCGTTTCCTTCCTCTAAAACCTTATTCAATAAGGCTTGAGTTTTTTCCTGTTTTGTTAGTTCATTGGCGGTTTTACCAATACTTTCCGCGTACTCTTTATATGTATTTTTGCTGTCAATTACAATGCCAAGATTGTCAAGAATCAACGGGGAAGACCGTCCAATACCACGCGCAATATCATCGAATGCTTGCTGTGTGCTAATCCCCATCGCACGGGCACGAAAGGCGGCAATCTCCATCAATTCTGCGAGTTTGTCGGCGTCACCTGTTACGCCAAGCATCATGGCTTTATTCGATGAACGGATAATATCAAGTTCCGAAACCGTCCCCATGCTTGCCGCTTTTACCTTCTCGACTATCGTATCCATTGATTCGCCATAAGATTGAGCAAGCAGTTCCCCGCTCTGTCTTAGGCGTTCATTTCCGGCCGCAATTTCTCCATACTCAAATGCCTTTTGAAAAGCCTCTCCCGCTACTGCTATCGCCCCTGTTACTATCGTCATGCTTGCGGCGAAATTAGAGGCAAACGCCATTAATCCACCGCCAGAATTCCCAGCGAGGTTCCCCAGGCTATTTGTAATCCCGCCTATCGTGCCGCTTGCTTTATCATTTGCGACAATATCAATTTGTACGGTTTCAGCCATTCTTTTTCTTCTCGTCTATGTCAAGCCTGATTTCTCTTAGAGTTTTCCAACGGAACCACCATAATATTTTATTCCCGCCAAAAACTTCCCACGGCGGCAAATTCATTTCAGATGAAAACTCCAATTGAACAACCCAAAAGGGCGCGGTTTTTGTTCCTGCTATAATTGCGCGTCTTATTCCGCGCCGTTCGTAGGGTTTACATAGGCATCACTAATTCCCTTCAAGAATTGCGTAATATATTTGGGGAATTCTTTTCGGGGTATTTTCTTGAAAAGTTTTCGGGCTTCTTCGGCGGATAAATACTCTCCATCTTCGGTAATTGCAAAATGAAGCATGTACTCATACGCTTCCTTATTGGTCAATTCGAGGATGTTCATCGCATCCTCGATACTGACAACCTCCTCAAACTTTTCTCGCGTTATTTTCAGATTCACAATACAAACCTTTCTGCCTATGGTAAGGCGCTCAATTGATTTACTACTAAAATCTGCCCAGCATTTGCCATTGTCGGATCGTATCCGAACAGCAAAGTTCCTGTACAGGTGTCGTTTCCGTTGTCATCTTCCAATACGCTGAAATCAATCCACTTGCCGTAACAGTCGATAATAAGCGTCTTGTAGGTGTATCCCGACCCAGCCGTAGTCAGCGCCGAACCTTGCGCGACAATACGAACCTGCCGAACGGTATTATTTCGGAAGGCGGCTTTTTCCGCGCTTGCGCTGCCGTCATGCTCAAATGTTACCTTCAACGTACCGCTGGGGCGTGTGGACTTGGTAAAGCTGAAATCCAGCCTGCCGTCGCCAGTGGCTTGCCCCTTCCATCCCGTCGCTAAATCGTAATCAAAGCCGAGGAAGGCATTGCTTACCTGAGTAGTACCGATAGCGGTAGCGGTTGAGTCAACGTAAAGTTTCGCATTATTGAAAAGGATTTCTTCAACAGGCGGAATGGCGACATTCTGGAAAAACTGTTCAACCGTGATTGTGCTTCCCGCGCTTTCGGTGCTTCCGCCCGCAATGGTCAGGGAGGCGGTAGAGCCAGCGGACACGGCAAAGACTGCGTTATTTGCGGCAACCGACGCGCCTGAAACCTTCACGCGGCTGGTGGTTGAACGGAATACACCAAGCCCGTTTGCGCTGTCGGCAATCGCAAGGGCGGTCAACGAAATGGTAGCCGCCGTGTAACTCACGGGAGCAACGGCGCGAGTTTTGATGACGCCGCTCATCTCAATAGCCGCGTTTATCTTAGCAGATAGTTTGATACTCTCTGCAAAAGCGTAAGACGAAAACTCGCATTGATTATCGTCACCCGCTTCCACCGTGTAGGTGTTGACAGTATTCTTTGATGTAGTCGGCAGAGTATAGGGGTAGACATAGCCCGTCCCTGTGCTATCGGACGAACCAGTACCAATGCCTTTGATGCCCATCTCGCAAAGATAGGGCAATTGTTCAAACGTGGCGGGCGTGGCTTCCAGCGTTAATGTACCGCCCTGCGAGGGGGTATAGACGCGGGTGGTAGTCATCACAACGCCAATATCCTCTACGGGATTGACGTTCATCTGGTCGTTCTTTAGCGTTCCTGTCCCACGCCATAAGGTGGTTGCAAAGACGGTGGAACCTGCCGTTGTTTCTTTGCCTAACTGAATCCTTCGTAAACTCTTTATACCAGGCATTGCTAGTTACCTCCGTCCGCCTTAGCGGTTTCTAAACGTTTGGATTTTTTATCCTCACTTTCTGCGGGTTTATACAGCCCGCTTTCAATCAGGAATTTCACGTCAATTTTTTTGCATTCTTCCTCGTTCAAATCCCTTGCGGGAATGTCGGGGAAGGCTGCTCCGTCACCAATGTAAATCAATCTCATGTTTTACCTCACATACTTACCAAAATCTTCACATTTTCCATCGTAAAAGAATAACCACGCATCGGGACACCGGCATAAGAAGCCGAATCTCCGTATTGAACATTGCCGATATACTTATATCGGAGCGTGTCAAATGTTGAAATCGTATTGCCAAACCTTCCTCCTGTCCCTGATACCTGTCCAACTAGTGCCGCTGAAATGGTATCAATGAACGGCGTCAACTTCGCCAAATCACGGGCAAGGTCGGTTTGTGGGATAAGCACGTCCACATTGATATTGAGCAGGTTGCGCTTCGTGCCAATCGCGCCAGCTTCCAGCCTGCCGTCTACGACATAAGTAACCGCGAACGGGTCAACATTCTGCGTTTCGTTTGGGTATGTTGGCGCTTGCCTGATACCAGACACGCCCGAAACAACAGTGGCAATCGCGGCTATGGCAAGTTCTACGGCTTCGCTCATATACTTATCACTCTGTAATTATTCAGCAACATGGATACATCTGGGTCAGGCGGTGGAACTTTTACGCTCATCTCGCCCAACGCGGTCATGGCGGACACGCCCAACGGGGTTTTATACCGCTTGAAAAAACGCTCCGACCACAATAAACAGGCTTCCGTAATCGCAGCAGGGACAGCAGACCAACCGTAAACAGCCGTGAGCTTTATGCCCTTCGCAACCCTGACAGGGAAAACGTATTGTCCCTGTGGGGAGCACTCAATCCAGTTATACGGCTGAGGTTCGCTGAATAGCGTCGAATCGTAGGGCGATAAATCGAAGTCAGTGGAACTCCACGTATAAGGATAAGTCCTATCGCCCGCCATTGTGTCTGTGTACAGGGTGGTCACAGAGACAATATCACCGACGCGCACACGATATACCTCATTCGCTGAAAAGTAACGAGTTTCGGCGGCTGTTGACTTGTAGAAATATCGGCTACACTGCAAGTCGATTGCGCGACTGACAGCGGTAATCACACCTTCCAGCGTTGTGTCGCTTTTGGTGTCAGCAGCCATTCCGCTTGCGGTATCCCCAATCCCCAACCTGTCAACCGCTTTCAATTGTGTGAGCGTTGCGTACCCGTTTGTAATGGCTATTGTAAACTCCTTTGCGCTGTGTTACAATAATAATAATCATAAAAGGAGATTATATTATGCAAACAAAAATATGCGCTAGAAAAGATTGTTCTTTCAATGGTGATCCACAACCGATTGACAATTTTTGCACCGACAAACAACAAAGAAGTGGAAAACATCCGTATTGCAGAACCTGTAGAAGTAAACTCGTGCGCGAAAGGCTTGAAAAAGATGAAAACGCACGCAATAAAACCAGAGAGGCACAAAAGAAATTCAGAAATTCTGAACACGGAAAACAGTCCATGCGGGAATACTACGAATCGCATAAAGAAGATTACCGCCGCCGTGATAGAGAATATGGCAAGCGCCCTGATGTTCTTTCTAAAAGAGCTAAAAAGCAAGCAGTTTACAGAGAAAACAATATTATGAAAGAGGCGGCAAGAAGATGTGTGAATTACGCCATAAAAGTTGGACAGATTGAACGACCCCAAACCTGCCAATGGTGCGAACTTCCTGCAAACGGAGAAGTTTTGCAAGCTCATCACTGGAGGGGTTATTTTTTCCGTAATTGGTTTGACGTAAAATTTGTTCATAAAAAGTGTCATCATCTTGTAGAGGGTCTTGACCCTAGTGAGTGGATTGGTTCATAATCTAGCACCTGTCACAACCCAGCAGTGTTTACACAATTCGGGGTAATCCTTTTGTACAAACCTGTCGCGTAATTCCTTCATTCGATTCCAGATGTCCAAAGGCATTTCCTGTAACACATTGCCGTATGTGTAATCACCAAGCAAATCCTCGCAGCATGTCACTACATCGCCGTTTGAGAGGATGGAAAACGTTTCCCAAAGGTCTTTACAGTACACCGCGCCAGTGGCGGGTTGACTGCTTTTATCTTCATGCGCCCATACGCGGGCTTCTTCGGTTCGGTATCTGACTTCGTTCCCAAAGTAATCCCGCAGGTATTTTGCGGTCTTTAGGTCGCCATCAAATTTCACGTTGTAAACCGTGATGGTCAGATATTTGGCGGACTCTTTCACGATGGGCGCTTGCTTCCAGAAATTACCGCCAATCCTAATCGCGTCATTTTCTTCGGGGCTTGACCCGTCAAAGCTCACACGCATTTCGTCAAGTCCTGCGGCAGACAACTTTCGTGCCCGTTCAACGGTCAGAAGGCTTGTATTGCTGTTGAATACAGTATGCTTGACGCCTTTCTCTTTTGCATACTTTATCAGGTCTTCAAGTTCCCTATTCAATAACGGCTCGCCGCCGTGGTAGAAAACAACTACTGAGGGGACTTCGGGAAGCCTGTCGAATATCTCCTTGAACGTTTTGAAGGACATAAGCTGTCGTTTGTTGCCATGAATACCAACGGGGCAATGTTTACAGCGGAAGTTACAATACCCTGCCGATTCAATGCGGACGACTTTAGGAAATGTGGTCATTGCTCCACCACATCAGGGTGACTTGCTGGAATTGGGTCATGCCCTTCGTGTTGATTCAAGATGGACTCTATTTCTTCAAGACTTAATTCGGCATTGCACATCTCGCCATCTAAATCGCTTTCAGGATGCGAGGTAAAGCATATCGCCTTTATCTTTTCATCAAATACGACCATCCAAATATGTTTATGGTTCATTTCTTCACCGCGTAAATTTCCATCATGTTGCCAGGGAAGGCAAACTTACGCCAGCCAAAGAACAGGCTAATCAGGAATGCTAAAAAGTCCTTGACTGGATTCGCGTAGGGCGTGCCAAAGTAGGGATGTAGCACTTCGATGTTCTCATAGTCCATACGCTCTAAAATGTTACGCAAAAACCTATTGCCAAACAGCACCCAATTTCGCGGGGCGTCAAGCGGGGGCAGTTTGCCCCACAACTTGTATACAATCCCATCCGTGTCAGGCGTAGCAAGGATTACCAATAAACCGCCTTTACGAAGTCCTCTTGTCGCGTGTGCAAGCGTTTCGATGGGCTTGCTCATGTGTTGTAATGTGCCTCGAAAGACAACCACGTCGAATACCTCGGTATCAATGCTTGCAGGGTTTCGTAGCATGGTAATTCCGCGCGCCGTCGCTTTTTCTGCGGCATATTCCGAAGGCTCGAAGCCGTACTTCTTCCAGCGGTCGTCCAGCGTAGAAAGGAAACCACCAACACCGCAGCCAATGTCAAGGATATTGCCAAAGTTAGCGCGTTCCTGAATCCGCCTTGCTTCCTGCTTGTACATTTCGTCGCGGCGCTTGTCGTTTGCGTAGTATCCATCGAAGTACTTTCTTTCATACAATTGACGGTCATCCATTTGCAACATCTGGCATTCCTTTCATCAAATCCGCTTTGTCAAGCATCCTGCCCCACTTCCCATCATTCAGGGCGTTTAGTTCCTGCGATTTACCAGAGAACTCCATAGCCTTTTCGATCTTCGCTTGCCATTCACGACACGATAAGTATTGACCGTTCACAAACGCATGGTTGGCAATCGCTTGCTCGTATTGGTGACTAAGGTTTTCATACTCCATGCCGAATTTCTGAATTTCGTCAACCGTCTTTCCTTCTCGCTTTGCCTGGTCGATTCTCAATACAACGCTGTCAAGCATTCCCTTTGCGCCATTTAGGGCGGCATGAGTCTGTTGTAAAACCTGCTCTAATTCACTCGCTCTTGTCTCAAACGCCTCGCGGTCTACCTTCAACGCATCGTCATCATACCCATACAGCGGGGCGTAGAACAGCATTGATTTACGAGGGATGACCACTTCAATCCCACGACCCAGCGCAATACCAAAAAACAAACCGATACCATCCCGCTGGTAAATATATTCGCTATTGCTTTCCATTTCTATCCCGTAGAACTCAATCCGCTTGTATCCCAAATGGATTGCAAGGGCGAGGGCGTAGCACGGCCCCGACGTGAAGTACTTATTCACGTCCTCCCCGCGCTTGAAGTTCGGGAACAAGTCCGCTACAACTTCATCCAACGGGTAAACCTGATTCATGGGGCAATCTGGGACGGGATAGGGTGTGTAAATCGGGATGTCAGTTTGCTTTGCCAGCCATTCACCAAATTGCGGACTTTCCAGCCTGCGTCGATGGATGTCGTTTGAATGGTGGATGTCAAAGCACGCGGACGCACGCTTAACCCAGCCCTGTATAACCTGATTATTGAAAATCCAAATATCTATTTCGTTATTAAGGTACGGCGCATCTTCTCTGGTGTTGGGATGCGTGCCAACGATTGCAACTGTGGAATTCAAAGCAGAAACCTTTCTGCCCTCCCGTATTTTGCGGGAGGGCATTAGTAAAGAACGTTACGCGGCGCGGACAATCGGAAGGGCGACCACATCAATGGCGATAGTTCCACCGGTGGAGGTAGTGCCAGTGTAGCGGGTGCGGACATAGCGGTAATTCACCGCAACATCGAAGTACGTGGAATAGCTCACGGCATTAGCCGCAAGTGCAAACGTGGCAGTAGAACCGTCAGCGCCGTACGCTTGCGTGAAACTTGCGGTTGACGTGGTAGCGCACTCTTCAATCACTAACCCGCCGAGGGCATTGCCCAAAGAGGTTGACGAAGTAATGACAGAAACCACGAAGCGCACTTCCCGTTTACCAACGGGGAAGTAGTCGGCAAGGTCAACTGCGGTTTCAACGGCGGTACTTGTCGCACTTGACAAGAGCATTGCCTTAGTGACACTTACGGGCAAAACAGAACGGGAATACATTTTATTACTCCTTTAGGCGATTATCTCGCCCCTACCACGCGGTAGGGGCATTATCTCCGCCTGATAATAGATTAGGTGCTGGACAGCAGCTTCATCTTCCAGTAGTGAACAAGGTCGCCGCCTGTGCGTTTCCGCATGTAAACCACGACCTGATCGCGCAAGCCGTACACCTCACGGAACACTTCCACCGAAAGACCAACGCGGTCAACGATGTAATAGCCGCGCATGTCACCGAGGGCAAGGTAATTGCCGCTGGTGATGGGCGTTCCCATGAATTGATTCTTTGCGATACCGTATCCAAGCAGGCTTGCGGCATTGCCGTTCATGAAATTGGGATAGGCTTCGCCAAGTCCCCACTGCGGGAGGGTCGAAGTGCCAGCATTGACGGAGCGAAGGGCGCTGTATGTGGCTTTCGAGCCGTACCATTTCGCGTTTGCTTCGTACTGCGGAGGCAGATTGGCTTCGACGCCGATAACGCCAGTCGTAGCACCGCCCCACGCAATTGTGGTAGTCCCTGAGTAGAACAGGTTGCCCCAATAGGTGACGCCCGCAACGGCGCTATAGGTGCTGTACGCAATACCCATTGACGGGTGATTAATAAAGCCTCGCGGCTGTCCTGCGCCAGTCCCAGCGGATGATGTGCCAGTGAAGGCGGCCTCTTCACCGAGGGCAAAGGCTTCGCCGCCCAATTCGGTGATGTATCCGAGAATGTCGAAACTGTTATCTTCCAACTGTTCACGGGTCAGGATGATTGCAGCGGTGGCAAGATGCACGGGGATATTGATTTGCCCTGCAATCGGGTTGGTCGCTTCGGTGAAATCGCTGGTGGAGGGATTGCTACCGCGCCAAGAGAAGCGGACGCCGCTGGTGAACAGGTTGGCGTAGGTGTCATCACTGGTCGAGCCGTTGTAATTCACAGCGGGGAAAGTAATGTGGTCAGTACCAGTCGTGTACACACTCGCATTCGGGCGGACGCTGGACATGGTTGCGATCTTCTTGACCAGTTCGGGGCGGAAATCGGGGGGAAGCCAGAAGCCGCCCGAAGGGTCAGAACCTTCGTTCAAAATCTTCATGGCGTCGCCCTTCATGGTCTTTTTTAGACCTTCGGCGCGGATGTACTCTGCAAACGAGTCTTTGTATCCGCCCGCCTTGAGAGCATCAAGTTTCTTTTGCCCCTGACTTTTGAAAGCGCCGTCAACGGCAAACATTTCGCCAGTCTTGGCATTCATGGTCACGCCGGGGATGTCGCCCTCGCCGTCCATTGCCTCACGCTGAAATTCGGCGGCACGCACAACCGAACCAGCCGACTCTTTACTCCAACCTTTGACGGCTTCCAGCTTGGCAATATTGTCAATCTGTTCCTTCAAGCTGGTTGCCTTTGCGGACAATTCCGCAAGTTTCTTATTCTCCGCATCAGTGGGAGCGCGGTCGCTGACATCTGCAATCAGCTTGTCCGCCTCTTCCATTACCGATTTGAGAGAGTTTTTCAATTGCTCTTTCATTGTAAACTCCTATAATTTAGATTTGAAAAGTTGTAACCGCTGTTTATTCCATTCCCACGCAGTAGCTAGTTGCGTATCTGGTAGCTGAATTCCAAGCGATTTGAAGTGCTCCACATTTCCAATCATGCGCGGCTCTGCGGGGCAGTCTGTCAAGGCAGAGGCAAACCAAGCCCATTCTTTCAGCCAGGTTGATTTACCTGTTTTTACTCTTTGTACATATTGCGGGGCGCTGTCGGATGAAGTACCCAGCACGCCTTTTTCTATCAGGGCGTCAATTGCTTTGCGGTATCTGTGCGCCCTGTCCAGTTTCGCGGTATACCAGCGACCTACCTCATCATCGCCCCATTCTGTAATCATGCCGATAATGGGCGTGTCTTTGAATTCCCCATCCTGCGCGTGATCCCACGTGAGCGGGCGGGGATTCATTCCTAATTTGTCATCCCAAAAATTGGTTGACTTTGTGAAATATTCCAGTTCCACGTCTGTCAGGGCATCACTGCCCCAAAGGAACGTATACCCTTTGATTTCATCGCGGGCGATATATTTCACTGCGGGGGAGAAGTCAAGCAGCCCAATGGATTTGACGTAATCCAGATTAATTGTCGGCTCTGGTTTGCTTGCCTCTACAAACTTTTGGTGTACCGCGTCTTTTAGTCCTTCCATGTTTTACCTCAAACAAAAAAGCCGCTGACACAAAGCACGGGGAAACCCGTTACTTCATGCCAGCGGCTACCAATAAGCCACTATCTTGGCGTTGTTAGTTATTTGGTTGACGGCGAGCGAGACTTGTACCGCTCATGATTTAAATGCAGATTTTCGTCTGTTTGCAGCATGGCTTTCATGCGCCGTCTACGCTAGTATAACACAAAATTTACTTTTGCAATTCCTTATCAAACACAATGCGCCCGTTATTGTCCAGCCGCTTCAACATCATAACATAATCCGATAATTCCCGTTCGCTCTTAGTCTGTTCGTCAAGAAATGGTATAAGAAACGCCTTAGTCTGCGGGTCTTCGGCTTCGTCCGCCACATAGCACAGCGTATTTATAGCCTGAGTGGTCATCTTTTCGCGCTGTAGGGCAAGCTCGAAATACAGCGCAAGGTCATCACCCGACGGGACGTTACACCCGTCTAACGCTGAAAACTGTGGCATTCCCAGCCTGTCTATGATGTACCCGCAGAACTTGTCCGCATGTTCCCGCTCCTCATTTGCGCTATGCTTCATAAACTTCGACGAACCATCCCAAAATACCACATCCAACGCGGCAGACAGGGCGTCATAAATTGCGGCGTTCTGCCGTTCCATTGTTAGTTGGTCTTGTAGGGCTTGCATAAGTATATTATTCATCTTCCTAATCCTTCCCCGCGTATATAGCGGGCAATCGCTTCGTCTATCGCTTTCATTGCGCCTTTCATGTTGTCTGAAATAACCTTGCTCACTGTGCGCCATCTGCCTTTGTGCATCCATGCCTGGTCGTAATCGCCTTGCACATACGGAGCATATTTTACCTTGTTTTGTATTCTTGTCTTCGTCTTATCTCCCCATCCAGATACAATCCAGCCAAAACGAAGGTTATACGTTCTTTTATATTTGGAACCAGACGGCGGAGGGGGATAATATTGCAGTCCCCGTCGCTCATTTCCAATCAAATATTTGGCGGCTTCGGTAGTGACCACACCACGCATACCAGCAGGTAACTTATCCAGCTTCGCCTTTATCCTGTCCAAATCCCTGACATTTACACTAATCATCTTATACCCAACTTTGCATAACGCTGACTTTTACGAGTAAGCCTTTCTGTTGTTGGCTCTTTACTGCAATCACATTTCCAGCCTCCACAAGTCAATTTTAGATTAGGCGCATTCTGCGGCTCATATCCGCTTTGTTCCCATTCAACAGCATAAGCCACAACTCCATTCAACTTTTCGCATTCTGGACAATGTTTTTCTGTTCTGCCTAATCGCCAAACTTCTTTGCCGCCCATCTGTAATTCGATAAGATGAACGCCATTGTTATAACTTTCATTGTATCGATTGGCCCACAATTGAACACGCTGCAATAATGGGGCAATCGGGGTTTTGTCTATTCTTGCGTCTACAATATCGCGGTAAAACTGGTCTACAAAATCATACTGTATAAGGATGTCGTTATCTGCGGCCTGTTGCAGAAAATACGGTAACGGCAAATCGTTGCCGTCATCCATCCAGGCGCGCTCGTATGCGTCATATAACTGTCCGCTGATAAGATTTGCTACAACGTCTATGAAATCGCCAGCAATCAACCCGTTATATGTGTTTATAACCAAACGCTCGAAAGCGTGAAGGAAGAAGTCGTAAGTCTTATATTCTGCCTGTTGTGTGGCGCACCCAATCCATCGCGCCTTACCTTTCAGGAATGGCACGATTTCAGGATGTGACTTTACAACAGCGCGGACAATCTGGTCAATCACCGCAAACAACCTCTAATCGTATGTATTCAGCGGGCGCAATCATCACCCATTCGCCAGTGGGGCGCGATAATTCACGCAACCTTACGCGGGAACCGATAGGCAATGTATAAAGCGGGCTTGCTTCGTCGCGAGGACTGCTCACAACCTGTACGGTCTCGCCCACCACGCCCCAGCGGGGCAACTGCCCGCCGTAGGTATTCAACGGCTTGCAGTGGACAGGCTCAATATAGGCGAACAGGGCAAACGCGATTACTAAAAGGTATTTCATTCTATCCTTTTCTCCACCACGCCAAAAGCGCAGCGGCTAATTCGTCATCTTCCTTTTGCTGCTGTGCTTCAATTTCAGCAAGCCTTGACATTTCCTTTTTTAGCCTTCCATCATTACTCATAGAATAGGAGGTGATTAGTTTCCCGCCGCCATAGCGTGGAGCAGGTGGGGCGTAGGCTTCCAGCAAAAGCAACATTATTCAAGCCATCCGCGCAATATACTCGTAGCTATTCCCGATACTGTAGAAATTCCACCCACGAATACATCAACCTTTTCAACTATCTTTATTGGCACTTCAAGGCCAATTGGAATTGTGCCGCCATGAGATATAATTTCCGCGAGCGGGTAAAATATGTTTTCAACCTTCACGCCCTTATTCTGATTGGCTCGAATGTAAAGGCGGCAATAATGCGTCTGGTTGGTTGCGTGACCAAATCCTAAATTAGCCTGCACGATGTATAGCGTCTTGCCCGCAGGAACGCAATAATACGAGTTACGCGCCCGTGTGTATGTAGCCGTGATGTATGAGTAAGTCACCGTCCCATCGGTATTGGTCAGGCTGATATTTCCTGTCGGTTTTCCATTCGCTCCTGCGCGGGTAACACGAAAGGCATTTACACGGAAAATGTTACTAGCCACAGTGTTGACGCGGGTTGTTCCTGTTGTTGCGTTAAGCGTAACGGTTTCGGATTTCTCTAAAAATGTCGTATCTTCGATGTAATCAATCGTTACTTGTTGCGCTCCCGCGCCACCTGCAAGGTCAACCGTTGCGCTACTTGACGCTACAGCCATTTGTATCCCACCAGCGGCTGGGTAGGCGTATGCGCCAGCCTTTGACCAGACAGGACTTTCTGTGGTTGTCATGGTCGGGGTAAAACCTATCTTCTCCCAAGAGGTATGATTAGATACGTTCCCCTCTGCAATATCGTAAAGATAAGGCGTAGATGAAACACGCGGCTTGTTGTTGACATGCTTTACACCATACAAGGCGCCCGCTTCATCGACAAACTTCAATCCACCCGTGCCAGCTAGTAAAGCGTTTAGGGATGTTTGTAGCGCGCTAGTAGCCGCGCCCGTCGGAAGTGGAAGTGATGTCGCACTAATCGGTTGCGTAGCACCACTCCCATCAACTCCCAGCAATGTGCCGTCTTTTGGATTTCTAACCACCACCACCTGACGGGTTGCGCCGCTATTGTCCTCTGTGTCAATCTCCAACCCCTCTGGCATCGTAGCGGGATTTCTGGATTGGTATCGGGCTGTTGTCATTCGTCCTCTATTTCATAAGAGCCGTTGGAAAGTTTCTTTACGGTCGCCTTTGTCTTTTTGGTTGGTACGATTACATTCACCTGTTTATCATGTCATGACATTGGTAACAGACGGAACAGGCACGGTGTTTTCAACGTTCACAACGGGAGCGGGGACATTGACGGTAATCTTTGCCTCTGGTTGTGAGGGTAAATGCGAGTGGACAGTAACGGGCGGCATGGTGATATTCATGACGGGCGGGTCTTTTTGTTCAACAGCTTTGTTGATCGCCTCTGCCAGAATAATCAAATCTGATTTGTAGGTGGTTTCTACTTCCACAAACTCGCTGATTAGTTCCTGCCGTTCTTGTTCGTCATGGTACTTGAATTGAAACGCCGAAATATCAACCGACTTACCTTCCTTCACTCTCTGCTTGGCAAACTTGCGGAATTTCTGTACCTCACCGTCGCGGGCGTCCTGCTTGGCTTGGTCCTCCTTGTCCTTTGGCTCTTTGCCTTCCTCATCTTTGCCAAGTGGGGCTTGTCCAATCATCGGGATGGGGTCTTCCATAAAGTCATCCCCTTCGGGGACAGCCTTTGCGCCAATCTCTTTCCGCGCTTCGTTTTTGGTGAATATCTTAGCTTTGAACAGTTCAACCGCCCGCTTAGTCTGTGCGTCCCTGTCCTCTTTGAGCGCGTATACTTCGGTGATGTCGAATTCGACATAATAGTCTTCGGAGTCATCCACGTAAATCGGTAACATCTGCGTACCAATTGCGGAAGCATCCGAACGCCACGCGGGAAGCACCCAGTTGTAGTACCAGTCCTTTTGTGCCTGTGCTTTGTTGTTGTAACTGGACACGTCAAGCCCCGCACGCGCATCCGCCACGATGGGGGACATTTTGAAGGCATTACAGATACGGCTTTCCGTGCGGGCGTCCAGTTCTGGAAATGCCATGTCGCGGAAGTTCATCTGCATGGATGTATACTCAGCACCTTCACCCAAAATAAGCGGGTCTGCCCAATTCTCCGCCCCTCCATGCTGCGCCCGCCATCGCTTGCGATAGTCCTCTGCCTGATTAGCGTCAATCGTTTGCGCTACGCTGATAAGTCCTGCAAACTTCGCACCGTGCTTTACAAAGTCATTCAGGAAAAACGTCATGGCGTTATCGAATTCGATTTGTGGGAACGCCTCCATGAGCGGGGAACGGAAGCGCACGCGGTCTGACAGCGGGTCAAAGTTTTCGCCGTCGCTAAAAAACAGGATATTAGGCTTCCCGTCCTTGCGCTTGAAAGGTATATCCATCGGCGCAAGTCCATACGGCTGATAGCGAATTGCCCGTAATGGTTCCTGCTGTCCGCGCAAGAATGAACACCAGTAAGGCGTCATGTACCATAGGGCAATAGGCTCATCCATGTTATTGTATTCGATTTCAAACGCACAGAATCCCGCAATGTCCTGAATAATGCGCTTCATCTGAATAAACAATTCCCATGTCATGTGGGGGGCGGGGTTGGGGTTTGCCAGCAGCTTTACAAGGGCGTGATTTACCTGTTCTTCGTCATCGCCGCTTTGTACATCCCTCATGACCCTGATATGCGCCTGTGCTTGTGCGCTTGCCCGAAGTTGAATAACGGAATAAGCAAATTCATTGGCGCGGTATCCCTGCTGTGCAAGTGTGTATGAATTGGGCGTGATGTACGCGGGAGAACTTACTTCAACGGGATTATAAAATGAGGCATAAGCCTGCCCCTTTCGCAGTCCTACCTGCTGCCCTATCGCGGGTGTGTATCGCTGTTGCTGTAATAGTTCATCAAGATATGACATAGCCTCACTTCCTCCAGAACTGCCACCATTTCTTTATCGCTTCCAGGCTCAAAATGTTTTGCTCCAAGTCCTGCAAACTGTCATCAATAAATCGCACCTCGCCGCCGACTCTGCGGGCGGTGTCACAGGCTACTTTCTTTTCAGCAAACGAAACGACGCCCTTAGAGCCGCGCAACCAGCCAGTACCGCGAATCCAGATGCCGTAAATCATTTCTTCCTGTTCTCTTTCTGCCGCTCGTAATATAGCGCACAAATATCGTCAAATAATTTGCGGTCTGCTACGCCGCTATTCGGAAAAGCCTTGTCCCTGTTTTCCTTCCGCGTCATGTCCCCATATAGTGCGATAA
>ERZ869925.923-NODE-923-length-16087-cov-10.030813_pt1 | contig 16087 bp, 22 predicted proteins | sample MGYA00579311_ERZ869925 | MGnify/ENA primary metagenome ERZ869925 (study PRJEB32216, sample SAMN09231817) | wastewater metagenome | place: USA: Maryland | collected 2016-07-30 | study: EMG produced TPA metagenomics assembly of the PRJNA472060 data set (Reclaimed...
GCCAATCTGGATATTTCGCAAAACTCAAGGGGAGGGGTGTCAATGGCTGGCGGACGGCCACCTAAGACTAAGCAACTGAAGAAGTTCGAGGGCAATCGCAGCCGTCGTGACCTCAATTACGACGAACCGGAAGGGCTGGGCGTTCCTCGCATGCCAGGCGACCTCGACCCGGTAGCGGCCGATTGCTGGGATGCCCACTTGAGCCAAGTAGTTGCCAACGGGGCCGGGTCTGGTGACTCGCTTCGGATTGGCGGTATGTGCTTTTGGTTTAGTCGTTTCAAGGAATTCGCAGCGATCTCTGCCGAAGAGAAAGACCCGAATAGAAAGGTGATGTTCCTTAATTCATGCGGCACGGCCTGGAACAACTACAGCAAGGCGGCGAGTGCGTTCGGCATATCGCCAACGGATCGTGCCCGAATGCGAACCGACCCGAAGAAAGCCACTAGTGACTTCGACTCCGACGTAGCAAAGAACGCCTAATGACCAAGAGCTTGCCTCAACTTGTTGCCGATGCGAAGGCCGAAGGCTGGTCCGAATGGATCAAGACCGAAGCCGACGAACGCGCCGTGCTGAACGGTTGCTGGTTCGACGTTCCGTCCGCAGAACACTGGTGCAAGTTTATCGAGAAATGGTTCAAGCACACGCGGGCACCGCTGATTGGCAAGCCTTACTTGCTCTTAGACTGGCATCGCAACGGCGTCGTCATGCCCATCTTCGGATGGAAGCGGAGCAGAGAGCGACCGGAGCTAAGACGATTCACGAAGGGTGACGTGTTCGTTGCCAAGAAGCAAGCCAAGAGCACGCTATGCGGGGCGCTGTGCGATGCGTTCTTACTGAAGGGGCCACCGAGAACCGAAGTTTACGGAGTGGCTCATAGCAGCGAGCAAGCGGGGGTTATCTATCGTGAAGCCGCGGCGTTCGCCAAAAGCTCGCCGGAACTCAGCACGCGGTTAAAGTCCATCGACACCAACAAGCGGATTGTCTACGCGGACAAGGGCAGCTTTTACCAAGCGCTTGCCGGTGAAAACGGAGCCCGTAGCGCGGAAGGCATCATCCCCTCGATGATTCTGTTCGACGAAATCCACGTCCAGCGTGACCGCACCTTATACGACGCCTTGGCCTATGCCTGCCTGGCAACCGAGAACTCGCTATTCCTGTCGGTATCAACGGTCGGCGTGGCTGATGAGACGACCATCTGGTGGGAACAATACTCTTACGCGAAGGGCGTCATTGATGGAACGATTGTTGATGACTCACGCTTTGCTTTTATTGCTCAAGCCGACGAAGGCTGCAAAGACTCGGCAGAGATGCGAGCCGATCCCGTGCAATGGCGGAAGGCCATGCCAGCATTGGGTGTCACCGTGCAAGAGGCGGCGGTAGCTGCTGCGGTTCGTGAAGCTGAGAACAGCCCGGCCAAGCTCAACAACCTGTTGCGGTACGTGTTTAACATTCCAACGGCACAGGTGGAACGGGTTATCCCAATCGACAAGTGGAACGCTTGTGCTGGGGACTTGCCCGATTTAACGGGGCGGCACTGTTTCGCGGGGCTGGACGTGGCGAGCCACGAAGACTTAACGGCACTGGTGCTCTACTTCCCACCGATTGGCGATGAAACCAGGGGGTATCTGAAATCGTTCTTCTGGTGCCCGGAAGACAAGATTCGTGAGCGGACAATGAAGCAGATGGCCCACTACACGCAATGGGCGAACGACGGGCACTTGCTCAGCACACCGGGTTCTCGCATCGACGGGCAAACCATCATTGCCAAATTGAACGAACTCAAAGAACAGTACCACATCGACGAGTTATTGTTCGACCCGTGGGGTGCTGATGAGATCATCAACGGCGTCCAGTTCGATATCGAGTGTCTTTCAATTCAGCAAGGCCCAGTCGGGATGGCTGGGTTCTGTAAGACGTTCTTAGATTGCATCATCGGAGGCAAGTTCGTTCACGATTCCAACCCGGTGATGACGTGGTGCTGTGCGAATGCGGCGGGGGAATCTAAGCCTGACGTGGTTTGGTTCAGCAAGAAGAAGTCGGCCGAGAAGATTGACGGGGCGATCGCGGGAGCGATGGCAGTGGGACGCGGGGTTACTAAGCCAGTTCAGAGCACGGACGCGGAATTTTTCCTGATCTGACGACGGGACACACCGCCAACCAAGGGGCCAATCAGTGAACGTAAAAGACGCCATCATTTCAACCGCTCGCTGGTTCGTGACCGGACGTAGTTCCTTGGAGAATCCGAGCACGCCGCTAGACCCGGACTACGATTCGAGCTGGAACGGATTGAACTACCACTCGCGCGGGTCGGCTGGTGTGCGTGTCACGGCCGAACGGGCGCTTGGCTTCCACCCGGTGCTGCGTGGTATCGACTTGCTATCGAGCACGGTCGGCAAACTTCCATTGCATCGGCTGCGAAAGGTCGAAGGCGGCACCGAGCACGACACGACGCACACGACCTACTTCAAGCTGCTCAATCGTCCGAGTGCTGAAATGTCGGCGCTCACCTGGAAGAAGACGATGGAAGCTCACCGCATCATGGAGGGGAACGGGTACACGTTCTGCCGGCGCAATGGCGGGGCACAGATTACCGAGTTCGTGCTACTCGACCCGACGCAGACGCACCCCGTGCGGTTTAATGGCGAACTGTTTTACGTCACATATACGGCCAACGGCTCGCCTCAGTTCATGAGCCGCACGGACGTTATCCACATCAAGGCATTAAGCCGCAATGGGCTTGTGGGGCTGCCGCTGTGGCAAGTCGGCAATGATTCCATCGGGGCCGGCATTGCGACCATCGAATACGGCGGCCGCTACTTCCGAAACAATGCCATCCCGGCCATCGTGATTGAAGTCCCCGAAGCGATGAAAGACCCGGCCAAGGTCGAGGCACTAGCCAAGGGTTGGAACAAGATACATCAGGGGATTGAGAATTCGCACAAGACCGGGGTGCTCACGAACGGTGCTAAAGCCCACGTGCTGACGGCCACCTCGAACGACGCCCAGCTTATTGAGCAAAAGAAGTTCTCGATTATCGAAGCTGCGAACATTCTAGGTTTGCCACCGCATAAGCTCGGCGACGGAAGCCGCACAGCCTACAACTCGCTCGAACAAGAGAACCAATCCTTCCTTGACGACTGCTTAGACTGGCGGCTGGTCGATTGGGAGCAAGAGCTTTGGGATAAGGTGCTCACCGAAAAAGAGAAGGCGGACGACAGCCACGAAATCATCTTCGACCGCAAGCAGCTCTTGCGGGCCGACATCACGGCCAAGGGGCAATACCTTTCACTGGCCGTTGGTGGTCCGTGGATGACGGTTGACGAAGCCCGACGTTCGGAAGGAATGAACGACCGACCGGGCGAAGAGGGGGATGTGCTCTACAGCCCAGTTACGGCAGCACAGACACCAGACCCGTCGCAAGCCAATACCGACCCGAACGCCACGCCTGGAACTGCAAACGCTGGCGTCGTGACCGATATCACTCTAAACGGTGCCCAGGTCGAATCGGCTCGCAATGTTCTCCTAGATGTTCAGCTTGGGCATATCGCTGACACGGCTGCCATTGAATTGCTGGTTGGCATTGGAATCGAGCGGCCACGTGCTGAAGCAATGGTGGCGGCACAGCTAAAAATTCCGCCGCCAGTGGTTGACCCCGCTGCGGCACCAACTCCAACGGTAGCCCCGGCAGCGCCAGCGGCTAAGGCCCGCCAAGAGATGGTCGACTTAGTTTCGCATTCTTGCCGACGCATGGCAGACCGAATTGCCAAGAGTGCCCAGCGTGCCGGCAAGAAGCGGGCCGGCTTCACGGACTGGATTGATTCGATTAGCGACGACCACTCTGCCGTGATCGTTGCCGAGTTCACGCCACCGCTGAACGCCTGTCGTGCGGTCTGCGGAGTTGACATCGCTCCCAATGACTTAGCCCGACAGCTCATCGGCATCGCCTCACGCGACCTAGGAGAGCTTGCAGATAAGGCCACCTATTCTGGCCTGGAAGGCGCAGTCAACGAATGGGCAACACGATTCACGGGGCCATCGGTTGAAAAACTGGTCGGCCAACTATTCACGATTCAAAATGAGGACCAATCATGAGCACAGTCGAACGGCGATTTGTCGCCACGGATAACGCGGTAGGCATTGAAGAGCGAGCAGGCGAACCTTCCAAGATCACAGGCTATGCGTCCGTGTTTTACGATGGCTCACGCGGCACCGAATACGAACTGTGGGAAGGCGTCTCGGAACGCATCGACCCGAAAGCGTTCGACCGGGTGCTAGCCGATGGTGAAGATGTGGCCGCGCTTTTCAACCACGACCCGAACCAACTATTGGGGCGGCGCTCGGCCGGTACGCTCAAGCTGGAAGTTTTCTCCAAGGGCTTGCGATACACCATCCCAGCCGAAGACACGCAGGCCAGCCGAGACGTGCTTTACAACATCCGCAAAGGCAACTTGAACGGCAGCTCGTTTTCATTCACGGTCGCCAAGGAACGCTGGGACAAGACGCCAACTGGCGAAGTGCGGACCATTGAAGAGGTGGGGCGATTGCTGGACGTTGGCCCGGTGACGCATCCAGCTTATTCGGGGACTTCTACCGGAGTCCGTTCGGCCGGCGACATCGTAGAAGCCCGTTCCAGCTACGACGCCTGGAAAGCCGCACAAGTGCCCGTGGAAATCACCGAAGAGCGTGTCGAAGAAGTAGCCACGCTATCGCCTGAAGAAGTCCTAGAGCGTTTGGCGAGCTATGCCAAGCGGGCTGCTGAACTGGAGGCGTGATGCCAATACCCGACGAAGACGGATTCGACGACCACGAAGGCGAAGACCACCCGATTAATGTACCGCTGTAGGAGTGTAGCGTGTGCGCATTCGCATTCTGGGGAAATACTGGACGTTCCGATTCGTTCCCAATTTGGGAAAGAATCGCGGTACGTGCGGGCATCCTGAGTCACCAGAAAAGCAAATCCTAGTCGGGCAGGGATTGCGCGGAGAGGCGTTGCTGGAGGTGGTTATCCACGAAGTCTTGCACGCTGCCAACTGGCACCTAGACGAAGAGTTCGTGACCGAGTTTGCCAGCGATGTCGCTCGCATTCTGCGGCACAAACAGATTTGGAAAAGGATCACGGATGGCGAAGAGAGTAAATGACAAGCCGCTCGGCATCGTCGCGGAGATGATGGCTAAAGCCAATGGACTGGCCGCCCAACTAAAGGCCGAAGCCGCGAAGCGTACCAAGGCAGCCCTAGAACCTGATGAGTTCATGGCGTTGATTCGTCGTGGACGCATCACAACCAAGCAGCTTTGCGAAAAGACGGGCGGCACCGAACGCCAAGTCATGGACGCCATCCTAAAGGTACAGGGTCGCGGCTACTTGCTAAGCCAGTTCGGAAACGATTGGGAGCTTGTTAAGGCCCCGCCCCATCACGACCAGAAGCGTGACACGTACACCAGTCGCAAAGATGGGACGTACCTATTCGGATTCTCCAGCGACCAGCATTTGTGCAGCAAGTACGAACGCCTTGACGTACTCAACAGCCTCTACGACCACTTCGCCGACCAAGGGGTCGACCGGGTATTCAATGCCGGCAACTGGATCGACGGAGAAGCCCGGTTCAATAAGCACGACTTGAAGGTCCACGGAATGGACGCCCAATGCTGGTACATGGCGGAACACTATCCGCAGCGGCCCGGCATCGTCACCTATTCGATTGCTGGCGACGATCACGAAGGATGGTACGGCCAACGTGAAGGAATCGACATTGGCAAGCACGCCGCCGACATCATGCGGCAAGCTGGCCGCAAGGATTGGGTGAACCTTGGCTACATGGAAGCGTTCACGGACCTGGTGCATTACAAGACCAAGGCGACCTCGCAGCATTTACTGATGCATCCGGGCGGCGGCTCGTCCTACGCGGTGAGCTATCGACCGCAGAAGATCATCGAGAGCCTGTCTGGCGGCGAGAAGCCGGCGATTCTCGGCATCGGCCACTATCGCAAGATGAGCTTTAATAGTTTCCGCAACGTGTGGGTCTATCAGTCGGGAACGTGTGAGGATCAAACGATCTTCATGCGAAAGAAATCACTGGAGGCACACGTAGGTGGAGGCATTATTAAAGCAACCCAAGACCCGGAGACGGGCGCCATCATCGCCTGCCGTATCGAGTTCTTCCAGTATTTCAACGCCGGCTATCACAACAACCGATGGAGCAGCGCGGGGAGCGTTAATCTTGTGCCAAGGGGAGCATGAAGTATGCCAGGAATGCATCCGGCTGCGTGAGACATTGGCATTAAGAGAGCGTGAGCTAGCAGCCTATCGTGAGATTCTACCAGGCAGGAAGTTTTGCTCGGATGGTCGCCTTGAATATATCAACGGAACGGAGGAGCGACGATGACACCAGAGGCACAGAAGTCTGAGCACGACCCGGAGTTTGAGCTTTTCTTAGAGGAGATGCGACTGCGTGACGAAATGGAGATCGACCGGCTAATCATTGATGCGCTGTGGTCTGGCGACATCGACGGAACCTAGGAGTGGAGCGATGGCACGTAGGGGAACGCCGCTGGCTGGAAACGTCCGCGAAGCAATCAGGGAGCTTGTCGAGAAGTCGCCAGACCCTATGTCGTTTCGCTCTGTGGCTCGCAAGCTGGGGCTGTCTGGTCACACCGCCAAGAAATACTGGCCGCGAAGTTTGCGCACTTCGCTTGAACATGGCACGGCCTAAACCGTAAGGTACTAAGAACAACTTAATTACCGCTCGGATTCAAGGCGCGCCAAGTCACGCCACGAAACCTTGCGTAGAGCTAAGCCTGAACGCTGCCAAGTCGGCGGACAGCTTGCTGGTGAACGTGTTTTGTACTTACACAAAGCCACGTCGCCGGTGGGTTATCCGCCGCGATCTATTTAAGCAGCGCGGCAATCGTCCCTTCGGCGGCATAGCCCCGAAGGACTCCCAGAACGATGGCCGACCTCATTACCGCCAAGCAGCTCCGCGAAGAGCGGGCACCGCTGGCTCACCAAATCCGTGAACTGAACGACAAGGCGCAAGCCGAACAACGCTCCTTCACCTCCGAAGAGGAAGTGAACTGGGGCAAGATGAACCGCGACTATGATTTGCTGACGCAGCGAATCAGCATGGCCGAACGTGCCGAGAAGATCGTGATGGAGCAAGCCGCTCCCATCGAATCGCTCGGCGAAAAGCGCCAAGAGGTTCCGGGCCGCGAAAACTTCGACGGTCGCAAGCATCAAGAGGCCGAAGCTCGCAAGCAGGACGGCAACAGCGAAGAGCAGCGGTCGCTTGCCATCCAAGCCTGGATGCGTGCTCAGATGGACCTCGACCTGAAGCCCGAGCACCAACGTGCTTGCGAGCTTACCGGCGTGCGTCCGCACAAGAAAGAGCTGGACATCGCTCTGCGGCGTGATTCCTACTCGAACATCCGCCGCGAATTCCGTTCGCTCTCGACTCAGGGCGGCTCGCGTGGAAACTTCCTCAACCCGACTGGGTTCGTCGATAACCTCGAACTGGCCATGCTGCAATTCGGTGGCGTGCGACAGGTCGCGGACGTGATGCGAACCACGGACGGCAACGATATGCCGTGGCCGACCTCGAACGACACGTCGAACAAGGGCGTTCTGATTGGTGAAAACACCCCACAGAACACCACCACCGATCCGTCGTTCGGCCAGGTCATCTTCCGGGCCTACAAGTGGTCTAGTGCGATGGTTCTGGTTCCCTACGAACTGCTGGAAGATTCGGCGTTCGACTTGGCTAGCACGTTGGGCTCGATGCTCGGCGAGCGGCTGGGTCGCATTCAGAATCAACACTTCACCACGGGCACCTCGGCAGGTCAACCGAACGGTATCGTCACTGCGGCGACCACCTATGCGGCGGCTGCTGCCACGTCGATCACCTTCGACGACATCATCAACCTCAAGCACGCTGTGGACCCGGCCTATCGCAATGGCGGCGTCTTCATGTGCCACGACACCATCTTGTCCAGCATCCGTAAGCTGAAGGACGGCAACGGTCGCTATCTCTGGTCGAACGGTACGCAAGTCGGCGTGCCCGATGCCTTGGATGGCAACGTCATCGTCAACAACCAGGACATGGATTCGACCATTTCTAGCGGCAAGAAGACTCTGCTCTTCGGCCAAGCCTGGAAATACAAAATCCGAGACGTTGGCGATGTTCGTCTGCGTCGTCTGGAAGAGCGGTATGCCGACAGCGATCAGCAAGGCTTCGTGGCCTTCGCTCGCGGCGACGGCAATTTGCTCGATGCGGGTACGCACCCGGTCAAGGTTCTCACCCACTAAGGCTGAGCCATGAAAGTCAGGATACTCACGGGGATGGCTGGTGTCGGAATTGATTGGTGGGATGGCGACGTTGTTGAGGTGACTCACGACGAAGCCGAACGACTCATCAAGGCCGGGGCAGCCGAGCGTTATCAAGAAACCGAAATCGAAACGGCGGAAGTAGGACCAACCGAAACCGCCGCTCTTAAATTCAAACCACGTCACAGGAGACGATAGAGATGTCTTACATTTCAGAACGAACTCAGCCAATTCTGATGGCTAACATGGTGGCCGGCACCAGCTACACCGTAGCCAATTCGGCGTCGGTCAATCTGGCGACCTATCAAGCTGACAGCTTGTTCGTCGTGGCTACCATTTTGGCGAGCACGGGCACCGGATTCACCATGACGGCGCAAGGTGGTGCGACTACTTCGGCCTTGGGCGCGTACTGTGCCGTTCCGGGTTCGACGGCCACGCTCGTTACGTGTGCCACCACGGTCACGGGCGGCAAGGTTCTCTATATCGACATGAAGAACGTGCCGCATCAGTACGTCGGCGTCAAGCACACCGGCCTGGGCGCGGTCAGCGGTTCGATCGTGGGCTATCCCTACGATTCCAAGTTGCAAGTCGTGCCGATGTCGGCTGACCTTGCTTCGACTGTTTCGGGCGCTGGCCCCTACGTGATTGTTAATCCCACCACCGCCTAAAAGCAGGAGCTTTGACCTATGACCGCAGACGCAACATACGGTCAGGGCGTGGTGAACATCCGACAGGATGGGAACCTTTACGTCCCGACTGCAAAAACCGCCAGCATCGAAAGCGGCGGCGCACTACTCGTTGAAACGGGTGGGCAATACGCCGTGCCTGTCACGGTGTTAGCCACTACGGTTGCCACCGTGTTTCCGAACTACGGCCTCGTCGTCATGACTTCGACAGCCAACGGCATTCACACCTTGGCAGCGCCTTCGCGTGCTGGCTTGGAAGTGACGCTGGTTAATTCGGTGCATGGCGCCACGACTGTTACCAAGGCAATCACGGCAACGGGGGCCACCATTACTGGCGGCACTACCGGCACCACCACGATTGCAACTTTCACGAGCGCGATTCAATCGCTGACGCTTATCTCAACTTCTACTGCCAATTGGCACGTCAAGTCGAACGTCAGCTCGGTCGCGTTCAGCTAGTCCCCGTGTTCCGGCTCGGGGTCGGAGTCTATAGCTTCGGCCCCGAGCTTTTACAGCTAACGCCAAGGGAGGTTTTGAATCGTGACGCTTAATGGAACACTTAATCGAATGACGCCTGGGGAAGCGTTTGCCGAAGCGGAATCACCGCAAACGGCCATCAAGAAAATCGCCATTGTCGGCCGCGCCCCTTCTTCTATGAACCTGGCTCCCTTCGACGACCACGAATGGGAAATCTGGTCGCTGTCGAATGCCGCTTCTCTCAACCTCATCAAGCGATGGGACCGCTGGTTCGAGCTGCACAACCTTGACGAAGGCGTCAAGCGCTGGGGGGCAGAGTACAAGGAATGGCTAGCCAAAGACCACGGCAAGCCGCTGTACATCAGCTCCGCGAATCCGCTCGCACCCTATGGAACGCCTTATCCGTGGGAGCAGGTGTTCGCCAAGTTCGGCCGCTACCTCAATAACTCCATTTCGGAAATGATTTGCCTGGCTGCCATCGAAGGGGCCACGCATATCGGGCTGTACGGCGTCGACATGGCGCAAGCCGACTTGGCGGCCCACGATGGAAACGGCGAATACCAGCATCAACGCCCAAGCTGCGAATACCACCTTGGCATTGCTCGCGGCATGGGGATTGAAATTATCCTTCCCGAAGAATGCGACCTGCTGAAGTGTGCTCGCATCTACGCCTATCACGACGACGAAGGGAACTTGTTCCGCAAGAGCAAGGCCCGCAAGAAAGAATTGCAGCAGCGGCAGCGAGAAGCTCAGCAGAACGTCGCCAACCTCAAAGCTCAATTGCAGCAATGGGAAATGACGGTCGCCAAGTTCGAGGGCGCTCTTGAGGATAACGATTACTGGCAACGGAGGGTGCAATCGTGAGCAGCTATTCACGCACCGTCGCACCATCGCTGGAACCTGTCACGCTGGCCGAACAAAAGGACCACGCACGCATTCTGCACAACTACGAAGACACGGCGATTGAAAGCCACCTCGAAGACGCCCGAGACGCAGCCGAACGCTACCTCGGTCAATCGTTCGTGACGCAGACGTGGGAGATGAAGTACGACTGCTGGCCACGGCCCTGCAAGCACAACCCGTTTCAGGCGATCGAAGTTCCCTATGGGCCTTTGCAGTCGGTTAGCGAATTGAAGTACGTCACGACCAGCGGTTCCACGGTGGTTATGACGAGCACGCAATACATCGTCTCTACGGGGCCAGTAGGCCGCGTGTCACCACCCTATGGCCAGAGCTGGCCGATTGCCCAAGTGCGACCGGATGCGATCACGCTGACTTGTGTGCAAGGCTACGGCGGACCAGCGGCCAGCACGGATGCCACCATCTCGGTCGAAGCGGTTCCCAAAACCATTAAGCGAGCCATCAAGATTCACGCGCAGTACCTCTACCAGAATCGAGACGATGACGTGTCGGTGCCCAAGGTAGTTCAGTCGCTCTTGGATGGCGTCAGCTTCAATTCCTATCAGACCCCGAGCCCGGACGCCTACTAATGAGCACGGCTACCGAATCAACAGTGCGTGAGCGGGTGGCGGCGGTCGGCTATGACTTTTACGTCCAGCAGAAAGACACCATCTTTTGGTGCCCGCTGTGTGGTGATGGTGGCGGCATATCGCGATCATCCGAAGACCGCTACGGATTCGGCGCGACGACAATGCAATGCCGTTCATGCGGGTTCCTGTACCTGTCTAACCGCCTCACGCGAGAAGGCTACGCGGACCTTTACGCCCACTGGTATCGACCACTCGTCAACGCCTTCTCGGGATTTGAAACCACCATCGAACAACTCCAAGAGCATCAGGTGCTTTATGCGCAGGCGATGGCGAATGCGTGCTCGTCGTTGGCAGCGAAGCCCTATCGGCGGACGGCATTGGACATCGGCGGGTCAACTGGCGTGTTCGCGGATGAACTACGCAAGCGGTGGGGATACCGCGTGGCTGTACTCGACCCAGCGCCCGACGAACTGGCCAAAGCGACTGACCGGGAATTTGAAGTCATTCCGGGGCTGGTCGAGGACTTTGACACGGATCGTCAGTTCGACCTGATTTCCATGATTCAAACAGTGGACCACCTGCTAGACCCGGTGGCCGCACTAAATAAGGTTCACAAGTGGCTATCGCCGCACGGCGTGTTCCTGATTGACTTCGTGGACTACACGGTGATTGCCAATGCGTTCGGCATCGAACAAGCAATCAAGATTGACCACCCGCTTTATTTCACGGCTAAGACCGCAGAACTACTGCTCGCCTTAACTGGCTTCGAGCCGCTAGTTGCTGGCCGCACGCCAGACGGTCGACACATGGTCTACGTCTGCCACAAGGTGCCACCGCTCAGCTATGCGGAGGTTTCCAAATGAGCCTACCTGCCGGCAAGCGGTCAACCTACCTCACGGTTTGGCGCGATGCGTCCACGATTCCAAGTTCGACGGCAGACACCGGCCAGATGGTCGAGACTTCGGTGAAGGTCTGCAACGTGTGGGGCGAATTGAAAGCGGCGATTCCCGGTCCTAATGCCGTGTCCGTGAGGGGCCAGAGCGAAACATGGAATGGCTATCACGTCAACGTCGACGCCAAGTACATCGTGACGATTCCTTACACGCCCGACATTGAAGCCACGGATTACTTTACCGAGTTATTTCGCGGCACCACGTATCGCTACAACATCGCGGGCGCGGCACTGTTCAACGGCAACGACATGATTTTTGCGGTATCTCTGGTGGCCTAATGTCGATCAGCACCAACCTCAGAAAATACCTGCTCAGCAAATCGGCGATTACTTCGCTGGTTGGTACGCGGATGTTCCCTCGCAAGATACCGCAGAAGAACTCAGCCTTTCCGGTAATCGTCTATCGCATCGTAAGCCAGGACGCCGCCCATCACTTAGCGGGCGGGGCTGGCTACGCGGGAACTCGCATTCAATTAGACGTGTACTCGGAAACGGAAACGGAAACGGACGCACTGGCCGAAGCGATTCGCAACCAGATGCAAGGCTACTCGGGAGCAATGGGGACGGCTTCGGTTACGTCGGTGGTCTTGAAAAACTCTCAAGACCTCTACGAACCTCCGCAGGATAACTCGGACACGGGACTGTACCGAAATTCCACGGACTATTGGCTGCGCCACGACATGGCGGTGCCGACCTTTGCTTAAGGAGATGAGACATGGCAGGTAATCAAGGCGTTAAGGGTGCGACCCTCTACATGACGGGGCCGACCACGGCTTTCGTGCAAGTCGGGCAGGTTCAAACGCTCGATGCGCCCGGAATGAAAGTCGGCAAGCGCGACGTGACGCACCTTTTGAGCGCGACCAAGGAATACGAAGTCACGATCGGCGACCCGCAAGAGTTCAAGTTCACGGTGATCTACGACGTGCAAGACGCCGGGGCCACGCTGATTCAATCGCGGATGACGACCCCTTCCACCATCATCGGCGGCGACACGTTCAAAGTGGTTATGCCGACCACCACGCGATTCTTCCAGTTCCAAGGCAACGTCAGCGAATGGACGCTCAAGGGCGGCGACGTGGAAGGAACCTGGATGGCGGATGGTGCCATCCAACCGACTCGCGCGATTACTTATCCGACAACTGTTTAAGAGGAGTTCACGGGGACATGCCAGAGCTATCGTTCAAGCAAATCCTGGAAGCGCCGGACCTCGTTACCGAATTGGTAGACGTGCCGGAATGGGGCAAGGATGCCCAAGTACGCATCAAAGTTATGAGCGGCGACGAGCAGGCCGCTTACGAACGGTCGATGGTCAAGATCAAGGGGACTTCGCAAGAGGCCGACATCGCCAACCACTACGCCAAATTACTGGCGCGGTGCATGTGCGACAACGAAGGCCGGCGACTGTTCAATGATTCGCAGATTGATGCGCTCGGGAAGAAGTCTTTCCGAGCGTTGAAGCGATTGCACGAAGCGGCTACGAAGCTCAACGCCCTTGATAAGTCGATTGAGGAATTAGCAAAAAACTCGAACAGCATCCCACCGAGCGATTCAGCTTCCGACTCGCCCACGACCTAGGGATGCTGCAAGAGGAAATGATGCGGCGGATTAGCTGCGTCGAATTACGGAAGCAACAGGCGTTTTACCTGCTTGAACCGTTTGGAGAATCATGGCGGCAAACGGCCGCTTTGAGATCAGACATTAAGAACACGTTCGGAGGTAAGCAAGGGGGCGGCCAGTTTAAGTGGCAAGAGATGATGCCCGTTCCCCACCGACAGACAGCCGAAGAGATGGAACAGATTTTGATGATGGCAATGGGCGGACTTCCGAATGGGCCGAAAGCGAACCTTTAAGGATATCAACCTCGGTCTTGAAAAGATGGTCGAGAGCATCGGCCAGATAGACGCATTGGCGCTAGACGGTGCCCGGCAGATGCTCGAACGGGTGAGGGAGCAATGCCCGGTCGATACGGGCCACCTCCGAGATAGCTTGTACATCACGGAAACGGACAAGACCAAGCGACACGCACCGGGAAGAGTTGGGGCGTTGTCGGTTAAGAATCCTTACTGCTTCATCACGACGAACGTGCATTACGCATTTTTCGTGGAGTACGGAACGAAGAACATGGCGGCCCAGCCTTTCATGCGGCCCGTGTTTGATGAGTTCGGAGCCCAGATAGGCGATGCGATTTGTGCGGCGGCGGGTGACGTGTTGTTGTCGGCGTTTGTTCAGGGGTTAGGTTAATGGCAGCATCTAGCACGCAAGCCACGCTCGACCTGGAGTTCGTCGGTAATGCGGCGGGCATCACGGACGCGGTTCGCGCTTCGCAGCGCGCCTTGGCGGTGCTGGAGCGTCAGTCGGCCACGGTATCTACCACCATCGGCCGAGCCATCCGCACGATTGTTACACCAATTGCCGGCACGATTCTAGCGGCTTTTGCGGCCAAGAAAGCCTTGGCTGATTTCGCCGGTAGCAACTTGCCGGGTGCTGCTCGGTTCCAGCAGACGATGGCTGTCATGCGGTTGGCGGTTCGCAACCTGTCGAATGCGGTCGGAGAGTTCCTGGCACCGATGGCAGAGCGTACGGCCAAGATCATCACGGCGATTGCGGACACCATTGCCCCGCTAGTTCGCAAGGTGTCGGCATTCGTGGCGGCGTCTGGCGGATTCTTTCGCGTGCTGGGCTCGAATATCATTGGAGCCCTGCGGCCACTATTGCCAACCGTGTTTGCCTTCTTCGGGAAAGTGCAATCGTTCTTTGGCGGGCTCGACTGGGATGCCACCTTTCAACGCATCCGGTCGGCGTGGAACACCGCATGGTCTGCGGCTCTTAACTTTCTCGCCCCCATCATCGTGGCGGCTTCGGCCTTGATTGAATCAACTATCGCAGCACTGAGAACCGGCATTACCGCACTAGGTTCGTGGCTGATGGCTCTTGGGCAACAGATCGCAGCCTACTTTGGGATAACCATTCCCGGTGCCACAAGTGCCGTCACGACTGCGGTGCAAGCCGTACAGTTTGCAATTCTCGTTGCTATCGGTGCTTTGAAGCTGGCAGTGGAGAACGTGCCGCTACTGTTCGAGATGGTGGTAGCTGCGGCCGGTGTGGCGATTGACTACCTGCGAACGAACTTCGGACCCATCGGCGATTGGCTAACGAAGTTGTTTTCCGTAATCGGAGACAACATCGGCGCTGTGTTTGAGTCGTCGTTCGTCACCATGTTTGAAAACGTGCTAGTCATGATGCGACGGTTCGGCGTGGCATTCAGCCGCGGACTCGTCAACCTCATGGCGAAAGCATTGCAGAACATGCTGACCATGACGGCCGACTTATGGGACAAAATCCCTACTCCGGTCAAGCTGCTCATGGGTGCAAACGGCGTGGCGATTGATCTTTCGATGAAAGGGCTGCGTAGTGCGGCTGCCGGAATCGGCGCGGTTGCTGCTTCCAATGGTGGCGGAGTAAACGACGAAGAAATTAACCGCCAGAACCCGTTCTCTAGATTCAAGGTTCCAGACCTAAAGGCACTACCAAAGTTCTCGTCTATCCCGGTCGATACTGCGAAACTCGAAAACCTGCTATCCCAAATCAAAGACAAGTTCGGACCCGGTATCGACGCCCTGATTCGAGACGCCTTAGCCAAGGCCCCGGCACTTGCGGCTGCAATTGCTGCTGGCCTGCCTAGCGTCAACGGGACGCCAGCCGGCGCACTCGACCGAGGCGGCAACGTCGGAGCCCTGCTCTTCGGCACCGCTCAAGCCTTCGTGGCGGAGAACAACAGCGGCAGCACCAACCCGCTGATTCCGCTGGCACAAGCCGCCAACAACCTATCGCAACAGCAACTAGTCGAACAACGCGCAGCCACCAGAGCCGCAGAAAGAAAGTTCCGCCTAGCAAACTTCTAAATAGACCAACGCATTCGGAGCACGGGGGAAAGATGCTCACGAATGTCCGTTATCGACTGTAGATTGATCGGCGTGAACCGCGATGGTTCCTACGACGCGAAAAACATCCGCGTCTGGAACGAATTGTGGCGCGTCCAAACAAACGACCCGCTAGACGGGCCAGCTACCGTCGTCAACTATTCGGGCTTGCCGGCGCTCTTCGCCCCCTACGAGTCGGGCAACGACTCCGACCCTTACGCCCTTCTTGTTTCCAAGAAGCCGCG
>ERZ869925.924-NODE-924-length-16078-cov-5.337764_pt1 | contig 16078 bp, 20 predicted proteins | sample MGYA00579311_ERZ869925 | MGnify/ENA primary metagenome ERZ869925 (study PRJEB32216, sample SAMN09231817) | wastewater metagenome | place: USA: Maryland | collected 2016-07-30 | study: EMG produced TPA metagenomics assembly of the PRJNA472060 data set (Reclaimed...
TGAGCAGGATGATGTACAACTTGCCGCCCTCAATGTTCACGGACGCAAGCCCATCTCTTGACCCGCTGTTGGCATTGCAGATTCAGAATGCCCCACCCGTTCCGCAAGCACCGTTCCTGTCTGCCGGTCAATCCGCTGGCGTTGGTGCGGTTGCCGGTGCTGGCCTTGCTCTCTGGAACGCCTTTGAGACGAACAGTGCTATCCAGAGGTCGATGAACTCTGCGGCCCGTTCATTCACGGCAACCGCAGGTCAGATCGGCAACGCTGCCGATCAGCAACTTGAGAATAACCGACGCCAGCGAGAGATTTCCATAGGTCGCATTAGAACCGCTCTGGCGGCTTCTGGTGGGCTTGGTGGTCAGACCGACACGAACCTCGAACTTCAAGCACGCGGCGATTACGGGCGAGCCAAGGCCATCCTAGAGGACAACCGTTCAGCACAGATTGCGGCTGCTCGTAGCCAGTACGAAGCACAGGTTGCGTCCCTGCGTGCGCGTTCACAAGTACCGATCCTTTCAGCACTGAGCGGTGGGTTGCAAGGCGCAACGACCGGACTGCAACTCTTCTCCATTTTATGAGTCAATACGGCAACACCAGACCCATTGAAGGACTTGTCCGAAGGGGCATGAATCAACCGATTCCAGACTTGACGCAGCCCCCTCCCGTTGCCGTTCCGGGGTTGGACGTGCTGGCACCGGCACCGAGCGGGCTGGCCGGTCATGTTGCAAATGTGTTCGAGGGTGCTGTCGGATTGACGATGGCGGGCGCACGCTTTGCGAACATGATGCGCGAGCGGGACGCTCTGGAACAGTCGCGGCAGGATGCGTACGAGCGTCAGACGCGGCAGGACTTTCAGGCGGTAGAAGAACAGTTTAGTAAGGTCAGGGCTGGCGAGGCGGTACAAGCATGGGGCGTTGACCGAGAGATTCTGCTTGGGCAGTTGGATCGTGGCGAGTTGCCGATGCCCAAAGACCTCACGGAACAAACACTCCGAGGTTGGGCCAAAGACATTACCACCTCGCGTACGTCAGGACAGGGCGAAATCTATTCGGATGCGTATGCAAACGCAGCAACGAACGACCTTATCGCTGCCATTCAACGCAAGGCGTCTGCCGTGGCTGCGAAAAGCAACGCAGAACTCACAAAGACTCTTGCTGGCGCAGCGGCAAATGCCAGCGGCCCAGACGACTTGGAAAAGATCAGGGGTCAGGCGACCGCGCTGAATCTGGATTGGGATCAGATCATGGTTGCCGGCGCAGAGAGTGCCGCGAGACAAGGGACTCGCGCCTTTGCCAAGTTCGGCAACCTTCTCGCAGACGAGAAATACACCATCGAACGTCGGTTGCTGGAACAGACCGCACAGCAGGTTGACAAGCAGGCTGATTATGAGGCTGGCCGCAGGCTTGCAGAGCAGAAGCAGGAAGCCAGGGCCAACCGCGCGGACCTGCTCTCTGGCTTTGACGACGAAATCGCCGGAATGCTCTACAAGTCCGACACGCTCGGAGACTACCGCAAGGTTGAAGCAACGGTGGTTGCGGCGATGGAACACAACCCGGACCTTCGATCAGAACTGTTTGACACTCTGAATCGCGTTCGCGGTCGAATTGACCAGTACGCAGACAAGCAGACACGACTACAACTGAACGACGCGCTCAATGCAAACATGCAGTCGCAGTTGACGCAGGCGAAGGCTTTGTACGTCGGCGGCGAAGGATACAAGATTCCCGAAACAACCGTCGCCACAGCAACCGTGGGCGACGCTGTTGACCAAAAGAATGTTCCCGGCTTCCGTCGCATGGTGCAGGACGCCGCAATGTCCGACCCAGCCGTGCCATTCGTGGACAAACTCAAAATGCTTGCGGGCGACGCTGACAAGTACGAACCGTTTGTGAACCTGATCCGGGCCGGTTCCAACGTGGGCGAAGTGACGTTCGACAAAGAAGGCAAACTTATCGTGCCAGAACGCACCGTCTCGGCAATTGAACTGTACGCAGAGATGCGCACGCACCAGCCAGAACTCGCGTTGAAGTACGCTGGCGAAAGCGCGCCGTTCTATGAGGGCGTGCTGGAATTGCAGCGTGAGGTTGGAGGCGACCCCCGCAAGGCGGTTGCCGAGTATGTAAGGAGAGAACAGTCGGTGAAGGCCGACGCGATTCCATACACCGACGACAAACTCCGGTCAGACGCCAAGACAATCGACGGCATCAACAACGAGAACTATCCGCTTGTCGCAGCACGCATTCGCTCAAGATACAACAAGTTGCAGCAGTCCGGCACACCGGCAGAACGCGCAAGAGAGTTGTCTATCAAGATGACCGCTGGCGAAGTAAAGGTTGTCAACGGGCACCCGATGTTTGTCGGTGACCGGCAAACGCCAGACGGTGTGTATGGGTCGTTCACGGACACGGCAACAGCCTACATCGACTATCTCAAGACCAAACACAAAGACGTTCGTGCGTTTGACGACCCTGTTGAGTGGGACGGCGTTCGTATGAACATGAACCAGTTGACGGGTGTTATCACGCTTGTCAACGAGTTGAATCAGCCACTCAACATTCCAATTCAGGAACGCGAGTTTCGCGTTGACGAACTCTTGAAGTATGCAGAGAACGCCAAGAAGGAAGGCGTATTGACCCGATCCAAGATGCCCAAAGAAATGTCCAAGCCAATCGCGGAGGGTGCCCTTCCGTGGAGTAGATTGCCAGCCGAGATATTCAAGGGCCTGCAAAACTCAGCAACAGACCCAACAAGTCCGTTCATATTCGGCAAGCCAAATAAATGAGCAGCAACTTCAACACACAAAGCACCTCCTACCGGCTGGGTTTTGGTCGCTCGCAAGAAGAACGGAACGCCGCTTCGGTTGCGCGCGAGAAGATGTCGTTCAGCAATACGGCGGGAAACTTCTTCAAGGCTCAAACTTGGGAAGATGCACAAAGCCTGAACTCTCCGGTTGCAATGGCTATTCGGCAGATTCAGCGAGATTCGTTTGAGCCAGACGCACGCTGGAACCTGACGCGAGAGCGGCTAGACCAACTCGTGCAGGACGTAGACCCGGCGTATTGGGACATGTTCGCAGATTCCGTCAGCGAGGACCACGCGAACATGATTCGCTCGCAGGCGTTGCAGATGACGGAATCACGCAGGCGTTTGGCCGAAGCGGGGTGGGGCGGGATTCTTGCAAACGTCGGCGCGTCGATTGTCGATCCAACCGCGATTGCCGCTGGCATGGTGACGGGCGGGCTTTCGTATGGCGCGATTGGCACAGAAACAACACTACAGGCCGCGAGAGCGGCGCGGGTGTCAAGATATATCCGCGCCGGTCTGATAAACGGCGTCCCACAGGCGGTCATCGACGCATACTCGGCGTCTCAGTCACCGGACTTTGGTGCGGCTGATGTCGCGTCTGGCTTCTTGGGTAGCGTCGGCTTTGGTGCGTTCATGGGCCGTCAGGGGTTGCGAGACGCAACTGCACTTGCGGCTGGCAAGGCCGTTGACTCACGCAAGATGGTCGCCCTTGGCGGGGCATTGTCTCAGGCGTTGCCGTCCACGCTTATCGACGCAACGTTCAACGACAAGGCCGCTACTGAACTGCTTGGCATGACCGCCTTCAACATGGTTCTCGGTGCAGGATTCAGCACGATGGCGCGGCAATCAGAGATGGGCCGTGCTATGGAAGATTGGGGTCGGGCCACGATGAAGGACGTGGACCAGCGGGCGTTGTACGAGGAAGGGCTGAATCCCGGCTACAAGGCACCGCAGGCGAGCGTCCAAACCCAGGCGATGCTTGCGGGGTTTGAAGACGACGAAGTGTCATTCGCAAAAAATGTCGCCGACGCCGAGGGCATGAAGAAGCGCGGCGGGGTTGTGGTTGACCCGACGAAGCCCGTTGCAGCCGAATCCGCCGCGTCTCTGGTGCCTCCCGCTCAGCAGCAAACAGTTCAGTCTTTGCCCGACATTACGGAAACACTCAATTCGCCAGATTGGGTAAAGCAGAACGTTCGCAATGGCAGAAAACTTGCAGACAGCATCGGTGTAACAGCAACAATCGACGACTTGGCCTCCAAGAGACTGACTGCACAACAGATAGCCATCGAATTGAAGAAATCTGGCAAGTTTGATAACATGAGTCTGGGCGACATCAAGAGTGAGGTCGTGGTTCCGGCAAGAACCAGCATGGGCATTCCTTCTTTGAAACCAAAGGCGGAATTTGAAGCGTGGCTCAATGCAAGAAACGCGCGACTTGCACAAGCGTTGCCCGTCTCACAAGCCGCCGCCGCGTCTCCTGTGCCACCGTCTATCCCAATCAGAGAGATAGTCAACTACGCTGATTGGGCGAAGAAGATGCGAGAACTCAGGCTCCCATCGTCGAAAGATGACTTTCGATCATGGCTCGGCATCATCACCGAGAACAGAAAGACGCCAGTTCCGTACATAGACGCAAACGGCGAGCAGCGTATTGCAAACAGCGCGTTCGACATCACCGACGATGATGTGTTGCAGGGTGAGTTCAGCATACCGGAACTAAAGAAGTCTGTCAGTTCTCCGGTGCCACCGTCCGTGCCCGTCAAGGGCGGCCTTCCCACCGTTGCGCCGAACATCATGCCAGCAATCGTTGAAAGCGTGATGACCGAGCAGTTGACAACTGGCGGCAACCGCAGGTTCGTCAAAGACCCGATAGTGCCAATTGGCAAGGCAAAAATCAATCCCAATTGGGAACGCGGGATGCTCGACCTGTCCAACGTGACCGATTCCAAACTGGCGATGGAAGGCGCACGCATGTTCGGGCCTCACCAGCAGATCAGCGGCGGCGGCACGAGCGTTGAACGATTCATCGCCAATCAGATTGCCTTTGACCCCATCGGCAAGGTGGACCCGGAATCACGCAACATCGGGGCGGCGACGTGGGCAGATGCTCGTTCTCGCGGCGAAAGCGCGCTTCTCGAAAGCCAGATCGAGGCGTTGCGAGTCAAGTACAACGAGAACGCTGCGAAGGCTGGATACGCCGAAGCCACCGAGGACCAGTTCAGCGAAATGCTTGGCGACGCATTGTTGGTCGGGCAGGACAATCCGCGAGCAATCGACGACGCAATCGCTGGCCGCGTCATGCACGGCAACAGGTTTGACAGCACCCCGCAGAACCGACCGATTATCGCAAGCGCGGAAGTCGCACAGGCGGCAAAACTGCAATTCGCCCACAACAAGCGGATTGCAGAGATAATGAAGAAGATGGGTGTCGAGGGCGTTGACGTTGACGACCACTGGACGCATATCGCTTGGGACAACGGCCTTATGCGACGCTACTGGACCGAGCAGCCGGGCGGGGAAGTCAAGATCAGACTGGCGTTTGCAAACAGCGTCGAACGCATGATGGAACGAGGCGACCTTGAATCGCTATTCCCTGGACTCGAAGCCTCAGAAAAGTTGCAGGCACGCGCGACGACGGCCAAGATGATTGCAGACCAGATCATCATGAACGGCGGCACGCACAACGAACTGGACGCCGCTGTCCAACACAGCATCATCACCGTAGACCAGTGGAACCAACTTGAGGAAAAGATCAAGGCAAAGATTCCAAACGCGAGCATCAAGGCGATTCGTGAGTTGATGTTCGAGTTGAAGCCGATGGAAGGCGAGGACAAGGCCGCGTCTTTCCTCAAGCGTCGCATCCCGATGGACTACACGTTCCGCACGCGGTTCGACGACGGCACAACGCTCTCGCCAGCCGACTTCATCAACAAGGACGCGACGACCGGCAACAGGCACTACACGCGAAGGGCGTTCGGTGTTGCCGCACTTGCCGAGATGGGGCGTGTTCTCAAAGAGGCGTACGACCTTCCGGCCCAACCACGCACGATACAGGACTTCATTGCGATTGCACAGCGTTCCAAGTCGCTTGAGAACAACGCAGACCCGGCAAGCCTGTACAACCTGCAACACCTTCTCAATCAAGTTGCCGGTATGCCGCTGGAATACTCGGTGTTCGGAAGGGGCGAAAACGTCTCTGCATATCAATCCAGCCTTCGCCTGTTCCGCTCGTCGATTCGATTCGCGTTGCTGGGCGGGCCGAACGCGATGATCGGTCAGGCGCAGGAGTTTGCGGGCATTACCGGCGTTCACGGTGTCGGGGTGTTGCAGAAGGCCCTGCCGTGGGCAATGGACCTGCGAAAGAAACTGGTTGAGGGCGGCAAGATCGACAGCGCGCTGATGAAGATGGCGGTTGAGTATGGATTTGTGTCGGGCCAGATGACCGACCGTGTGATGAGTTCACACATCAACGAGGACGGCCAACTCGCGTCCAAGGGCGCAAGCCTAAAACAACGCTTGGCCCATGTCGCAGATCGGTGGTCTGCAAAGTTGAACCGCGCATCGGGCGTCGGGTCTGGCGAGTCGTTCACACGAAACATTCAAGAGGGCGCATCGTTCTACGCGGCTGCCGACTTCCTCTACAAGACGGCAAAGGGTGAACACGCCCCCACGGTCGGCGACCTTGAGTTGCAGCAGTGGGGAACGACCCGCAAGGAATTTGACCGCGTTCTTGAGCAGATCAGGAAGAACGCAGTAATGACGGACGCCGGGTATCACGAAGTCAACCTTGACAAGTGGAAGAACGCGGACGGCGACCCGGACATTGAGGCGATGGCGGCGTACGAGCGCATCGTTGTGAAAGACGCTCGTCTGGCCGTACAGATGGGCGAATCAACCCTGATTCCTCGCTCGTGGTTTTCGACCGAGGGCAAGATTGCAACCCAACTCATGCCCTACGCCTATTCGTCGTACTTCACCCGGTTGCTTCCCGCAATCCGTCGCAAGGGCGACCTTCGCTCTGCGAACGCGATGTTTCAGGCGATGGTCGCGTCGGCGATCAGCGTGCTGGCCCTCACGTACATGCAAAGCATCGGACGGGAGGACCGGCAAGAGTTCCTTGAAAAGCGGCTGGAACCGGGCAAGTTCGCCCGCAACGTCATCGCCAGAAGTTCATTCGCAACGCTAGTTCCGCGATTCGTAGACGCCTTCGCTGCCGGTGCTGGCTACAAAGCCCCGTTCTCTGGTTCGCGCCTGAGTGGTCTTGGTCAGGACGGAGGCTTCTTTGGCGCAATTGCCGGAAACCCAAGCATCGACCGCTTGCAGAAGATCGTCGGTGCTGGCCGTGGCCTGATCCGCGCCCCGCTTGATTCGGACTACGACTTCTCGCGGCGTGACATGAGAAACACGCTCGGCGCGCTTGGGTTCCCAGACTACCTCGGCGTTCACAACGTCGTCATGCAGTTGTCAGACCTCCCCGAACGACCCAATTAAGGAGTCCCCATGCAACGCGAACAGGTACCCGTCTGGTGGGACGTGTGTGAAACCGTTGCCGAGAAGTATGGGCTTGTGGTATCCGCCCAATTCCGCAACGAGGGCGATTACAAGTTCACGATGTCCAGTGCTGAAATCGGATTCCCCGTCATCGTGGAAGCGTCCATCAGCCGCGATATCAACCCCGTCCACTACTACACCGCCATCTACGACATGGTTGATCGTTGGTGGAAAGAACACAATCGGCAGGTCAAAGCCGAACGCCGCAAGGCTCGGAAAGGAAAGAACCAGTGAACAAAGCAGACGAGATTGTCGAGAAGGCAGCAGACAAGGTGCTGGAATATCTCGACATGGGCGTGCCAGCCGTGACCGCCAACGGCGAACCGCTGATCGACAAGGAGACGGGCGAAGTCGTCCGCAAAGCACCCGGCGCGGCAGACATTCGCGCGGCACTCGCAGTCGCCAAAGAGTGTGATGCACGGGCGAGCAAGAACGGCAACACGATTGGCGACAAGATCAAGGCCGCTGTCGCTGGCGTCGCAAACCGCAATCGTCTGAAACTCACCGGCACAGACCCGGCACCTATCGAACCTGAATGAAAGAGAACATCTGGCTTGAGGCACCATCTGACCCGCAGGAACTAGCCAGAGCCATTGAACTGCTTGCGTCAGACATCGCAGTATTCGCCCGCAACGTGTTCGCAATCATGGGGTGGGAACGAGCCGCCCCACTCTCGGACATCGAAGAGGACATTCTTCGATACGCGGACGATCCAGAATCAGGCCAGACGCGCATTGTCGCGGCCTTTCGCGGTATCGGTAAGACACACTTGATCGGCGGCGTGCTTGTTCCCCGTCGTCTGTTCATCAACCCTGACCGCAAGATCGTTCTCGTCAGCCGCTCGCAGGAACACGCAGAAGCCCTGCTCAGCCTGTTCAAGAAGGTTGTTGACGCCTGCTGGTTCCTGCAACACCTCAAAGCAGAGGAAGGCCAGAAAGACAACCTGACGCGATACGAAGTGGGTGGCAGTGCCAACTCCATGCAGCCGTCGCTGCTCGCCATTGGTATCGGCGGGCACCTGTCGGGTAAGCGTGCCCACACAGTCATCGTGGACGACATCGAGGACGTGAACAACACGCTCACCCGCGAGGCCCGTGACAGGCTCGAATCCAACGCCCGCGAGTTCAAGGCGTGGCTCTACCCAGACGAACAGACAGACGAACCAGCCGAAGTCATCATCCTCTGCACCTTCCAGCACCTTGAGGACAGCGTGTACGTCCGCATGGTCAAGCGAGGATCGTCGATTCGCTGCTGGCCCGTTCGCTACCCGCTGCCCACAGAAAACACGTTCAGGCTTGCTCCGCTCATGCGTGAGCGTCTGGACAAGGGGTTGGCGAGGCCGGGCGAACCTTCGTGTCCTCTGCGATTCGGCATCGAGAAGATCGCCGAGTTGGAGGCCGAGGGTCACGTCTGGTTCCAGATGCAGTACATGCTCAGCATTCAGATTCCTGATGCTGACAGTTACGAACTGCGTCTGTGCGACTTGATCGTCCTTCCTCTTGACCGCCAGTTTGTCCCCTCTCAAATCACCTGGGGGATGCGTGACAACAACGGCGGCACAGACTGCTCCGTCCCGTGCCTTCTAGGTGGCCCACACGACCGCCTGCTGCGTCCTGCCATGATCGGGCAGACGATGGTGCCCTATCAGGGAACGAAGGCTGTCGTCGATATAGCGGGCAATAGCAGTCGTGACGAAATGGCCCTGTGCGTCATGTCGATGGCGTCCGGTCAATTCTTCTGCCGCTACCTCCAAGGCGTCGAAGCACCCAAGGGAAGCGGCTACATGGACGCTGACGGCTCGTGGATCGACGGCCCGCACGACGTTATCGCCAAGACTTGCCGCGAATACGGCGCGAACACGCTGTTCTACGAGTCAAACGCGGACCCGTCCGGTGCGTGGGCGCAACTCATGCAGGCGGCTATCAAGCGTCACTCGATCAAGCCGGGCGAGAACCCGCTGTTCCCTGACGGATGGGGCTGTTCGTTGCTCCCAATCCACTCCGTCAAGCGGAAAGAGGACCGAATCATCGACACCCTGCGAGGGATCGTTGGTTCCCACCGCCTTGTCGTGGACGAATCGGTCGTTGCTCCCAACAAGCACGGCACGTCCAAGCAGTTTCAGTACCAATTTGCACGCATCAAGCGTGAACGCAACTCGCTTGACCACGACGACCGCGTAGATGCCCTGTCAATGGCCGTGAAGGTGTGGACCGAGAGCAACCTGAGCCTCACGAAAGACCCGCAGAGGGCCATTCAGGACGGCGTAGACGCGAGAATCAATCAGATGAAGGCGAAGATTCAGGCTGGCGTGGATGCCATGCACGGGGTTGTGAGGCGGGAACCGTCGTGGATGGGTGGTCGTCGCTAATTGACGAGCAACTTCGCGTCATTCTGGCCGTAGGTGTACCACGGTTCAGCGTCATCGCCTTCGACGAATGAGCGTTCCTTGATGGTCACGATGTTGCGACCGTCAGGCTTCTCCAGTCTGACAACAAACCGCCCACCATCCCGCTTGATCGACGACACATGCGGGGCTTTCTGGACGATTGACTTGCGAAAGTCGGCTATGCCGAGCAGGTATTGGTCGTAGCAGGCGAGGTTTGGCATGGGGAATTGTACTACTCCAACTCCCCACAAGCCCAACAGAACACGGCACCGGCGAAGATGATGATGGTGAAGGCGATGGTTAGGATGGTGCCTCCTGCAAGTCCGCTGAAACAATTACGAAATATTGCTCTTCCGCCGCATTCTTTGCTTCGTCAATTGTCTTGTAGCCGATCCGCCCACCGCAACCAGTTTCGTTGCTTATGCACCATCCAAGGTGCCCCCCGTCAGACACACAAAAGAAGCCGCTGCGGTTCGCGTACCTGAGAAAGTGGAGCGTGCCGTGTTCCGTGGTCCACACGGGCGGCTTGATCCTGTACGTCTTGTCAGTTGCCATCGTCGGACTCCTTTCGGCAGCCAACTTGTCGCGGAAGTTTGTAAGACCTCTGATGATTTCGTCGCCAGTGTTCACACCACCACCTCCCACCAAACCCCGTCGTACAGCACTGTGGGCGGGATGCCGTCGATGCGGCAGTATTCCTCATGGTGTTCGTTCATGCAGTACACCCGCATCATTCCGTATACAACATATCCCGACTTTGTTCTCATTGCTTCTTCTCCTTCTGCTCAGCCGCCCACAACGACATCGCGGATAGGGCGCGGAGTTGGGTGGGGGTGAGGGAGTGAACAATTTGGTAATCAAACGTTTCGACCGAAAGTCTTCCGTCTGCCCACATGTCAACTCGCTCTTCGCTTGAATCAACAACAATTGAGTGACACTGGCCGCTAGTTGGGTACGTGGCTGTTTCCACCACCCCATCCCGCACAAACTCTTCGAGGGTTGTCATTCAGTCTCCTTTCAGCATCCAGCCTCTTTGTCGTCGAATATCTGCTCATTGCGAGCGGCCTGTAACCGCTTCTCGTGGATGTACACAATCAGTCCGGTCTGCGCGTGCCAATTGCCGTAGCCAGACACCTTCGTACGAGTCAGAGCGTCCTCGCCGGTCACGGTGACCGCAATCACCGCAGCGTCGGCACCGGCAGCAATCAGCGTGTTGCGAGCCTCAGCCACGGCCTTCTCCATAGAACGCTGCAACCTAGCCCCGGCAACCTGAAGCGGGCCGTCGTGTGGTTCTCCGTCGTGATTCATGGCAGAGTCGTTCATTCAGTCTCCTTCCCACAATCGCCACAGTTGGCATTAGGGGCGTTCTGACGCATCTTCCCAGCAGCCCACCGGAGAGCGTCTGAGACGGCTTCTAGTTCGTCTGGGGTCAACGTAGACGACACGCTTTCGTCTTGGCAGAACATAATCCCAGCGATGTGCCTTCGCATCTTTACGTCGCCCTGCGTGGTGACGGTTATGTCGGTGCAGTCGTGCAGGGTGTGACGACTCCTGTCAAGGATGAATGCGCGAGTTTCGTGCTGGTTGACTTTCATTCAGGATTCCTTTCCTTCAACACGACCGGCTGGAGTTGAACCAGCACGGGACCGCTTAGAACGCGGTTGCCCTTCCATTAGGCGACGGTCGTAAGTTTCAATACAAGCCAAGTCGTTGGGATTCGGCTACAAGTTCGTCCATAGCCTTCGCGCGCTCAACCTGCTGCTTCTCGTACTCCTCACGAAACTCGCTGTGGTGTTCAATCTCGGCGGGATTCAGCCCAGCCCGCGTCACCATCACGATTGCGTCGATGTAGTCGCTCATGCTGGCAGCACTAGTCAGCAAGAACTCGGCTTGTCGTTGCTTTGTGTACTTCTCTGTTTCCATACTTCTCCTTGACCCCCCAGATTTTGTTAGTCAGAACTGTAAGGGTCGATTGATACCCGCCGCCGCCGGACTTCCCCCCGTGGCCCCCTCGCTTGTGACGGGTTGCACCCACTGTAGGTAGCACCACTTTGATCGTAACTCGAGCAATTCCACGGGCTTACGCTGCTCGAGCGTGTGTGTTTGTGTGTGGATTGTGTGTGTTTCACTGCTCGAGCACCCTTCTGGCTTGCGTGTCACCCGGTTGCGTGTGCGTGTGTGTGTTTGAGCCGATGTCTACATCACCACTATTTCTTGCCTGACTAGAACCATTCTTGTGCGGCAATACCTCACCCGAACTCTGCATCCATCCCTTGCAGGTGAGTGTTTTCATCTCACTTCCGCCATATGTGTGGGTGTGAGACGAGTATTCAGCACCACAACCAGCGCACTTGCTTGTACCGTTGAACGTTGCGAACTCTTTGGCTTTCGCACACTGGTTGCACTCTTGCATTCATTCCCTCACAGTCTTTTTCACGTTGCGTCATTCGCCAGTATCCGTGCCGTGTCTCCACAAGTTGACAGCCATCGGCACAGAGACAGCGAGAAGCACGAGAAGCAAGACGAGCAGTGCGATTCGATGAGTGTCCATGCTTGTGCGTCCTACGGTAGCACCAAAGAGAATCACGGGCCTTTCGCGCGGTTACGTCTCTTGGATGTCGGATACGAATTATGCGCGTCGATACATGATTGTACGCCCGAAATGTGACGATATCAAGTGGTTGTATGGTAGGGGATTCTCCCTAATCTGTAGGGCTGGGGTTGGATTGTGAAACAAACTCTCTTGACATGGTGTAGACAATACGATATATTACTTGTGCAGTAATGGTGCTGCACGAATGAAAGGGTAAGCAATGTCAACCATGAATGTCCGCAAGATGTCAGAAGCAATCGGCCAAACGGTGTTGGTGTCCAGTGACATCGGCGGCGTGTACTGCAAGGTGTTGGATGTCCGCAAGGTGTGGGATCGGGTTGACTTGCTGGTATCGCCAGTGAGTGGCAAGGGTGAGACTTGGGTGTCTATGTCCCGCGTCAAGATGTCAGCACCCAAGATGCCCAGCGACATCCACGAATATCAAGACAGCATCGAACTCTCGGACATCCTCTAACCACCCACTCACACACGAAAGGGAAACCATGAAAACGACAGTAGCGAAAAACATCAGCAGTCTCTTGCAAGCCCGAATCAATTGCTTCAACACCAACAATACTGAATGGTTGCACAAACACGAAGACACCATTCTCTCCCTTGTTCGTAACCACATGCCAAGCGGCTCGGGTTGGGACAATGGGACGAGCATTGATATCAACATGTCAACACCCGAAAAACTCGTGTTCACTGGCTCGTATCACCACATGGACGACGCGGGGGGATACGATGGTTGGACCGAACACACCGTAACGGTGCGCCCGACGTTTGCGGGGTTTGATATCAAGATATCGGGGAAGAATCGCAACGATATCAAAGACTACCTGCACGACACATTCGCCCAATGTCTGGCGCAAGAGATCGAATCAGTTTGATTACCACACCACCACCCACACCCTAACGGGTCTGTGTGGTATTGTCCGAAACATTCGCACACTTTGAAAGGGAACGCAATGGAAACCATGACTGCAATCGACTGGACGACGTTCGTGCAAAAACCAAACGCGCATGCGGGGTTTGGGTGTCGTGACGTTGACCTTGCATCGGGCGATGTCCTAGCGAACGCCATCCTTCGCAATCCCCGCGCGGCTCGTGGTGTCGCTCGTGGTGACGAATATGTGGGCGAGTACCGAAACCACAAACACGCCATCGGCAAGGTGTGGTATCGCGTCGATGTCCTGCTTGTGGACGCATATTCCTATAGCGGCACACGCCATTGGGTGCGCTCGGGCGAGTTTGAAACGGTAGAGGAAGCGTTACAACACGCGAAAACCCTCAAGAATGTTGAGCGGCAGATAGAGCGTGTGACGTATACCGGCGTGTTCGTTGGGAGCGACCATGAGGGATACGGGTGTTGCGAGAACGGTTACGCAATCGAATTGGTTGGACAGCGTAGGTACAACCGAAAAACCCACAAGTGGGAATCGTCCGGCGTTTTCGCCTAAACCCCTCGCGCGAGAGTGAAAACCCTCGCGCCAGTTTGTCCGAAACCCTCGCAATCGCCAGCTCAGTGCGCTAACACCAAGCTGGCCCAACCAAATAGGTAAACCAATGAAAGTCACTGAGAATACGCAACCCTCGCCAGACGAAGAACGCACCGATATCAAGGTTTTCGCAGATGGTCCAGAATGGGACGAACTGAACGGACGACCTTGGTTCTATGTGAAAAACCCTCGCCTGCTCGCTTGTTTTAGTGTTTTAGATGCCAAGTTTGACAAGGGTTTGTCACAGATTATGGCAGAGTATCCGGGCTGTGTGTTGGTGTACTGAACTACCAACCCTCGCCAGTCTACCGATTGGCGTTGGTTTTCCCTCGCGTTGTGCGGGGATTCGCTGCAACGAGTGACAGGAGTAGGAACGATGGCAAAGAAAAACAATCTGATAGAAACAGAGTCTAGGGGTTGGCTCTTGGTAGAGTGCCCAAAGAGTGGGGCGCGATGGTGTTGCCCTGCGGGGTCTTGGGTGGGCGAAGATAGAACGTGCGGTTTTTCTGGTTGTAATTGCGGCTCTACTTTGAAGCGACACGGCACAACACACAGTAGAGACGTGGCTAGTAACTGGTTCAAACGCCCATAACCCACCTCGCGCGGGCTACCCCTCGCGCGAAGTTTTCACGCTCCGCAACGTGCGGGGCGAATGGCGGGGATTGGCTGTAACCAACCCCTCGCCGGACCACAACTGATTAGGAGTCAGTCATGGCACAGATCAATGATAGCGTCCGCATGTTCGCCCTCGCTCAACTCACAGGCATCAAAACCGATTACATGGAATGCGACAAGTCGGGCATGGTGACTTGTGGGGCTAAAGAATACTTCGTACTGACTGACGATGAGGCAGACAAGATGGCCGACGAACGTGTGCGGGATTCGCTCTGGGCGTTCAATGCCGAGTTTGTTGCCGAGTGCGCGGGCATATCAAACGAACGAACAATCAAGGCGATTCGCAAGATGCAAGAGGAATTGTGCGAAGACGCTAATGAGATCGTCGGCAAGTTGGTTGGCAACGTCGCGGCGTTCTCTCGCAAGGCAATCATGGCCGATGGTCGCGGGCATTTCATCTCTTCGTATGACGGGAACGAGCAATCGGTCAAGATTGGCCCATGCGAGGGCGGGACACATACAGGCACGCTCACGCTCTACGTCTATCGCAATAACTGATTATCCCTCGCGTCCACTCCACCGAGTCGGCGCGGGTTTCGATGCGGGGTGTTCCCGTATCAATCAAAGTGCCCCGCGAACGTGCAACCGTTCCGGGGCTGGACATTCTGCAAGGGAGAACGTCATGAAAACAGTAGCAAAGAAATATGAGCCAGCAACGCCACGGAACGTAAGGGACAAGTGCCTTTCAATCCTCGAATCGTTCGCCGAAAGCGTCAACCTCGCCTTGCCCGCCAACCTACGCACCTCGCGGAGTGAGATTGCCCGCGCACTGTGCAACGCCCGCGAACAAATGAAGTATCAAGTTGACACCGGCGCGGACCTGAGCAACCAAACGGAGACGGCGGAAACGCATGGTGTCTTGGTTGCAGACGCGGCCTTGGATGCGGTTGTCACTATTGCTCGCGGCAAGTGGGGAGAGATAACAGTTTTCCCGTATGACAACTCGTTCCTGCGGCATCGTCACATTGTTTTCGTCGCTGGAAAACGGGACGCTTTGCAATCGCTGGTAGACTCGATTGAATCACTGATGGAGTAGCGCACCCCTCGCCCAACGTCCACAGACGTTGCGCGGGTTTGACGGAGATACGTATGAAAACTGCGACAACTGGCAAGGATGCCACGACGGTACAGGACGTTGTACACCTGATCGAAACTGCTTTTCTCGCCTGTGGCGTTGTCGTCACAGCAAACCCCTCGTCTAAGCAACGCGAGGCGGCTTACAGGATGCGGGAAGAGTTGGAAGAGTTGCTGGACAGAGAACAGAAAGGGAAGCGATGAGTAGCACAGAAACTATTTCGGTTCACGTAGACCACGCCAGCGTAGACGACGAGGGTTGCGCCAAGTTTGTGGTCAATACCAATCTGGATTACGACAAGCACAAAGACGAGTGGAACAAACTCGCTTCAACACTAGAGGCTGCTCCGCAACTGCGCGAGTACGTCGAATCATTCTGCCTTGTTCTTGAAGGGTGCTGGAAAGACAAAAGCCTCACCGCGCCCCGATATGTTCACCGTCAACTACGAACGATCGCTCCCGAGTGCCGCAACTTGCCGACCCATGCCCGGCCTC
>ERZ869925.925-NODE-925-length-16044-cov-20.212834_pt1 | contig 16044 bp, 29 predicted proteins | sample MGYA00579311_ERZ869925 | MGnify/ENA primary metagenome ERZ869925 (study PRJEB32216, sample SAMN09231817) | wastewater metagenome | place: USA: Maryland | collected 2016-07-30 | study: EMG produced TPA metagenomics assembly of the PRJNA472060 data set (Reclaimed...
TAAAACGCATTTGACCTATGCTTTCTCCCCATATACTTATTGGCAATACACTTATTGGTGAGATGCCAGAACCAATGTATCACGATTGTGTTATCTTGTCTATACTTCTATTGAGATGGATCTTTACAGGTAACCAGTCCGCACTTCTGACATAGGAATAGTCCTGGAGAAGCAAGGTTCGCTGGTAGGTAGAGGTAACTCATCCTTTCATGCTCACATTGTGAGAGCTTCGCTCGATCCGTCAACGGCTCACAAGGAGACTGGCTTTGCTTACATAGGATATCAGAAGCTCTCATGTTTATTGCATCATGATTTGTTACACCTGCCGTGAAGCCCGCAATAAACGCTTCCCTTTCATTTTGATATTCATCACTCTTCTCACACACACAGTCTGATTCTAGTAAAGTAATTATTTCGGTTAAGAGATCACCCAACCGATCATTGTTATTATTACAGTGTTTTAGGATGAGTCCTTTTATTGCCTGCCTTTCACAGTTACAAGTTTTTCTCATACCTTCTTTGTTACATCTTCAACTAGTGAAGACCATAGTAAAGCCTCTTGTAGCTTGGTTTTCACTAAAGCCAATTCTCTGGGTGAATGGTTGTTACTGCTAGCGAGACCGTTAAGGTTGTGAATGCAGCCCTGGATCTCTTCCATTAAATCTTTTACTTCATAGTTCATTTTATAGGTAGGTTAATCGGTTTTTAGACAGACGACACTGACACAGATTGCTCATGGTTATTTGGTTAGGAATCTACCACAACCATCTTATCACAATCATGAATAGATGTCCAACTACTCTCGACATGTTAGGTACCATTCTACAAACATGAGTGCGTCTGCTTCATCGTCTGTATTGCAATGGAGGCCATAGCGGAACATGGACACCCGTTTACGCTCTGCCCTTCTTTCTAGTGGGGTACCACGAAACTTCTTCTGAGTTCCAAGCACCATCTTTCTGATATGGTTATCGATCACCTCAATAACCGTACAGTTACCATGCTCTTGGGCTAGTCTCTCAATCACCCCAATCATCTTCCAGTGTCTTGCTATCGTTTTCCTACCAAATGTAGGGACTGGTACCACAATGACGCATGCATCTTTCTCTGGGTCTGGTGCTACCGCATACATCCTTCTCTTTACCTCCCTTTCTAGTTGTAACAAGTAGTCTCTTTCAATCAACTCAAATCGTTCCACTGTTGCAGATCCAGTAATACGATCAATGTCCCAATTCGCTTCTAGGTCAAACCTCCCTGTCACTATCCCTGTCTTTGCTCCTAGATCTATTCCTATCACTCCTGTTTGTTGTTTCATGTTGGGTAAAGTTGTGAAATAGTTGGGTACTTTTTTAAAGCTTTTTCAGTTGCAATGCGTTGCCTCTCCACTTCGCTGACCTCCACAAGTGTCTTTTCTTGCAGCGTCGGTTTATTTTCTAACCGATTCTTTTTGAAAGTCTCCCACTTCACCAGAGTATGACCTTGATCTTTAAACCATCTACAATAGTCTAAAAGTTCTGACTTGATCAAATCACCACCCCAGGTGTCTATCGCCCTTATAACATCATTCTGGTGATCCTGCCATCGTGTCAGACAGCCAGCACTCGCAGCGATTCCTGCAAGCTCGGAAATTTCGGCCGGCGGAACATAATAATTTATTGGTATTTCTACATCTAAACTGAATTCAGCTTTTTTAAAAGCTACTGACTGCTGTATTTTTTCTTCGCTAGTAGTAGTTAGTTTATTATCTGTGATTATATTTGTGTTTATATCTGCTATAGTCCGGTCATTTTGGCTAGACGATTGGTCACTTTGGCCGATCGATCGGCCATTTTGGCTGACGAGAGAAATGGCTTCTGTATCTACTATGTAATTTCGATCTGCCAAAATGAGAGGTTCGAGTCGTAAGCCCCAGGAATACCATTTCTTTTTATCAAACTTACTCGTATTGAGGTCATTTCTTGAGACGAGCCATCCATCATCTTCTAATTCTTTGAGGAGTCTAGCTATGCTTCTTTCTGGTATGTAAGGAAAGAGGAGGTTGAAGGCATGTGCAGAATTGTAAGTCCAGCAAACACCGTCATGAACATTCTCACTATTAGCTACGTTTTTGTTGAGCCAGAAAGAAATGTTCTGCAAAAGAACTGCCTTTTCTATTCCCACTTCGCACGCTATTTCGATACTAAACATGTGGTGTTCTGCAGTTGTAGCCATATGGATATGTAAAAAATAAACCCTCTTTGAGTGAAGTGCTAACGGTGCTGTTGAACCTATCTCACGATCTGTTCTCCGAGCACCCCACTCAAAAAGGGCTTAATAAACTGGGTGATAGTGAAGTTTCAACAGCTCACTAACAGTAATCTCTTTTTCTACAAACCTACTAGAGTGAGTAGCCTTCTAAGGATTGACGGTTTCTCAGTTTGGATTTTAATCTCTATTGTCTGTTGTGCTTTCTTCTCTGCTCGCTTCCTTTTGTTGTACTCTCTGCAATACTTGCGATGCTTCTCTAGGTTGTTTTCTCGCCACTTGTTTCGAGCGGCAATAGTTTTCTCTTTGAAGTCTGAGTCAGGATCATGGTAGAGCCTGATTCGCTTTTCTTTAATACGCTCTTTGTTTTTCTGATACCAGGCTTTGTTGTATGCACTTGTGTTGCTCATGTGGTTGGGTTAGTGGGTGGAGTAAGTTGCTTGACCAGTTCATCGATGACAAGCTTGCTAAGGGGATTCTCTTGCACATTTTTGTTTTCCTCTACAGCAGCTTTTAAATTCGTAATGTCTGTCTGTATAGATGACTCCATGGCAACCACAAGTTTCTTACACGTACGCATATCGTCTTCTAGTCCGCGCATTCTTTGTAACCAATATAGATCTGGATTTTTTTGTAGTTCTTTCACTCTATCATGCAGGTCTGCAATGAAACTCACAATAAAAATAAGGGCTAAAACTACGATCACAAATAGTATTCCTAGGAACGCTTGCATCCCTTGTAATTTGTCGTAGAGCGCTGTTACTTCTGGTGTCAGTTGGTGGGGATTAATACAACTACATTTATAACACAATCGATAATAAGTGGTAGTGTCATGTGCATCACATACTTGCCAACCTATCACAATCGTGTTATCTTGTGTCCGTCATTAACCATACACCATGACACCAAATCTTACAGAGTTAAAGTTTCCAGCCCAAGGCGATACAAAAGAAGTATTCTTTGTTGACGTCGATGACTTCACAGATACAGAAAAATCGTATCAAGGTAGTGCACCAGTTACCTACTATGTCTACGAGGTTATTCAGCTTGAAGACGGTCAACGTTTTGAGTTGCATGTTACTGAGTCGAATCATAAGAAGCTACAAATCACTAAACCATCAGTAGCAGATAAATGCACACTCTTTAAAATGGAGACCAAGAATCATCACTGGATGAACGCTATCCAATTCCCCGCGGTACTTAGTAGATCTAACCCCACCACCAGTGCTCGAACAACTCAGCCAGCAGCCAAGAGCAATTCTCACCAGAATAGCTATCATAATGATACTGAATCAAAAATAGGTGCATCTTGGGCGTTCAATGTTTGTGCCAATAGTTTGTCTCCACACCTCGCTACTATGATGAATGAAAAGGCTACGCAAAAGGAACGTGACGATTCTAAAAAGATTGTCTCTGACCGTATTCAGCTTCTTCTTCGGTTGCGAGACGAAGAGGCGAAGAAATACCAAGATAGACTCAATGCACCAGAGCAAGAGGAGAATACACTCGAGCTTGAGTTTGCTGGTCAAGACAATCCAATTAACCCTGCCGATCTTCCATTTTAAAAATATTCCATGCAATTCTCACCACTTCAACACGAGTTAATCAAGAGACGTGTTCACGGTTTAGGTTACAAAAACGCAGCTGACATATCAGGCTTATCAATTGCGATGATCTGTTACATGATGGCAAATAAGCCAAGGCTCTATAGGGTGGAGACCATTGATCGTGCTGCAATGTTAGTAGGATTACCCCCATTCTTTTTCCACTACTTGGGTTCAGTGGACATTCAGAAGTTTCTCAAAGATCCCAAGAAGCATAGTGATTTGTTTCTCGAAACTATTTCTCAATCATTCTCCCAAGTTTATGATTCAATTAAACCCACCACATGATCAGGATTACGAAGAGGTAGATGCATTCTCGTTAGAGGCAGCGCTTAAGGTGCAACACCAGCTGCCTCTTTATATTAAGGAGTCAGAGAAGGCTCTCATCGAGGCAAAGACTACACTCTCCCAAGCACAGGCAATTTACGACAAACGATACAATGAAGTGTTCCTCGCTGCTGAGGCACGCACAGCAAACGATAAGAAGGCAATAGCAGAGCTTGCAGTAGCTAAAGAAATATTTGTGTGGGAAGACGATGGTACTGGATCGAAGAAACCATGCACCTATCACGAGCTAGTAGAGCAGGCACAGCATGCTTACTCAATGGCACTGGTATGGCATCACTACCAACAAAACCGCTTTGACGAAGTAAAGATGCGAGTAAGTTCACTCAAAGAAGCAATGAAGCGTATCTAGGTACTTGTATTCTTTTCACTATCGTGATATAGTGAGTGTGCATTCTTAACAACAAGAACATGCAAACAACATTTGTTCCTACAAAAGAGCACATCGAAGAAGCCAAGTTCCGTAAGGCTGAACGAGTCGTGTTCGATAGCAGACTTGTATGGGTGAACGACATTGGATGGGATGGTGTCAGTATTGTCTATTCCCTATCTGGAGTAGATGAGTGGATCCCAGAGTTCGCAATAGACGCTAACCCAGAAGAAGCATATGAAGACTAAAGAGACCGTACGAATAGAAGATCTTCTCTACGATGTCGAGCAGATCAAGCCATTCAAAGATAAGAAGCTCGCGTGGCACTACTACGTCAGCAGAAATGGTAAGGATTACCTCACAACGAAGATAGGGTCAAACATATTCAGCAAGCCAACTCCCATTCCAACTAAAAAATAATTTACTTTACCCACCATGCCCTCTATAAAAAATGCAAAAGTTTCACAAACAGAACTCGACTTCCTCAGAAAGATGATTCGAGACGAGGTTCTCACCAACCACGCATTCGCTGTGATGAGTCGCTCTGATGGAAACCTTATTAAAAAGTTAGTTACTGGTGAACTACCAAACAAGTTTACTCCAACTTTCGCAAAGAAGCTGTCTGACACTATTCGCGACTTGGATCAATGGGCAGTTAAGAATGGTTACCATGGAGGATTGAACTCATACGCAAAAAATTCAGCTGGAAAGTACGGTGTTCCAAGACCTTATGTTCAACGATCTCCACGCTCTGGTATGAGATACCGTGTACTGCAAGTACCACCAGCAGCGGTTTCTCCAAGGGTAAAGCAAATAGTAAAACAACAATCTAAAAAACATTATGCACAGCCTACTTTACATACTACTGATTCTGTTTCTAATATTACTATGGAGCGGTACACCGAGGCGTTAAACGAGTCAACCAAGGCTATTAATAGCTCAGGGTTTAACTATGCACTCGTCAGTATTGTGTTTGGTGTCCTGTTCACTGCCTATATTGTTGTTTCAATTGTTCAGTTGGTCGCATTTCTTACAACTCAAAACTAAAAATTAAAAAAATTTATGAAACCAAAACCTTACATGGTGCTTGTCTCTGTTGTGCTTGCAGTTGGAACGCTTATATTACTAGTTTGTTTAAACGAGTTTTCTAAGGGTGATCTAGCTTGGTGTATCGGAGATCAAGATCAGTGTCGAATTGATGCGATGGATAAACATAGAGTTGAAAGAGATGCTGAGGATAAACGGATTGAAGCGATGACAGCAGAGATGAGAAAGGTTAACCATGAGAAACACGATCCTATTATCAATGCACTCAAAGGAGGCTTATCTGCTAATCGTATTGTTAAGGAGGCAGAAGCTGGCAGAAAAGAAAATGTTCCAGAAAAAATTGTTTCTTTTAATTTTATACCAAAGGCTTTTGCCTCTACTGGCGATACATTGCTAGACGTACCTCAAACTACTAGTGCTGCTAATGTCAGTGTACGCTTCGCTCCTAACTGGATATCAGTTGGCCGTTATGGAAAAGTACTTGCTGATCTTGGTAGTCCTTACGCTTCTGTGCCAATTGAGAAATACTGTAATGAGGCGCAAGTCACACAGTACCAGTGTGATGTTCTTGTAGGGATAACGTTCCAAGAAAGCGAAGTTGGTAAACGTTTTGCAAAGAAAGACGCGAATGGGGTTATTGTACCAGCAGATCAATTGGGAGCGATCAGCTACAACCCAGCTGGTCTCAAGGGGGGTGGATTAACTTACCCAACACCAGAAGGTTTCTACCTACGTCCATTCAAATCTTGGGATGACTTTTGGCAACAATACCCAGGTATTATGAAGGCAGGTTACTTTGATAGGGGGGGTAATACGCCAGAGTCTATCAGTAAGTGTTATGTGCGTGGCGACTGTGTGAAAGTTAAGGACAGTTGGGTTAACGGTGTGAAGTCTTTTATGGCTAAATTAAACTAATTATTTTATGGAACTAGAGCTCAAAGGTGATGATAAGGAAAAGGTAAAGAAGCACTGGCTAGGGTTTGTACGCTTTATGAATTGTATCTGGTTTGTAAAATGTATCGTAGGTGTTTATGCGGCCATTGCTATCTACAGGACAACACACGAACTGACGCATTCTGAAATCATAGCGTTCTTAGTAACTGTCTTCTCTATTATCTTGTTCAGTATCGCAAGTAGAGTAGGTATGCAATACATGGGCAGAGCTAAAGCAGAAGAAATGTTTGAGGCTAAGGTCATCTCCAAGAAAGGAACGGTGGATCAGGAGTTCCTTGAGAAGTTGAAAGCAAAGATTCAAGAGTCATTACCGGATGATGTAGAGATTGGTGATATCCAAGTTGAGGTCAGAGAAGTAAAGACTGAGAAAGAAAAGAAACCTAAGAATCCACCTCCTCATAAACCTACAAACGAAGGTGACATCTACAAGATCTCTTCAAAACTGATCGACGAATATAATAAAGACTAACCATGACTAACGACGACTTTTTAATTCTTCTCCTCAATCTCACCATCGTTGCTATGTCACTACTTGGTAGGTTTTGGATCACAGGTGTCTGTTCTATTCTCAATATTATTTTCCGTCTTATTATCATTTATAACCGCTCCCACCATTATGGCTCAAGATAAAGATTTAGTTGCAACACTCGTTACTGGTTTGGTTCCGAAGCTCGTTAAAAGCAAAGAGCTGATTGAAGCTCTCGACAACCTTTCATTGCAAAGTATTCAGACGGCAATCAGCAAGATTTATGTAAAAGATGTTATTGTTACTATCAAAGAAACTGGTAAAAAAGTACCAGTTGGTCAGCAGCATAAAGATTTTGACAAGTTGGTAAACGTAATGGCTAATCATCTACCTGTCTATGTAGTTGGACCTGCCGGTTCAGGTAAGACTATGGGTGTTGAGAAAGCAGCGTTGGGACTAGGTCTCGACTTCTCTTGTATGAGTGTAGGACCAATGACTACTCAATCACACATCTTTGGTTACATGGATGCTCAAGGCCACTACGTTACCACCGAATTCCGTAAACGCTACGAGAAAGGTGGAGTATTCTTGTTCGACGAGATCGATGCAGGTAACCCACAGGTACTTACTTCGATCAACTCTGCCCTTTCTAACGATTTCTGTGCGTTCCCTGATGGAATGGTCGCGAAGCATAAAGACTTCGTTTGTGCAGCATCTGGTAACACGTGGGGGCTTGGTGGTTCTGTAGAGTACGTCGGTCGTAATGCTATGGATGCCGCTACACTTGACCGCTTTGTTTTCTTACACTGGGAATACGATGAGAAGTTTGAACTACTGTTGGCTGGTAACATTACCTGGACACAGAAGATTCAGGCACTCAGAAAGAAGGCGTACGATAAGGATATCCGTGTTGTTATCTCACCTCGTGCCAGTATTTATGGCGCGAAGCTGTTAGAAGCTGGCTTCAATGAGAAGGAGACTATGGCAATGCTTGTGTACAAGGGAATGGATGAGGCGATTATCAAGAAACTAAGTGATGAATAACTTATGAACAGCCTAATTACACATGAAACGTTGGAGAACTACCTTTTGGGTAAGGGTTTACTAGATGAAGTTAAAAATGAAAAGATCCTTTATCGTCATGACTTCAATAGTTACTCAGACATGGTAAGGGCTGCTGAGTTTGGACCAAACAAGAGGTCAAAGCTTAAGTCAGCTGTATTCGGTGACGATGAGTTCTCTGGTTGTTCGTTTGATGCAGCTATTAAGAAAGCGTGGTTCGGTGACAAGAAGATTCTAGAAAAAGTACAGAAAATGCGAGATACTATCTTGCATGAACTCAATGACACTACGTTTACTCAGGAATGGATGTACGCTGAGAGTGGTTCAGCAGTTGATGTTGCCAAGTTCGTTACTGGTGAGCCAGAATGCATGTTTGATATTCTTCCTACCGAGAGAAGGTCGGTAACGATAGCAGTTAACATGTCTTATTGTTGGGATAGAACCCATGAACAAGTTATCTGTGCTGGTGCCGCTATCTTCATTATTGCTGAGTGGTTCCACCGTAACCGATATAATGTAAAGATTCTGGGTGAGGAAAACTGTTCTAGCAATGGTTACTACTATCTCACTACTTTTCCAATCAAGGATTTTCACCAACCATTTGATACTGGGCGTATTGCGTTTACGCTTGCCCATCCAGCTTTCTTACGTAGGGTTCTGTTTGGTGTTAATGACAGTGCACCTGATCCAATTCGAGAATACTTTGGTATGCATGACAGTGGCGGCTATGGATCATGTACAAAGAATGTAATCACACCAGCGACTATTGCTCTTTCTATCTACAAGCTCTGTGAAGATAATGGTGCATCAATCAAAAAGGCAGTTGAGTTTATCAAGACTACTATTAACCAAAAGTATGAGTAATACCTGGAAAAAATACGGAGTATACCACTTCAAGAGTAATCTCTATATTCACCTTGGTGTCGATACTACTGGCATGGTCCACAACTATATTACCTGGGAAAAAGAACATCGTAGACCAGATCAAATGGGCAGGTCTGGTGCTGTCAACTGTGTTAAACATATACAGGATATACTGAATGATAGTAGGTATGTTCACCCTTCAGAAAAGGGGCCTGCTGTTGAGAGAATTATGAATGAGTTTGGTGAAGAAATCCTAGCTGGGTTGCAAGGTAAATCGCAGAGCGACCCTGAGTTTGAAAGAGTTAAAAAGGAAATGGAGCAAAAGTGTGAGGGTGCTATCATCTTTAAAAAATAACTTTAAAATATGAAAGAATACCACAAGATTAACTCAGTCTATAAACGTGATGAGAAGACACATAAGTTTCTTGACGAGCTGTCAAACCCAGAGGTCGCTTGTATCTATGCCTGGATAGGTGAGGAAAAAATAGATGGCACGAACATCAGAGTTAACTACAATCCAGAAACTAAAAAGGTTATCTTTGGTGGAAGAACTGACAATGCACAGTTGCCAACTGGTTTACTAACGTACTTGCAGGAGACGTTTACCCCTGAGAAATTTGAGAAGATGGGAGTGACTAAGGAAACTACCTTGTACGGCGAGGGTGTTGGTGAAAAGATTCAGGGTGATAGTATTAAGTACTTACCAAAAGGACAGAAATTTGGATTCATTCTTTTCGATGTAACCATCAACGACTTTCAGCTAGACATCGCACAGGTGACTGAGTTTGCTGTTTCTATTGGTGTGACAAGAGCACCAGTAATGATTGTCGGTTCTCTTGCGGAGATGGAGAAGATGGTAAAGACAGGCTTCCTTTCTAAGTTAGGAGCTGATAACAAGAAAATGTCTGAGGGTCTAGTAATCAAAACACCAGTACCTATCTATAACCGTTATGGAAAAAGAATCATTACTAAACTAAAATATGCAGACTTTCACAAGTAGACTGATCAGTAAGCCCTGTTCACATTTGTGGGAACATGTATACTTCGGAGGGTCAAAGAATCCAATATTCAAGAAGTGCAAGAAGTGCCCGCAACGTCAGATCCTCAACTTTGTCGCCTACAAGCAATGGAGACAGCTAAAAACTTACCTCTAACCTATGAATGAAGAATACGATTACCGTGAGCACGATAAGGACTATGTCCACCTTGAATTTAGGACAGATGTAAATGCTCTTACTGGAGAGTACATTGTGACTGTTCGAGCAAAGAACATCTACAAGAAGAAGACAGCAGATGTGATTGCTGGTCATCTTCAAAAGTTCGCAGAGCAATACGCTCAACTTATGCAAAAACAACTTTAAGCATTTATGGATATTACTCAAGCAAAGAAAATCAAGTTCGGTCATGTACTCATCAAGCCTGATGTGGAGGAAGTAGTAACAAAGAGTGGCATCGTGCTAGCAGCACCATCAGTTGCTGAGATGAAGAGAAAGCTCAACCCTACTACTTACGGTGAGGTGATCAATGTTGGTGATGGAGTTGACACAGTGGCAGCTGGTAACCGCGTCTTATACTCTACCTGGTCACCATCAGTACATACTGTTGGTAAAGGGGAAGAAGCAGTAGACTACCACCTCATCGACCAAGAAAGTATCTTAGCCTTAATTGAGAATGATGAAGAAGAAGCGTAAGAGTAAAAAACTTACCCGTATCCCTGTTCCTGGTCAGTCTGAAAAGACCAAGATGGGCATGTCAGTGAACGAACTTAATTTCGTTAATGCCTATAAGCGTCTTGGTAGTTACTCTGCTGCATGCCGAGAAGCATACCCAAATGTTAAGGACTCCAATAACTATGGTTACGCAGTTGCTAAGCGTCCCCATGTGAAGGCAAAGATAGACGCGTTCAAGGCTGAGATCGATGCAGCAATCGACGATAGGTGGTTTGTCCATAATTACGTCAACATCGCAGAGAACTCACTCTTCAAAAAAATAATTCTCAAGAAAAAGAAAACCATTCGTTATGATGAGGGTGCGCTGGACAAAGATGGAGAGCCAAAGGCAGATGAAGTACATGAAGAAGAGCAAGAGGTTGACCAGACTAATCTGGGGTTACAAGCACTCAACAGTCTGGCAAAGTTTAAGAAGGGGAATGAGCAGGCAATGATCAATGCTGGTTCACTCAATGTTTCAATCGTTCTGGACAACCGTATCCTCAATGTCAACGAAAAGAAGATACTTGAGGATCCACCAGACGAAGACGATCAACAAATTATTATCGATATTTAATTACTAATTACCCACCATATGTACGATAGTTCAAGTAGCGAAGAGAAAGTTTGGCCGATCATTGCCACTGCGATAGGTATAGGTATAGCAATCTTATTGTTTTTTGTTGGTATTATTTACCTACTCTGCTTAGACCAGATTGAGCCAGGACAAGTAGGCGTGAAACTTTCCTGGGGTGTAGTAGATGAGAACATTAAAGGTGAAGGTTACTACTTTGTTATGCCATTCCGTGATCAGTTAATCCACTTACAGACCAGCAACATTCGTACTGACATTGCTGCATCAGCTGCATCTAAAGATCTTCAAGAAGTGAATGCTTCTATTGCCGTCGTTTGGCACATGGAGAATGACAATATCTTGAGTATCTACCGTAAGTACTTAGCGACTAACACTATCAGGGACACAGTAGTTATGCCACGTGCGTCTGAAGTAGTGAAACAATTTACTGCTCTCTACAACGCAGAAGAGATCATCACCAAGCGTCAGGAGTTGAAAGACAAGATCGATAAGAAGCTTCAAGAAGAGTTCAAGAGTTCTGGTCTAGTGCTTGACAGTCTTTCTATCATCAATGTTGATTTCTCAGCTGACTTCAACAAAGCGATTGAGCAAAAACAGATTGCAGAACAGCAAGCAAAACAGGCTGAATACACTGCACAAAAGGCTTCACAAGATGCACAAGCTGCCATCAACTATGCTAAGGGACAAGCTGAGTCACAGAGACTGCAAGCGCAAGCCCTCGACGACAAGATCCTTTCTAAACTTTGGATTGATAAGTGGAATGGTGTACTGCCACTCTACTCAGCTAGTTCAATGCCACTACCATTTAAACAAGTAAACTAGCATGAAGAAATACATCTGTACTTGGTGCTGGAAAGAGTTTGAGCCAACAGGGGTTCTTAGTAGAATGCAGCATGAATCTTGTTTCTGTTACTCGGGACCGGACCGCAACCTGCATACTCTATTAAACAGAGCAAATGCCAAAGTAGAAGAACTTAAAAAAAAGATCTGTCAACTAACTAACCAAAACTCTATGTGTTGCCAAAATAATCCTTGTAACTGTGCACCTTGCATACCAGACCCCAAACACTTTGTTGGTGATATTGTACTTATCAGTTCATACGCTCCTTATCAGGATCTTTCTGGTAAACAGTCGCTAACTCAGCAGGTTAAGATAGATCGATCTATTTATAAAAATGGTTGGGTGTATCTTTACAATGGTCATGAAGGTAATACACGTTATTTTGGTGACTGTGATATCCTCAAGAACTATACTTACCAAGAGGAAGGTCCTCAAAAGCAAATTGCTCACAAGAAAAGCAAATGAAGCTAGACCTCAAAGCTGTTGGTACATTGGTAGAACAAGGCTACATCTCAGTGCAGAAGCACCCTGATGCAGAGCTCTACATCTACAACTACACCCACAAAGCACAATTCGATAAGGTTTGGAACGAGCACACCATGCTGTGCCGTGGTCTAATCTGTGACCAGGATGGCAATGTCCTCTACCGACCATTCAAGAAGTTCTTCAACTTAGAAGAGCACCTTGGCCAGAAGAAAGAGTTGCCAACCACACCATTCAAAGTACATGAGAAGCTTGATGGTTCACTCGGTATTATCTACAAGCTCAATGGTCAGTATGCTGTTGCTACTCGTGGTAGTTTTAAGAGTGAGCAGGCACTCCATGCTACTGAGATACTCAGAACCAAGTACCCAAACTTCAGGCAGACAGATGACATGACTGTCTTAGTAGAGATCATTTATCCAGAAAACAGAATTGTCGTAGATTACAAAGGCAAGGACGACTTGATCTTTCTTGCAGCAATCTATAATGAGACTGGCGAAACACTCACAGCAGAAGAGCGTGCTGTACCAATGCCACGTGCTAAGGTTTACACCGATGTTACTGACATCATGAAGCTCACCGAAAAGGAGCGTGATAACGAAGAGGGCTATGTCATAGAATGGGATAATGGACTTCGTCTCAAGGTAAAGTTCTCAGAGTATAAACGTCTCCACTGGCTACTCAGCTCAGTTAACTCGAAGACTATTTGGGACTTGCTCAGAGAGGGTAGTGACATAAATACCATCCTTGACCATGTGCCAGATGAGTTCTACGACTGGGTGAAGAAAACAGCAGATGAACTAGAGACCAGTTTCTACAGTATTAAGCTTGGTTGCTACGAAGAGTACCAAAAGTATTTGATACAGCGTAGAGACCATAAGCTGAAGGGAGACCGCAGATCGGCAGCATTGTTCTTTAAGGAGTACAGTAAGAATCCAGGTGTTATGTTTCGACTACTCGATGGCGAGAGTCCAGACGCTCAGATCTGGAAGATGATCAAACCAATCGCATCAAAACCATTTAAAAATAACTTAGATCTATGAAAACCGTTACTATTCTCAAGGGTTTACCAGCAAGTGGAAAGACAACATGGGCATTGGCTGAGATAAAGAAGTCCAATGGAATGACCAAGCGCATCAATAAAGATGAACTTCGCATGATGATTGATGGTGGTAAGTACAGCAAAGCAAACGAAAAGCTTGTGCTCACAATCCGTGATCGCATGATTGCTGAATATCTCCTCGATGGTAAGAGTGTGATTGTCGATGATACTAACCTTGATCCCAAACATGAGGCACGCATCAGAGAGATTGCTAAAGACTTTCCTAACACTACAGTAGAAATAAAGACATTCTACGATGTATCAGTTGAACGCTGTATCGTACGTGACGCTGTTCGTGCTAAGCCAGTTGGAGAGCATGTGATCAGAAAGATGTACGAAAGATACCTAAAACGTAGCAACCAAGAAATAACGCAAACATTTGCTGCTGTGCAGAACGGTTTCTTACCAAAAGCTATTATTTGTGACCTAGATGGTACATTGTGTCACCTCAATGGTAGAAACCCCTATAATGCGAGTTTGTGCATCAATGATTTACCAAATAAGCCTGTTTTAGAGATCGTGAAGCGTTTTTCAGGTACACACACTATTATCTTTGTATCTGGTCGTGAGGACACGTACTCATCTCAAACACAAGCTTGGTTACGTCAACACTACAAACTTCCTGCTATCTTGATCATGCGTAAAGCAAAAGATAACCGTAAAGACTCTATCGTTAAGGCAGAGATCTACAATGATCACATTAGAAACAAGTTCTTCGTTGAGTTTGTTCTCGATGACCGAGATCAGGTGGTAGAATTGTGGAGACAGAATGGTTTAACCTGTTTACAAGTAGCGCCTGGATCGTTTTAACTTTTCAACTTTTGATACTATGACAAAATGCCCTGATTGTAAGCTAGAAAAACAAGACAAAGATTTTGGAAAGAATAGTAGTAGGCCATCAGGAAAGCAGAACTATTGCAAAGACTGTATGAAAATAAGGTCAATTAATAGCTACCGAAAACATAAAAAGGAGTACTTCTTGAGAGCTTATGATCGTAATAAATTTATTGATAACTTGATCAACACGGCTAAAGATAGACCGTGTACAGATTGTGGTGTTAAGTATCCTCCATATGTTATGGATTTTGACCACATAGAAAGTCTAAGTAAACTGAATAAGATTTCTACGATGCGTAGACGTAAAATGGCGATCGAAAAGATACGTACAGAAATGGGTAAGTGTGAACTGGTTTGTGCTAACTGCCACAGGGAGAGAACAAATAAAAGGAATCCAGCAAGATATAACTATCTAAAGCAATGAACTCCTTCACTCCTACCCCAGATGACCAGACCATCCTCAAAGTACTCGTTGGATCAAGAGCCCATGGCCTCCATAATGCTCAGAGCGATTACGACTATCGAGGAGTCTTCGTCACGCCAACAAACAAGATTCTCTCTCTTAATCCTGGATATAAGAATACGCAGTGGATCGAAGGAGACATTGACAACACTTCTTGGGAACTGGGGCACTTTCTCCATCTTGCCACAAAGTGTAATCCCACGATTCTCGAAACCTTCCTCAGTCCAGTTGAAGAAACTACTGCTCTGGGGGAAGAACTACGTGCACTCTTCCCCTATATCTGGAATTCCCAAGGAGTACGTGATGCCTTCATCGGCTACGGACTCAACCAACGAAAGAAGTTCCTCGATGGGAAAGATGGAAGGCCAGCTAAGTTCGCAGTCGCGTACGCTCGTTCCCTCTACAACGGTAAAGAGTTATTGGAGAGTGGTACATTCACTGTAAATATCTCTGGTCTTGCTATCGGCGCTCTCCTCAAAGAGTGGAAGGCAGGCAACTATAAGGTTGGTAGCGTCATTGATGTTTGCGTTGAACTCGAAGCTGACGTGCGTAAGGCTTATATCAACAACCCCAACAAGGTTACTGACATGGGGAAGGTCAATGAGTTCCTGCTCAAAGTTCGTAAGCTTAACTTTACCTAGCCCTATGCTACTACAAGCCAACAAACAGGTTGTTACTGCTATTGCCATATTACAGAAATATGGTCTTATCAAAGATGGGCGAATACTAGATATATAAGCCGTTATGTGGTTCTTTTACTTATGTACGTTTACGGTTGTTATTATTTTACTACTTGATGATTAGGGTATGACTAAAGATGAATTGATAGCATATCAGAGAAGGCAGATTGATATACTTACAGTAGTAATACAGAAACTTGCAGCACAAACAGTAGGTTTAGATCCAGAACAGTATCAGCTCTCAGATGAAACAAATAAATTCCTAAATATTGAAAGCCATGAATAACCTAGAACCAGTAAAAAGTCGACAAAATAATTTGTCTCCAAGGGCAAAGATCGGTGATGTGGTGATTGTAGAAAACCATATTCACCAGTGGA
>ERZ869925.926-NODE-926-length-16023-cov-6.465869_pt1 | contig 16023 bp, 8 predicted proteins | sample MGYA00579311_ERZ869925 | MGnify/ENA primary metagenome ERZ869925 (study PRJEB32216, sample SAMN09231817) | wastewater metagenome | place: USA: Maryland | collected 2016-07-30 | study: EMG produced TPA metagenomics assembly of the PRJNA472060 data set (Reclaimed...
TCCTTTTATTAAAATACCTCCTGATTGACCTGATGAAGCCAAGTATAAAGCAGTAGCAACATTAAAAGAATTTATGCGCAATGTTTTCGTAGCTGTTGAAGTTGATGAACCCGTTATACTTGATTCTATTGTAGCCCCTGCTGCTGAATATTGAATACCATAAGCAGTACCCGTTGTAACTGCGCTGGTAGATGCTGACATTACTGCCTCAAATTCATAAACAGCATTTGCAACAAGAGAAACGGTTAACCCTGTTACATCAACTAAAGCCTGCCCAGTTGTTGTTGCATTACTTCCCGTTACTCTTGCATAAACGGGCATATTTAATACGTTGGCCTTTAAGTTTAAAGCCGTTGATAAAGCTGCGTTATCAGTTACTTGACCAGATAAAGAAGCAAAAGTCGCCCCTCCAATAGAAGTTGCACTTGAAAGGCCGGATGAATACCCTACGGGGACTTTTACTACAATAGAATCCTGCGATTGACCATTTATAAAAATGCCAAAAAGGGATAGTATAAAAATTAGTTTCATTTATTTTGTTTGTTTGGTTTGCTATTTACGTCCCCTATGTAAACTAATTTTTCACCTGTTATTTTTTCTATCGCTCTTGCTAATTTTAAAATATCCACGTTTATATACTTACCGTCTTTTTCAGAATAAAAAGCCCATGCCATTTCTTCGCTTTTCCCTTTTGGTATCCCTGTAAAGTTGTGAGGTGAAATTGTTGTTATGTTACCGGCCTCGTCACGCACCTTTAACTCCGCACTTGCAGCAACATCCTCTGAATAAAGTTGAACTCCATCTGCGGGTGAAGTGCTTGGTATCGTACCATTGAACATTGCAAGGGTAGTGGTAGCTGATGTTCCTGCTGCTGCACCACCGATTAAAACATTCCCGTCTAATCTTGTTTGCCCTGCATCCAGCCATATCCCATAAGTTGCTGTTGCGGGTGTTATGCCCGTTGGCGCACCTTCAATATAAAGCCCTGCTACTATATCTGTTGCTCCTGCTCCATTGGTTATTGTAAGTTGTCTTATAACTTGGGAGGCTACAATAGGTTGAGTACCGCTTGCTGCTTCTGTAACACCCCCAGTAGTACCTATTGTTAATACGCTAAAGGCATCACTGGCTGTCATTGAATATGCAGTTGTACCGTTTATCATTACCCTACCTCCTATTCCTGCTGCACTCAAAGGCAATAGCGATGCAACCGTAGTTCTATTAGCAGTTATACCACCTGTTGCGTAAAAGTTACTATTACCGGCTGTACTGTTAGTGGCTATCCCTGATGAAAGAGTAGCAAATCCTGATGCCGTTACACCCGCAAGAGCGGTGGTTGCAGAGAATGTTTTTGCACCGGCTATGGTTTGAGTTCCTGTTGTTATAACTCCACGGTTAGATGCACTTGCATCGGGGAGATTAAATGTTATCGAATTGGCGGCAAAAGCTACTGCAAAATCAGTTCCGCTTGTACCTACTGCCATTGTTTTATATTCTTGACCTGTTGCTGCATTGGTCATACCTAATACTTGGTTAGCTGTTCCATTGGTACTTGGTAAAATAAAAGAATAGCTTGTTACAGTAGCAGGGACAGTTATAGTTGCTGCGCCTGATGTATTACCCGACAATACTAAAGAACCTAAAGAAGCCCCCGCAACACCGATAGTCAATGTTGAAGAAGCAAAAGTTAAATTGGCATCTCCTTCAATAGTTCCATCTCCTGTCCAAACTCCTAATTGATTATTTACAGGAGTGCCTACTTTTAAAACGTCACCACCCCCTGATACAGTCGCCCATGATAAAACACCAGACCCATCTGTCTGTAAAAATTGACTTGGCGTTCCATCTGTTGTAGGCCATGTTAAAGTATAAGTTCCTGCCGCTGCTGCTGGCTGAAAAGTAATAGTTCCTGACGTAACCCCTGACTGTGTAAAAATACCAGTTGAGCTACCTGCCGTTCCTAAGTTTACAGTCCCTGTGAATGTATGAGTATCTGCATCATATGTTATCCAAGAAGTTGTAGCATCTCCATGACCATTAATATTAGCTACTTTAGCTCCACCACCAAAGTTTGCCTGATTTTCAAAATTTGCATAAGTATCGGTTGTTTGCGATTCAAAATAAGCTACGTTCCCATCTATATTCGCTGTATTTACTGACTTAATAACTGAATGTTCAGCATTTGGAGAAACATCTACATGGAGAAGGTCAATATCGTCTATTCCATTTTGAATCGTAAATAAACGATATGCTTGAAATGGGCCAGCCAAATTTATTCCTATCGAACCATTTTCAAAAGCAAGTTCGTGAGTACCCAAATCTACACTCCTACTTATTGTCATAGATTGCCCTACTGCTAATACATCGTCTATGCCGGGGGTTGTTGGTGAAAATGCAGCCAATGCACTATCTACATAATTTTTATCGGTGAAACTTCTGGATGTATAATTAGCGGCTATGTTTGAGGCATAGTCCGCAACGCCAGAAAATCTGGACAATCCTCTTAAATCAAGCTGATAGTCTGAACTCCAATTAGCTGTACTTGACGGGCCTAATGTTAAATTACCGGCATGATAGCTTCTTTCCCTTCTGGCTGTATCATATAAAAAGAAAGCACTATCTACTTCGTTTACCCCCGAAGTCGCCCCTGATGGGGCTAAAATATATGATTTTAAAACCTTTGCACCTCCACCCATAAATGAACTTGGTCCATAATAAACAAAATTTTCAATAGTATCAGTCGTACCTGAAAACATGATAAGATAACTCCTATGCCCTACGCCAGCACCATTCAATTTAAGTCTGTCTACTCCATTCCCGTCCATATAGAAATTAGACACAGATGCCGCTACCCCTTGATTAAGGCTTAAATTACCACCTGCTGCATGGCCTGTTCTGGCTACCTGTGGCCCTGTTCCTCTAGGCTTTATTCTTAATTCATTAATCACCGCTTCATTGTAATCGCCCCCATCGGTACGGAAAACCATACTATCTTGAAAATTATAAGTAGCACCTATGTAATGTCCGTACATTTCATTCTGTCTATAAACGCCACTATTAAAATACATAGTACGCCGAGCAAATAATCCAGACAATGGCCTTGCATTAGATAAGGCTGCATCGTTACTAACTAAAGTATCTGCGCTTATAAACTGAAATGGAGAATACGCTTGCTTACTAAACTGCCAATTAACACCACCTGTAACCGCCGCAACTCCGTTTGTCCAGTGCATTATATTACGGTTAGTATTGAGCGTTCTATCATTGGTAAATATCCCCGGCGTTCCAAATGGCCCTGCAAATACCGTAGTATCCCCTGACTTTAATAATCCTTGACTAGCCACATCAGAACTTAATAATTGATACGTATTAGCTGCTCTTTGTCTTGATAAAATAGAAGCACTAGCAGTATCAACCAATAAAGTACCAGTAGTAGTAATTGGGCCTCCGCTTAATCCTAATCCTGTGGCTATGTTGGTTACTGTTCCACTTCCTCCACCGCCACCACTTCCCAAAGCCACCCACTTTTTACCACTTGAATATTGTCTTCCCCAGAAACTTTGTACGTCATAGGTGTAAATGATTGCTCCTAGAGTATCAATACCTTTTTGAAGGTTTGCTGCCGTTGTATCGGCATATCTTGGAACAAACATATTGTATTGCGCTGACCATCTTGCATCCTGAACCGTGAATGAACTATTTGTTCTCTGTGATATTGGTTGAGAAAAGCAAGTAACCGCCGCAACTAAGAATGATAATATGATTGATATTTTTTTCACTAATTTATTTGGTTTATTGCTATTGTATAATTAAACGTATTGGCATCAAACCCTGCTAATATTATCTGAATACCCCCTGCTACATAAATGAAATCAGTTGTTGCAAACAATACTGGATTAGGAGTATTATTAGCTAACAAATAGACATTATTGGATGCAACATTAGCAATATTAGAATTTAAGTATGTAACTCCATCACTTTCAAAATCTGCACTTGTAATTACAATCGGGAATGACTGTGTTGGTACAACTGTTGAGTTGCCGCCGCCTGCATCCACCATGATTCTAAATAATTCTCCTTCGGAAGCTGCGGGGAATATTGTAAATATTCCAGTTACGTTGTTCCATGCGTAATAGCTACTACCATCGCCTAAATTGGTTGTGTTTTGCGTTATACCGCCTCTTGCAAAGTCAACGTTATACCCAATGAATTGAGGTATTGATAGTGAGGTTGCGCCTGTTACCATTATTGATGAAGCAGTAACTTCAAAATCCAAATCATTAGGACTCCCACCACCACTAGGGGTTGGAACAACTGAACCACCGCCGGGGCCAAATATTATACCTTGTGCCTGTAATTGAAATAAACCGTAAAGCCAAAGTGCATAATTGGCTGTACTTCTTAATGAAGCTGCTGTTTGTGCGCCTCCCGAATTCCCCCAATCGAGAGCATCCGTCACCCATGCAATTTGAACTGGTGGAGTTGGCTTTATTACACTACCGCCAAACAATGATTTTTTGCTCGTATAGTTAGCAGAAAGGTACGTGGAAGCCCTCCCTATTTCTATAATATCTGCTATGGATAAAATAGTCGGCATTAGAAGTAAAGAGTTTGGTTATTCATCATGTTTGTTGCCCTATTCAAACAGTTCTGGCTTGCTGCTATATCCGCTCCTACTTCCACCGCCTGAATTGCCCCTATTATATTTGTCCAATAAACGGCCATATTTGAAGCATACGTAGTATCTTGAAGTATTGATGGTGTCAATGCTTGCTGTTGGACTAAATAGTAAAAATTTTGTTTATTAAATTCAGGTAAGCAATATACTTGCGTTAGAGTATATAAAACAGTACCCCCACTATTGACCCATTGCACAGTGATAGATAAAGAAAAATCTTCCGTAAGAACGTCAAAAGATTCTGAAGCATCCGCATAACTCCACGGGTTATACGTAGTAGTCACACCAGCCTCAACAAGATAAGTTCCATATGTCGTTTGAAAATAAATTCTGCGAGCGGACACAGCCACATCCGATCCTGATGACGTATCCGTTGCGGTTATAACTGATGGAGCGATTGCGCTCTGTGATATTGTGAATGCGGGCGTAAGTGGCATAGTTATTTAAATTTAAAAATGAATTTTGTTGGAGTTTTAATTATCCCTTTTGCACATCCGCTAATAGTCCCTTTGCTAACTCCAGTTTCTAATGCTGCCGATTGAACTGATTCATGCTCTTTTAAAAAGTTCCCATTTAAATCATATTGAAGTACTTTTTTATAAAGAGCCTTATACATAGCAACTCTTTTTTCTGTATGATAATTTATATTCGGAAATTTTCTGCCAGTTCTCCATTCCGATAGCTTTCGTTTTGTTTCTTCTGATTGAGCCATCCCCATTCTTACAGAACTCATTTTTGCCTTAGTCTCTTCGGTAGGCCAATACGTATTAACTCCTTTTTTTGCATCAGAATATTTTTTCTTTACTTCTTCTGTTCGTTTTTTGCCTTTATTCCCCTTACTTATTTTCAATTTCGTTTCTTCACTCATCTTTAATCCGAAATTCCCGCTGCCCCCCATAGTAGCATTAAGCCCTCTTTGATCTGGATATACGTTATAGCAAGACATGAAACTTCTGATCCAGAACATTTCCTTTCCTAACGCATAATCGTCATTAGAAATAAATTCATCCAATATGTCAAAAGAATGATTCTCCCACCCATATTTTTTTAGGGAGTTATACAGAATTTTTTGATTTACGCACTCATAGTTGCGGTAATTGCGCTCTCTTAGCTCTATGTTACGGGAAACACCAATGTAAACTCTACCCGAAGGAGAAGTAATCTTGTAGATGTGAAATGTACGATTTTCAGTAGGTTTGGCCTCCATTTCAAGGGGTTTTGCTAAATTACTATTTTTTGCCAAATTTTCCATCTGTTTCTTAATTAGCCTTAGATTGTTTCTTTTCTGTTTTCTTGTTGGATTTGGATTGTTTTTGGGTGGATGAACTTGGCGGCGAATCTGAAAAATCGCTTTCATACGATACGTTCAACCCTACAAATGATGGCAGTCCTGTCCAAAGTATTGATCCTAGCCCTTCCTTCTTAACACCTTCTGAAATTCCTTTGATGGATAGTGGTGTTATGAGATTTTCCAAAGCACTTGTAGCTGTTACAGGTTTACCCATGTAATCCCTGCTTACTCCTTGTCTATCTTTGTGGGCTACGGAAATTCCCACCCCTACCGCCGGAGTAGTTTTGCTCCAAAGGAATCTTCCCGTTGTAACAAGTGGATTTGATTCTTTGAACACTCCTTTCTGTTTTTCCCCACCCATTGCGTATTTTGCTATTAATCTAACGTATTGAGTAAAGCCTCCCCAAATATTATAACGTTTCCCATTTACTAACATAGTCCCGAATGTGGCACTATTGGGGTCTGTATCAACTTCATCGGCAAATGTTAATCCTGCAAACCCTAAAAAAGCTGAACCGAATATTATAAACTTTGCCAAGTCTTTTAAAGCATACGCCCTCATTCTTGGTGTCAAGCCGCCATAATACCCTTTCTTACCTCCTGCAATCAAGTTCCCTACATCGCCTATACCAAGTATATTCATTCTTGATGCCATCAATCGTGGCGACCAAATACCTGCGGAAATAAATTCAAAAGCCTTATCAACCTGCGGATGTAGTTTACCTCTGCCTGTTTCGGTATTCAATACTTTGGCTAATGCTTCATATTCTTCTGGGTGCTTCTCATAAGTAATTCCTTCGGCCATTAATTTTTCAACCCCTCTTGCCCATAAGTTCCAACGCATCCTATTGCCCAATCCTGTAAATATTCTTTCAAAAGGCTTAGTAGTATATTTGGATATTATGTACGTTTTGCCTTTGAATTTTATCTTCCTGTCTAATAAATTATGAGTAAATATTTCTTCCTTCTCTGATGATTTTAGGGATTGTGGCTCTGTTATATCTAACCCTGCTTTTTTAGCTATTGGGTATAATTCGCTATTATGAACAGAAGCTAACCAACGCTCCTGATTCTTGGCTGAACCAAAATCTACAAAACTTGCTGGCAATGCTTCAATTGCTGAACGTGGGTGTGCAGCCATAGCAACTAAATTCTGTATGCCTATACCCGAAGCATCAATACCTGTTACTACTGACTTGGTAGTACCTATAATATCCCCCAATACATCAATACCTTTTTTAGCTAAACTTCTCTTAGCCATCTCATCTTTCATCAATGCTATGTCAAACTCATGCCTAGCTTCTTCTCTTGCAAGTATAGCATCCAAAGTGTCTTTATATTGCTTCGGAAACTTCCTTTTTAACTCTGGATTTTCTAAAAACGGAACTTCTTTTTTAGTTTCAAACTCCCCTTTAGAAATCCTTTCCTGAATAGCTGCTGTTTGCTTTTCGTTACTTCTTTTAATTGCTCTAAGTTTTCTTACTTCTTCAGGAGTTTCATCGGTATAGAACTTATTGGCTTCCCTTTTTTCTTTTTCAAATTCCTTTCTCTCTGACGCAATCTGCTCTTTCAATTCTTTTTCTCTGTCAGTTACGGACTTTTTATTTACTTCAGTTGGTTCTTTTTCTTTTCTGTCTTTCAGTCTTTGCAATTCAACTTCTTGCTTCCGTATTTTTTCTTGTGTGGCCTTTGCACTACGGATAAACTTTTCGGCCACTACTATTTCTTCCTTTAATTTATCAATTTCTGGGGTGTCGGCTTTCTTTTCACGTTTGCCACGTTCCGGCAAATTCCCGTCACTTATTGATTTTAGTTTTTTCTTTAGAAAATCAACCCTTTCAATCTGCCGGTTTCTCTCTGTCTCTAATCTTCTATACTCTTTTTTAGCTACTTTGGCAGCGTCATTTTCAGCATCCCATTTAGCTTGCTCTGCCTCAATTTCATCCAATAATTTTTGTTCTGTGGCTGAAATCTCTCTTTCTTCCTTGCTCCCTTTTTCTGGCTTCTCCTTTTGCTTTCTTTCTTGGATACGCTCTAATTCATCCTCTAATTTCTCTAATCTTCTATTACCAGCATCGCTTTCCCCGTAGAATTTATTGGCAGCCGTTTCGTCTTTTTTAAATTCCTCAATCTTTTTACGCAAATCAGTTATTTGTTGATTGCGCTTTATTTTGTCTTTTTCACTTTTTGGTTCTGTTCCGCTTAATAATCTTTCAAGTTTGTTTACGTAAAAAGCCTCATCTTTCAAATCACGCATCTTTGCAGCCAATTCATTTCTTGTTGGCTTCTTCTCATTATATTCTCCTGCTATTACATTATGAATATCTTTTTCGGTAATGTCGGGGAATATGTCTTTAATATCTTCAAGAACTTTTTCAACTACATCTTTTAGCTTTGTTACATTTTCATCCACATGGCTTCTAACTATCTTTGAAATAGCTTTAACCATATCAGTAGTAAGCGTAAACCCTACTCCTGACTTTTGGATGCCTTGACCTTTCAACCATTTTTCATGCTTCTCTTTTGCGGCTTTGAGTTCATCCCTGAAGGATTCCCTTTCCTTTACATAGTCCTCGTGGGTTCTCTTTTCTTTGGTGGCTTTTTTGGTGGTTGACTTACTTGTTTTTGCAAGTTCGACTTCTGCTTTTAGTCTTGCATTTTCCGCTTCTAATGCGGCCAGCTTAGCCTCTGCATCGGCATCAGCTTTCTTTACAGCTTCGTATTGCTCTTTTACTTCTTTCTTTTGGGCTTCGGTTAAAGTATCAGCACCTACCGCCTCCATCTTAGCTACATAAAAATCAGATATACTTGACAATGGACTTCCTTCGCCCTTCAAACTAACAAGATTTTGGCCAGCCCTTCTATTAACAGCATCCCCTACTATGGCTGCTCTTTTTTGTAACGCCAACAATTCGTTAGTTGGGTTTTTAGCAACCTCGGCATCAATAGTAGCATAATAAATTTTACGAATAGCATTTTCTACGGGCGTTGCGTCCGCTTCCTTTTCCAATCTTTTCATCAATGCCTCTACATCATACCCTTCTTTTAATAATCTTTCAGCCTCGTTATTCCATTGTTCAAAAGATTGTGGATTTTTTTGAAATTCAGGCAACTCTCGGTCTTTCCGTCTGACAGCATTGGCTGCTTGAGTTATACCACCTATTCTTCCTTCTTCCGTAACTGGAACTACTGCCCCTCCTGTTGGCGGTTCTCCCGTTCCTTCGCCTGCTGCACTGCCTTCTTTATTAGTCTCTGCATCAATAGAGATTTCTTTTTCTGCTTGGATGGGAATGTTGGTATCTTCTGCTTTGGTTTCATTGGTTTGTATTTTTGGAAGATTTACCTCTGCTTGTGGAACGTGCTGCATTGGTAATTCATACCCATCTGGTAAGTTAGGGTCAAGTTCTATTGGTTGAGAAATATTTTCAGAAGTAGAAGGCACGACATTTTCAGCCGCACCTTCCGTTGTGGTTTGCATAGGGGTGGAAGAAGTGCTTTCCCTTTCTGCTATCAATTTATCTAAAATAGGAACGTTTGGATTTCCGGCATCTATGGTTAAAAGGTCGTCAATATTTTGTTTTAATTTTTCGGTTGATACGTTTTCTAACAACTTATCAGTAATTTCTTTCCCGTACTTCTCGTAGTATTGTGCGGGGGCTTCCCCTGCTTTGTCGGTAAAGTATTGCAAAGTTTCCCCTTTCTCAAATTCGCCTGCTTTTGATTTTAATGTTTCAAGAATATCGTCCTTAGCTTCTTTTACTTCTTTATTTTTAGCAGCCTGATCTTCTCTTACTGCTGTTGCTAAATCGTAATGCTCTTTTGTTATTTTAGTTTCTTCACCTGATGGGGAAGTCTTATAATACTTTTCTTCGCCGCCTTCGGTAGTAGGTTTTTCTTTTCTGTATGTTGGCTTTTTGCCTGCAATAACACCTTCCAAATAATCATTGGTTTGTTCCAACTTGGCTTCCAATAATGAGAGTGTTGCTCTTGAACTTTCATGGAAAGCAGGGTCAAGATTTTCATTCCCCTTCTTTATTTTTTCAATCTCTTTTTTGATTCCTTCCCTTTGTTCAATACCTCCAATGATAGCGTACTTTTGCTCTGGTGAAACATCGGAAGGTATTTTTGCAGCTACTTTTGCATATTGGTCTGCTGTTATGTTTGCTGCATCCGCTTCTTCTTGGGTAATGTTACCTAACTCTACTTGCTCTGCTATATCAGTACGTATCTTTTCAATATCTGCTGGCGTTTGTGCTTGGGCTACTTGCTCACGAATAGCCTTGTTTGTGTTTTGCAATACTCCAACTCCGCCACCTACTACGCCACCAAACGCACCGCCTTGTACTCCTGAATTAATAACATCTTTTAAAAAGTTCTTGGTAATATCTGCTTCATTGAATACTTCACTGCCATGTATTTTATTCAATAGAAGTTTGCCCCCTTGAGATGCCGCCGTTTGTAGCCCTTCTGTTACCCCTTCAACTCCTGCGGAAGTACCTGCTTTTGCCCCAAACTTTTTTAGTTTAGCAGAAAATGTACTTGCTTTTTTTACAGCCAACTCTTGAATTTCTTTCGCCGTTGCCTTTACTCCTTTCTCTGAAAACTCATCAATAATTTCTTTGGTTATAGTTTGGGATGCTTTTTGAGAAAGCCCCGTTGACTTCAATATCTTATTAAGAGAGAATTTTTCCAATGCAGCCTGAACTATCCCTTGTGTATATAAATAGCCCATTCTTTCAATAGGCGTTAATTTTTCCGCTTCAGGATTTTCGGCAAGTTCCTTCGCATTTTGACTTACTGATTGCAAGAAAAACGAACCCCCGCCCGTAACAGCACCATAAGCCATATCTAATAATTGTCTTGGTGCTTGTACTGCCATAGACTCTACATCGGAAGCCTGAACGCCATTTGTTACATCAAATTCAGGGGCTTTGTATGTAGTTCCAACATGAAGCAACCCTTGAATATCTTTTCTAAGTTCATCGCCTCTTGGCAATGACATTGTATTAATAGGAATGTTATTTTCTCTCATTGACTTGTGAAAGCCGGGAGTTCCCATAGCCTTATCAAGTAAATCTTCCGCTCCATCTGTAATTGGATTTATTACATTTGGCAATCCAGCTACTAGCTCCGCCACTCCATCTACAACCGTATTGAATATATAGCCTACTGCCCCTTCGTCTTTTACTTTGTCTTTTATCACTCCGTCTTTAATTGCTTTTGGTACTGTCTGCCTTACCGTCTCTGCTACTGGTTTATTTACTTTAGCACTTGTTGTATCTTCAAATCGTTGTTTATTAGCAAGGAATTGCTTTTCTTGCTCTTTGCTAAATGCCATTGGCTCAATCGTGTCATTCTCTACTGGCGTCCCCATATAAAGAGAAGCAAACGGTTCACTCCTTTTTGACAAATCCACGCCACTTGATTGCAAAGGGGAATTGCCACTTTCTTTTTTTTTTACTGGTTCTGCAAAGTACTTCCCTAAAAACTCATCTTTTGATTTTGTGAAAAGCTCCCTTTTATTCACTACGTTATACAAGTTTTCAATAGCCTCTGGCGTACTGTATTTTGCCTTAAACTCATCAAATGATTTTGTGTAAAGCCCTTTCTCCTTTACAGTATCGTAAAGTTTTTGCTTTGGGTCTGTATCGTATGTCTGTGTTGTCATTAATCTAATTCACCTCTGATTATTTCTACTGTTTTTGTTTTCTGACTTTTGTTAGCCGGACTACCTTTCTTATCGGCTGACATTTCCCTGTTTAACTGCTTAACTCCTGACTTACCTCCTAAAGAAACTTTTAGTTGATCTCGTTGCATTGTAGCCGTTCGTGAAGTGTTTGTAACTGGGAAGGTTTCAATTTCATCGCCGCCACTTTTGCTTTTAGATTTTGTATAAATGATATTCCCGCTATCATCTCTTTGATAAAATACAGGTACGTATCTACCATCAACGGTTACAATTAACTTATCTGGATCGGACTGCTTATCTGAAAGATTCTTTTTTAGGAACGGGTCTAATGGTATTTCCCATCCTAACCCTGCTCCCGGATATACTTTTGACGGGTTCTTTTTTGCATCTGCCGTTACTTCATCTATATAGCTATCGTACCATAAATCATTGGCGGCTTCGTCGCTTTCGTCAAGTTGACTTTTATACTTCAAAAGCCCTCTCCTATTGGCATTTCTTATACCCTCCATTATTTTGTCTCTTGCTAATGCGTCTTCTTTAGCATCAGTAGTTACTACTTCTTCCTGATTTTGTTTCAATGCGTATGCTGCTGCCAAGTCTGCCTTTTCATGAGCCGGGTCTATGTCTCTCCCAAAATTTGCTTTGAAAAAATCATTATACTGCTTTGGGTCAAGTTGGTCAACTAATTCCTTAAATGAATCATCAGCCATGTATTGAGTAACCCCAATTTCTGCTATTTGGTCTTTCGCTGGTTGGTCAAACAATGAACGCTTAGTAACTGTGCGCATCATTGTTTTTGGGTCTGTTGCTCCTACCTCTGGAGCTAATTCTTGTCTTTTAATATCTTTGAACAACCCCTTGAATTTTCCTAAATCAAATGGATCGTTTTTATACTCAATGTCAGTTGGACTAAATGGCCTCCAATTAGGGTTGTCAACCCATTCCCCTGTTTTTGGGTCTTGCATATAAAGGTCTTGGTCATTTGCCTGAAACCCCGCCATTATCTTATCCTTATTCGCTTTCTTCATCTTATTGGGGTCTGTTACTACTTCAACCCCCGGTTTTTTAAATTCTTCAACCCCTTTGCTTCGTGCTATTAAATTTTGTAACTCCTGAAACCCTGCTTGAAAATTTATTGACGCTTGCCCTCCGTCCTTTCTTGGATTTCGTAACGCTTCCCTATTTTGCATTGCAAAGTCTTGCCATTTCTTTAATTTATCTTCAAAAACTGGTCTTTCATTATGTCTCATCCCAGAAGGGTTAATTCTCATATTAATCCCTCTTATATACTCATCAAAGGCATCATTCCTTGCTTGCTCTTTTTGTTTTAATTGAGCGTATAGTTGGACATGAGGACGTAAATCTATCCTTTCATTCCCCCCTGTAAACAATCTGCTATCATTGATGAGTGCCATTTATTACGCCGTTTTTTTAGTTCCGTACATTTTATCAATCATTCTCATATCGTTAATGCTTCCTAATCCACCAAATATATTTGATATGCCTGCATTAGCTGTTTGGTTGCCTGCTCCTGCTTTTGAACCTAACAGATTATACTTTGCTTCAAATTTATATTTATCCTCTGGAACTTTCATTGCCGTTGCTTGTCCTAATTGGGCTAACCTTTGGCCTTGTTCTGATTCAGCTTGCGCTCCTGCTTTAAGACTTGCATCATTTTGCAATGCAGCTAATCTACTTACCCCACCAACCGCACTTCTTCTATCGCTTAATGCGTTTAACCCTGTTGCTGTTGTTCTATCAGCATTACGCATATTCATTTGGTATTCGGAGGTTTGGTAGGGGTTTGCATTGTACCTGTTAAGGGCTTTGCTGTAATAATCCATGATGCTCTCATTCGGACGATAGTTTGAAATCATACTATCCATTTGCTTTTGGGCTTTCTTAGCTTTGCCGCCACCAAATATAGCTTGGCCTATTCCAAGTGCTGCCTGCGCTCCCCCTAATATTGCTCCTAACATAGCTTTATGTTTTTAAATTTTACCTTCAAACGCTTTTTCTATATCCCAACCTAATCTCAGCCTAGCCCTAACTCTACCTACCTTTAACCCAGATATTTCTATCCATTCAGCCAGTGGCTTTGTCTTCCCATTATACTCTAAAAACAAACTTCCCCTTCTATTCCTTTGCTGTTCTTTTCTAGTAGCCCATCTGCAATTTTCTTTACAATAATCTCCTTTTGGGTCTATCCTATCAAGAGTATGTTTAGGAGTTGGTCTTTCCCCCATATCTATTAAAAACGTTTCAAAAGAATTTACCCATTCATCACATACTTTTATCCCGATGCCCCCATAATATTTATAGGATTGCATTGTCTTGTAATTGCACCTATTTATCATGCCACGCCATATATCAAATTCCTTTGTTTTTGTTTTACCATGAGTTATTTTATCCTTATTGTGTCTTGCACATCCGCATGACTTAGTTCTGCCAGATTTAATAAGCCAAACAGTTGTTTTAAATTCGTTACCGCAGAACTGACATATAAATATTCCGGCACGCCATTTTCTGCCACCACTTTGTAAAATACCTGCATCTTTTACGTATAAAGTATTATTTATAATTTCTCCTATCTTATATGTATTTACAATACTCATAATCTATATACTTAATGGGCTTGAACTGTACTTAATAGTAGCAATGTTTAACAATGAAAATGTTGATGGTGATGTCGCCCTAAATTTAATTATAATCATCTTCCCCTTCATAAAATTTCCGTTCCATTTACCACCACGACTATTAATATCTCTTTTTATGCTTGCATGATACTGCCCTTCCAATGCCACTAACTCACCGTTCAAAATACTTGTTGTTTGTACTGTCGTTCCGTATGTATAGGCATCGGTTGTAATCTCTGGGCAATCCCATTTTGAATTAACGATTTCTGCGATGGCATTGAATGATTTCTTTTCCATCGGGTTGTCATTGAAAACAGCCACTACATAAACTTCATACTGCGTGCCGTAAAAGTTTGCAAACGTATCGCTATCATGTGTCCACAATGCTCCGTCTTTATAACTTACCAATAGATTATTTAAGCACCCCATCATTTCAGGATGGTAAGAATAGAAACTTTCAAACCCTTCGCTTTGGTCTCTTGTCTCTAAGAAATTTAGAGTGTAAGGGTCTTGATGGAATATTAAATCCCCACCTACATTATACCTGTTTATTTCTTCAAGAGCTACAACGTATTTATTAGTATAAGCATCGAAAACACCTATTACTGTTGGATTACCTGCATATACTTCCCCCGGTGCTGCAATTCCGTTATCTAATCCCTTACCAAATGCTGCAAGATTAGCAACAAAGAAAGCATTGCACTCATATAGTATTGATAAATGAGTAATACCATCTTGGCTTAGTCTCCATACTATTCCTTTGTTGCTATCTACTCCATATTTTGCTCCTTTAGCAAATGCAAAACTTTCAGGGCAATCGCCAATACCTACCTTGCCTTGATACGGGTACATTATTTTATTAAGCAGTTGGTCGCTGTTTGCTTCCAATGGATTGCCGGAAGTATCTTTTATTATTTGTGTAAAGATTGGCACTACTCCAATATCAAATCTTTGGAATACGTACATATATCTCTTGTCAATGAATAGTTTTCTTATGTCTGCAAACCCTCTGTCATATTCATCGAAGTTGTCAAACTTGAAATTGTTAGTCTGATTGATATTAGTTCCTGACTGAAATTCTCCACCAAATCGTACCAATACCGGATTATACTGCTGCCTTGCATCTACTTCTATTGCTTGCGCTCTGCCATTATCATTTACTGCACTATTGAAGAAGTCTGAAAAGTTGGCATCCATTATATCCAACGTAACAGGAGATAGAGGGTCTCCTACTACTATATCAGAGTACATAATTCTTTGATGAAAATAAACATCCCCTTCCTCCCATGTAAATTCAGCCTCTTGGAAAGGAGTTTGGTCTTGGTCGCCGCCTCTATGATAATCTTGTGAAGTTATTGTGGTTATAGTGGCTGTTGCTAAACTTGTACCGCCTGTTATTGTTTCACCTTCATCAAAACTTCCAACTACATTTTCAACGTACATATAACCACCGCTATCAAAAAATACTTTCCCTGTTGCGCCGCTTGTACTTCCGGTAACCGTTTCGCTTGTTGTAAATGAACCGGAAAGATTGTTATAATTAAGAGTATATAAAGTATAAATTCCGTAGCCTTCACCCCACTCCCAATAAACACTATCTTCTACTCCTGTTGGATTTAATGCAGGAGTATAAACCATAACAAGCATATTCGCTGTATAAGCCGGAGATACTGATGCTGGTTTTTTTACCTTTATGAATAGTTTGTCGTCGTCAGGAGATATACCACCA
>ERZ869925.927-NODE-927-length-16003-cov-10.355844_pt1 | contig 16003 bp, 21 predicted proteins | sample MGYA00579311_ERZ869925 | MGnify/ENA primary metagenome ERZ869925 (study PRJEB32216, sample SAMN09231817) | wastewater metagenome | place: USA: Maryland | collected 2016-07-30 | study: EMG produced TPA metagenomics assembly of the PRJNA472060 data set (Reclaimed...
CCTCTCCACCGCTTCGTTCTCGGTCACGGCTGCACCTTCGCGGATCGTCTTCTTGTCGGTCACGGCGTCTCCTTCGTAGGGGGTTGGAGCGTCAGGCGAACCGGCCAGAACTCGCACGGAGGATTCATTGGAAGCGCGCGATCTTCGACGCTGAGTCGAGCGATGTACCGCGTTCCGGTGTCCTCGTCCGTGTATACGTGCGCGATCTCTTCCGTTGTCGGACTCCACCATCCCCAACGGATGAAGTAGTAGCCGTCCTCTTCGGGGATGTCATTTGTCCAGGCGGTCACGGCGCACCGTCCTTCGTCCGCACGCCTTGGGATTTGAGAGCAGTTGACATCGCGTCGATCAACCTCCCGTTCGGGTGCAGGTCGATAATGCTCGTGCCCAATGTTGTGTGGTAGCTGCGCACGAGCATCTCCACATCGACAACCGGCGCGGCGGGGGCGCTCTCCAGCTCCGCGATCCTGCGCTCCATAGCGCGACGAGGATTCAGTTCGCACGTCTCGGCGTGAGCGAGGGCATCTGCGTTGGACTCGGAATGATTCGAACGTTTCTCTCCGAGCCAACCGCAGTATGGACAGTACATGCGCATCGTGACGACAGACACCGGAGCGTCGGGGGCGCGGCTGGCGATGAGGTCAATGACGGCGCTCCAAGCGGCTCCAGATCCAGCCACCCCACGGAGAATGCACCCGGCTGCTGTCTGGGCCCATAGCCGATCCATTTCTTCCGCGCTCGGCATCCACTCCGGCACTTCGCCCGTCGCGTTGGCGGGCACCGAAGGAGCCGGGGAGGGCGGCGTGGCTACGGGGTTGCGTCCGGACGCAGAGCCCGCTGAACCAGCGCCCTCCCCGGTGTACGTCTCACACCGACACCCCGACACCAAGCACCCGTCCGTCGCGTTCGCGTGCAGGCGCTTCTCGTGGGCGCAAGTGCATCCGCCGCCACGCACGGCCCGCAGCGTCTCGTCCGTCGCGACGGCGATGTTCTTCGTAGCGTCCTTCAGTTCGAGCACCATCGACTCCAGACCGTTCACGCGCAGTTTCAGCGTCTCGACCTTCGCCTCCAGCGCGTCGCACGCCTCGCGCATCTTCAGCGCCTTCTCGTTCGAGATCGAGCCCGCAAGCGGAATCAGAATGTCAGCCAGCGTCATCGTCACAAGCCTCCTCCAGAGCCTTCGAGATACAGCCTTCTTCGTCGTACAGCCGCTCGGAGAGGTAGTCCGAAAGCTCCTTCACAGAATAAACCCCGACGATCTCCAGGTCTTCGACAAGGCTCGGGTCCGGACCAAAGCTCTGCGTGGATCCGAGGTACACGGACGCCTCGATGTCCATGCCGCTCCACCTGAACTCTACGCGCTTCTCAGACACCTCCGCCTCCCGTGCGTTTCATCCACTCAAGCTGGCACTGCCTCGTACAGAAATGCCGGATCGACATCCGGCGCGTGTAGATGGTGGGGGCGAACTTGCCCCCACACGTTGCGCAGGTAAGGACGACACGCTTGATCTCTTCGAGCGTGAAGCCTTGGTTCGGACCTCTCCCCCTGCCAGCCATCACTCGGCGTACTTGTTGAAGACCGCGTTCGACGACTTGCAGACTGCGATCAGGTCCGCTGGAACCTGAACACCGGCTGCCTGGGCCTCCACGATGGCGTGGATGCAGCTCACGATCTCGGCGCAGTTCTTCTTGTACTTGCTGGCACGCATCGCAGCGATCCGCTCCAGCTCCGCCTTGGCCTCGGCTTCGCGCTGCTCCAGCGAGCGCCGCTTCCTCTGCTTGACTTCTTGCTCGCTCACGTCACGCCCCCTTGACGTAGTACGTCATGCCGCGACGACGGCCCTTGGTCTTGATCTCCTTGCCGATGACCTCGCGGATCTTCGGCATGAGGCGACGGGAGTCCTTGGAAGCCCCGATGGCCTCCATCACCTGCTCGGCACGAAGGCCGGGATGACGCTTGACGTGCTCCAGGAACTTCGCGGCGACGGCTGCGGTGTCGCCGCTCGCCTTCTTGGCCGCCACCGGCTTCGCCGAAGCGGGACGCACGCGACGCTTCACGGCACGAGCCGACGCAGACGGAGCCGCCGTGGGCTCGGCGTCGCTCCCACCGATGGCCTGAAGCACCTTGCCCTTGATGTCGATCGTGATGGCCCCGATAAGGGCCGAGACGCACTTCTGAACTTCGCTCATGTCAGTCCTTCTTTTCCTTGCGGACTCTTTCGATCCGCCCGTATCGCCTCATTCGTTGCCTGTGCATTGCGCACAGACCCCGCCCAAAGTGTTGCTTCGGGCAGCCGGGGACGCCGCACAAGCGAACGCCTCCCTTGTACCTTTCCTTGAACTTCGGCCAGCGATCAGACTTCATCGCCTTCGACCGAACCCTTGCGCCGTTCTTCCAGGACGAGAGCAGCGTACTGCCAGCGTTTGTCTGCTTGCTTGCCGTCAGACTCCTGGGCAAGACCGGCGTTCACGCCCTTCAGCAGAACGGCATTGATACCAGCCGTCGTGTCGGTCGTCAACGATCTCCAGGTCTGTGATGCGAACGGGCTCTTGCCGCCAAGTTCGTCGTCGAGCCACGACATATCGCGAGTGTCGAGCGTGATGGTCAGTCCGCACGCGGTTTTCACGACAGGCTCTCCATCCGCGTCACCAAGGGCTTCGATCACGTCGTCTGCGTTTCCCTTGCGCTCGGACTCTTCAGCGCGCTTCTTGGAGTCCGAAGCCTTCTTGGCCAGCTCGCCGAGCGTCTTGGGAGCGTCCTTGACCTCGAACTCGGGCTCGCGCTCACCAAGCTCGAACGCCTCTGCGTCCGCAGCAATGCGCTGCATGTCCTGAGAGAGCGGGAGGATCTTGCGCAGACGGATGATCGGCGTCTTGCGGAACATCTCGATCGGCTCGGTGTTCCACGGCGACTTCTCGGGCGAGAACGCCTTCTTGAGACACTTCTGCCGCAGTCGCGCCAGCTCGTCCTTCCACAGCACCATGAACACGACGCGCCCGGTGTCCTTGCGGCGCGCGCAGGCGTACGCAGCCACAACCTTGTCGGGGTCCGTGTGGTTCACGTTCTGGTTCGGCCTGTGGATGATGCGCGGGTCAGAGCCCTCCTCGACCGAGAACTCCTCGCCCTCGAACGCAACCTTGCCCCACACGTCCTCGACCTCGGACGCACGGCGATACACGTTGATGTAGCCCATGTAGCCGATGACGTACGTGGCCTCCGATCCGTACGGGATCAGCGACGCATGCACGCCGTCAACCGGTAGGCCAACCTGCGCCGCCTTGTAGAGCGCCTTGCGGATCGTCTCGGGTCGGCAGGAAGCTAACTTGTCGTTGTCGCGCAGCGCCATCGCGACCTCGAAGAACCGAGCCTCAGCCTTCTCGCCGCGCATGAATGCCGGGAGCATCCCAGCCAGAGCAGAACGCTCCGACTCGATGACCGTCACAAGCGCGTTTGATCTCTGACCACCGATCGCAGGACTCATTGCTTCCTTCCTCCCTTTCGTGTGAACACCCTCGTTGTGACGGTGCTTGCTTCCTTCGCCTTGTAGTGCCGGGTCTGCGTTTTCCAGGTGTACGTGTAGCCGCCGACCGTAGCCTCCGTGGCATCACCCATAGCCGCCATAAGGGCGACCTTGTGCGCGTCCATCTCCTTCTCGATCTGCGCGCTTTGCTCGCGGAGTTCCTCCAGGCGCGAGGCCGTGGCCTCACACTCCGAAGGAAGCAGGATCACCTTGCCGGTGTCCTTCGGCCACATGCGCTGCATGATCTTCACGTCCTGGCCCATCGGCGGCGGCGGCGTGTCCCTGTCGATGAACTTCTCCTTGAAGTCCAAGAGAACGCCCATGATCCACTCTTCGACGGCGGGGTCGCGATCGAACTCCTCGTAGGACACCGTAGGCGGGAGCAGCGCCGACGCAATTCCGTTCGTTGGCTCATTGCCGGGAGAGTCGTGAGCGACGACCATCATGTAGAAGGCGCATTGCACCTTAGCCGCCCACGGCGCACTGTCGCGCCAGTCTCGCTTCGCCCAGGTAGGAGCCTTCATCTCCACGATCTTGCGATGACCCATGTGCAGAGCCTCGCCATCGACGCTCGCCATGATCCAGTCGTACTTGGGGTGCTGGACGCAGTAACCGGGACGCACCTCGCACCCAAGGTCACGCGCGATCATGCGGCGATGGAGATCCTCGGTGTCCAAGCCCCACTGAAGCTCGGCGGCAAGCTCCTCTTGCTCCGTTCGCTCCTCGTCCGTCTTCGGCTTCTCCAGCCTTCCCGTGAGCTGCAAGAAGACAGACAGCGGCGTGCCGCGTACCTTGACGCCCATCTGCGCAATCTCAGGGTTTCCGCCCAGCAAGATCGCACAGGCCGCGTGCCCACCGATGCGTCCCTTGTGGTACTCGTGCCACTCGGGCGACCCTGTTTGTATGTTGACGATCGGCATGTTGTGTACTGTACGCTACGTGCGCTATCGGTCAAGCCGCTCGCTCGGACTTTTTTGCAAGGCGTATGTACCGTACGCTTCTGGGGTTAGGCAATGCGTGTACTTGTAACAGGTGGACGCAACTACAACGACGCCGCGTTGGTCATGCGAACCCTGTGTGACCTGAAGCCGACCGTCGTGATCGTCGGCGACGCGACCGGGGCCGACAGCCTTGCATGGGCTTGGTGCTCGCAGTTCCGTGTTCCGTGCAGCCGCTACTTTGCGGACTGGAGCACCTACGGCAAGTCGGCTGGACCGATCCGCAACCAGCGGATGCTCGATGAGGGCAAACCGGATCTGGTCGTCGCGTTCCCCGGCGGTCGCGGGACGGAGGACATGGTGCGCCGTGCCGAGCGCGCTGGCATCCAAGTCAAACGCCCGGAACCGGCTCAGGAGAAACCGGCCCCGGGCGAGGGGAGGAGATCAGGTTCCGAACCTTAGTGACCTTGCCGCTCAAGTCAAGAGCGACCCCCCGCGACCACGGTCAGTAGCCGCGAGGGGCTGCCGGAGAATCGTCTTGCAGCGACCAAAGCCGCACGGCAAGATGTCGAGCGAATCAGGCACGACGCGAGCATCTTAGCCGGTCGCTCTCGTCGAGTCCAACGTTGACCGGCTTGAGCACCTAAGATGTCGAAGCTGAACGACGAGTACGTCGTCTTTTCTGAGCCCTACGACCGCCAGATCGGAGACAGGTGGTACCTCGATCTCCAGGCGTTCCTTACCGACCCCGGAGTGCGCCTCATGCACCCCGCCGAGGTCGGGATCACCGTGCGTGCCATCGCAGCCCACGTCTCGGGAGCGCAAGACTTCGAAGAGTACGTAACGGTCAACTGCGAACGATGTGGCATCCATAGCGCAACCAAGGCGGAGTCTCTATGGGTCAGCGACGACGAAGAGGTGATCAAGTGAGCCGCACCTGGACCGCCCTCTACGGCTCCATCTGCACGTCCAAGAAGCTCAGGGCGTGCGCGGAAGACTCCTCGCGCCTCTTCTACCTGCTCCTGCTCACCCAGGCCGATCCTTGGGGACGCCTAGAAGACGACCCTGAAGTCCTCAACGTCAAGGTCTGGCCGCTCCTCGGGAAGTCCGAGAGGGACACCGAGAAGGCTCTCGCGGATCTGCACGAGGTTGGTCTCATCACAAGACACTCTCACGAGAGCGTCAAGTTCATCCAGGTGGAGGACTGGGAGACCCACGCTGGGAAGCACCAGGGAGGGTCGAGGGGCTCCCCGAAGTTCCCCGAGTCTCCCCGAATCTCCCCGAAAGTCCCCGGCTTGTCCGGGGAGATCCGGGGCCTCTCTATCTCTATCTCTTCTCAATCTGAATCTGAATCTCAGAGGGGGAGTGCAGAGGGGGAGATCAAGCCCGCACCCGAGCCGCCTCCCGCCGAGAAGCCCCCCAAGCGGCAGAAGCCCAAGACCGAGCGCGCTCCAGCGACCGGACCCGAGGCCGAGATCATCCAAGCCTTCGAGGCTGCCTTCCTGGCGAAGCGCAAGGCCACCTACGCCTTCGAGGGAGGAAAAGACGGCTCAGCGGTCAAGCGACTGCTCGCGTTCGCTGGAGGCGATCCTAGAGCGGTTATAGACCGAATCCCGCTCCTGTTCGCTGACGAGTGGTACGGGCCCAAGGCGACCCTCTCGATGTTCGTCATGGCCTGGAACAAGCTGCCGGTCCACAAGCTCAAGGCCGTCGCGACCCCCACGTTCGACGAGTTCGAGTACACCCGCAAGCGGCTCGCCCAGGAGGAGGAGCGCCGACGCCTCGCATCCGGGGGTGGGGCATGAGGGCCTCGCCGTTCACGATCCTGACCGAGGACGAGCTGCCCGAGAGGCTTCGAGGACTTGATCCTTACGGAAGGGTTGAGGCTGCCTTGGTCGGTCGCATCCTGATGGACGAGGGGGCCATGCTGAAGGCCATCCGGCTCGGGGTGGACGACACCTACTTCGAGCACGAGGTCTTCCGTCGAGCCTGGGTCGCCGCGCGGTCCTGCCAAGCCAAGGGGATTCCGTGCGACATGCACTCGATCCGAGCCGAGCTGCGCACGATGGACCCCGAGGACGACACCCTCTTCGCCGAGATCGCCCTCCTGTTCGAGTCGCCCGGCTACAACGCACACGTCAAGCACTTCGCCCGGATCCTGCGCTACCGGGCCGGTCGCCGCCTCGCCGAGAGCGCCTGCAAGCTCCCTGGAGAGGCTGAATCCATCGAGGACTACGCAGCCGAGGTAATCCACACCGGGAACGAGATGGTCAAGATCGCCGGGGCCATCGTGGACGACGGCTCAGAGGACCAACGCTCGCAGTGGCAGGTGATGGACGACGACCTGGAGGCCGCCGTGCAGGGCAAGCAGGGCGTGATGACCGGACTGCGCGACCTCGACGCAATCCTCGGAGGCATTCGCCACGGCGAGTACGTCGTGGTCGGTGCCCGCCCCGCTGTCGGAAAGTCAAGCCTTGCAATCACGGCGTGCGTCAACCTGCTCAAGCAGAACCCAGAAGCCAGGATCTTCTACGCCTCGCCCGAGATGACGACGCCTGAAGTCCTGAAGCGGCTTGTCTCGGCCAGAGCCAAGGTGTCAACGCGGCGCTACGAGACGCAGGGGCTTCTCGCTGGAGAGCGCGACAAATGGATGGACGCTCGACAAGAGTTTGAGCGGGCCAAGATCCGCGTGTCGCACAAGGGTATGCACGACCCAAAGCACGTACGCGCCGAGGCGATTCGACTTGCCGGGGAGTGGGGTGGGCTCGACCTGATCGTCGTGGACCACCTACACGTCATGCGCGGCGAGGGAAAGAGCCTGAACGAGAAGATGACGGCGATCTCTCAGTCGATGCTCTACCTGTGCCACGAGGTGGACGCACCGATGCTCGCGCTTGCCCAGCTCAGTCGAGACCTTGAGAGGCGCGACGACAAGAGCCCTCAGCTTCACGACCTTCGTGACTCTGGATCACTGGAGCAAGACGCGAACACCGTCATCATGCTCCACCGTGACACCAGCCTTCGGCCTGAAGACTTCAGGCACGAGATGGACATTCACGTTCGTAAACTGCGACGCGGAGACCCGTGCTCGGTCAAGGGGACGTTTTTAGCAGACTGCACGCTGATCGAAGACTACTGGCCCAAGAAGGCTGAGGTCTGGAACGGATGAGCAAGACTACGCACAAGGTTCCTGAGTCGTGCTTTGCTGGATACAAGGCGGACGGCTCCCCGATGATGGTCACGTCACGCTGCCCGCACTGCAAGGAGTCAGTCATGTGGCTGCCGATCGACGACGGATCGCCATCTGGATCCGCTCGGTGCCTGTCTGCCGTGGGGATGAAGAAGTCAACGGACGGGGAGTGGGTTGCCTTTGCGCATGGAGATACGTGCAAGGGTCGAAAGCGAGGGACCGGAGCGTCGGTGTACGACACTACGGATCCATTCCTGAACTAGGCCCTAGCGCGCCTGTTCTGCCACACGGCAAGCTCGCGACGACCGGCCTCTGTCAGACGCAGCGTAATCCTGCCGTTGTCTGAGGCAGATGATCGCAGCCACACGAGCGTACACCAACTGCGCCCGATCCAGTATTCGACGTGCGCGCCAGTGCCTTCGTGTGGTTCCTTGCAGGCCATCCGAGTGAGCACCTTGAGCGCCTCTGCGTCGGCACGCGAGTATGGCTTCATTCCCATTTGATCGGCTTCCTCGGAAGGTAGCGGTCGAAACTCTTGGGCTTGAGAGCCGCCCACGGTGATGTGTCCCACCAGTAGTGATCCCGTGCGCAGCGCAACTCGTATGAGGTAGCTGAGCCCGCAATGGAGCGCATCGCCCCGGTGCGGATGATCTTGACCTCGCGACACGTTGGGCACCTGTGTCCGCTTCTCAGACGGTAACGCTTCATATCCAGCGGATGACCGGGCACGCGCCCTGCCGAGACATGGAGATAATCAGGGCGTCGGCGAAGTCAGGAGACGCGCCAGTCCTTGCGCGTAGCTTCTTTTTCGGCTCCAGCTTGAACAGCCCTTTCTCGATATCTGGCTCGATGTTGATGTGATCGAGATCCTTCCAGAACAACGTGTACTGCCTAGGGATCGACATCTTTCCCTTCATAAGACACTGCCTAAGCGCGAACGAAAGTTCAGCCTTCCTGTTCGCGAAGCGGATGTCGCCCACAAGCTCGCGCCAGTCGCCAAGCGGAGATCCACCAGACTGCACGGCGTCGCACTCGATCCCAGCCTCACGCAAGCGGTCAACGATGGCACCGCCGATTCCGTCAACCTCGACGTGTACGTTCCCAGGGACAACGCCCCACTCGCGGGCAAGTCGCGCGACGTGTTCGGTCGAGATCGTCGTGTCTGGCGACTGCCAGTGCTGGAAGTTCACGAGCATCCCGTCTTCGACGAGACAGGCCACGTTGTTGTCCGCTCCGCTTCTGGCAACGTCAACGCCCATGTGGCGTCCCTTGTCGCTCGGGAACTGCTCCGCTGCGTTCTCAAGCAGCCACAGCGGGTAAAGCTGTAGGTCAGCGCCTTTGGTCGGGAACTGCCCAAGCACGCGCACGGTCCACTGTAGAGAGTTCTCTCCGTACGTCTCGCGCATCTCCTCGATCCACGCGCGGTCCATGATGTTCTCGGGAACGTCGAACGCGCTGATCGAGTGGAGCGACCAGTTTTCGCTCTTGCGCTTGAAGAGTTCGGCGAACCCGCCTGTCGAGCGGTTCGGGTTGCCAAGCAGTAGCAGGTACGAGTTGGGCCGCGTCAGGTATCCGCGAATAGCGTCAAAGACGTAGTTCTCGCAACCAGAGGCTTCGTCGATGACGACGAGAAGCTCTCCGTGCTCGCCCTCGGCGTGGAAGCCCTGGAACTGCGTCTCGTCGTCGGATGCGATGCCAGTCGCATACCACTGAGGTGCAACCTGCCACGCCTTCGTCATGCAGGTTCCAGGCAGCTTCTTCTTCGACGTAGCCACAACCTGCCGGATGTTGCGCCAGAACGGTCCATACAACTGAGCGCCAGTTGCGGACGTTGTGACGATGATGGAGTCCTTTCGCGTTGACAGGAACCACGCGACGATGCGCGCGGCCAGTGCCGTCTTTCCGCTCCCGTTACAGCTTGCGACTGCGACGCGCTTGACCTTGAGAAGGTCGTTCGTGATCTCCTCCTGCTTCGTCCACGGCGTCCAGTTCAGAACGTCCCGAAAAAATAGCAGGGGCTTGTTCTTGTAGATCGAGTACGGCGCTTCCGTTTCCGGGTCCAATTTCGAGGATCTCTCCTCCAGCGCCATCTTCCATAGCTTCGCGCCCGATCCTCGTGACGATGACCTTTGCGGTTTCATTGGGGAGTTCTTCAAGCAGGATGTCCAGGATCTTTCCGAGGCGGTCTTGGTACTCGCGCTCCGTCAGCACTTGCTCGCGCTTGAGCGCAAGCTCGATCGCCTTCTCGGCACGGGTGCTGCGCTTGTCGGCTTTCTCAAGCAGCTTCTCCCACGAGGCGTCGTAGTCGGCTCCTTCCTTGATGAGTTCGCCCATCTCACGGAAGGCCCTGTCGGCTCGTTGATCGTCACCACGAGCAATGCCGTCGTTGTACTGCTCATAGAGGCTCTTGAGCTTGTACCTGAAGTCAGACGTGTCTCCCTTCTCAAGCCGCTTCGCGATCTCGTCCATGCGAAGGTCGTAGAGGGCGATCACGGGCTCAAGCGCCATGATCGAGGGGTTGTTGCGCGCCTTGTTGTACGCCTCCCTCAGCCGTCCGAGCGAGTCCTCAAAAAGCGCCTGAAGTTGGTTGCTTCCTACCATGTGCGGGTCGTCGTATCGCCTGTGTTGTAGGCAGTAGTCGTAGTGAGGACGACACAGCCGCCTGCATCGCTCTCCGGTTCTGCGTGAGACAGCATCACACCTCTTCGACCCCTTGGGGACGATCGGATCCTTCATCCACGGGTTCGGTGGAGGGTAGTCCGGATTCCAGTCGCCATTGGGAAAGCGTTTCCTCGCCAGCGCGTGTAAGGCGGCAAGCTCCTCGCCCTCCATCATGGATCCATCCGGACGCTGATAGTGTCGATGCGCGGCCATCGTCGAACTCCACTAGGCTCCCATCCGTCGCAATAGCGAACCGCTTCCCTTCGTCGTCAAACGTGGTTTCCCAGAACGAGCCGCACCGATCGACGATCGCAGCCAGCATGCGAATGCGCCGAGCGCGCTCTCCGTGGACGATCGTGCGTGCCTTGGCGACGGCTGCGACACGGCCCTGCTCCGTGGGAAGCTCCCTTGAACGAGCGACGGCAGGCGACGAGGCCCTTGGCGTGTACTGGTTCGAGCGCACCTTGTAGGGAGACAACGGGCCGGTTGATCCGGTTCGCGTCCATCGCTTGTGGTGCATCTGGCACAAGTCCTTCATGTAGTGCTTGCGTCCACACCCAGGAATGCCGCAGATGCCGGTCGGATGCCGCTTCCAAAGCCTGTCGTGCGGTCCCTTGGAAGCCTCAGAGCACCGACGCTTCCTCTCGTCAGGTGTCATCGCCATGGGTTACGTGTGGATGATGAGCCACTTGCTGCCGTCGCAGAACAACTGGGCTTTGTTGTACTGGCTCGAAAGGGCGTAGGTTCCAGAGCCGTTGATAGTTTCGCTGCCATCGGCGTCGAAGGTGACTGCGTTGCCGCTGGAATCGACCTTCATGGCAGTGACCGACTTCCCTGCCATCGTGGACGCGGCGGGGAGTGTCAACGTGATGGCTCCGCTCGTTGCGTCACACAGCAGCAGTTGATCGTCGGACGTGACGGTGTAGCTCGCCGTCTTCGTTGCATAGTCCGGGCACAGCCTGTTGGCGAGGTTGTCGTTCAGCGCATCGACGATCTCAGCGCCGGTCATCGTGTACGTGAGCGTCGTTTGGAGGGTTGTCATGTCGTTCTCATGCCGATTCCTGGCCCCACCAGCTCCACGAGAGCTTGCGAGCCGCGTTTGCAAGGGTTGTTACGGTCCACTGCTTCAGGACGCCGGTAGCGGATGCTGGGCGGTTCGTGGAGTGCGTAGCGACAAGAGCGTCGTTCACGTATCCACGAATGGCCGAGTTTGCCTCGTCCATCTCGACGCGCAGGTTGTACGCCGTCGAGCCCGCGAATGCTGCGACGCCTTGCGTGACAGTCGCCGTCGATCCATCGCACGTCACGAACGCCCACGCGGGCGTGGATCCAGCTCCAGCCGTGTTGTCTCCCGCTCCCGTGTCGTAGCGGAAACCAGCAACGTGCTCGGTCGTCGGAGTAGCCTTGCCGGAGATGTCCGCGCTCGTGTAGCAGACCCACCAGCGCATGTTCGTGATGGTGGCCGCGCTGAGCACCTTGATCGTGTCGCGGGGACTCCAGTCACGAAACGTGACGTTCGTCGTCGTGATGCGGCCAGCGACGTTTCCAGAAGTCGTTCCGGTCGTGCAGACCTCGTACGCCCCAGTGACCGTATCGGCGTTCGTGCATGTGCCAAGAGCGGTTGGGTCTGCGGGCAGGCCAAGCCGCGAAACGGTTCCCGTCGCGCCAGAGGTTCCAACGTCGTGCGTGACGATGGTGATGCGCCGATCGAAAAAGAACGGCCTGATCCACTCGCGGGCAAGGTGTCCAAGCGAGTTTGACTTCGGGATCTTTGAAGCAGCCGCCGTAGTTGTGGCATCTGAGATCCCGCCTGCGGGCAGCCCGGTGCAGTTCGTCAGCGTGCCACTAGCGGGCGTCCCCAGAGCGGGCGTAACAAGCGTCGGAGAGTTTGCGCGAACGATTCCGCCAGTGCCAGTTGCGCTTGCACCGCCAAGCGTATCAACCATTGCTGAAACGGTCGTGTCGTCAAGCACGGTTCGAGCAGCCGTTGTGACGACGCTCGTGTCAAGCGACCACGACGATCCAGAGCTAGAAACCGTGATGTCGCCCTTGTCGCCGTCGGCGACGATGGCCTTGATCTTCTTGATCCACAGCCACAGGTTTGCCGGACGACCACCAGAGGCCATTACGCACCAGTCCTCGTGAACTTGTGGCCGTCCACCGTGATCTTGTTGATCGTGCCAGCGTACGCCTTCAGCGTCTTCGAGTTGTTCGCCATGTAGCCGTCGAGGACGACGACGCGCATGCCAGCCTCGATCGTTTCGGCGTAGACCACGTTGTCAGGCTCGGTCGTTCCACCAACGAGTACGACCAGCTTGATCGCCGACGTGTCGGTGTTGGTTGCCCACAAGTACCAGAAGTCTGCGTCGTCAGTGCTGGACGTTGCCGTGTCGATGGTCGCTGCACTACCGGCAGAACTGACTGCAACCAGCTTCGGAGTTCCGTTGGCACAGCCGGACAAGAACTGCGGTGTCAGGTCATCGTAATCAGCCACGGTTCAGTATCCTTCCGGCTGCATAGGACTTGGTGGGGCTTCTCTCGCGGCGCTGCTTGGGAATGCGCTGAACGCGCGTGTGAAGCTGGAACAGCCTCACGTCGTACGTGTCGTCCGGGCGAGTGAAGACAACGCGGAATCTGATCGCCTCGAACAGGTAGACCCCAGGCTTGTAGTCAACGTAGTCGCCGGTCACGCCATCTACCGTCAGGCGCATCTGGATCTTAGCGGTGCAGTTCGATTGGCCCGGAATGCTTGTGAGCCAGCCTTCGGGGGTCCACTGCGCGTTTTCGGGCCCGGCAATCGAGGACAGCGATCCGAACTCAAGCGGGTGGACTTGGTACGCCTCCATCCACGCCTCAACGTACGCGCGCTCGGCGATGGGGGCCGAGAACTTCAGCGTCACCGTGGTTGCCGCCGTCGTGTAGTTCCCGGTGAGGCTGGAGCCCGTGAACGTGATGCACGATCGTCCGGCGACCGTCGTGCGCTGGAGGTCTGTGACGCTTCCGCCGCCAGCAATGCCGGTGTTGTACCAGCCGCCCTCGGGGCCGTAGTCCTCCCACACGAACGCCTCCAGCTCGGTCGCGCGCTCGATGTCCGTGGCGAAGCCTGAGTACGTGACCGCCGACGAGCATCGCCCTCTGCCGTCCTTGGACCGCAGGTAGAGCGTTCCGACCGGATCCCCAGCGGCGTTCGTCTGCCCGCTGGCCCAGTTGGTCGTGGGCCCGATCTCGGTCGATCCGGGGGGAGCTGACCCGACCGGATCGCCAAGGATCCACCCGCCGCGCCGGACCTCGTAGGACAGCCCTGCGCTGACGACGGGCGGCGTCCAGGAGTATCGAGCCCCATCGCTTCCAAGCGCAGCAGAGAGCGCGCTGGGGGCTTCTGGGGCCGCGCTGGACACCGTGAGCAGCACGCGCGCCTTGGCGCAGCGGGAGAGGCTAGGACGCGCTCCAGAGCGGCTCTCGGGCTGGATGGCGACCTCGACGACCGAACCGGCCTCAGAGCCAGGGCTCTTGATGAGGGCGCTCGTGGCCGGGCCGTCGAGGCTTCTGGCGAGTTCCCATGTGCCGTTCTCCAGGCGTGCGTGCAGGTGGACCTTGCGGACGTGGCGAGCCGTCTCAGGTTCCAGCTCCCATGACAGCCCCAGGTAGGGCTCGGCAACTCCAGCAGCCGTGATCTGGGACACCTCGCGCATGGACACCGACGTAGGCGTTCCAGGGACCGTCCGGGATCCCGTCGGAGCCCCGGTGAGCAAGGACACGCTCGCGGGAAGGTCCGTGGTCAGGGTGTCAACGTCGTACACGTCGCTATCGTACTGAACCCACTCGACCTTGCGAGAGAGATCCTCGCCCAACGTGGTCGATGTGACCTGAGCGAGGAACTGTTCGCTGGAGGAGAACACGACGTACGGGTCGTCCTTCGCCGGAACGGTCACGAACGACGACACCGTGATCGAGTCTCCAGCGGCGTACGTTCCAGCCGGAGAGGAAACGGTCACGGTCTCCATGTAGTCAGCGACCGACGTTCCCGATCCCGTCTGCCCAAGAGCGTTCATGCGGACGCGCACGTAGTAGGTCGTCGCTGCGGCAAGCGTGACCGATCGGTCAAGGACGACCGTAGTCGCAGTGGCCGAAGCGATTCGTCCGCTCTTGCCCCACGGCACAACGTCATGCGCAAGCGCGAACACGTCTCCAGGTTCAAGCGGAAGCGCGTCAGGTCCGCTCTCGAACGAGCCAGTCTTCTTGATGAGACGGTTGACCTTCAAGCGGAACAGGGCATCGCGAATCGCCTGCGATCGACGAGTGATCCCAGGCAGCGAGATGTTCTCCCTGCGAAGGTCTTCGTCCGAGTGGGTCGTCTCCAGCAGAGGGTCATCCACGTTGACCGTGGACCGCGCGAAGTTCTGGTCGCGGTCGATGAAGTCGATTGCGTAACTGTTCGTGGCGTCAACGCGGTCGATGTACTCGATCTCGAACGTGCCCTCCTTGATCTGCGAGTGACCAATCAATGCCACCGGATCGCGGGGACGCTCGTGCTTGAATCGGATCCTCTTGCCCTCCTGGATCGCGATAGCACGCCCGACAGCGCACACCTCAAGCAAGGTGTCCCACACAGAGCGGAACGTGTCCATCACGCCGTCGAACTGGAACCGAGGCTCTCGCAGTTCAGCCGATCCCGTGACAGCCGTGGGGTTGATGACGGCAGAGTAGTATTGCCCGTCTGTCCACGGGTCTCCGTACGTGGCGGTGTCGTACTTGAGCGTCACCGTGTACTGGTCGGTGCCGTTGTCGTACGAGATGTCAGTGATCTCCCAGCCCGAGGGAACGCCCGTATTAGCGTAGTTGATGTTGACGCTCATACCAGACGTGGGGACGGACGAGAAGCCAACGTACGCACCAACGATCCAGCGTGTCGGCGGAGCTTCCCCAGGCCAGAACTGCACCTCGATGCCACCGTATCCGCTGTTCAGCGTCGAGTCGTACTTGAGGTCAGAGATGTCGCTGGCCGAGCCGCTGTTCAGTGTTTGCAGGTTGCCGGTGCCGTCGTACACCAACTCGTCGCAGTAGTCGGCCCATTCCTTCGCGCTGATCCAGTCGATGTCTTCCTCGGAGAACGACGCACCTGCCCCGTAACGCTTGTTCAGCAGGATGTCGCATGCCACCCAAGCCGGGTTGCGCGTCCACCCATACGTGACAGCGGACCCGTCATAGATCGGGCACTGGCGACCCTTGGTCAGAACGGTGACGGTCGGGACTGACGAGTTGAGCTGCTCCGAAGCCTTGATCTTGAGGCCCAGGATCGCGGTGTTCGGGTACGCGAGCTTGGTGTCGAGCTTCGTATACAGCGTGCGCCAGACCGCCTGCTCTTGAACGTACTGAGAAGTCGAGTCGTAGTTCACGCGGAGCATCGACACGCGCACCTTCATGCGGCGCAGCGAGCCGGACGGAGCGGTGAAGACGTGGCCTGAGTTCGCCGTGTCGGCGACCGTGGCTCCACCAGATGCGGTCAGCGTGTTCCCAGCGTTCTTGTAGCCAGCGGTGATCGTGTACGTTCCGGGGTTCGTGGCAACGTCGCAGTGCCAGCCCTCGACAAGCGTCTCTTGACTGGACGAACCGTAGGCACCACGACCGTTCGAGTAGGACTGCGACACCTCGGAAGGCGTGAGCGCGCGGTTGTGGATGCGCATCTCGTCTGC
>ERZ869925.928-NODE-928-length-15966-cov-6.793476_pt1 | contig 15966 bp, 17 predicted proteins | sample MGYA00579311_ERZ869925 | MGnify/ENA primary metagenome ERZ869925 (study PRJEB32216, sample SAMN09231817) | wastewater metagenome | place: USA: Maryland | collected 2016-07-30 | study: EMG produced TPA metagenomics assembly of the PRJNA472060 data set (Reclaimed...
ACGAACGCGTTTTGGCCAATTTTTTTTTGGACGTGCCCGTGTATTACGTGCCGAGCCCACCCACCCACCCCCACCATGTCCACCGCTGCTGTTGACACCATGCCCGAGCTGCTGCACGAGGAGGAGGACGCCGTCATGACGACCCCCATGTTCCTTGATGCCCCGGCCCCCGCCCCCACCAAGAAGCGCCCGGCGGCCGCCCAGACCGGGGCCCCCGCCAAGAAGGCCAAGGGGGCCGCGACGGCCGTGGCGTCCTCGGGCGCGGGCTGGTACTTTAAGAACGAGTTCAACCGCCAGGGCAAAATCCAGTTCACGGACATTATTGATGTGAACGCCCTGAAGCGCATCCTGCATCACTGGGACCGCCTGGTGGCCAAGGGGCAAACGTTCTCGTTCTTCAATGCCGAGACCGGGGACAAGGACACCAACACCGAGGCCAACAAGGCCATGCTGACCGAGTACCTCAAGTTCACGGGCAAGAAGGACGACAAGGCGGGGCGCCACATCACCACCTACGTGCAAAAGGACAACCACGGCCGCTACTTCCCCATCAAGTCGCAGGGGCTCGGGTCCCTGTGCCGCAAAATCCGCCACACCATTGCCAAGAAGACCATGATGGATTTCGACATGTCCAACTGCCACCCCCAACTGTGCCTGTTCCTGTGCACCAAGAACGGTATGGACGCCAAGGCGGGCCCCCTCCGGGACTATGTGCAGAACCGGGGCGACTACCTGAAGCTGATGCAGGACGTGCACCCCGACATCCGGGCCGCCCCCGAGACGGAGAAGCGCGACATGGCCAAGAAGACCGTGCTGCGCTGGCAGTACGGGGGCGAGCTGACCGAAGCCGAGGCGAACGCCTTCCACAAGCACCAGAAGCTGATGGACCTGTACACCTGCGTCCGCGACATTAACGAGTCCCTGACCAAGCTGTACCCCGACTACGTCACCCTGGCCCGGGCGGCCAACATGCGCAACGGCGTGGATGCGGACGACAACCTGACGGGCCGGGCCGCCTCGCGCCTCATCCAGGATTTCGAGTGCAAGGTGCTGCTCACCATGGTGGAGTACGCCAAGAAGCGGGGCGTGGAGGTGGGCACGCTGGCGTTTGACGGGTTCATGGTGCCCCGCACGCACATGACCGACGCCCAGGCCCCCGAGTTCATGCGCTACCTGGAAGACAGCATCGCCACCCACCCGGGCCTGGAAGGGCTGCGCATCAAGATGGAAGTCAAGGAGATGAACGAAGGGCTGGACCTGGCTGCCCTGGACAAGGAGGAGCGGGCCGAGAAGGCCGAGGCCGAGGGCCCCAAGGAGGGCGACGACGACGCCGAGGACGACGACGACTACGACATTGTCAAGGCCGAGTTTGAGCAGACCCACTTTATGGTGCGCCAGAGCGCCAAATACTACACCATCCTTCCGGATGGGTCCTACTTTACCCACGGACAGTCCGATTTCAAGGTGGCGTACGGCATGACCCGGTACACCAAGGGCGGCAAGTCATGCGACTTTTTGAAACGCTGGCTGAAGGACCCCAACATGCGGGCGTACACCAAGACGGCCATGGTGCCCCCACCCGGCGAGTGCCCCGCGGACACGTACAACCTGTGGACCGGGTTCGCCGTGGAGAAGTGGGCCGGACCCAGCACCCCCGATGAGCTGGAGCGCTGCGAGCGCCTGGTGCAGCGCATCATGCAGCACAACAGCATGCTCTGCAACCACGACCCCGCGGTGATGGACTATCTGACCAAGTGGGAGGCCCACCTGTTCCAGTGCCCCGGCCAGAAGCCCAACGTGGCGATTTTGCTCAAGTCCAACAGCCAGGGCGTGGGCAAGGACTTCAAGTGGGACATTACGATGCGCATGCTGGGCCCCCAGTTCGGCTTCAAGTGCGGCAAGCAAAACGTGGAGCGCGACATTTTGGGTGCATTTAACCAGGAGCTGGAGGGGCGCCTGCTCGTCATCATGGACGAAATCGGCACGGACATCGGGTACAAGCACAACGACGCCTTGAAGAACCTGATTTCGTGCGTCTATGACCAGGTGGCCAGCAAGAACGTCAAGCAGCACTCGGTGCCGTCCTTTGTGCGGTACGGGTTTTTGTCCAACAACGAGTGGCCCCTGAAGGTCGAGTGCAACGGCAACGACACGGAACGGCGTCAGGTGCACATCGACTGCCGGGCCGAGCGGCCCCCCAAAGAGTATTTTGACGAACTTGCCGAGGCGTACAACGACAACATGGCGCTGCGGCACTACTACGACTATTTGACCAACAAAAGCTGGTTCGATGCGTCCAGTTACGACTGGATTAAGAACCGCCCGGTAACGGAGACGTACAAGGAAGCTGTACTCGTTTCGCGGCCCCGTGAAGTGCAGTTCGTGATTGACTACGTCACCAAGCTCTTTGGCGAGCACGTGGGCGACGACGGGCTCACGGTGCCCCCCGAGAAGAACATGGTGTACGTGACGGCCAAGTCGCTGTTTGACGAGTTCAAGTCCAAGAACGGCACTGCAGGCGAGATGGGACCCGTCAAGTTTGCCCTGAAGCTGAAGCGCATCATGCCCCCGCGGAACGGCGAGCCCTTCAAGGCCCGGCACGCCCGCTCCGGAAACGTGTATGAGGTCTACCTGAACGAGACCATTGCCCACTTCAAGGAGCAGGCCCTGCTTCCCCAGGACTGGTGCATTGACACCAGCGTCCCCATGTTCGCGTAGGCGTAGGCGACGCCCCACACCCACCCACACCCACCACCGATGTAATTTGCCCAGGCGCGGGCAGATTACATGCTGTAAACATGCTGTTTTGACCATAATACACGTAAAGTAGCCGGCTACTTTACCTGGAATAGCCTCGAGACGGGGGAAATTACCGCGGGACAGGCCCACTTTACTTGCGCAAGTACTCGCGCTGCTCGGCCACCGTGTGCCCCATGGCCTCCGCGTCCGCCTCCATCTCGGACACGTCGTACTTGCTGCTCAGGTAGGCGTGGCGGAGCAGGTTGCTGCCCACCTTGCGGCCGAAGACCCGGTTCAGCGCCCGCGTGATGTGGTTCGCCGTCGTCACCGCCGTGCCGTCCGCCTTCACCAGTAACCGCGCCTGGGCCGCCCCCTTTCCCTTGCCGGCCGGGTGCCGGGACATGTACAGGTCAAGGACCTCGGCCAGCTCCGCCGGCACCTCCAGTTCCTGGGGGCCGTGGTGCTTCGCCGTCTTGTACACGTTAAACACCATCTTCCGGTCCTTGGGCAGCCAGTAATTTTGCGTGGCGTCGGGCATTTTCCCGTTCCGGCTGGTAACCATGGCCAGGTAATCGAGGTTACGCCGGGGCGGCTGCATGCTGTAAAGGCAGACCAACAAGTACTGCTGCAGCAAGTCCCACTGCTTCGGTGTCAGCGCCCCGGCCGGCAGCGCGGCCACCTCCTTGGCCAGCTCCTCGCGCCGGGCCACCACGTCGTCCCACGCCATCCAGTTCTCCGCCTCACGCTCCGTCTTGGCTCCCTTGCGCGCTTCCTGGGACTCGTCCAGCTCCTTGCGGCCGTCGAACAGCTCCGACGCCCACTTGTCGTGGTAGCGCTTGTACGCCCGGTTCCCCGACAGCGCCGCCACCATGGCCGACATGATGGTCACCCGCGTCGACTCGGCATACTTTTCCAGCCGGCCGCGCAGGGTCTCCTCCTCCTTCAGCCACGCCAGCGACTTGAACGGGGCGTTGCCGTTCAGGCGCCATAGGTCCGCAATGTATTTACGAGCGGTAGTGTCAGTGATGCCGCGCTTCTCGACCATCTTGGCCGCGAGCCCCTGCATGAAATCGTTGACCTGCATCCTCGTAAATACATCTTGTCACACATTTTATTCATCGCGTAATTCCGCCCGCAACTTGGCGATGTGGTACTTGAGCGTCGACCACGGCACCTGCCGCGGGTCCTTGGGGGGACGCCCCTTGCGCCGCTGAGGGTTCGCCTCCCGGTTCTGGACGATGGCCTCACGCAGGGCCGCCCGCGCCTCGCGCCGCGCCTCGGCCTGCTCCCACTTGTCACGGTTCCGCTCGCGGTACCGCTCCCTCGCCTTTTCCAGGCACCGGGCCCGGTTCCGCTGATAGTACGTCTGCTTCGCACTGGTCTTCGGGGCGTCGGTGGGCTGGGGGCTGGTGCTGTCCATCTTTACACCGTGTCACAAGAAAAGCTTTTTGACTTTAAATCGTTTACTGCACGGTCCGGACGTTGCCGCTGCCGTCGATGAGGAGGCCGCGGTCCACCACAGCCCAGATGCGCAGGGTGCTGGCCGTGCCCGCGCAGGACAGCTCCAGGACGGCCTGGTTGACGGGCGAGCCGCTGAAGGCAAAGCCGGCCTGGTCCGTCTTCTGGCAGGAGATGCCGCCAAGGAAGTACAGGGCAGAGTAGTTGGCACGAGTCAAGAAATCCGGACTGGACACGTTGGGGTCCCCCAGGCGGCCCAGGGTGCGGTTGAGCTCCACCCAGGCGTCCACGTCGTTCGCAATCGCCGCACTGTTAATGAGCCTGCCATCCAAGTACAAGTTGGCCTTGGTCTGGGTGTCCGAGGCGGACACGCCGGCCGCCGTTTCACGGGCGTACAGGACGCCCCGCAGAGAGCTGGACGCCAGACCCATGAGCGCCGTGACGCTGGCCGCGTTGGCCAGCTGCTGGTTCTGGTAGGTGATGAAGTTCAGCGAGTACATGTCCCCACCCTGCAGACGCTGGCGCATTTCCATGGCCATGGCCTCGGGCACCTGCACGGCCTCGTAGACCAGCTGGGCGTTGCTGACCACGTACGACGCCGTGGTGGCCGGGGTCGTCGGGATGACGCACGCCCCCGTTTGCGACAAGTCAAACTGCACGCTGAATTGCTGCAGAAGCCAAGCCGGGAAGTCCTGGCCGGAATTGAGGCACCCGCTCAAGACGGGGATGCTGACATCCAGACCCGTGCCGTTGGCGAGTGTCGTAGCGCGGGCCGCGTACTGCTGCCAATCCGCCTCCACGAAGCCAGCGCTGGACCCGTGGGTCAGGATGTGGCGAATCAGGGCGCCGTAGTCCGCAATGGACTCGATGACCTGCCCTCCCGCCAGGATGGTCAGACGCTGCAGAGCCGACGCGGCCGAACGCATCTCACTGGTCGCCGGGTAGAACTGGCCAGCCGTGCCACCACCGCCGATGGTGGGCGTCAGGCGGAAGCGCAGAACCACGGACCCGCTTTTGATGTAGGTCGCGTTGCCGGCGTTGATGTTAAAGTTGAGGAGCCCGCCTCCACTTTGGTCGCCACCGGACGACGGGACGGCGACGATGCGCGTCTCGGCCGCGATGGGGCGTTGGGCCGACGACGGGGCCAGGGACGCGGGGACGGCCTGGCTGGCGATGCCGACAGGGTACTGGACGGGGTTGGCGTACGACATGGGGTGTGCGAGAGAACGGACACGGATACCCCGTCCCTGTTAAAATTTTGTTTTGCCAAAGAGAAACCACAAACCACAAGATGGTCGACCCCACCCCCCTCCTCGTCCGCGTCGACGTTTCGAACCAGCGTACTGCGCGCTACTGTGCCTTCTTCGATGATGGCACACAAGTGCACTTTGGACGCAAGTCGCAGGAATATTACACAAATGGTCACTACGACACCCGCCGGCGCCTTGAATTTCTGTACCGGCACCGCGGGGACACCTACGACGACCCCGTGGACCCCCGCACCCTGGAACGCTGGCTGCTGTGGGAGTGCAACCACCTGGACCAGGCCGTAGCCCTGTACAACAAGCGCTTCGCTGCCCCAGCTACTCTGAGCTGGGCCCGTCAAAGTCCTCCTGGTACATCTGCGTGACGCGTGGGACCCGCCCCCCCTTCTTGAGGGCGATGCGGCCCCCGGAGAGCCCCTGGAGGATGCGGTCAATGGTCGCGGCCACGTCCGTTACGCCCTTGGCCCCCTTTTTCACATAGCCGGGGATGTCCTCTGCCAACGTGACCACGTCCTGCATGATGAATGCCCGGGCCCGCGCCGTGAGGAGGCCGCTGGCCGAGAGCAGCTGGGCGATGAACTTTTGGCAGTTGAAGCTGAACGGGTCATAGACAGTCAAGCGTTTGGCACCATACCGCTTGACCGCCTTCTCCATCATTCCCCCCATCGTCAGGCCGTCCTTGGTAGCCAGGGGGAACGCATCCGCCCCCTTGCTCGACGCGCCGCTGGGGGCTCCGTCCTTGATTTTTAGTGATTGATTCTTTTCAATTGCGTACGTGCGACCCCCCGCCTTGAACTCCAGCCACAGATGGAAGAGCGAGTCATAGCCGAGCTTACGCTGCGCCTTGCCCAGGGCCCCCAACGACGCCAAGTCCAGGATGCCCCGGACCGCCTTCTGGACCGGGGCCCTGCGGATGACCAAGTCCGTCACGGGCTTGTCACCGTGGGCCTTCAGCCACCGCTGGACGGCCGTGGGGAGGGGCCCGAAGAGCCGGTCCAGGAGCCGCGCGGCCGCCGACTGCTCGGGCTCGTCGCCCTCGGCCTCCTCCTGGGGCTCGTCCTTGGTTTGTTTGGCCGTCGGCTCCTTGGCGGCCTCGGGGGCTGAATGGGCGGGCGCGGGGGGCGCGGCGTCAGCTGCCACGTCACCGGTATCTTCGGGAGACGGCACGGCCCCCCCGTCCGCAAAGGCCCGCGGTACCAGGCCGCGGGTGCGTCGTTTGTGTTGTCTGAACATCTATGCCATGGGTGTACACAAAAATTAGAGAATCATAGGCATGATGTCGGTGTTCACGATGACTTGGCGGAAATCGCCGGCCGCGATGGCCGTGCTGAACGACACCTGCCAGTCAATCTGCGCACCGTTGATTTGCAAGTCAAACTCCATGGGCAAACTGCTGATATTCACCAAGTCCTCGTTGTGGACCGGGAACTCGAGCTGGGTGCCGGACATGACGCCGTTCGGCCGCAAGCTGTAGGTGGCCATGCACGAGCTGCTCAGCGTCATGCTAATGTCGTACGCGTGGGCCGCCTTGTCTGTCACGACGCCCACGTCCACGATGCGGCAGCGGTAGCGGCCCGGGGCCAGAGGGAACCGGAACGTCTGCACGACGTCCTGGGCCGTCAAGATGAACTGACACAGCACCATTCGGTATAAGGAGATAGCCCAGTGTAGCAGGTTTTTATTTGCGGGTTATGTAACGCCCACGCTGGTCGTCATCGAGGCCGTTGAACCAGGGGATGGACACCTCCTTGAACACGTCCCCGTGCGAGCGGATGTACTGCTCGGCCTGCTGGCGCGTAAAGGACGAGTACCCGCCCGGGGGCCCGGCCACCCGGCCCTGGCGCACGGCCTGGCCGATAAGGGCCCGCAGCCCAGGGACCGTCGCCTTGCCCATGAGCGCGTCGATGCTGGTCTGTGTTCCACCACCCGCCGGGAACAGCCGCTGCATCCCGGGCTCCGACGCTGGCGGACGGCCCTCCTCGCGGATAGGCTCCATGGACGCCCCCCGGCGCGGCACCGACCCCTTGGCCGCCGCCGCCGGCTGGCTGGGGGCCCGGGGCTGCGACGGCGCTCGGACCGGGGAGGGGGGCGCCCGGACCGGGGACGGCGCAGCGCTGGCGGACCGGGACGCGGCGCGGCCCCCGAGCCCGGGCGGTGTGGGCGGGGCAGCCGGTTCCGGTGCCTTCTCCTCCTCCTCGGCCGACAGCGGCACCGGGCTCGGGGAGGGGGGCCGGCCCGGGGTCGGCGGGGGCTCCGGGTACGCGGGCGCCGCCTCCTCCTCCCCGGGTCTGGTCAGGGGGAACAGGGTGGCCGCCGTGGCCCCCAGGGGCAGGTCGTCGCTCACCGTCACGACCGACGGCGCGGCCGACGAGAAGGGTGGGGGTGCCACCGACAGCGCGTTGCCCGGGCTGGGCTCGTACGAGTACGGGGGCGGCCCCTCGGCCTGGGTCCGGAGCCCGGCCCACTGGGGGACGCCCCACCGGTCCTGGGCCGCGACCAGGGGCACCGGGCCCAGGGCGGCCGTGCTCAGGACGCCATGGGTGGGCTGGACCAGCTGACCGCGGAATGGGTTGTCGTACGTCTGGAGGTTAACGACAAAGGCCGGGCCCACCGCCGGGCGCTGAGGGGGCCGCGGGGCCGCACCGTGGTCCGGGCGGACCGGGCGGCGCCGGGCCCCGATGGTCACCTTGACAATTTGCTGCACGGCCTGGGCTTGCCCGCGCTTGCTGGCCTTGGCCTTGGCCTGGGGTCCCTTGCGGACGCGCCCGCCCCGCGCATAGCCACCCGGGCTTCCGTACTCAGGGGGCTCCGGGTCGGACTCGCTGTCCCGGGTGAACCCTGGCAGGGACATGCCGTGACGCTCCATCAGCTCCTCGACGCGGTTGGCCAGCCGCACGGGCACTATCAATTCCCCCGGGGCAACCATGGCAGGGACCGTGTCGGCGCCGCGGGACATCGGCTTGGTCCAGGCCACGGGCTCGCCCCGGGGCGGCACCTCGTAGGCGGGCCCGCCCGGCACAACGCCCATGTGGCGTATAAGGGGTCTCTGCAAATCCAGCATCTTTGCACAGACGCCAACCAAAAAAATGCCAGCGACTTATCAAATTGACCGTTTTTCTTTTCTGCGGGGTGGGTCATCGGTCGTTCCCATGGATTCCCAGAGACCCCGCCGGCGCGCGCCCCGTCTGCACTGCACGTATTGTGGCCGTGTGTTGCAAAGTTGTAACTTGCATGATGCTGGGTGGACCCATGTACATAAAAAGTGTTGGACAGACAGCTGTTTTGGCACCGAGCGCTACTACCACCCGGACGGCACCCCCGTATCGGACCGTGACTTTGCCGTCACGGTCACTGAGGGGCGCTGCCTGGCGTGGCCGGAGTTCCAGGCACGATACGGTCGAACCTTTTGAACAGAAGCGGGTTGGCCGCGTCAAACACGTTGATATGCAGGAAGGGCTTTCCCTTGCCATCCGCCTTGTGGGCGAATGACAAGTACTGCCGCAGCTGGGCCTCGGGGATGTTGTCCAGCTCCTCGAACAGGGCCCGGTGCTCCTTGGTGGACGCCGTGGGCCAGATGCTGATGAGCTGCGCGTTGGCACGCCAGAGGGGGGGCACCGAGCGGAGCTGTTGGGTCAAGACCCACAAGGACATGCGCAAATGGCGTGAATTGACCACTAAATCGTTCACCACACTGCGCTGCCCCTGCCTAAGGTTGGAGAGCTGGTCGTCGAGAACGACGAGATGTTGAGGGCCGCCCTTGCGCTTCCCATCGTAGGCCGCATTGAACGCCTGGATGCGCTCAATAATGGTCTGTGCCGTCTCCTCGTCAAGGGTCGTGTGGAACTGGCCGTCCTCCTCGAGCTCTTCGATGAGCTCACCAAGCAGTTTTTTGCTATGTCCGTCCGCACGCCCCGTCTTGGACACGAGCCATATGGTATCATACGCTCCCCGGCGCGTGTTGAGGATATTCAGGGCCGTCGTGGTCTTCCCGGACCCACGTCCCCCCACCAGGAGGTAGACATGGCTGGTCATGGGCACGGGCTCCGCAATATCGCTGCCCAGTTGCGTGTCCAGGGCCTTGATGGCCTTGGTCAGGTTGTGTGGCTCCGTTCTGAGGCTCATGTGTGGGCGTATGTCGCTGAAAAAATTACATGCGCATAGCTGGGAGTATTCCTACGTCACGCCCTGCGGGACCCATGACCACCATCAGTGGATACGAAACTATCGTGGAGCGCACCCTGGATGGGCTCACGTCCCTCAGCGCGGACGTCATCCAGGTCACGGAGCTCATCGTGAATGGGCAGGTGGTCAACGTGGCCGACCTGTTCAACAAAACCACGGACGACTCGGACGATATACTGGAGGGGGTGGCCAACCTATTCCTGACCGTGTCGGAGAGGGCGGCCATTTCGGCGAACACAGCGGCACGCCATCAGCCGGTGACCATTGGCACGGCCAACGGGCTGAGCGTGGGAGGTGTGTCGGGCCAGGAGCTGTCCTTGGCCGCGGCCTCGGGGTCCACCACGGGAGCCCTCACCAGCACGGACTGGACCACGTTCAACTCGAAGCAGGACACCATCACCGGGGCTGCCACGACCATCACCACGGCCAACCTGACGGCCTCGCGGGCCCTGGTGTCCGACGGGTCGGGCAAGGTGGCCGTGAGCGCCGTGACGTCGACCGAGTTGGGGTACGTGTCGGGGGTCACGTCCAGCATCCAGACGCAGCTCAACGCCCTGGCCGGAGCGGGGGCCTGGACCATCAACACGGCCCCCACGCCCGACGTGGTCCGCCTGACCGACACCACGCACAACGTGGCCATCGGAGCCACCACGGTCCCCACGGCCCTCACGCGCCTCTACGTCAATGGGACGGCCCAGGTGAACGACTTGTACGTCACGGGCTCCACCACCGTGGACGGCAGCACGTACATCGGCCCTCTCGGCGCCATCACGGGTGAGCGCCTGCAGGTCAACGGGGGCATCCGCTCTGAGGGGGGCAACGTGGTGGTCGGGGGCGGTGAGCTGAGGGTCGGGACCAGTGGGGGGTACGTGTCCGGCCGCTTCGGTGTGGGGACCACGTCTGTCCCGGGCTCCTACCAGTTCGACGTCACCGGGGGCGGCCGGTTCACCTCGGTGCTGAACGTGGGTGGCGACATCCAGGGGGGCGCTGGGGGCTACGTGACCGGCAGGTTGGCCGTGGGGTCTGCTGCTGTCCCCAGCTCGTTCCAACTCGACGTCAGTGGGTCGGGCCGGTTGACGGCAAATGCAAACACGTTAACATTGACCGGCACAGACCACTCTTACCAAGCATTCTGGCCAAGGGGCACCGCGGCGGGCCGCAAGGCGTACATTGGCTTCCCGGGGGCCGGTGTCACGGATTTATGGATGGCCAGCGAGGACACGGGGAAGTTGATATTCCGCACAAGTGCAAGCCGTGGTCTGGACATCAACAACAATGGCGTTGTTGTTCAGGCCAATGATAGCAGCTCCTGGACCGAGTACGGCCCCACGTCCTTTGCTGGCTGGAACGCACTACTGAGGGTGGGTGCGGCGGACGGCAACATTACTGCCGCCAAGTCAGCCGCTATAGTCGTCACCAACGGAAATCTGCACATTGATGTGGCGCGTGACGCAGTGTATGGGTTATATACCAACTACTACGCGGCACTTGCATCTTCAGACAACAAACAGTTCCGCGACTACTCGCAGGAATGGTACCTGGGCTCCACCTACACCAACCGCACATTCCGCGCGGCCATGCCCGTACAGTCACTGATTATGCATTACAGGCCCATGTCACCTGACTATTACGCCCCCGGTGTAAATGCGTGGGGAACAATTGGTGTCTTGCAGCTGGCGGTAACGCCTCTGCGGCAGACGGATTACTACAAGATTCGCGTCAAGCTTTCTGTCACCATCTTGCAAGGGTCCTCGGTGGCATTCCGTATCCGGCGCCTTATTGGTGGGGCCGTCACGGGTGTATTTTCACTCGGGACCGCCGGCGTCAACCAGGGACACTCGCGCACTGCACCCAATGGTGCCAACGAACCGGGGTATTGGACAAATCCGCCCGTCTATATTGAGGTGTGGGACTATCCGAACACGCAGCAAACCTTGACGTACTACGTCGAGTATATGACCTACAGCCCTGCGTATGGATTCAGGTTGAACTACGTCACGGTGGGCGGGCAGGGTGGTGACGCGACCGGTGTCATCAGCACAATGACGGTCGAGCAATATCAGTTCAGTTCAATTCAAGATGTATAAAAATTCTACACCAGTGGTGTACAGTACCATTACTATGAGCGTCGTTGAGCACGTCGTCGACAAGCCCGAGGTGCCCACCACGGTATCCAAGGTGTTCGACTCCGACACCGGCATGTACACCATTTCATTTCAGCTGAGCCAAGACGAGCACGACGCGTATCACGAGTGGGGCACCAATATTGAACAAGAGATAGACGGAAAAATCCGCTGGGCCAAGGGCATCATCAAGGACATTGCGTCCAAGTACGCCATGGAGTGTTTTAATGCGAAAGTTCCGTTGGATTGCATGTGCGAGAACACGCTATTCCAACGGTACTGCGCAAAGAAGAAGGCCAAACAGAATTCAAAGGAAGAATAATGTGCGGTGGCCAGATATAGTTCGGACATGGGCTGGATTGGTGAAACCATTGGCCGTGGGCTCGGCACCATCGGTGGCGGCCTGATTGGCGGCGCATTTGGAGGCATGGACCAAGGCAAAAAGGTGGGCGGGGACATCGGGGCCACCCTGGGCTCCCTCCTGCCCTTCCAAAAGGGAGGGGTGGTGGTGGTCAAGCCGCCCGCCACGGCGGCCATGGCCACCGGGGGCCGCGTCTACGGCGAACGCTTCGACCTGGTGGGGGGCGTACCCCGCAGCTCGATGCCGCGCCAGGCGGGGCCCACCGTGAACCCCGTCATGGGCGCCTACGCCATGGGAGGGAGGGTGACCCTGCCCGGGGCCGTGCCCGGGGCGCCCCCCGTGGTCGTCAACGCCCCGGCCCCCCCGGCCAAGGGGCGCCGGCGCAAGGCATTCCAACGCAAAAAGTAATGTGGGGGTCCTGGGCATATTATGGCCAAGTTAGACCCCCTCGAAATCAAGCGCGCTATTCTCACCGAGTACGCTGCGGCTGAGAAGCGCGGCGAGTTCATCCCGCCCTCCGTGGCCCGGGCCAAGGCCCTCGCCAAGGTGTCGAAAAAGGCCAAGAAAAAGGTGGGCACTTAGCGCGGGCGCCACACGGTGTTCAGCATCGACGCCCAGGGCGAGGGCGGAGGGGGGGCCTGAGGGGCCGGGGCCGGGCCGGACCCGGCGGAGCCTGGGAGCGCATGCGACCCCAGGGCGCGGTTCACCACGGCCAGCTGCTTCACGGCCGCCTTGGTGGGGCGCGTCACGCGGCGACGGGCCGGACCCAGGCCGGCGGCCTCGGCGTCCGTCGTCGACAGCTCCGTCTCCGTCACCTCGGGGTCGCTGTCCGACTCCTCGGACACCGGCTCTGAGGGGGGCACCGGGGCGGCCTCGGCCGGGGTGTCCTTCTTCTTGCGTGGAACTGGTTTACTCAATAGTGGGACCATGCTAACCTTCTTTTCCTCTTTGCGCTCTGCCTGCCACCGGCGCAGGCGCTCCGCACCCTTCTTGGCCGCTTCAATCTGCGCCTCCGTGCGCGGCTTGGGTGGCTCGTTCCCCTTCCCCTGCAGTTGTTTCAATTGCTTCTTCGTCAGGTTCACTTGTGGAAGTCTTTCAACGAGGACTTCCACTGGTATTTTAGGGACGCGCGGCTGTCCAGCTGGGTACCCGCGCTTTCGCGGCGCAGTGGGGGGCACTTCGGGAACGTCCTGAGTGGCGTCTTCTTCCATGTTTATTGTAGTTCAAAACGACAACTAAAAAATATATTGCATATTGTAAGAAGGCAGTAAGAAAATGGAGGGCACCTGGGCACCGCTGCGGCGTGGCCGCTCCCTGAGCGTGGGCGCTATTCCCCAGCCCCTTTTTGTGCGCAGTGAGGCAGAGTACCGGAAACTGCTGGGTTTACCCGATGTCGGTAGTGAACAGTTGGCAGCTATTCCTGAGCAGCGACCAGCGGACGAGTGGGACGAACGCCGCCCCCAGTTGGCTGCTGAACCCGCCCATCCGGCCGAGCCGGTCCACGTCGGTGCTGGAGGCGCGGGTCCAGAGCTGCAGCATTCCGTTCAGCTTCAACCAGGTGAACGCCACGAATAACGTCCTGTTTGGCAGCGTGAACATGGTGGGGTTCAGCGTCACCATCCCCGAGGGCAACTACAACATCAACGACCTGCTCGCGACCCTGGTGGCCGCCATCAACGCCGCCGCCACGGTTGCCGGAGGGGGGACGACGACCCTGGCCATGGCCTACAACCGCTCCACGGGCCGGTGCACCGCCACCCTCAACGCCGCGCCGGGCAACCTCCGGCTCATATACAGCTCCAACTTTCAGCTCATGCGCATGATGGGGTTCCAGCAGGACGTGTACCTCCTGGTGGGCGCGTCCCAGGTCTCGGACATCAAGGTGAACGTCAACCCGGTGTCGTACATCTTCATCCGCTCGTCCTCCCTGAACCAGACGGACCTGTCCCGGGAGGCCCTGCTGTCCAAGGGCGAGACGACGGACATTATCCTGGACGTGCCCGTGACGGTGTCCCCGGGCGCCATCATCCAGTACACCAACTCAGAGGCCTCGGGGGTGCGCCTGGTCAACCGCGAGGTGACCGAGGTCCAGCTGTACCTGTCCTCCAACCTCAACTTTTCCCTGGACCTCGGCGGAGTGCCGTGGGTTGCCTGCCTGGTGGTGACCGAGGTGCAGCTGCCCCCGCCCCCGCCCGAGGACCTGATGGCCATCGCCATGGGTGGGGGTCCGGCCCTGGTGGGGGTTCGCCCGGTTCCCGTGCCCGACAAGGACAAGGCCCGCATGGACGAGTTGGCCGCCCGCGACGCCAAGCTGCGGGCTGAGGCCGACAAGGCGCGCGCGTCCCTGGAAAAGGAACGGGCGCGGCTCATGGAGCGCATCCAAAAGGAGCTGGGGAATAGTATGCCCGTCCTGGGGTAACTATGACAAAGCTCTTTCCCAGCCCGCTGCCCAAGAAGCGGTTCCGGGTCGTCTTTCACGGGGGCCAGCACGTCGACTTTGGCCAGCGTGGGGGGCAGACGTTCGTGGACCATGGGGACGTTGCCAAGCGCGAGGCGTACCTGGCACGCCACTCGAGGGGCCGCGAGGACTGGAACGACCCCCGGACCGCCGGGGCGTTGGCGAGGTGGGTGCTGTGGGGGCCGTACCCTTCACTGGAACGTAACTTTGCCTACTTCAAGCAGCGGTTCCGGCTCCCGTGAACAAAATGTATGTTAGTTACAGGCCGCCCGTCCACCACGCGGTGAGGGGTGCCGTCTCAAGGTAGTCAAGCCACCTTTGCAGCGGGAAGGAGCGGGTGCGATACACCATACGTATCCCCACCCAGTACGCGCTCATCTCGGCCGCGACACGGTCGCTCATCTCGCGACGCTGGACAAACTGATTCAGCTTATGTCTCTCGTGGTCGCTGAGGCGCTTGCCCAGCACGGAGTGCGGGTCTTGGCGATGGCAGAGGCCGTGGAACCGTCGCGTCTGGGCGTCCATAAGCACCTGCTTCAGCCACGCTTCGACATCCGTCCAGTCAACGTCGGCGTCGTTTCCCTGGCTCGCATATCGTACAGCCTTCTGGGCCATCTTTCGCGCTACATGATGACGCGCCCGGCATTCCCAGTGGCCGTGCGGCTGCTCCAACCCGTGGGTGTACTCGCGACAATACTGGCACACGTTGTGGCTCTCCATGACTTGTACTGAAGAGGGTGGGCTGTCACTGTTTATGTCGGGTGGGTGGTGGTCGTATATTGGCAGAAAATCCTTTTTTGGCCGTGTTTCATGGTGGGGGGGGCGACCCTTCACAGGGGTCTTGACGTGGGTTTAACCCTTCACGCGTGTGTTTCATGCGGGAAACGTAGGTCACGTCACGTGGTGCACGCGTGGGTGGGTGGTGGGGTGTGAAGAGTGTTACGCGTGAAGGGTGGTCTGGCTTCCCTATAGCATGTCTCTTTTTACTTTTTAACGCGTGAGTGAAAGAAAACCCGAAAACGTTTCTCCATGAGTTTCAACCCTTCACACCCTTCACACCCTTCACACCTATACTATCCTTTATAGAAATTATAAAAAAGAAGCTAAGAATGTAGGTGAAACGGAGTGTGAAGGGTTGTGTGAAGGGTTGGTGAAAGGTTGACCCGAGGGGTGTGAAGGGTTCACGGGGGCCGGACCACCACCCCACCCTGCCCAAGGCCGTGACGCTTCACCTGGAAAACGTAGGTCAACCAGAGCCCCCACCACCGGCCTCTGGTAGACTCGGCATAAAGAATTCCGGCCAAAAAAGCCCACCGGCGTTTGTCACGAACGCGTTTTGGCCAATTTTTTTTTGGACGTGCCCGTGTATTACGTGCCGAG
>ERZ869925.929-NODE-929-length-15928-cov-4.371448_pt1 | contig 15928 bp, 27 predicted proteins | sample MGYA00579311_ERZ869925 | MGnify/ENA primary metagenome ERZ869925 (study PRJEB32216, sample SAMN09231817) | wastewater metagenome | place: USA: Maryland | collected 2016-07-30 | study: EMG produced TPA metagenomics assembly of the PRJNA472060 data set (Reclaimed...
CGATCTCGGCACCGCTTCCGAGGTGTGAGTCTTTGCGCGCGACTTGGGCGTAGTGCAAAAACGTGCAAGACTGAGGGAAACCGCGCAAACACGGGGGTTTCAAGGAGGTTCAGATGCAAAAACCGGTTTGATCTGTTTTTTAAAGTCAACCGGCGCAATCGGCGTTGGTTTGAGCAGGTATTCAGGCCCCGGATGAACTTCTGCCGCACAGCTGCGGAATACCTGCACCGAGCCTGCAGCCGCTCAGAAAAGCTCCTGCTGAGTCTTCGGCGAAGAGGACGGCCGGGGTGAGCGGATGGTGCTCTTGGCCTTCTTGCGGCTGACCAGGACATCGCGGGCCGCGACAAGCGCATCAATCAGATCTGGGCCCTGGTTGGGCCGGAGTTTCCCGAGCACGGCGGACAGAGGAGCTGAGGCCGCCTTACACTCGGTGTAAATGCGCTCCTCATTGTGCCGGAAATGGTCCTTAATGCAGTGGGCAAGGTAAGCCGGAAAACACTTGAAAGATTCCTGGTGAGCGTTGCGCTTCACATCCTGAATTTTCTCTAGGAGCATACCCTCGTAAGCGGATGGGCTCATCGTCATCCCACGGCTCCGCAGCCAGCTCGCAGGCCACAGCACCACTTCGCGCTTCAAATACCCTTCCCAGCGGTACCAAACTGCGGGAGGCTCACTTCCAAAAAACTGCCCTCGAATCGTCGCCATCAACCCCTGCACCATCTCCGCTGGAGTTTGCTGACTCGGTCTCGGCTCCACGGGTAATTTTGCGCGGGATTGCATGGGCTTGTTTTGAGGCAAAAACTCAATACGGATTCCCCACCGTTTCCGGCTCCAAATCCGCCACCCCGGCCCCGGCCGGCTTGCGCGCTCTTCCACACTGCGCGCAGCGACACTCCAGGCCCGCCGCCACCGTCAGATCATGGATGCTCCAGCCGCACTTCGCGCCCCCCCGTTTGTTCCGCAACTGATTGATGCGCTGGGCCAGCGTATCCCGCACCAGTTCCAGGTCGCTTTTCTCCTCCCCGATGGGCTGGCCGTCCCGGTCAAAATACCGGGGCCTCGGCTCGTCACTCACCTGGCTCAGATCCGCGCTCCCGTGGATGGCCGCCACCTCCGCCATCTCGGCAAAAGCCGCCTCAAAATTTGGCTCCGAACCCCAGGCCGGAAAAGCCCCGACCGATCCGGCAAACTCGGCCCCCTCCCGAGGCTGCCCTAGCAACACCGCCAAGAGCTTCACCTGGTCGATCTTGATGCGATGTTCCAGGCGCGTCCGCGGCTGCCGCATCTGCCGCACCTGCGACTGTAAATTCTCCGCCTGACTGTAGGTCCGGAACACCCCCAAAACGAGGTCAAATTCCCGGTTCGTCAACAGCTTCATGCTCTTGTCCCGGCCCAAGGCCCGGACGTGCAATTCATGGCGGTCCGGCACCGTCCAACCTTCGGCCGCGCAGCGCTTCCCCAGGCTGCCCCATTCCCTCCAATAAAGGACGATCTGTTTCGATGTCATTTTGCCTCCTGCGTCGTCCATGGCCGCCCGTGTTGATGATGCCACGCCCAGGTCGCCGACACGTAACCCAGCCGCTCCGGAGACTGGGGGATGTCCTGGCAAACCAGCGTCTCGCACTCGCAACAAAAAAAGCCTCCCGGCACGTAAGCCAGCGTGTGAAAACCGCTCTCATGCGCGCACGTCCGCCAATCCGGGCGCAGAGGCATTTCCAGTTGGGCGGTCGCGCTCACGCCAAGCCCCCCTCCAGCGGGCTCGGTACGGCCAACGCGTCCGCGTGGCAATAGCCCATCGTCGTCTCCACGTTCGCGTGCCCCATCGAGAGCTGCAGCGCCCGCATGTTCACCCCGCGATCCAGCAGGTGCGTTGCGTAGGCGTGGCGCAGATGGTGCGGCGTCAGCTCCAGTTGCAGCTTCCGGGCCGCCGCCTTGCAGCACCGCTGCACATTCACCTCCAGGCAGCGATAGCGCACCACTTCACCCGAGCGCGGGGCCCGGCAGAGACCGTGCGCCGGGAAAAGCCAGGCCCAATTCGGTGACAGCCTCCAGGCCGGATACTTTGTGCCCAACAGCCCAGGCAACGGCACCGGCACCCCCGCCGCCCGATCCCGGGCGTGAACAGCCCGGGCAAACTCCACCTGCCCCGCCAGCTCCTGGCTCAGCGCGCACGGAATGGCCAGCGCCCGGTCCTTGCCTCCCTTGGCCCCGCGGAGAATTAGCCGGCTCTGCTTCAGGTCCAGATCCTTCAGACGCACATTGAGCGGCTCACTCACCCGCAGCCCCATTCCATAAATCATGCGCAGAATTAGCCGCGTGGGATACCCCGCCACATCCTGCACCTGGTCCAGTAGCGCCCGCACCTCCGCCACCGTCGGCGCCGTGCGTAAATGCACCGGCTGCTTGGCCCGCAGCGAATCCACCCGTCCCACCTCCACCTCCATCACCTCCCGATAAAAAAACAGGACGGCATTGAACGCCTGGTTTTGCGTGCTGGCAGAAACCTGCTGCTTGGCCAACTGGGTCAAGAAAGCCGCCATCTTCTGCTCGGTGGTGCCGGCTGGTTTGACCTCGTGGAGGAATCGGCAATAACGCCGCAGCCAGCCGCAGTAACTCTGCTCCGTGGCCAGAGCTAAATGCTTGCGCCGTAACACGCTGCTCATCCGCTCGACTGCTTCCTCCGTGGTCATAATTATGCGACTTGAGTTGTAGAATCCTTGTTCGGCGGATTGGCGTTCTCGCGTATCCACGGGTCGCCGGTTTCCGCGTAGCGTTTCCGAAAGTCAGTCCAGTATTGAGGTTCTTGGAATGTGGCGCGGGCGGCCTCTTTGATCTCGCGCATCTCGCGCCCCGTCTTTTCATCTGAGAAGCGTTCCACCCATTCGATCCATTCCCCTTGTGTGCGCAGCGAGGTTTCTGACTGGTAGCCGACGCCGCCAGTTTCCCCGCACGTCGTGTAGGTCCACCATTTATCGAGCGGTCCATTGCCGCGAGGTGGGTGAGCTTCGAGGATTAGTTTGCGTGGGCGGTGCAGATTGTCCCCGAATGCCATGTCCATCGGTTTCCAGTGCGGCTTCATACCTTGACGCTCGTATCGGTGTAGCACATTTCCAGCGCGATCATGGCCTTGCCCGTGCTGCACAGGTCGCCGTCACCCCAGCGCAGATACAGGTCACACTCTTTGCAGAGTATGCAGTGCGCTTTGATCGCATCGAAGGCATTGCAGAAGCGGATTTTGGTGTCGTTTGGAAGCTCCAGCATTTCCGCCGAACCACGCGCTGCACCCTCAACTGCCGCCCCGCCTTTTCCGTTCGATGTCTTGCTCATATTTCAAAGTCCTTTCTGCGCTCCGCCCGGCCGCCAGCGGCAGTGGGGTGAGCTTGGTCGTTCGGCGACAGGCTCCGAGCCACAGCCAGTTCTGCATCGGAGAGTTCATGCCAGACGCCGCGCTCATCCCAGATTGGAGTCCAAGTCAGGTCGTTCTTTAGCCACGGGCCGCCGTCAGCCAGCTCTATGATGTAACCTTGGTGCATGATTGTCGCCGAACCACGCGCTTCAGCGAACGGCTTGGTGCCGTTCACTTCCGCGCTCTTGTTGCAGTCGTTACTCATAGTCAATCTGCCGTCGCTGAGCTTGGTATGTTCGCCGATTCGCGTTCATCGCGGTCGGCAGTCGGTTCAATTTGATCCTGCCAGCCTTCAGGCATCATGCTCCCGTATTGGAGAGCGTCTTGATCGAGTGGTCCGATTGTGTCTGTCATGCCCACCTCCATTGTCGCGCTAGATAGTGTTTCGAGAGCAGCAACACATCCGTCATGACATACCCGCCGTTTCTGTCCTCCCACGATTCTATCGAAACGACTTCCGCGACGATGGGATCGAACACCTCCCCGTTTAGTGCGACGACGTAGTGACCGTCGCCATCTGGCAGCGTGACCCCAACGATTCCGAATTGCGGCCACGTTAGATTGGACGCCCAGCATAGCAGCCATCGTTCGTTTCGGGTTGTGCTGTAGAGGTTGGACGGGCCGATGTTACGTAGCAGCCCCCATAGTTCGTAAGCATCCATGCCGTCCGGCCGCACACCAAACACTGCCAGCACTCGGTCTAGTGGCACGCCGCATGCGGCCGCGATTGCCCATTCCCCACAGCACGCACGCCGGGCAGCATCTGCGCTCGCAGATGGCAGGGCGAGGCGGACAACCTCACCGGAAATCGGCGAACAAAGCGGTGCATCGAATGGCGCTCTCGCCGTGCGCTCAATCCGCATTGGTAATTCGAGTGTCGCGTTCACGTTCCATGCTTTCCGACAGCGCCATCGCTGACCTTTTCGTTAGGGCGCTTTGGCTTCACAAATTCCGAAGTGCTTTGGTTTCAGTTGTGCGCCGGAGCAAAAGATTGCTACCAGCAACCACCACCCAGATCTCCCGTTCACAAATACCGCCCATCCGAAAATTCCCCAGATGATGGCTTCGTAGATGATGGAGTAGATGGCAAACACGATGATGCGCCCTAACCAGTCACTGGAGCGAACCGGCGCTTCGCTTGGTTCGCTGGCAACGCTGCGCGTTGCTTCGGTGGTTTCTGTTGCATTCATAGTTTGTTGGTGTAATTCGCTCCGGTCGCTCAGTTCTGCGTTCGCAGAATAGTAGCCGTGCAGGAATGCGTAGAGCGAACGGACTTCTGATGCGTGCAGTTTCACGCTCATCGGCGGGTCATCTTTCTGGTCTGGGTAGCCGACTCGATGTGGGGTCATTATCGTCAGAGACGGCACTTTCACCGTCTCGGTGTTGCTGTTTTCTTTAAGCACTGCCGACGCATCTGACAGGGCCGCTGATATGGTTTCGTGTTGTTTCATAAATCTGCGAACAAAACGCTGCTGCGAATCCGGGCGGGCTACGGCTGTTTCGGGTTCGGACGCTCTGGGCCGCCCGGCTCGCAGAGCTTGTCGTTCGGAGACTTTCCCCGGCGGTTTATCCACTCATCAAGGAAGTCGCGCTCGATCAGCGTGTCTTGGAGTTTTCGGCGGACTGGTTCTATCTCTGATTCTGCTAGAGGGCGTCCGCGCACTTTCAGCCGCTCGGCGATTAGTAGCGCGTGTTCGCAATCTCGAATTGTTTTATCCAGTCGCATATACTCGTCGAGGACAGTCTCCGAACCAGTCGCTGGAGCGCAACCGGCGGCCACGTCTTGGGATTGTTCGGTAACGTTTGGTGTGTTCATAGATTCAGTTCGCCGGTGGCTCAGCTCCGGCGTTCGGCGAAACCTTGCGGCGCATTGGCACGAAGAAGTTTCCGTTGTAGCGAGTGCCGACAAATTCATTTGTGATTACTTCCCATGTTTCGCAGTCGTCGCACAGTCGCTCGTCTCCGGAGCATATCGCGTCTTGGCTGCTGACGAGCCTGTATTTCGCCGAACCAGTCGCTGGAGCCAACGCCGATGGCGTTGGCTGTTTCGTATCAGGGTTTGCATTCATGGTTTTGCGTTAATCTCGGCGCGGCTCAGCTTCGCTGTTAGGGCGCTTTGGCTTCACAAATTCCGAAGTGCTTTGGTTTCAGTTGTGCGCCGGAGCAAAAGATTGCTACCAGCAACCACCACCCAGATCTCCCGTTCACAAATACCGCCCATCCGAAAATTCCCCAGATGATGGCTTCGTAGATGATGGAGTAGATGGCAAACACGATGATGCGCCCTAACCAGTCACTGGAGCGAACCGGCGCTTCGCTTGGTTCGCTGGCAACGCTGCGCGTTGCTTCGGTGGTTTCTGTTGCATTCATAGTTTGTTGGTGTAATTCGCTCCGGTCGCTCAGTTCTGCGTTCAGTGCTTTCAGTGTTGTTCGCATCCGCCCATGTCGTGCAGGTATTCCCACATTTCTGCGTGGTCTTTCAGCCATGCCTTGTGGTCGGTCGGGAGTTCGTCGAGATGCGCCGCGAGAGCGACCGCGACCTTGCCACAGGTTTCGGCACTGATGATGTCGCCATCATTCACGCCCTTAAATTCGCTCGTATCCACTCCCCATTTTTGCAGGTAGGTTTGGAGCGTGCCCCAGCCAGTCCAGTTGTAGTCCACGGACTCGGCGGACGGGTCGTTTCGAGGTTGCAGATTCATTCCCATGTTTTTGTCTTTCGGTTTTACGACGTTCGCACTGAACCACCGCATGGAGCGAAGGGCGGGCAAGCGTCGCGGTTGCAGTTCACGTCTCAGGTCCGCCCTCGCTCATGCGGACGTTCGGTAGATACCAGTCCGCCTGCGCCGTCTCCCGTTCGATACGGTCGCAAGCAGCCCGGAAATAGTCCGGGTCTATTTCACACGCCACGAGCGGGCATCGGTAGTAGTGGCAGGCGATGCCGATACTTCCGCTCCCCATGTGCGTGTCCAGGATTCGCTGGCCGGGCTTCGCGTAGTTGGCGAGCAGCCAGTCATAGAGTTTCACCGTCTTCTGCGTCGGGTGGATTCGTCCCGCTTGCAGCGGCGTGCATTCAAATTTCTTGGCGGTGGTTCGGAAGCTCGTCCACGCCATTTCCACCGCCGCGAAGCTCACGTCGTTGGAGTAGAGCTTGTCCCAGATTATCCAGCACGGCGAGTTCCATGCCATGCGTTCGATGTAGTGGTTCGCGCCCCAGATGATTTGGTTTTTGGACACGCGGCGGAGTTCTCGGAAGTATTCATCCGCTGGCGGCTCGGAGTCCCAGTCGCCCATCTTGTATTTCGCCTTCGCGTCACCTTTTCGCCGCCCCATTCCGCTCTTGTTGTCGCCGACATTGATGCCGTATGGCGGATCGACGATGGCGAGGTCGAAGTGCCCACTGGGATATTGAGCCATCACATTCATGCAGTCATCGAGACGAGCATCCACAAACTCCCGAACAAGACGCTGGAGACCAACGGCGGGTGCGCCGTGCGCTCCACCGTTGCTGGCGGTTTTGGATGTCGTCTCTACGCTCATTGCTCGTTGTCCCCGCCGTGGCTCAGCTTGTCGTTCAGCTAAATTTGAGCGCCTTCATTCGCTCGTTTGGTTCAAAGCAAAATTCGATGCCGGGAGATTCCAGCACGCGCTGGATTAGCAGCGGAAGTCCGCGCAGTAGTTCTGGCTGCATTTCTCGGAAGCTGACGCAGTGGAGCGTCCGAAGCACTTGGTAGTCGCGCTCGTTCGGCACGCCGCCGGACATTTTCAGGATGTTGTCTATCGTGCAGATGGAGACGTATCCATCTTGCGACATTTTCTTGAGTGCGGCACGAGCCGCGAGGATTTGGATTTCGTCCATCACAATTGCCTCCGTTTCGAGAGTTCGCTGACCTTTCCGCATCGGGCGCAATACATGGTCGCGTAGTCCCAGAATCCAGCGATTCCATCAGCAAGCTGTTTCGGCGTGGCAGGTATTCCCTGCTCGGCGGCGCACGTCCACTGGTGATCTTGGAGCAACCAGCAGAGACAGAATTTCTTTACGAACGCCTTCGCGGATTTAGCTGAACCCGACGCTGCACCCGCAACTGCCGCTGGCGTTTCCGATTCGTGTTTATTTGCCATTTGAGTCCTTTCTGCCCGCGCCACCGTCGCTCTCGGCGGCAGTGGGGTGAGCTTGGTTGTCCGATGCAGATTCATATCCGTAGCAGTGGAGGAAGCTGCTCATTTTCATGCGCTCGTCTTTCAAAATTGAGCCGCCGCACCATTCGTAGCGCACCCATTCGTCTTTCACGTCCAGCACTTTTACTGTCCATTGCGGCTTTGGCCACGGCTCATCCGTTGGTTTTGATTTCCAGATTTCGCCAGGCATCGGCCTAACACCGCGCTGCACCGCAACCGCCGCTGTCGCTGGCGGTTGCTGGCCTGTGATTATATTCCATAGTTTTTTGAGCATAGATTATTTCCTTTCAGCGGCGGTCAGTGAGCTTGGTCGTTCCACATTAACACCTGAGCCGCCTCCTCCAAGTGCATCCAGCCGCGCACATTCCCCTGCAGCGTGCTCGCATCGCAGGTGCGCCAGGTTTCCCCGTCATGGAAGCAGGGCCAGACCGGGTATTCCGGATCCGTGGTCACGGCCAGCACCGTGATCTCGCTGTCCGGCAGTTCCGTGTGCAGCCGGGGCGACGTGCTGCGGACGATTTTCCCCAGCATCTGCCCCTCGCGAATCGCTTGCAGACCCCGGCTCATGCGGCCTCCTCGGTTTTGCCCAGCAGACGATCCTCCACCACCAGCTTCAGCCGGCCCATGCGCCCGAACCAGATACGGTTGGTGTCGATGAGATCCTGGATGGCCGAAGTCCCGTGCATCACCGTGCCGTGGTGCATGTCCAAAGCGCGGGCAATCTCGGCGAATTTCAGGCCCAGCACCTTCCGGCAGAGCCACATTGCCGCCTGACGCGGTTTGGTCACTGCATCCATCTTGCTATCCTCCAGCAGTTGCGTGGCGGGGATGTGAAACTCATCTGCCACCAGCATCAGCACCGAGCGCACCGGCTCCGTGCAATGGGTAAGGAGAAGCTGCTGCAACTCACCCAGCAACTGGCGCGCTTCCGCCTGCGTCAAGACCTGTTCCCGGCCCGCCATGGACACGCGGAAAATCTTCTCGGACGACACGGTGATCACGCGATTGATGCTCATGACACCCTCCCGGCCAGCGATCCGGCCAAGACCTCGGCCTCGGTTTTGGGTTTGGTGAGAAGCTGGCAGACCAGGGCAAACTCGCGCTCACCGCGCACAATGAGGATGCCGCCCTGGAGCTGGCCGCTCGCGCTCTCCACCTGGATGGCGCGCATGGGCTGTTGATTGATGGACTGCTGAAACAGGTCAGCAACTTGTTCGGGGAGGTTCATGATGGGTTTGGGGTTGGGTTCGTTTAAGGTTTGGCGCTCATCCCGCGGGCCGGGCATTGCTCGGGCCAGTGGCTGCGCTGGTCATTGATGAAGAGGAGATGACCGCAGTGCGGGCAGAGCGACTGTCGCACCTTGCGCGCCGCCGGCGTCTCCGTGCGCCAGCGGCTCGGTCGCCGCTTCCTGTTGAAACTCGGGCGGCTCACTTGGTCACCTCCGCCGCCAGCAGGTGTTGCAAGAGTTTCGCCGTTTCGGGTTCCTCCAGTTTCACCACCACGGCCTCAGTCACGTTGCTGAAGGTCACGCCGATCTGGCGCAGGTCTTTGCTGTCCAGATTCTCCAGCGCCTTCTTGACCACGCTCTTGCGCGTGGCAATGAGCGCCTCGGCCTGTTCCGCCAGGTGCTTCTCGATCAGCGCAATGGTCTTGGCCTCGTCGGCAATCTCGATGCCGCCCGGGCCCTTGCGCAGGCCAAACTTGATGCCGTGCCGCACCACCGTCTTGGGCTTGGTGAACAGCCCGCGATTGTTATCGATGCCCGCCTGCAACTCCGCGCGATACTTTTTCACCGCATCCAGGTGCAGATTCAGGCGGGTGCGATGCTTCTCCTCAATGGCCAGCTTTTCCGCTTCCATTTTTTCAATCACGCCCCTGGCCGCAGCACAAGCGGCGTGCAGGTCATGGGCAATCGTTTCCAGTTGGGTCATGTTCATCTTTGTTTCCTTCGTTCTCTTATGTTGAAAAATTCCGGCTACTCCTTCGGGGAGTTTGTCACGCGATGCATCAGGCCCAGGGCAAAGACCAGGGAGGCGAAGACCACCACATAATCCCAGCCGTTGGCCTGCGGTTCCTTGATGGTGAATTTCAGCGCGCTGAGCAGCGCCACGATCACGATGGCCAGGGAGAGCGCCTTCATGATTTCCTCCAGTCATCAATGGTGCGGTCCAGCGGATGGTCCGTGGGACCAAAGGCGGCATCATCGCGCTCCTGCGCCTGCCACGCGCGCCGGGCGGCGCGAATGGTCCGGTTGTTGAGGAAGATGCCGACCAATACCACCGTGGCCCCACCGATGAGCAGCCCGGCCAGCAAGCACCAGAAATTCCCAGGCGTCATAATCAGTTGCCTCCAGGTTGAATCCCTGCCCGATGATTCCAGGCCTGCGCGGCAGCGGCCAGGGTCTCGCCTCCAGCGCTGGGATACACCGCGCAGGTGTTGTTCAGGTCGCAGGCCGCCACGCAGAATCCGCCTTCCGGGCTCGTCTGCTCAGTGACCACGCGCAGTTCGGCGCGGCCGCCGCAGAACGGGCAGGGTTTGAGCGTGGCTTGGAGTTGCTCCAGTTGCGGAGCGGGTTGGGGGATGGTTTGGGTGCTCATGGGGGGGGATTACTCCTTCACTTCATCCGTCTGGTAATCCGCCACGACCGCGCGCACATGGTTCATGTGTAGGGGTTGCCCTTCGGCGTCGGCGTCGGCCTTGGCCTGTTGCAACACTTCAAACAGTCGGCGAATGCGTCCCGGCTCGCAGGCCAGGTCATACAGTTCCGCCTTGGCTGCTTTGTTCTCCGCTCCGCGCACCCGCAAGGCCGTGGCAATGGTCTCCACATCGGCCTCGGTGGGATATTCCGGCAGGCGCAGGAAACTGCGAATGCCACCGGCTCGGCCGATGAACTGCTCAAAGAAGGTGTCCTGGCCTCGGGCCGGTGAGCTGTAGCGCCGTTTCTTGGGATCGAAAAGAAAGCCCTCCGTGAAAGTCTTCTCAAAGGTGGGCGTGAAGCAGATGATGACCGTGCAGCCCGTGTCCTCCTGAAGTTTCTGGAGGAAGTTAAAGATCGGCTGGTTGCCTTTGAACTTGGGTTCATACAGCCGCTGGACGTTGTCCACGATGATCATGGTCCGGCGCTTCACCGCTTGCAGCACGTAGTCCTTCTTTTTTTGGTAATTACTCTGGCTGCTGTAACCAAACTCCCGGGCCAGGTCCGTCATGAATTGCGACATGCTGGCGCGCTCCGGGGCTTCAACCAGGGCCGTGGTCCCGTGATTGTTCAGCCGCCGATACTCCTTGAAGCTCGCCGTCTTTTGCGTGCCGGTCTCGCCAATAACCACCCCGAACTTACAAACGCGCTCCGGCAGCCGCTTGAGGGTCAGGTAGTCGATGATGGATTGAGCCGTGGGCGTGACCACGAAAGGCACCGCGCCCATTTTCTCGCGGTCGGCCTCGTGCTTGCGCAGGGCGGTCACGGCGCGGTTAAACCGATCCTCGGAAATGATCGGGTTCTCGAGCGGTTTGCCTTTGGAGTCGTGCTTCCATTGGCCCTTGAGGACTTTATTCCAGGTGGTTTTGTCGTGCTTGAACCCAAGCTCCAGCATCTGCTGGGTCAGGATCTCGAAGTCGCGGTTGCACTGCTCGCGCACAAAAGCGCCGAGCCAGACCAGGTTTTCGCGCATGCTCTCCGGGAGATGCGCGGCCCGGGTTTCCAGGGTCACATGGTCCAGGCGAAGGCTGGTGTCGATGGTGATGGGTTCGCTCATGGTCTTGGGGGGTGGTTGTTTTTTGGTTTGGTTTAGGGTTCTTGGGAAAGTTTCCCCGCCTGCTCGGCCTGGCGGGAAAGCCGGGCCTGCCGTCGCGCCCAGGCGTCAGGGTCCGGAGCTTGCAGGTCGGCGACGGTTTGCCGCTGGGCCTTGGTCAGGCCGGTGGCGGACTGCTCGCGCACTTCCGCATTGTGCTCCCGCACGGCGGCGATGTGGGCGGCCTCGGCGGCATGGCGGGCGTTCAGGTCGGTGCGGGCCTCCGTCTCCCAGCGAGCCACCTGGCCCATCCGGCGGGCGATGCCGGCGGCATCCAGCGCGCTCGGCGCGGCCACGGCCGGGCACAGGCCCACCACCCGGTTCTGCGCGTCGCACACCACCAGCGTGGTCGGGAGGAAGGGGTTCAGGTAGCACAGGTAGCGCTCCCCGTTGAAAAGTCGGCGGCCGTCCAGGTTGATGGCGTCAAAGCGCAGCGTGTCGCTGCCAATGGCGCTGTCCTCGATCTCGAATTGTCCGGCCCGCACCGCGTAGGTGCCGTCCGGGTGCTGCGGGTTCCGGTGCGCGCCGGCCTCGCCGCCGAGCAGGTCCGGCAGGTGCCGCCAGTCTAGGCGGGTCAGCTCCGTGGCGTGGCGCGTCCACACCTCGCGGGGCGAGAGGCGGAGGACATTGCTCAGCCGGGAATCCTCCCGGGCCCGGCCCAGGATGATGGCCCGGCGATCGGGATCCAGGTGTTGCAGATCGCCCTCGCTCATCCACTCCCCGCCCACGAGATAACGCACCTCGGTGAAGCCGCAGGATTCCCAGCCCTCCAGCTCGTGGTCGCGCCGGGTGTCGATGGCCCGGGCCAGCTCGGCGCTGGCGGCGGCAAATTCCGGCCAGGAGAGGAGCGGATGCACCAGTTGCGCGGCCTGCTCCGGAGGCAGGGTCTGGGCCAGGCGCACCAAGGCCAGGGCTTCCCGCTCCGCGCCCGCCAGTTGCTCGGGGCTGCGGTCCCGGTTCAGGCCGGTCTGCCCCGCCAGCAAGGCATGCGCGTTGTCCAAGAGGTTGAAATACGACTCCAGTCCGGCCTTGCGGCGGAAGTTGCCCCGGCCATGTCCCGGCGTGCTCGGATCATATTGGCCGTCATGGGCGCGGCGTCCGAACCGTCCGGACCGGACAATGGCCACCCGCCCGCGTGTCACCCGCTCAATGACCTCGGCCAGGGTGTCGTCATTGGCGGTGCCGTGCTCCCACACGAATTGCGTGCCGGTCGGGTCATTGCGATAGCCCTGGCCCATCAGCACCGCGCAGACAGCGTGGCGGAAGTCGGAGAGCTTGAGCGCTTCCTTCTTCGACAAGTCCGCATCCCAGAGCGTGGGCTTCACGAACTGCGCGAAAACGCTCCCGCTCAGGCGTTCATAGACGAAGAAGCCGCGGGGCCGCAGGAACCGTTGCTGGTCCGGCCAGCGGATCTTCACGTTGAACTCGTGATCGTCGAACTGGTATTGCGCCGCAAAGGGCAGGCCCACCCGGGTGGTGAAGACTTTCAGCCGATGCTGGCTCGCCGCCTGCCGGCCAATCCGCGCCAGCGTTTTGGTGTAATTATCCGCTCCCAGCCGGCGGGCCTGGGCGCGCAGGTTGTCGTAGCTGCATCCCTCCGGGTGCTTGCCATGCCAGGCCGGCTCCGGCCAGCCATGATAGCCGGGGAAATCTTTCAGCTCCGTGGTCGCCGTGCCCACCTGGCGAAAAGCCCGGCCCTGGGCGCGCCCCTCACGCCACACCCGCAGGAACTCGCGATGCCCGGCCAGGTCGTTGCGCTGGTTGCTCTCGGCGCAGGCCATGAAGAACTGCACCGTCGCGTAGGGCACGCGCTCTGATTCCTGGCGCGGAGCCCGGGCCTGGTCCACCAGGCACCAGGCATCCCCGGGAGAGAAGCGTTGGTTCTCCGGGCAGGTGCAGGCGCTGGGCACGCAGCGCCGCTTGCAGCCGCCGCCCACGTAAAGCTCGTACTTGCGCCGCAGGCTGGCCTCGTTCCAGCCCCGGCGACCGAAATTCACGGCGGCGATTTGCCGGCGGGCCAGGGCCTTGTTTGGCGAGAGATGGATTTGGCGCAGGGCCCGGAGCAGTTCCGCCACCTCGCGCCGCATGGGGTTCTCCCGGGTGTTGGGAATCTGCTCCATCCAGGCCGCATCCGTGGGCGGGGTGAAGGTGAGAATGGAAGCGGGCGTCCCGGGCGTGTCGGGCGGATTGGCTACCGCCCCGGCAGATTCCCAGGCACCTTGCGACGAGGCGTTTCCGCCCGCTTCCAAATCGTGAATCATGGTCGTGGGGAGTTAGCGAATGAGTTTGCGGTGGCGGGCCTGGGTGCTGGCTTCCTGGCAGGCCAGGAGGAACGCCTGCACCGCCTCGGTGTGGGCCTGGGCGAACTCCCCGGCCGCGTCATCCATGCGGCTGACAATGGAGCGGATGGTCCCGGCGGCGGCATAGAGCGCTTCATCCGCCTCTTGCGCGGCGCGCTTGGAGTCCAGGAAGGTGTCAGCCTTGGCCACGCTTACCTCGCCGCACGCCCCACACTGCACCTTGCGCCCCACCAATCCCTTCAGGGCCGCCTGGCACTTGGGGCAGGTGAACCCGATGCGCTGCGCCCCGCCCGGAACCTTGCGCCCCGCGTGCTTCTCGATGAACTCCATCATGCCCTGCCCCTTCATCAGGGTGCTCAAGGCATCGCTCAGCACTTGCAAATCAGCGGTCCAATCAAATTCGCCTTGGGTCAGTTGTTTAGGAGCGTCTTTCAAAAACGAAACCGTTTCGTTTTTGGATCGGCCAGCGGCTGTGACCGACGCTTCGACAAAGCGCATGTAGTTCTGGGCCGTGCGCAATTCGATGGTGGGAAACCGTTCTTTGAGCCAGTCACCAAACTGACCATGCGGGATGTGCGGCTTGGCTGTGAGCATCTGCACGCCAAGCGTAAAGCGGAGGCCTTCGTTGAGTTTTTCACCGCGCTGTAATTCGGCATGGGCCTTCTCAATCTTGGCCTCGCAGCGTTTCAGAATCTCGGCGGATTCCTTGGCGTTAAAAACTTCAATCACTTCTTCGTTCACTTCGTTTCCTTCTGTTGGAGGGTGGTGGTTTTGAGTTGCAGGGATTGGGTGCGGTAAAGGGCGGTGCAGATCGGGCAAATGCCATGCGAAATGCTCACGTTCAAATCTGCCCGCAAGACTTCGCCCTCGTAGTCCGCAAGGGGGCGGTATCCGTTCTCATCCTTCACGTCTCCGCACATCTGGCAGAGGATGACAAAACTCCCGGCGGGCGACGGCGCCGGGGAGAACTGTGAAACGGTGGCCGGCGTCTCCCGTTGGATGTCGCCGCGCACGCGGGCCGGGGTGGGTCTGGTTGTGGGTAAGTCGATCATTAAAGTTTTCTCCTCTGTAAAAAGCTCCGCACGCTCGCCCAGGTCAGGGCCGGGCTGCTCCCCGCGCCGCGCGTGTGCTGGCGGCGCGTGTAGAGCGCCAGCTCTCCGGCCGCGATCAGGTCCGCCACCAGGTTGGCGCTGCAGGTCAGGGCGCGTTGGAACTGCACCCCGCTCACCTGCCGGTCGGCCTCCCCTGTGGCCGCGCTGATGTGCGCGCACCCGCGAAAGACCACCGCCAACACTGCCGCCTCGCCCGGGTCCGTGGCCCGGTGCTCCGGCACCAGGTAATAGCTCGGCACCCGCACCTCATCCCGGTGCCGCCCCGTCCCAATCTCCCAGGCCCAATCAATCTTGTTCGCCCCCACGTAGAGCCGATCCAGCTCGCACCACTCCCGCACCGCTGCTGCCGTCTCCCCGCAGTGCGCCGCAAAGGTGGCCAGGGGCAGCGTGGGCGCGTGGCACCGGGTCAGCACGGCAGGCAGTTCGCGTTGCAGGGTGGTGGGCATGGTTACTCTTGGGCGTCGGCGTCGTGAAATTCGATCCGGTAGCTGGAATGGGTCTGCCACCGGCCATCCGCGCGCTGCACCCGCTCGCACTGGTTGGAGATGGTGAACCCCTCGGTGTGTCCGCGCTTGCGCAGGTCGCCAATCCGGGCATGCACCGCATGGCTGCCGCTGATCTCGAGCAGCTCGGGCTCGCTCACCCATTCGCCAGGCGTCTGGCGCAGGCGGGCCAGGATGAGATCGCACTGGCTCAAGCCAGCGGAGGGGGCGGTGTGGGTGGTGGTGATCATGATTGGCGAAGCTCCTCAAATTCCACGACGCGCTCCCTGATCCGCAGAGCCGCTCCGCCCAATGCTGGCAAGCCCAAGCCCACCTGGTGGCGAGCCACCGCCAGAATCACGTTCAAGTCATCAGCAATCTGCTGCCGCTCGGGCGTGTTTTGGCGGGGCAGGATGTTTTCCTGCAGCTCCTGCAAAAGGTGTTGGGTCGTGGCGCTCATGGGTCAGCGGGGGAAAAGCAGTTGGATGAGTTCGTCCCAGGTCATGGCCGGACCTCCGCTTTGGCCTGGCGGGCGGCGGCGAAGCGCAATTGCCGCTCGCGGCTGCGCGCCTCGCGCTCGGCGCGGGTCATCCCGTGAACCTGCTTGCCCAGGTTCAGGCCGAGGCGATTGACCGCCGCCTGCACCTCTGGTGCTCGCTCT
>ERZ869925.930-NODE-930-length-15902-cov-5.991229_pt1 | contig 15902 bp, 16 predicted proteins | sample MGYA00579311_ERZ869925 | MGnify/ENA primary metagenome ERZ869925 (study PRJEB32216, sample SAMN09231817) | wastewater metagenome | place: USA: Maryland | collected 2016-07-30 | study: EMG produced TPA metagenomics assembly of the PRJNA472060 data set (Reclaimed...
GGTTCTTGTCTTCTGTTTTCAGTGGTTCTAACAATCAGAATTCCAGACCAACAAGTGGTTTATATTCTGATATATAAAAAAAATATATGACAAATTTAGGTGGAAGACCCACAGAATACAATTTCGAATATTTGCACGAAAAAATGGTTGACTATTTGACCAAAGAAACTGGTGAAAAATGGGTGACCAAAACCAGACCAGAAGCACAAAGGGTTCGTATTGTAGAAGACGACGACGAAGCCGACAATGAAAAAGGGAAAAGGGAATATTATATAAATGAAATCATTGACGTTCAATACGTTGAAAAAGAAATTTCACTTCCTTCAATAGAAGGTTTTGCACTATACTGTGGCTTCAACAAAGACACTTTATACGAATGGGAAAAGCAATACAAAGAGTTTTCCGACGATATGAAGGTTTTACGTGCTTCACAAGCCAATATTCTTATAAATAAAGGAATAACTGGCGAATACAATTCAATAATTGCCAAAGTTCTATTGTCAAAGCATGGTTATCGTGAAGGAATCGAACAGACTGGAAAAGACGGTGAAGACCTTATTCCACGAAACGGTTCTGACGAAGCCAAAGCAAAAATCCTTGCCACAGTAGGCAAGCAACCAAAGAAATATGTCAAATAATGAAATAAATGAAAATACTTCTGACGGATTCCATACTTTCAAAGAACTGTATGAATTCAGGAAACAATACAATGCTTCTTTCTTCAACATGGTTCACAAACTGAATGGACACTTTGGGTGGAAATCAATCAAGGTTCATAAAAGCAAAAAACACAATGACGGTGAAGAATGTTTCGGTGGTGGCTGGTTCATTGTTATGGCAGAACTTCCGTGCGGACAAATTTCAAACCACTATGAACTTAAAGATTGGGACTTGTTCCAGATACCAGAACAAGAACTTGCAGACAAGTGGGACGGACACACGGCAAGTGATGTTATCGCAAGACTGGATTTGTTCAATACAAAATAACATGGCAAACAGCATTTTCAACACATACAAAGAACAAGTCCAAAGCATTCTGGAATCCATGATTGAATGCGACAGACAAGACCGCATATATTATGCAACCAATAATTTTGCGGTTTTTTGTCTTTACTATTTCCACGAATACTTCAAGAAGGAAAACGCAGATTTTCACTATGAAATGTTTGAAATACTGCAAGAATTGGCAAACGAAGAAGCAGATTTTGACGAATTGCTTATTGTTGGCTTTCGTGGCTGTGCGAAGACCACCATTGTGCAATTATGGTTCTTGTGGTTGATTGCTTGCAAACCAGACCGAAAATATTTGAACTGGGACAGTTATGACGGCGAAAATGCAGAAAGAACCTTGTATGAATTGTCGCAACTTATGATGAACAGTCCAGACTTCATTGTGGACTTCGGAAGGTTGTATGTGCGTGATAAAACAAAAGGTTCAAGCACACAGAACAGAATTGACAACTTCACCACTACCAACAACAAGCGTGTAGAATCCAACACCACCCAAGTCGACGTGCGTGGAAGAAAACACTTTGAAACCAGACCAAACGTGCGTGTTTTAGACGACTTCGAAAATATGGTGACCAAAGACAGTCCAGTGAAGACACAATCCATTCGTCAAAACATAATGTCCGCAGTGGGTGGAATCGCACCACGTGGAATCATGGTATATCTTGGAAACTATTTGACCGAACACGGAAACGTGCAATATTTGATTGACCGTGCCAAAACAGACCCAAAAATCAAGGTTTTAATGATTCCAATTCTCAAAGACGGACAACCAACTTGGAAGGAAAGATTCTGTTTGACCGACGAAGAAGCCAAAATCACTGGCAAAGAAAGCATTGAAGCAATCCGGCGAAAGTTCGGTTCTTTTCAGTTTTCCTATGACTTCATGAACACACCAGTCGACGAAGCACAAAGTGAATTCAAGAAAGAGTTTGCACAAGTTGTCAGTGAAGAAGCCGTGCGACACTTGAACACTCTGACATATATCACCATTGATTCCGCAGTGAAAGAAACTGAATCTGCCGACTTCACAGGGGTCACAATCAACCGTGTGTCAGACCAAAACAAGTGGTATGTGTATTCTTTCCGTGAAAAGATAAATTCCAAAGGGTTGATTGATTTGTTGTTCCGACTGTGGGACGAATGGAAACCCGAAGTGATTGGCGTGGAAGAAACCACCTTCGTGACTGCAATCAAACCATTTCTTGACGACGAAATGCGCAAACGAAACATATATATTCGCTTCAAACTATTGAAACACAAATCACAAAACAAAGTGACCAGAATTCGTGCATTGATTCCACGTTGGGAAAGCCGTTCAATATTCTTGGTTGGTGAAAACTTGGCACTGCGTGAAGAAATGCGTGCATTCCCGAATGGTGCAAACGACGATACACTGGATTCATTCGCATATCAGTTGGACGTGGCAAAGAAACCACTTGGCGGTGTGCATGATTCTGACGATTGGGGTGTTGGCAATGAAAAAAGAACAAATCCAGCCAGATAAAGTTGACAAAAACTTTGACTTGGTTTTGTTGGGTGCTATACTTTGAATATGATAAATCCATTCGAAGTTATAAAAAATATAAATGTCTTTGGAAACAAACCCCAAGACGCAGAAGGCAATGTTGAACAAACAAACGTTGAACAAGCACCAGAATTTGAAACTGCCAAAGAAGTGACAAAGGAAGGTGAATACAAAATGACTTTGAAAGTGAATGGCACTACCTTCGAAAGAAGTGGCAATGACGCTTCTATTTTTGAAGGAATTGACATTCGCAAAGTGTCAACAAAAGCGGTGGTGAATCTGGAAAAGAACGGAAAGTCACATGAATTCATAATGACACCAATGGTGTTGAAAAGAATCGTGGTGAACAAGACTGCACGGGAAATCCAATTCAAAAAATTAGCAATGTTCGTTAATTAGTAAAAACCACATATGTCAAACATTTTAGACTATATTATCGCCGAAGAAAACAAATACCAAACCGTCCCTGTTCCAATTATTGAAGGGTATGAATGGTCAATGTTCAAGCACGTAAAACTTACGACGCTGTATTTGAATTCTATATATGAAACTGGAAACAGTGACGACAAACCATACAAAAATATTATTCTGGACAAAGTAAACTTGCAACACCGTGCAATTGAATTCGACGTGAAAGACGTTGACGCTTTCGTGGACAATCCAGACAATTACTACAAATCAATGTTGACCAGAAAGTTCCATGCACGTTGGGCGCGACAGAATGGAATCGGTGAATTCTTTGACCGCAGTGCAGAAGTCTTCACTGACTTTGGTGGTGTATTGGCAAAAAAGAATATTCGTGAAGCCAAGCCAGAAATCATTGCGTGGAATAAGATTGCTTTCGTTGACCAGACAGACATTGTGAACAATCCAATTTGTTTGCGTCACTTCTATACACCAGACCAACTTCTTGCAGAAAACTGGAACAAAGAAGAATCCAAATATTTGATAACAATGGCGTCTGAAAGAAATGACAAGAAAGAAACAGCACAGACACAGCAAAGAATTGAATCACCAAACGTTCAAATCAAAGTTTATGAACTTCATGGTGTATTGCCAGAAACATTTCTTGACGAAGAAGGTGACCCTTTCACATACGTTCGCCAAATGCACATTGTAGGTGCATACAAAGACAAAGACGGGAAGAATCAATCCGTGACTTTGTTCAAAGGAAAGCAAAAAGAAAATTTGTTCAAATTGGCAAAGCGTGACCCAATTGACGGACGTGGACTTGGACGTGGTGGTGTGGAAGAATTATTCGAAGACCAAGTTTGGGTGAATTACAACGAAATCCAGCAAAAAGCATTGCTTGACCAAGCGTCAAAGATTCTTTACCAGACAGCCGACAAATCATTCACAACCAGAAACAAAAAGATTGCAGACCTTCAACAAGGTGACGTTTTGGTGCATGAAGAAAACATGGCACTTTCACAAATCAACACCCAAGCCGTGAACTTTCCATTGTTTGCCAGTGCAATGCAACGTTGGGACGAACATGCAAAAACTGTGTCTGGTGCATACGACGTGATTGCGGGTGAAAGTCCAAAATCAGGAACAGCATTCCGAACAGTTGCAGTGTTGAATCAAGAAGCGCATTCATTGCATAAATACCGAAAGCAACAACTTGGACGTTGGATTGAAGAAATATATCGTGACTGGATTCTGGAATTCTTGGTTGCCGAAATGCAAAATGAACAAATTTTCATGGACACATTGTCACAAGAAGAAATGGAAGAAATCGCAAACAACTTGGCAGTTCAAGAAGCAAACAGACTGATAAAAGAAAAAGTTTCAAAACTGGAACTTCCTTCACAAGAAGAAGTGGACTCACTGAAAGAAGGTGTGAAAATGAACTTCATGTCTGCTGGAAACAAAAGATTCTTCAAAATCTTGGAAGGTGAATTGAAAGACTTGCCAATTGACGTGCAAATTCTTATCACCGACGAACAAAGAAACAATGCTTTCATTGCGGACAAATTGTCGTCAGTATTCGGACAAGTGGCACAGAATCCAACAATTCTTCAAGACCCTTATGCAAGAAAACTATTCAACGAAATCATGGAACTTTCTGGACTTTCACCGATTCAATACAGTCAATCAATGAAAACACAATCCACTTCGGTTGCACCGCCGAAGTTAGAAACAACAACTGTGGACAGTGGTGCAGTCGCACAATAAAAAAAATAAAAAACTATGGGAAAAATCAATCAGAACGCATACGACTTTTTCAAAGAAGTTTTGTCAGAAGACGAAATTTCAACTGTGGAACAATTCTTTGGAAACAAGAAAATGTTTGAAGCAGTTAAAAAAGTTTTGTGCGATAGAATCTTATATCAAGGCGTGAAGCCAGAAGCAGGGAAAGAATACAAGTTGCGAAACTTTGCATTCGGACTGGACAAATCTGGTGACTTGAATGACGAACAATTCGGACGTGCAATGCGTGTGCAATTAGAAGCGCTGGTTCTTATCGAACAGCAATTCGAATTATTAGAAAAACTTGGCACACCACAGACGGCAGTTGAAACACCAAAGAATCCAGCACGCTAAAAGTTGGACGCTTTGGTTGTGGGTGCTAAAATAATAAGTGAAGCGATGTGGCGCTTCATATTATTGAATAAAAATTTTTATTAAATATGAAAGAAACACTATCAAAAAAAATCGGCGGTGAATTGATTGTTCAAAAGGTAAACCTTACCAATGCACAAATCAAGGCACTACGTGCAACACCAGCAACACTTGTTCCAGCACCAAAATCAGGACGCTTGAAATTCGAGTTTGCAGTATTGAAAATGAACTATGCTGACACAAACGCTTTCACAGAAACAACCGACAACCTTGCTGTTAGATATACAGACGGTTCAGGTGCAATCGTGTCACAAGCAATTGAAGCCACTGGATTCATTGACCAAACCGCAACAACTGAAACTTGCGCATTGCCAAAAATCGACGCAATCGTTGCTTCGGCTTCGGCAGTTGCAAAACCACTTGTATTGCACAACACTGGCGACGGTGAATACGGCGGAAACGCAGGTGCAGACAACACAATGGAAATTTGGGTTGGATATAGAGTGCTTGCTTAATTGCAAAAAGTTTGCACCAAAGAAATTTGGTGTTAAACTTATTATATAAATGGTTATCGCACCACAAAAGTGAAATAAGACCCTGTTATCATTCAGAAAAAATGAGAATAAACCAATTTATGGCAGATTCAAACAACGGTTCTCAATCCGAAGAAATTGAAAAAATCCAAAACCAAGAAGGCGCTGGCGAAGGAAACAACGGCAACGGCGGAAATGGGGAAGGTGAAGGAAGCGAGAAAACAACATTCACACTTGAAGAACTGAACGCCAAAATGGCGGAAAAGGACGCGGACATTGCAAAATACCGCAGAATGGCAGAACAGCGTGGAAAGAAACTCGAAGACTTCGAAAAGGGTGGCAAGACGGACAAAGGTGGGAAAGAAGGCAAGTCAGACGAATTTACTTTCGGTTATGGCGAAAAAGCATTTTTGAAAGCCAATGGATTCGACGGTGAAGCAGAATATCAAATCATTCTCGACACAATGAAATTCACTGGAAAACCACTTGAAGACGTTATGAATCACCCCTATGTGAAGTCAGAAATCCAAGCGTATCGTCAACAGAAGCAAGCGGAAGACGCTTTGCCAAAGGGAAACAATCGCGGTGGCGCTACTTCACGAACTTCGGTGGACTATTGGTTGCAAAAAGGTGAACTTCCACCAGAAGACCAAATGGAACTTCGAAGAAAAGTTGTCAACGCGAAAATCCAAGCAAGCAAAAACAAGCAAAAGTTTGGGTAAAAACGACGACAACGGCAAGCTGTGGATTATTCAAAGCTGTGGAATTAAAAAAATAATTCAACTTTAATAATTTATATGGCAAATACCGTTATATATAAAGAAGACTGGACAGTGAAACTTCAAGAAACTCTTGACGCACCAGTATTCTGGAAAGATGTATGTCGTGTGGAATATACAACTTCAAAAGTTCTTCACAATCCTTATCAATCAAAGAGTTCTGCGTCTTCATATACTCGTGGCGCACAATATTCTTTCGCGGACTTTACACTCACAGACGAATCAGTGAACATCAACACTTCATACGTGATTCCAGAGTTTATCGACGAAGCAGACCGCGCACAAACTGGCTATGACCTTCAAATGGAAAGAGCAGTTCGTCAAGGTGAAGAAATAAACCTTACAATCGAAGAAGCATTCGTGGGTGACTACGGAAACTTGACTTCATTCGACAACACAGAACTTGGTGGTGGTGCTGGTGACATTACTGTCTCAGCAACAAACATCGACGATGTGGTTCGTGCAATCAAGAAGAAAATCTTTACTGCAAACGGACAACGCGAGTATGCAAGAAATGGTGGATTCATTATTTGGGACGCTAAAAGATTCGAATTGCTTGAATCATTCGCACAAGCGAACGGTTATGCAACAGCAGACATCGCACTAAAAGGTGGAATGTCTTCTGGATTCGACTACATGGGCTTCACTCACTATGTGTCTAACTCATTGACAACAGAAACTTCAACAACTCACGTTATCGCGGGTGTGAAGAAAATGTATCACTTGGGAATCCTTTCAACTACTTACGGAAAAGTTAAACTCGACGAAGAGCCAAACCGTCAATCAGGTATTGGTATAATTTCTCGTGTTGACTTCAAAGGAAAAGCGTGGAACAACATTAAACCGTTGCTTTACGATGTTCAAGTTGTAGCATAAACGAACACCACCCTTCGGGGTTGGTGACGGGCGAAAAACAAGTTTTCCACAGCACTTGGTTGTCGTCCGTCACTTGCACCGAAGCAAGACCAAAAAATATATGCAATTTAGTGACACCACAAATAGGCTTGGATTGATTCAACAATTAGAAGACAGAACTGGAACACAAAGTGTGACGACTTCTTCTTTCCCACTCAAAACAAAAACCCGTGAAATCAATCAAGCACTGGCAAACTTTTTTGTCTTGGCACAAATGTATTCTGGCAACTGGAAGGTTGACGACACGAATCATTCAGGAACACCAGAACACACAATCAACCTTGTTTCAGGAACACGCGCATATACGTTCACTACTGATTCAAGTTCAAACGAAATCTTGGCAATTGACCGTGTAGAAATCACCGACAGCAGTGGAAACACGAAAAGACTGCAACAATTAAACCGTTCAGTTATCACAGACGAAGGAATGTCAGAATTTATGGAAACCACTGGTGAACCAGAATTTTATGACATCGTTGGGAAAACTGTGACTGTATACCCAGCACCAAACTACAATGCGACTGGTGGTTTGAAACTATTCAATGAACGTGCAGGTTCATATTTTGCCGACACAGACACAACAAAGGTTGCAGGAATTCCAAGAGTATTCCACGAATATTTGGTTATCAGACCAGCATATTTCTTCTGTGCAACCAAAGGACTTTCACAAGCCAAGTTTCTACAAATAGAATTGGCAAAAATGGAAGAAGCAATCAAAGAGTTTTATCAAACACGCGCAAAGGACAGCAATTCAAACAGCCAATTTGGTCGCATGGCTATAAATAACAGGGTTTACAGATAAAAAAATAATATGGCAAAAGTTGTAATAAAAAGGTGGGACGGTGGTGTGGCACAAAGTGAAAGACCAGAAACAATCAATGAACATGCAGACAACAACGACGCTATCTTTCCAGTTTCAAACGGTGGATTTAATGTTTTTGCAGATTCCTTCAAATTGACAAAGTTGACTTCGCCAACAGTAAACGAAACAGCGTCAGGCGCTTCGGTTGTGGCTGGTGAATGTCCAGTATTTGACGCGGTAAAACGTGGAACAGACGGAATGATTGTTGGTTATGGAATGACATCTGTTTCTGGTTCAGCACTTGCAAGATTTTACAGAAAAGATTCTTCAATCACTGGAAGTTGGGTGCAAAATTCTGCGTCTGGAAGCGGGGTGAACACTGCAAATGGTGCATATTGTATTTTATACAAAGACTTATTTTTCGGGTATTCTTCAAATTCCGTGGTGGACGCAAAATTGTATAAATACGTGACGGATTCTTCACAAACTTTGATTGACACTGTTTCAGACTATGCAGAAGGGGCGTTGCCAAGACCAGTGGTTCACAGTCAGGACAAAAAACTTTATTATGCTTCAAACAAGACCGTTCGAACTTACGACGGAACAACTGCAAGTGCTGGAATCACAACCGACTACCCTATTATTTCAATGTGTGAATATGGAACATATTTGGCGATTGCTTGTCAGACACCAACAGGCGGAATCATTTATTTGTGGGGTCGTGACACTTCATTGTCAACTTTCCAAGACGTTATCAAAGTTGATAATGGAAAATTACAAATCATTGAAAATTTGGACGGTTATTTGGTCGCAGTCACTCAAACACCATACAGTCCATATTCTGCTTTTTTGGAAATTCCAGTTGTGTATTCATATGCTGGAACAGTGAACGTTCGAATGTATGTTGGCGGGACAATGCGTTTAATAAAAAAAGCCAGACTTGGAAGCAACGAACAGGGTTCCACACAGAAATTGTTGACTTTGAAAATGGTCAAAGACGGCAAACTTTTCTTTTCTACAAACTCAAACTTTTTGTGGGCGTTTGGAATGAACAGGGACGGACAATATGTTTTGGCACGTGACCAACAAATTGCATACACAAACAGAACGCTGGACACATTGTATGGACTTTTTGCACTTGGCGAATATGTTTTCGGAATGCAACAAACAACGACAGGTTCACCAAATGACGGGTTGTTGCAAAGAACAGACGCAACCTTCGGTTCAGATTATTCATACTACGGAACACCAATAAACCCTTCAATGCCACTGGAAGACAGGGGGAAATTAAAAAAGTTAAAATCAGTATATGTGAAATGTATTTCTTTGACTTCAAGTGGAACAGTGGCTTTGAAATATGGGTATGATTCCAACGGTGCAATGGTAGACATATTAAATGAAAGTGTGACTTCTACAAGGACAAAAATATTCGAAGCCACTGCGGAAAATGGTGGACTTCCGTTTGCCGAAACGCGTGACCTTACTTTTCAAATAGGAATTGTAGGTCAAGTTGACGTGGTTGAACTGGGGTATGAATATGAAATAATGAATTCAATTACAGATTAAAAATATGAATCAAAATGACCAAGAAATGCGAATATTGCAATTAGAAAAAACTGTCACCCAATTGACAAGCGTTCTTTCGTCGATTCTACAAAACAGCACCGCAACAAAAATATATTTCAAGAATCAAGTCCAATTTGACAGGGAAGGGAAGGTTGGATTCTTTGGTGTTGACCCCGTTGGAAAACAGTCAGCAATCACCGCACCAAGTGGCGGTGGGACTGTGGATTCGCAAGCCAGAACGGCAATCGGAACAATTATCACAACACTAAAAAATCTTGGACTCACAAGTTAGTAGTGCTATAATAAAACTAAGAAAATATATGAATCCAGTTAATTATTCAATGGGACAAATCAATTTGAACGGAAACAACACGGCAACGTCAAACACCACGAACACAAATTCTGGTTCTTCTGTTATTACAACAGACGCGTTCAAAAAACAGCCAGAATTTACCCTTCCAACTACCAAACCAGACATCACACCATACGACGCAATTGTTCAAAATTCTTTGAATTCTTTGTCTTCATACACTGCCAATGTGGATTCGGCAACAAATACACAAAATAATTTGTTGAAAACCTTGACCGAAACCATGAACAGCATGAGTGGACGTGAACAATATTTGCAACAACAGCAAGACGTGGCTGGTGTGACACAGGAACAAAAACAATTAGACGCTTTCAATGCCCGTGCAAACGATTTGATTGCTTCTTTGTCTGCCCTTTCCAATGAATCCAAAGCAATTCCACTGAAAGCACAACAGTCTGTGATTGGACAAGGTGTGACAGACGCAGGACTTGCACCACTTACAACTGCACAACTTCGTGAGAATGCAATCAAAGCGTTGACCCTTTCTTCGGAAGGTGACGCGCTGGCTTCACAAATCACAAATTCAGAAACTCGTTTGCAACGTGCCAAAGAAAAAGCACAGCAAGCAGTTGATTTGAAATACAAACCACTTGAAGAACAACTTGACCGTGTAAAAACTTTTTTGGAAATAAACCAAAAATATATACTTGACCCCGCAGAAAAGAAAAGAATTGAAGCCACCAACATTGCATTGCAGGAACGTGAAAGAGTTCTGGCAAACAAAAAAGAACAAGACAAAAGAATTGAAGACATGGTGATAAACGCCAACACACAAGGCGCACCAGCGTCGTCAATCGCAATGGCAAGAAAACTTCAAGCACAAGGTGCAAGCAGTTCAGAAGTGGCAACTGCGCTTGGTAGATATGCAGGTGACTATTACAAAACCGAACTTTTGAAAGCACAAATTCAAACTGAAAAAGCACAACAAGCCAATTACAGTGCAAAGATTCGAAAAATAAATGCAGAAATTCAAGCCAGTCAATCAGAATCAAAACTTCCAAAGCCACAAAACGCAGAATTCGTGAAAAATGCCGTTGCAACAGGTGAAGCATACACCAAGTTCAAAAGTGCGCTTGATATGTATAACAATACAATCAAAACCGCTGGAACTTATGCAATGCCGTTTTTCGGTTCAACAGAAAGAGCCGACAAAAACACAGCAAGAACAAATCTTTTGCTTGCTATGAAAAACCTTGAACAAACAGGTGCGCTTGATAAAGGAACAGTTGACGTGCTTTCGCCAAGTTTGCCAGAAAATGCAATATTCCAAACAGAAGAATATCAAAAAAGATTGCTTTCAAATATTGAAAATACTGTAAAAGGACAAGTGGATTATAATATCAATGTTCTGAAAGGAACTTCTGCATATAACTCACCAGAAATCAACAATGTGAAAAAAGCAACTGGTTTTGTGGACTTTGAAAACATTTCACCAGAAGCGCAGGCAGGAAAGTCACTTATGAATAATTTATTGAAAACAAATATTCAGTTCAACATGCCGACAAACACTTCAACCCAAGCCACAACTTTGTTAAATACACTATACCCAACAGGGAAAAAATAAATATATGTTAAAAGTAAACCAAGAACAATTGAAAGTGATGTTGGACAGTCTTGACCCGAAGTTGAACAAAGAAGAAGTTCTGACTTCAATGTTAAACGACGGACTTGTTGTCGAAGGATTCAACGACCAGAAACCCCAAGAAGAAAAGGGGTTCTTTGGGCGTGTAGGTGACGCACTTGGAAACCGTGCAGAACAAATTGGACAAGGAATCGACAAGTTCGGTGACTATAATGAAGCCGTGCGAAGTGGCGCTTCAACCAAAGAACAAGGCAAAAATCTTATAAGTGGAATTGCAAAAACAGCCAGTGGAATTGCAGGTGGAATCGGTGACGTGGTTGGTGAAGCCGTGAGTGAAGCAGACCAAGCAATCACTGGTGGTGCTATTTCAAAAAATATTGGTAGTGCAGTGAATGAATTCATGCAAAGCAAAGCAGGTCAACAGATTCAAGGTGCATACGACACATACATTCCAGAAGGTTCAGTTTCTCGTGATGTTGCCGAAGCGTTTGGAAACGTTGCAAGCGTTGTTCCAATGGTAAAAGGTGCAGGACAAGCCGTGAAATTTGGACAAAAGATTGCAAAAACTGGCTACAACATGGGAAGAACAACCGTTGACGTGGTGACTGGTGCAAAAAATGTTGCCACAAGACTTGGCACAGAAGCGCCAACTGGTTCACCAATAAGAAAAGTGGTTGACGACTTCTTCAATCCAACAACTGACGAAGCGACATTGACTTCATTGAATCCATTCTTGGTGGACAATACAAAAGTTTCAATTCCACTTGGGAATAATAAATATGTGGTGAAAGAAATTGGAAAAGACGCAATCAGTGCCGAAGAAAAAGCGCTTGTGAAAGCAGACATTTTGAACCGCTACGAAACATACTATCAGAAGTCAAAAGAGTTCATGAAAGATTCTGAAAGAACGGCTGGTTATACTTCAATCGACACAGTTGGACAAAATATCGACAAATATGTGGACGTTGCCAATAGAATCCGTCGCGAAACTGGCAAGAAAATGGGTGAAATCGAAAAGAACGCCAAAGATTTGCAAGTGGATTTGACCAATACTGGTTCATTGCAAGAGTTCGTGAATACCGTTGACGACATGAAGGGTGCAACGCGTTTTGCTGGTGCAGAAAAATTGACACCAGAAATGAAAACATTCTTGAAAGACTTGAACACACTTCAACAAAAAGGTGCTTCGGTGAAAAATGTTTTGAACTTCACCCGTGACTGGTCAAACAAGTTGGAAGACTTGAAAGACAATTTCGGCGCATTCACAAAAGACAAACGAACTTTGACCAACATTGAAAGAATGGTTGGTGACATTAAAAACCAAGCCAGAAACACATTGTCAGAACAAGACGCAACATACCGTGAACTTGTGGACACATACAGACAAACTTCACAACTTCGTGAAGAATCAAATCGTCTTCTTGGAAAAGAAGGTTTGTATGGTGACACTGTTCGTGGTGCTTCAACAGCAAAACGCGCGGTAAAATCAGTGTCAGACGCAGGGTCAAGACAATTCCTTTTGAAATTAAAAGAATTGACTGGCTATGACGGAATGGCGGACGCAAGAATTGCACTGCAAGCAATGGAAGACGCTGGCGACTTCAAGGGCTTGTCATTATTGGAAATCTTGAAAGACGGGAAAAGTGGAATTCTTGGCAACACCACCAAGTATGTTGGCGACAAAATTCGTGGTGATAACAAGACCCGTGTGCAGAACTTTATAAATAAAGAACAATAAAAATTCACACTTTCAAACATGGGTGTTATACTAAAAATATATGAAAAACTCACCACAAGACGCACAAACAAATAAAAAACTTGAATCAATCATGCGTTTATTTAAGAGTGAAGAAATTGTGACAACCGAAGATGTAAATGTGGTTGTGCAAGCAATCGGAAATGTTTTGGCAAATTTTTCAAAGAACAACCAAATCTTGAACGAAAAAACCGAAGCAACAGTCGAAAAATTATTAAAGACTATTATTGCCAGACAACAAGAACTTGAAAAAAACTTCAACGAAAAACAAACCAAAGCACAAAAAGAACAAGCCAAAAATTTAACAGACGCTTTGAAAGAAGTGAAAAAATTGGTGGATTTTATGATTGCCAATAAACCAGAAGACGGTGCAGACGCAGATGAAGAAAAGATCATTCAAGAAGTTTTAGCTCAGATTAAACTACCAGAATATAAGCAAGAAATTTTAGAAGGAGGAGATATTGTAGACAAAATAAATAGTTTAACAATAACAGAAGAAAACCAAATAGATGCGTCTCACATTAAAAACCTACCAGAGACAGTAAGAGCTGTAGGCGGTAGAGGAATAGTAGAAGCTCCTAGAGATAATAAAATTTATGGTCGTAAAAATAGAGCTTGGATAGAAGTTACTAGTGGGGGAGGGTCAATTTCTCTAACTACAACTGGAAACTCTGGTGCTTCGACTCTAGTAGGTTCTACGCTTAATGTACCAAACTATACTCTGGCAGGATTACTTCCTTCCCTAACTGCTGGCTCTGTATTAGTTTCAGATGGTACAACAATAACTCAAGATAACTCTAACTTTTTTTGGGACAATACAAATAAATATCTAGGACTTAAGACAAACACTCCAACTCGCTCTTTAACACTGGGTTCTACCTCTACAGGTATAGCCCTATACAATACAGTAGACCAGACAACTAATTATGAGAGGGTTACTACTTCTTGGTCTTCAAACGTATTCAAAATAACTTCAGAAAAAGGTGGAACTGGTACTGTTAGACAATTAGTTTTACAAACATCTACACGTTCGCAAATAGCTATAAACGACACAGCAAATGCTACTAATGGATTTGTACATTTGTCTAGTTCTACAAGTACAGCAAATGCTACTGGGCTAAGTGCATCGTTTGGTTCATCTGCCTCATCTGGTGTATCAAATATAGTAGGAATATTTGGAACTTTAACCCAATCTGGTACAGCAGGATATACGGCTCTACTAGTAAATCCAACAGAAACATCAACAGGGTCAGGAACTAAACTACTAGCAGACTTCCAAGTAGGAGGAAGTAGTAAGTTTAAGGTAGATAATACAGGAGCAATTACTTCGGCAGTAGCCACCATCAACCTCTCTGCAGCTTCTATTACTCGTTCTGGAGCGCATGCTCTAACTCTTACGACTTCTGGTACTACCAATGCAACATATCCATCGGGAACAATAACTCTTGTTGATTTATCCGCTACACAAACACTCACAAATAAAAGAATTACTCCAAGAGTAACAGCTATTTCTTCTAACACCGCTACCCCAGCCATTAACACAGATAATTACGACTATGTAGAAATAACAGCTCAGACTGTAAACATTACTTCAATGACTACAAGTCTTTCTGGTACTCCAAATGTAGGCCAACAACTTTGGATTGCTATGACAGCAGGTTCTGGTACTCCAACAGTATCTTGGGGAACAGGTTTTGAAGACCCAGGTTCACTTCTTCCATCCACACTTTCTACTACAAGAGTTGATGTAGGCTTCAAATGGAATACTGCAACTTCTAAGTGGAAGTGTGTAGGAAAAGTATAATATATGGCAATAGCAGTAGACTCAATACAACTTAGAATGACGCAAGTAATAGGCACAAGTTTGACTGTAGCTCATACTTGCACAGGAACTGATAGATTTTTAATTGTATATGTTTATGATGCTTCTAATTTAGTTACAGGTGTTACCTATGCTGGGAATGCAATGACTCTACTAGGAAGTACACCAACAGGAATTGGAGGAGAAGTCTTAAAAATTTTTGGTATGTTTGCCCCATCTACAGGTGCTAATAATGTCGTTGTAACATCAAGTGCCTCTAATGTAATGTATTGTTCTGCACAGTCATACACAGGAGTGTTCCAAAGTATTACTCCTGATGCAATTATTACTGCAAATCCAACAAGCATCAGCTCCCCATATACAGCAACAATTACAACCGTTGCGTCAAACTGTTGGACTTTTCTAGCTGTTCGTTCATCAGTAGGTGGGGTAACCGCAAGTACAGGTTCTACTTTTAGAAGCAGTGATAGTACCGTAGACGGAAGAAACTTAGCCTTTTATGATAGTAACGGAGCTAAAGGGTCTGGCAGTAATTCAATGGCAGTTACATTTACTGGGACAAACACTCTAGGTGTAATAATGTTTTCTCTAGCACCATCCTCTGCACCAACTAATACAAGTGGACTTCTTATGCTCTTTGGATAGACATAAGTAAATAAATATATGCAAACAGAAT
>ERZ869925.931-NODE-931-length-15844-cov-4.840205_pt1 | contig 15844 bp, 33 predicted proteins | sample MGYA00579311_ERZ869925 | MGnify/ENA primary metagenome ERZ869925 (study PRJEB32216, sample SAMN09231817) | wastewater metagenome | place: USA: Maryland | collected 2016-07-30 | study: EMG produced TPA metagenomics assembly of the PRJNA472060 data set (Reclaimed...
GGTCCCCGTCTTTGTGGGGAAAAATCCAAATATCTGAAGTGTTTCGGTTTCTGTGGGTGTTGGGTGGTTTTAGACGTGAAAAAACCCCGGTTGTGGCCGGGGTTTTGTTAGACGATGGTCCAGTTGAGTGGGAGATACAGGTGGTTGTTGCCGACCCAGTTGATGATGAGTTTGTCTGGGTTGTTCCAGTACATCAGCCGATAGACGTCGCTGGTAATCCACCGCCTCGGACCGGATTTTCCGTTTGGTGAGATTGGGTCGTTCGACCAGACTGGTTCCATGGACTCTGCGATGATGTGGCTCATGATCATACGATGGTCCAGGTTGCTGGCAGGTCACGGCTGCCGATACTAGTTGCGATCACAATGATGCGGCTTAGGTGTGTCAGGTATAGTAGCTGGTAGAACTTGTGGTCTGCGGTTTCGGTTGAGACGTAAAGGACGCTCATACCGCCACCCAGTTTACCGGCAGCCATTTTGATACGAGTGCGTCGTTGGGTGGTATGGCGTAGAACACGATTCTTAGTCTGTCGTTCCATTCGGATATGGTGTAGTAGACGGTGACGGTCGCTGTTTCGATCGCTTGGTCCCACACTCTTAGGTTTACTCCCACAGCGGTTCGTCTACTTGCCAGTTGCCTTCCCGTATGGTATAGATGTACCCTTTCTCCTTGTCGAACCGGTCGAAAGTGATGGGGGTGGTTGACACGGTTCCACGCCAGGCACCGTCTCCTATGGAGAGTTCGAGGAAGACGATGAAGGGTTTGGTGGGGTCGTCTGAGCATACGATGGCTTTTTCTCGGCGCCCGTGTCCTGGTCTGCCGAGGATGTCCCCGGTTGTTACTTCGATGGGTGTCATGGGCGGGATGCTATCATGGGTGGGGTTCCTGTGTCAAGTGTCTGTTTTGGTTGACAGGACCGGGTTTTTCTGCTATGGTACCTGCATGTCGCATTGGAACTGGAACGAAAAGGATTCGGACGCAAGGTACATGGTGTTCTATGGCACTTCCTCTAGGGTTTGGGGTATCACCACTCTTTCTCATGATGGGATAAAGGACGCTAAGTTTCCTCAGTCTTGGATGGTGTTGTGCTGTGGATAGCTGGGTCCTGGAAGACGTCGATGATGTGTACGAAGTGTACCGCGGTGAGCACACTGGGAACTGGTTCTCTTGGTCCAGCATAACGTATGGTGCTAGAAGGGTACCGTCCACGTGGATGGTGATTTGCTGTGGCTAAACTGAACCTGAGTGGAACCAACTTTGTTGACATGGCGAGTTGGGTTGAACGTGACGGCGGTTACACGTACGAACTGTATCATGGTCTTGATCAGTGGTGGGTGTGGTGTTCCTTTGGGCACCAGTTTATGCCTGACAACTGGGTGGTGTTGTGTTGTGGATGATGCGAAGATCATTTGGGTTGATGACTACGCCGTGGTGTGGTGTTCAGTTTTGCCTGAACACGGCTGGCTTTTTGCTGGTTCCAATGATAGTGTTGGTCATGCCGGACGTATGCCTTCTTGGTGGCAGGTGATTTGCTATGGATGATATGGTTTCGTACTACTCCCATGCGAGTTGGACTGTTCACGTCAACGACGATGACTTGTACTACACTAAGGCGTTCGAGTTGTACTTCGGGAGTTGTTGACGTGCTGTTAGCGATTTTCACGTGGATGATTTGTTTTCTCTCGGTAGCCAACTTTGTTCGTATGCTGTGGGGTTTTCATAAGGAGAACAAGAGGGATAGCATCCCAGTAGTTACGGAGGAATTCATGGCTGTCGGCAGCCGAGGGATCTGGATGTACTCTGAGCGTTGCCATAACCCGTACTACTACCATACGTGGGATATCGTGATGTCTAATGATGCTGGTGTTATGGCTGCGTTTCATGAGTCAGGTGGCGACTACAAGTTTGATATGCCTGTGAACTGGGTGTTCCTATGACTCTAGACTACGACCCATTCCACGTTTTACATACGGACACAGAAGGTGACTTGTACCAGCGTTCTGGTGACCTGATCATGTGGGTGTGTTCTTCTGAGCGTTTCTCTAACGTGAATCATGGTTGGCCCTTGTACATGATGGTCGATGAAGCACCTTCCTATGATAGAATCCATACAGCATTACCGTTGAACTGGATTTTCCCATGAACTACGAAAACGTGAGAGGCCCTTTCCATGGAATAGCCCACCCATATGGAAGATTGTGGATTCAGGGTGCAGATGAGTCCAAGATTCGTGGCAGTGCTTTTGACTGCGATTGGTGGAGACTTTCGCAACGTTTCAGTGAGATGCCGCATGATTGGGAGGTAGATTCAAGGTCTACCGTCATAGCGGGTGAAGCTATTCCAATACCGAAGAACTGGTGTGTTGATGGTTTTTGAACCGGATGAGGAAGATTGGCGGGAGATGAATCTCGTTGACGACGATGAGGACGAAGAAGACGAGGATGAGGACGAAGATGAGGATGATTTTTGACCCTCGTTTTTCTCGCCTAAACCCCGTTTTTTTGCTCTAAAACCCCGTTTTTCTTGATGTTAGGTGATTTTGATGTCTACAACCGATTTGATGTCTACAACCGATTGGATCGTAGTGGACTATCCACCACCCGAATCGTACTACAAATACATCACTGACGGCGGCGCAACAAACGGTTCGACAACATGGACAACAATGAGGAAATCAATCGGTCGTAACGGTATCGTAATGGCACCACAGAAGACATGGACATTATCGTTTCATGTAAGTGGTGTCAGCTTAATGGTGACACATGATTACAAAATCTGCCGTTGCCCAAGAAACTGGACCGTAACATGATCCCACAGAGAGTCGCATATGCCCTTCAACAAGAAGAAGGAACAAGCGAAGCCTTCAAAGGAACAACAGTTTACACCCTCAACCGCTGGTACATACGCTGGTACATGGGCTGGGACATAGCCCAAATCGTAAACATGGTAAACGCATCAAAGATGAGTGTCGAGATGCCATCAACATGGGCCTTGGTTTAACCTGAACGACTGCCGATACGACGTGTATGGGATGGTCAGAAGAATGGGTTAGAATGGAGATACCAGTCGGGGCGTCAGCCGCCGACTTTGGTGTTGATTGGGACTCGTTCTTAGCAGAAGGAATGATCAGCTTGTACTACGACGAAAACCTCTGCGTTCTGGTGCAGTTCGCGTCACCCTACTATCAGTCGAGGATCTTTAGGCTGCCACAGTGGTTTCATTTGGCATGAAGACTTGGAGGGAAGGCGGCGACCCGCCACGCGTCTCTTTTGCTGACTTGCAGGCTGCAATCAACAACGGGCACTCCATGTCGTACAGCGACCTTAGGTACGTTTGGCGTCAGATGTTGATTGAGGCTGCCGCAACCGATGTGTGGTGTTCTACTGAGGGTGGTTTGAACCCGCAGTGGTCTTTCATTGAGGAAACATCAAGGGTGATAGAGTTCTTGACGAACAACGGGTTTACTACGTCCTGGGGGAACATCGTTTTCTGTGCGTTTCGTACGGCTGTTCCTGAAAATTGGGAGTACATGTTCGTGGTAGACTTGGAGTATGATCCAGTTAGCGAGAGTTGAATTGCCTGATCAGATGACACCTACTCAAGTTGAGCTTGTCCAGGGGTTCTTGGGTATTGAAATCACCGGTGTATGGGATGTCAACACCGTTCAGGCTTGGGCTGATTACCGCACCCGCCTTGAGGGTTGGGAAGCCGCTTTGATCGTTGCGCCTGATTCGTGGGTGGCGGTGTTCAATGAGATGGTTTAGGCGCAGTCTAGACGAGTTCGAGGGTTTGGATTGGGTTGTTGACGAAGGATTCATGTCTCCTTCGTTCCCACGTGTCCGCCCCGAGCCGTGGAGGTACACGGATTACGCCTTCGTTGTCCCTGTAAGCTTTATTGAGGTGTTTGCCGACCTGAACTACATCAACGACATTGAGAGGCTTGAAAACGATTATGTGGCCTCTCTGGTGGAGTCAATTGACTGTGATGGTCTTCGTGAGCCTCCCACCATGTTCTTTGATGCCTCTGGGAAGATCCGTTACAGTGACGGTTACCACCGGTTGACTGCAATCAGGAAGATCGACGGGTTCGATTGGATTCCTGTGCGGTTGGAGTGGTCGCCGTATGTGAAGGGTTGGGGTCGGCCGGTGTCCGAGGAAGTTCTTCACTTGTTTGAAGTGTTCAATGGCCTTTCACCGGGGTAGTTTCATTGATCGTAAGGGTCGTAAGCGTTACCGACCTCATTACGCTATCAGGACAAGGATGATATGGCATCCCAGAACCAAGCAGTTCATTGTGCTTAGTTCAATCTCTAGGCATGACGCAACGACACTACCAAGTAGCTGGGCAGTAATCTCTATTCCGTTTGAAAGAAGGAACAAGTGAAAGACCGTGACTATGATGACGGTGGATGGTTCGATGAGGACGATTTGTGCCTCGGATGCGGGGAAGACCATTTCCGTGAGTCAAGAATCCCAGGGCTTTGTGTTGAATGTGCCTCGATCCCGAGTGGTGACATGGACTCAGAGGTGGCTGGGTGGACGGATCACGGTATCAGTCTACGAGCATGACGTTTGGGGTTGGGTCGTCATTTGTCGTGACGGTTTGACACGTTGGTCGTCTCCTGATACACTTCCATGTAACTGGGAGGTCATGAATGCCTTTGGTTCCTAAGATCAAACCTATTGCGTGGAGCGAGCCGGACGGTGCAGTTACGTTCATGATATCCCTCCTTGAGTGCTGGGTTATCATGCGTCTGAACTTCCTTGATGGTCAAGGCGAGGCTTGCGATCTTCCTAGGCCGTGGCTTCTGATCGGGGTTCTGTGATGGAGGAACTAATTCTTGAGGTTGAATCGTCCGACTATAGGTCCAAGCTCTACTTCAAATGGTCGTTGCTTAACCTGGATGTGGAGTTTGCTCTTGAGTATTGGGCGGACGGCATCATGGCTGCATCAAAGGATCTGCTGTATGGCGGTGATTACGAAGCGTTAGATGTCCCTAAGAGTTGGGACTTCTCATGGATGAATGGCTACTCTTCGAACAGTACGGCTACTTCGTGATCTTCGTGTTGACTTCGTTCGGTCCTGATGTTATGCTTATCGAGAAGCGGGTCATGGACATTGGCGCAGAAACAGAGATCCTACCGGAATACGTTACTCATAGCTGGGCTCGCACTCCTGGTTACTGGGAGCCTGTATGGTAAGATGAGCGGTTCCACGTTCTTCTTCGACTATTACGGTTGGCATCAGGTGATGAGATCGCCGCGTCAACGTTCCTGGTCATATATCTTGAGGCATCGTGCTAGGATGATCTCGTACCACTCGCCGGTTGGGCAACCAAAACCGAGGCCGTGGATACATCCTATACCTTCTTGGTGGATTCTGTGTAATATCCCTCAAGAGTCGTTTAACTGATTGAGAGGCTGCAATGAGCGCGAAGGCTACCGCATACGTGTGGGAACACTCACCGTATCGTGGGGTAAAGAAGTTGATTCATCTGGCGATTGCTGATGTGTCGAACGATGACAATGGTAACCGTCTGTGGATGTCCCAAACCACTATTGCTGACAAGTCGGGCTGCGATAGGAAGACCGTCAATAGGGCTTTGACGTCTATGGTGGAAGATGGGTACCTGGAATTGGTCGAAGGTCACTCTGGTGATGGTCGCCCTAACGTGTACTCGTTCCTAATGCCACCTGTGACAGAGAGTCACACCCCTGTACCAGAAAGTCCCACCCCCCCTGTACCAGAAAGTCACACGGGGTGTACCACAGAGTCCCAGGGGGTGTACCAGAATGTCCCAGGGGGTGTACCAGAGAGTCCCACTAACACAATAGAACTAAAGAGAACACAAGAGGAACTAAACAACGAGGCTGCGTTTCTGCGATTCTGGATGCGGTACCCACGAAAGGTGGGACGTCCGAAAGCTGAAGCGGCCTTCATTTCGGCAGTCACAACGAAGAAGGTTGACGCGGAAAGGATCATTGACGGTTTGGAGGCGTGGAAGAAGGTTTGGAAGCGTGACGGAACCCAGTTGAAGTTCATTCCGCATCCGACGACTTGGTTGAACCGTGAGGGTTGGGATGACGCGATCCCACCGGCTGAATCTGGTGAGTTGAAGGGCAACGCCCAGTTAGGTAAGGACTTCCTGCCGTTCGAGTACGATGATGGTGCTGACCTTGTGCGTAAGCTTGGAGCGAAGGTGTACGAATGACATGTGGGAACCATGGATGGAACCGTTGATAGAGGAAACGGTATGGCGTGGATCGAAAGACTGGATGGAGCAATTCTCGTCCGGGCATGGCGTCATCATCGAGGGAAGAACTAACCCTGGACGTGTATACTGGGATGTGGTATCATGGCAAGAACACTTGCGTCTCGTGTACCGTCAGGGCCAACGGTGGTCTGCCATCGTGCTACAGTCATCACACGCGATGTTCGATGAGTACCTACCACCAAACTGGACGATTGCATGAGTGATACATCAACCGAGTACTTCTACAGCAGCCTTGAGCAGCAGTGGCGTGAAGAAGCGTACGGTTTCAGGCCGCACCCCGATGATGTGTACTCGAACCGGAACCTGTTGTTGAACTTTGTGTCGCAGAACACGTTCGACTGGAAGCATTACATGCACATCGAGCGTTTCAAGGACGCGACGTTGGCGAGTTTGGAGCCGACGTTCGCTGATCCTGTGAAGGGTTGGGTGAATGAGGTTGCTTCACGTCCAGCGAATCTGGTGTTCATTGGTGAGAACGGTCGAGGTAAGACTCACGCCGCTTTTGCTGCGTCACGTTACATGACATTACATGGGGTGCTGCGTAGGGAAGATTCCCTTGACATGCCCACGTCACGTATGCTAGAGTGCGTGGACGCTCACAACGTGTTGGACAACTGGCAGCGTGATCAGGACGCGGGTTCTGCGGTTGACCGGTTGAAGAACATCCCGTTGCTGCTGATTGACGATTTGGGTGCGGTGTCAACGTCGGCTCAGGCCGCGATTTCGAATATCGTGTCGATCATCAATCACCGGTACAACGCGAATCTTCCCACGGTGGCAACATCGAATCTGGATGCTGATGCGCTGTCGGGCATGTATGGTACAACTACTGTTCGTAGACTCATTTCGGATGAGTCGGTCGTTCACTACTCGAAGGGTACACGATGAGTCAAAACGTGATGGCTGCTGCGGTAGCTGTTTGGGTTGGTATCCTGATGACCTTGATGTTTCTGAGCCTGGTATCACCGGTGTTCATGTGGGCATTTTTCGGTTGCGCTGTGATCACCGTCGTTGGGTTTGTGTACGCAACCCTCGCAGGGGTTTTCGACTGATGAACCTACTCGACTTGTTCTTCTACACGCTAGCCATCGGTATCGGCGGCGGCATGTGGGTCCTGTTCGGTTGGATGGAGGTCATTGACTAATGCAACTGGCTTTGGTAGTGTTCGCTGTCTGTATGGCAGCCTTAATCTGGTCTTTGACTAGGGGAAACGAATGAGAACTTACATTGACAGGTGCCGCGAAGATGTCCTTCAAGGAACCACTGAGGTAGTGGATCTAGGCATGGTTCTTCTCAACAGGAAGCGCCCTCACCGCTCTGACGTAGAACGGTTCTATAGGGACGCATCAAATCTTCTAAGGGACGTTGATGGCTTGAAGCGTCTCGAACGCTCAAGGCAGCGTCTCGAACGCTCAAGGCTAGAGAAGGCGCAGGTTGAGAAACCTCTCCTTGACGCCTTCGATTCTGAAGGGTTCGGTTGCAGGAAGTGCGCCGGTCCCCGTATCCGCCCCGAAGTGGAGTACATCCCCAAGTGGGTGTGCCCTCAGTTCAACGATACTGAGCATCTTCATGTAACCTGCGTGAACTGCGGGTATGTGGCTCACACGGCAACAGCGGACATGGCAATCGTTGTCCCACCTACCAGTCATGAGGTCATGTGATGAACGAACACGAACTACTTGAGGAAGCGTACGACCTGTTATACAACGCTTTCGCTATCATCGCGAACGTCAGCGGAGGCGACTGGGAACGCCAGTCATACGAATGGCAGGTAGCAGCAGACCGTTTCCGTACGGGCTGGCATAACCTGTTAGACAAACGCAATGCCCCTGAAGATATCACTGCCCTATCAGAAATCGTGTACAAAGCAATCGCTTACGCCCAAGGCGAAGGCGCCCTAACTCTAGACGAGATCACACCATTGGCACGGGCAGCAGCCAAAGCCCTATACGAAAGCGGGGTTCGACCCAATGTCGGATCGTAAAGCAGGAGTCATCACAGCAATCTTCACGGTGCTACTTGTAGCATTCATCGCGCTGATCGTCACGTACCCTGTGATCGCTCTCGCGTTCCTGTTCGTGGCAGCCATCGCCATGATCTCATGGGCAACGTTTGACCTGCTCAGAAACTGGGATTACTAGGTGAATGAACGCAAAGCCGCAGCGATAACAGCAGCACTCACAGCACTGTTCATCGTATACAACACGTTGGTGTGGTTCTTCCACGACGCAGCCATCATCGCGTCGTTCATGTGCGCTGCGGCTTTAACAGCATGGGCTGTTTACAACCTTCTGAGGGACAGAAAATGAGCAAACGCAAAGCAGTCGCATACTCGACACTAATCACAGCAAGTGTCGTAGCGTTCTTCACAGCGATAGCAGCATACCCCAACATCGCCGGAACAGTCGCAATGATCATGCTCGGCGCAGGCATCGTAGGGTTCATTTTCTATGTCGCGTACATCACACTCACCGAATGGGGCGCATGACAACCACCCCAGCCCGAAGGGCGCGGGGTGTGTGCTTTCGGAAATTCTTTGAAATCCGGTTGACTACTGCCGATAGTGATGGTAGGATACGGGACTGTATATGATACATGCGGATCACGGTAAACTGCTTCTCGACCGGTTGGAGAGGGTAAGTGGTGGTTTGGCCGGGTGAAACGATTATGATTGATATTACATAGATGTCCACTTATTGAGCGAAGAAGGCCCTTGTTAGGGCCTTCTTCCGTTGACGGGGAAGGGTTTTTGTGTTACGATGGGTGACATGAGTACTGAATCAGCGTTGTACTGGTTGGATGACACGGTGAAGAATCTCCGTGAGTTGTCTGACCTTGAGGAACAATTCGTGCGTAAGGCCCGTGAGGTCGGCGCTTCGTGGGCTGAGATTGCTGCCGTGTACGGGGTTACCCGTCAGGCGGCTCACGCCCGTTGGGCTAAGAAGGAGAAGACATGGAAGACGATCTGAGTTTCGATGAGGTCGCTGAGTTCCTTGAGACGGCCGGGAGGGACGCTTCCCTTGCTCTGGTGCTGGAACTGCTGAAAGACGCTGTGGAGGGCTCACAGGCCCTAATGGAGCGACTTGAGTGGGCTGAGACTCGTATCGCTGCACTGGAACAGCAGAACTGGCACGGAGGGGCCATCAAGTTTGATCACAACACGATTGGTGGAATGACAACTACTGCCAGTAACCCGCCTCCGTACACGGCTCAACCCGTCGTGAGTCCTGGTATCACATTCAGGAACTCGTCCAACACGTACAGTAATCCTGACTCTAACGTCAGCGCCAACCTGAACGCGTTGAACATAACCATTGACAACATCCTGGCTAAGCTAGACGATGTACCGCCCCAAGAGGCATAATCACGTCGGTAGGATGCTCTGGGAGGACGATTTCTGTTGCTGCCGTGACTGCGGCCAGAAATGGTTCATGACCGAAAAAGGTTGGAAGGCTGTACCTGACGAGGTTACAGAGAACACGTTCGTTCAATCGACCGATGACCCGTACAAGAGGTTCAACGAGTCGAAACGCGAATCAGAACCAGAGCGCCTTAGGCGGCTGGCTAGGCAACGTAGAAAGCCACGGTCGAGATGACCGTGGCTTAGCTTAGTTCTTCGATCATGTCAATCGGGATCATCACTGATCCGGATTGGTGTTTTAGGTCCACCATCTTCGTGTCGTACCTGATGATGTACCCGACAAAGGTGTTGTACATCGTTACGATCTGAACGGGGATGTTGTTCTGGTAGGCATCACGGATTTCGCTTAGAATTGGCATCTTTGCCCTTTCTGTAAGCATCCGACGCCGTGTTGGCCCACCTGGGGTTCTTCCCAAATCGACGGTTATGCCACCCGCCATGCTTGTATCGCATACGGTAGACATGGGCACGCCACTTGTCGGGGGGATTCGAATGTTTAGGCATTGAGCATAACCGAACCGTCCTGTGTTGTCAAGTGGAGTATCGGCATCCATTGACTTTTTTGGAGAGATGGTGTATAGTTGCTTGTCCAACGAACTAGATGGAGACGCAGATGAGACAACGTGTTGACGGCCAGCAAGTTACTGAAGTGATGAGAGAGGCATATAGGGTGGCGATGTATAGCCCTGACCCCTCCACACAGAACGGCGCCGTGTTGGTTGACAGGAACTTCAACATCCTTGCTTCGGGGTGTAATGATTTTCCGTTTGGTGTCAGTACTGAACACTGGCACGGTGACAAGGAACCAAAGTACGCCAGGGTCGTTCATGCTGAGGTAGCCGCACTTCTTGACGCAGCACGTAGGGGTGTTAGTACTGTTGGTACGTATCTCGTGTGCCCGTGGGCTGCTTGCTCCAACTGTTCGAAGCATATCGCTGAAGCTGGCGTATCAAGGTTGATTCGACACAAGTTCGCCAACAACGGCGTCACCACCGGCAACCATTGGTACGATGACTGTATCCTGGGCGACGAGATCATGCGCGAGGGTGGCGTAGCAATCACCGAAGTAGAGGCTGTTGGGTGGTCTGGAAAGCTTCGTCGTAACGGTGAATTGTGGACACCCGGCCAATGAGCCGTCAATCTGCGCCGCAGCACCGCCGATAACAGCGTCAAGGAGACGACATGGGAAAGCTAATGGACGAAGTGGCCGCAATCAACATCACAAGCGGCAGCAGTTCCATTGACAACATACTACGAATGCTTGACGAAGAAGACCGTGATGATCTTCTCAACATGATCGTTGACCCACTCTACACAGGTAGGGTCATATCAAAAGCGTTGACTAACATGGGACCTAGGTTCGCTGTATCTGAAAGAACCGTTCAACGCTACAGGCAGGATCTACGGGAGGTACAGTGAGTTCACTGAAGACTAGGACGCATCTTGTCATTCCAGACACACAGGCAAAGCCAGGTGTGCCGCTCGACCATCTCGGGTGGATTGGTGAGTACATCGTTGAGAAGAAGCCTGAGGTAATCGTCCATCTGGGCGACCACGCCGACATGCCTTCCCTTTCGTCGTACGACAAGGGCAAAATCCAATTCGAAGGGCGAAGGTACATTGCTGACATCGAAGAAGCAAACCGCGCCTTTGAATACCTGAACGATCCGATTGTCAAGGAGAACAAGCGTTTAGCGAAAGCGAAGAAGGCTGCGTACTCACCATCTAAGGACATCCTCCTTGGCAACCACGAGTACCGCATCCAGCGTGCCGTCGAGAATAGTTCCGAACTGGACGGCACAATCGGTGTACACGATCTCAACTACGAGGAACAGGGTTGGGACGTACATGAGTTCTTGAAGCCTGTCAAGATCGACGGCATCTACTACGCTCATTACTGGTACAACCCGAACAACGGTCGCCCTATCAGTGGCACCGTTGAGAACCGGTTGAAGACAATCGGTCACACCTTCACGCAGGGTCACTTGCAGACCCTCATGTATGGCCTCAGGTTCGTTGGCGGTAAGTCTCAGCACGGATTGGTTGCTGGTGCCTGCTATCTCCACGACGAGGAATACAAGGGCTATCAGGGCAATGCCCATTGGCGTGGCATCATCGTGAAGCACGAAGTGGACGACGGGTCCTACGACCCCATGTTCGTCAGCCTTGACTTCTTGTGCCGCAAGTACGAGGGTCAGACCTTGGAGAAGTTCACAGCCAAGGTTTACTGATGGAAGACAACGGGTTCCCCGACGTCTCTATCATCACGATTGTTCTTGAGCCCGATAAGGACCCCGAGGTTGACCTTGGGGACATCGACCCGTGGACGGCTGTGACAATCTTTGCATCAATCCTTGATGCACTCAAGGATATTCAGCCGATCCCGAACATCAAGTGGAGAAACCCACCTAAGGGTGCCTCTTACAACGTCGGCTACCGCTGGTCGGACGACGATGATGACGACGACGAAGACGGCTTTGGTGACGAGTGAACCTATCAAAAAGTTGGCTACTTGATTGACTATAGCTCTCTGCCGTAGTATACTTGGTTGTACAAGCATCAACGCTCAGGAGTTTGCATGGAGTATCTGTCGTTCAAGTTGCCAGATGATTTTGTCAAGGGCTACTCAAAGAAGAAGGTTGATTGGGGTTTCCCAGCGGGGGGAAATGTAAGTCTCGGAGAACTGACGTTCATCTCCAAGTATTCGCGCCGAAAGGCTGACGGCACGAAAGAACGTTGGCATGACACGTGTCGAAGGGTAGTCGAAGGGTACTACTCGATCCTGAAGGATCACTGTAAGTCAAACAAGACACCGTGGAACGAGTTCAAAGCCCAGAAGGCTGCACAGGACTCGTACGATCGGATGTTCAGCTTCAAGTGGCTCCCACCTGGTCGTGGACTTTGGGCCATGGGAACAGAACTTGTTCACCGTGAACGAAACGCTGCACCGCTCTACAATTGTGCATTCTTGTCTACGGGCAAGCTGTCTCACCACTCCGCCGTTGAGGCAACCCAGCCTTTCGTGAGGCTGATGGAGATGTCACTGAACGGTATCGGTGTTGGTTTCGATACTAGGGGTGCGTACAAGCTAACGCTACATGATCCCCTACCTGAAACTATCACGCATGTTGTTGAAGACAACCGTGAGGCTTGGGCGTACTCACTTCAAGTGCAGCTAGAGTCGTTCCTGTTCAAGAACCGCAAGACGGTCGTGTTCGACTACTCAAAGATCCGACCTGAAGGTTCGCCGCTAGTGCGATCTGGTGGGTTCGCACCAGGACCCGGCCCACTTATCGACCTACACAAGAACATCCACAAGCTTCTCGTGGGTCGTGAAGGTCAGCCCCTCGGCAGTCTCGATATCGTTGACATCATGAACATGGCCGGTAAGGCTGTTGTGTCTGGCGGCATTCGTCGTAGCGCAGAGATCGCTCTCGGCTTCCACGACGACGACGAGTTCCTGGGTGCGAAGGATTGGAACATCAATCCTGACAGGATGGGTGCTAACGGCTGGGGTCATCTGTCAAACAACACGGTCATCGCTGAGATTGGCGACAATCTAGATCATGTTGTGGACAAGATCACCCTGAACGGTGAACCCGGTATCTTCTTCATTGACCTATCCCGCAACTACGGCAGGCTCAAGGATGCTGCAACAGACAAGGACTCAGCGATTCTAGGGTTGAACCCCTGCGCTGAGATCCTCTTGGAAGACCAAGAGCTATGCAACATCATGGAGACATTCCCTAACCGGCACGAGTCCGCTGAAGATTACAGGAAGACACTCAAGTGCGCTTACCTGTACTCGAAGGCCGTGACACTTCTACCTACCCCATGGGAAGAAACCAACGAGGTAATCACACGTAACCGGCGCATCGGAACTTCGATGTCCGGTATCGCTGAGTTCGTTGAGAAGCGAGGTTGGCAGGATCTACGTGAGTTGTGCGACGACGGTTACAACTACGTTCAGGCGTTGGATGAAAAGTACTCAAGTTGGCTGGGTGTGCGTGAGTCAATCAAGACGACAACGGTCAAGCCGAGTGGTTCTGTGAGCATTCTTGCTGGCGAAACCCCTGGTGTTCACTGGCCCGTCAAGTCAGGTCGTTTCATTCGTCGTCAACGCTTCAACGTGACCAGCCCCATGATCCAGGGTTTCATCGACGCAGGCTACAATGTCGAACCTGACGTCATGGACCCGAAGTACACAATGGTCGTTGAGTTCCCCGTCACTGGTCACGATATCCGTGACGAGCAACACGTTACAGTGTGGGAGAAGATGGCTCTGGCTGCACTGTTGCAGGAGTTCTGGTCCGATAACTCGGTTTCAGCTACGTTCACTTTCCAAGAGGACGAAATCCCCGAGATCGGTCCTGCTATCAGGGCATTCGAGGGCAAGTTGAAGACGTTGAGTTTCTTGCCTCTGAGTAACGCTACCGGGTACGCCCAGATGCCTTACGAGGAAGTCAACGACGATGACTACGAAAAGATGGTGTCAGCCATCAAGCCGCTTGACCGGTCGTTGTTGTACGGTGAGAAAGCCGAAGACGCCGAGGGCGAGAAGTTCTGCTCAAACGACGTCTGTGAAATTACGTTCTGAAACTGTGCTAAAATGGTCCCATAGGGGGATCATCATGACTCGATCAGAACTTGTTAGAGCAATAGCACTAAGCACTGACCTGACACAGAAGCAGGCCCGTGAGGCGATTGATGCTTTGGTTGACGCATTGGTGCTTTCAGTGAACGAGGGCGAAGACATTTCTGTTGCTGGGCTGGGGAGATTCACCGTCAAGGTGCGTCCCCCAGCTTTGCGTGTCAACCCCGGAAGTGGTGAGAAGGTGGAGGTACCTGAACGTAAGGCCATCTCTTTTAGACCTTCCAAGGCTTTCAAAAGTCGAATTTCGTGAAGAAATGCCGATAACTGTAACATGACAGTAGGACGACCACCCAAAGTCGATAGGCAGCTACTCCACGAGTACCTTTGGCGTTCGCGTGCTAGGGGTAACTTCATGCATTGTACGCAGGCGGAGTTGGCTAAGGAGTTCGGTGTCACCACAGCCACAATGAGTTTGATCTTCAAGGAGATGGCTGAAGATGGAAGGTTGAAGCGTGTCGGGGCCAAGTTCCTGATCTTCGACCCGGATCTTTACAAGTGGGGGAACACGCCCGAGCCAGATAGTCTGTTCTAATGGAACGCTGTCCGGTATGCAGCAGCTTCTCTGTTACGTGGGATTTCTCAGACGAGTACAACGGCACCGTCTACAAGTGCTGGATGTGTGGTTTCACTGACTACATTGACAACCCCTTCCATGGTGCGGTAGAGTTCTTCTCCATCCCTAGCCCGTGGTGTTTGGTTTGGAACCTGTATCAGCCGATAGCATGACGAGGGGCAACGGTACTATCAGGGGGTAGCACAGTAAAAGCTGTTCTGTCTGCAAGGTTCCATTACGGAGGTAAAGAGAATGTCTATTCCGAACAACGTGGTTGATATGAACACCGCGATCAAAACCGTGAAGGCTGATGCCAAGCAACGATCGTTGCGAACTTTGGCCCAGGGTGCTATTGCGACTGTTGTTGTTGCCGTGCTACCGATTTTGTATGCTGCCATCTATAACGGCATCGACAAGATCAACTGGCAGACGTTGGAGCAAACTGCTCTGACTGCCGCTATGATGGCTTTCATCTCGTATCTGATGGGCGTGTTGCGTCCTGTCGTGGTTGATGCTGCTGGCGAAGATGTTGCCAAGGAAGTTGATGCTGGTGTTGCCAAGATTGAGGCTGCTGTCCCTGATGTGGCAGCCAAGATCGTGGAGACTGTGAACGTTCCACCTGTTGAGCCGCCAGCGGCTTGACAGTTCGGTGAGGGTGTGTTATAGTCTCCACTTGGAGGCGGGTGGAGGGGGTCGGATTCGTCCGGCCCTCTTCCAATTTTGTCCAGATGACTTGACAAGATGAGGGGGTTGTGCTAAGATGCAGGGCATGGAGCAAATCAACAAGGTTGGCGAAGACATCAAGAGCAACTTCGAGAAGCTCGGGTTGTACATGATCGACTTCCAGGTAGCCACATCCGACGCTGATGCAGTCAGTGAAGACGGTGAAGAGAAGGAAGACTTCCGCAAGAAACTCGCTGATGGTGAGTCCAGATCGGAAG